>Ga0302279_10004283_pt1 | contig 17012 bp, 11 predicted proteins | sample III_Bog_N3_3_FD_194541 | JGI IMG/M metagenome (GOLD analysis project Ga0302279, IMG submission 194541) | Peat permafrost microbial communities from Stordalen Mire near Abisko, Sweden - III_Bog_N3_3 | ecosystem: Environmental > Terrestrial > Soil > Wetlands > Peat | place: Sweden: Abisko...
GTCCTCGAGGAGAAGGCCGACATCTTCCTTCGACGCGGTCGACCTGCTCTTCCGCCGGCGTCTGCGAAGAAGACCTCGAAGCGCGCGTGACGGCGACGCTTCAGAAGGGCCCGTAGCGAATCACGGCGTAGCGCTCGGATTGCACAGGACCGCCGAGCCAGCGCCTACCGGTGAGACGCCCCCGTCGACGGACGATATCGGCTGAAGATTCGCGTCGAACCCATAGAGCTCCGTCCCCGCGAAGAGGAAGAGATCGGGACCATAGGTCAGCCCTGCCCACGTCGAGGTCTCGATGCCTGTTTGAAACGAAGTGATCACGATACCCGTGGCCGAGTCGATCTGCTGGAGCAAGCCATTCTGCGAAAAGCCGTAAAGGCGCCCCATCGAGTCGGCCGATAGGTTCAGCGGGAAGCTGTCCGAAGAGGGGATGGGGACGATGTCGCCCACCTTCGTGAGCACGAACGAGCTCGTATCGCACTTCGCCAGGATAGGGTTCTCGGCGCCGTCGGGCACTCCGTACACGTAGAGAGTCTCCGACGCGCCGCTCCCGGCCACGGCCACGCCAAACTCGAAGTCGAGCCCGAGCTGCCCCGACTGGAACGCAGTCGGCGAGCACTCGAGGGTCGTGACGTCGACGGCGTAGATCGTCCAGTCGGTGTAAACGATGTACGCGTGATCGAGCGACGCAGTCATCGTCCACTGCACGTTCGAGTTCGCGCAATCGGGAGAGCCGAGAGCGGTGTAGGTGGCCTTGACCGGGTCGTAGCGATAGATGACTCCGTCGTCGCCGAGAACGTACGCGACCGCGAGCAAGCCGCCGTCGTTGCAGAGCCCTCCCGAATCGACGGGCGAGCTCGCGTCCGGGAGCCCCACGGCGTCACGCTTTGCCGGTGCGTCGGGAATCGTGACGGCGTCGTGCTTCACGAACGCATCGACGGTCGCGCCAGCGTCGTGCCCCGTGTCGTATGCGAGGGGCGCGGGCGACACGTCGAGCTCCGTACGGCTACCGCACGCGATGAGCGCGTATGCCAAGAACGTACACACGAGGCAGGGGGAGGAGCGCGTCGACACGGCTCGCGACTCTACGCCGAAACGGCTGGCGCATCTTCGCCACCTCCGCCGCCGCGGTTCATGAACTCACAGAGCGCCACGCGCGCGGCGTCCCGGTTGTCCTTCGTTATGACCAACGGCTCGCTGTAGAAGACCTCGATCACGCTCCCAGGCCACGGCACGAGCTTCCTGTCCCACGTGGGGAGATGCCACGCGCGCGAGCACCGCACCCGCAGCGCGACGACCGGGACCCCTGTCTGCTCCCCCAGGTCGAGCACCCCATCCTTCACCGTGCGGGCGGGGCCGGCCGGGCCGTCGGGCGTCAGGAACGTCGACGCGCCCGCCGCGACGAGCGGCATGAGCGTCTCGAGCGCCCGACGTCCGCCGTGCCCCGACGAGCCGAGCACCAGCGTGCGCACCCCCATGGTCCGAAGGAACACGTGAATTCCCTTCATCACCCAGAGCGGATGGTTGAGCGCGACCTCATGCTTGCGATACGGGAGGGAGGCCACGAAGTACGGGAGCAGCGCTTCGTGCCAGGCGCACTGGATCGTGTGCCCTTCCGGACGCCCCACGTGGCGTGTGCGAATCATTGCGCGGAGGAGCGCCCATACGCCGATGAGCAATCCGCCCGACACAGCGCCGTAGAGGGCTACGAGTGGCCGTAAGGGGAGGGGAAGGTTGTCGACGCGGAGGGCCATCGTGCTGCAGCAGGAGGCTGCAGGCGTGGCCCGCGTGTCAACACGCGCAGCCCATGCGTGGCGGTCCGGAGTCCGTCTCGACTGGAATGCGCGCTGCGTGTTGAGGTCCCGGCCGTTCTCCGGCATGGTTCGCCCATGTCAGTCTGCGGCCGGGAGGCTGTCCTCCTCATCACGACCACCCCGGTAGGCACCTCGACGAACGTCGTGCGCAGCCGAACGGAGCTCCGGTGCGGTCTCGAAGCGGGGCACGAGGGGGAGCATCGGGACGAGGCGCGCGCCGAGTCGTGGGAGCAGCCGGGCGACGCGCGGAAGACCCTGCTGCGTCACGAAACGGAAGAGGCGTAGGACCGGTTTAGCGGCCCGAGCGCGTTTTGCCCCCGCGCTTCGGCGCAAAGGGACGTGCCGGTCGATTCGGCGAAGCCTCGTCGCGGTTCGACCACGCCGACTTCGGTCGGCTTGGCTCCGCAGATTCCTCACGCCTCGGCCCTGACGACTTCGGTCGACTCGGCCCGGTAGAATCCTCACGCCTCGGCCCTGACGACCTGGGCCTGCTCGGTCCGGTAGATTCCTCACGCCTCGGCCCGGACGGTTTCCCTCGCCTCGCTCCGCCCCCAGTAGGCCGGTTCGGCGCGCCCCCTTTCCCGCGCGTCGGCCCCCGCTTCGGCCTGTGCGGCCCCTCCTTCGGCCCGTGCCCTCCACGCGGCGCCCGCTTCGCCTCGGGAGGAGGCGCTTCCGGCCAGGGAAGGAGCGCGCGCATCTTCGGCGGCGGTGGCGCCTGCTCTGCTTCGTGCTCGCGGAGAACCGTCGTCACGTCGAACGTGGTCCCCGCGACCGTGACGGTGTCCCCCTCGCGCAGCTTCTTCCCGCGGCGCGTATCGACCTCACCGTTTACTTTGACATCGCCCCCCTGAATCATGGCCTTCGCCTGCCCCCCGCTGCCGACGGCGCCGGCAAGCTTCAGAAGGTCATCGAGGCGAACGAACGGCGAATCGGACGGCGAATCGGGCAGGGTGCTCACGGAGGAGCCATACCAGACTCCACCCCTAGCGGTATCCTTCGGCCTGCAGCGCGAACATGCGCGCGTAGGTCCCCTTCATCGCCACGAGCTCGTCGTGGGTCCCACTCTCCTCGATACGACCGCCGCCGAGCACCACGATCCGGTCGGCCATGCGTACCGTCGGGAACCGATGCGAGATCACGATGGTCGTGCGCCCGCGCGAGAGCTCTTGGAAGCGCTCGAAGACCGCGTGCTCCGCGTCCGCATCGAGCGCCGCGGTCGGCTCGTCGAGTACCAAGATGTCCGCCTCCTCACGCATGAACGCCCGCGACAGCGCCACCTTCTGCCACTGCCCCCCCGACAGCTCCGAGCCATCTTTGAACCACCGCCCGAGCGGCGTATCGAGCCCGCTCGGCAAGTGCGCGACCATCTCTTTCGCGCCGCCATGGTCGACCGCCCGCTCGACGCGCGGCTCGTCCTCCATGTGGCCCACGCTCCCGAGCGCCACGTTCTCACGCACCTTGAGCTGGTACTGGTTGAAGTCCTGGAAAAGCACCCCGAAGCGCTGGCGGAGCACGGCCTCGTCCCAGTCGCGCAGGTCCTTGCCGTCGAGGATGATGGCCCCCTCGCTCGGCGCGTAGAGCTTCGTGATGAGCTTGATGAGCGTCGTCTTGCCCGCTCCGTTGTCACCCACCAGCGCGAGGCTCTGGCCGCTCGGTATCACGAGGTCGATGTGACGGAGCGCCCACGTCTCGGTCCCGGGATAACGGAAGCCGACGTCACGAAGGACGAGCCCTGTGCCCTCTTCGACCTTCGTCCGTGACTCGGTCGTGGCCGACGTCTCGCTTCGAAGGGAGGCGTCGTCGATGGCGAGGAAGCTGAAGAGGTTCGCCATGTAGAGGTTGTGCTCGTAGATGTTGCCGATCGCGGAGAGCACGGCCTGGAACGACTGCTGCCCCTGCCGGAACGCGACGACGTAGAGGGTCATCGTGCCGAGCGTCAGCATGCGGGCGGCGGCGGCGATCGCCATGAGGGCGTACGCTCCGTAGAACGCGCCCGTCCCGAGGAGCGAGAGCGCGTGCGTCACGAGACCCCGCTTCACGGCGAGCGTACGGTCTTCGCGGAAGAAGGTCTCCGCGAGCTCCTTGTAGCGACCGAGGAACAAGGGGCCGAGCCCGAAGAGCTTCACCTCCTTGGCGTGCTCGTCGTTCGCGAGGACGTACTCGAGGTACATGAGGCGCCGCGAGTCGGGAGAGCGCCAGTTGCGGAGGCGGAACGTCTGCTTCGAGAAGCGGGCCTCGCCGAGCGCGGCCGGCAGCGTCGCGAGCAGGAGCAGTGCGACCGCGAGCCCACTCCAGCGGAGCAAGAGCGCGCCATAGCCTGCGAGGGTGAGCGCGTTCTGCACGAGCGCAAACGCGTCGCTCACGAGCTGCACGGGGCGTGACGAAGCCTCGCGGCGGGCGCGGGTGAGCTGGTCGTAGAATTCCGAGTCCTCGAAGTGGCGGAGCTCGAGGCCGAGGGCCTTCTCGAGGATGGCGACGTTGATGTCGACCCCGAGCCGAGCGCCAAGCACCGTGCGCGCAAGCCCGAGCCCACGCATGACGAGCGCCTGCGCCGCGACGATGCCGAGCTCGATGAGCACCCAGCGGACGGTCGCGTTCTTCGAGCCGAGGACCACCGCGTCGACGATCTGCTTGCCCGCGTAGGCGACACCGAGGGGCATCGCCGAGGCGGCGAGAGTGAGTCCTGCCAGGGTCGCGGTGAGGGGAGGCGATGAGCGCCACACCAGGGCGATCGTCGCGCGGGTGTACGAGAGGACCCCGCGGAGCGACGGCTTGGGGGCCCCCTTCGTGGGACCTGCCGATGCGCTGCCGGCTGGATGCGCCCCGTGGAAAGCGCTCAAGGCGCTACGCGGCCGTCCCCTCGTGACCACGTCGACGGCGACGGCGCGCCATGGCGAGGGCGACGAAGCCGAGCGGCGCGAGGAAGCCAGTACGGCCCGGGGACGCCCCGACCATGCGGCAGCTGCACAAGCCGTCACCGTTGATCGAGAGCCCCGCGTCGTCGGCCGACGAGCCGTCGAGGGCGACTGCGGCGTCCCCCGTGGACGCGTCACCGCCGATCACGATCGTCTTGGCGTCGCCCGCGGCGTCCACCGCGGTGATTACGCCCGTGTCGTGCCCCGCGTCGACCACGCCCGTCGTCGCGTCGTGTCCTGCGTCGACGCTCACGACGACCATGCCTGCGTCACTTGCGTCGCCTGCATTTGCATCGCCCGCGTCGCTCGTGACGACCGTCATGGCGTCTCCCGCGCCGGCGTCGCCCGACACGACCATGGCGGCGTCGGCTCCGGCGTCGAAGCTCGCGCTGACGCACAGCCCGGTCGTCTTGTCGCACGTGGGGGTGGTGCCGCCGCACTGGCTGCTCGCGGTGCACTGGACGACCAGCGTGGCCATGCTCGTTGCGGTGTCGCTCGTCGCGGTGATCGGGTCGGCTCCGAGTGGGAGTGGCATTGTGGACGTGCACGACCAGGTCCCGTTCGCTGCGACGACTGTCATGCAGAGCGTAGACATGCCGCTCGTGACCGTGACGGTCTGGCCTGGGACGCCGGTGCCGCTGAAGACGGGGGAGGTGCTCGTCGTGTCGGTCGTCTGCCCGGCAGGGGGTGAGGTCAAGCTGACGGTCGCCGGGATGCACGCCGACATGTTGGCGTCGAACACCTGACCGGTCCCGCACGTGACGCACACTGCGCTGAACGTCGCGGCCCCCTGGCAGACCGGCGTCGCGGTCGGGCAGTCGGCGTTCGAGCCGGAGCCGGCGTTGCCCGAGCAGACCGGCGTCACGCAGAGCCCGCTCATCGTGTTGCAGACCTGGCCGTGGCCGCACTGGGTGTTCATGCTGCACTCGACGACGAGCGTCGCCGTGCTCGTGGAGCCGTCGCTCATCGCGGTGATCGTGTCCGAGCCGAGGGCCAGCGGGCCCGTGGGCGTACACGTCCAGATGCCCATCGCGTTGACGGTCGCGGTGCAAACGGTGGCGCCGCCGACCGACACGGTGACGGTCTGGCCGGGGATCCCGGTGCCTGTGATGGCTGGCGTCGTCGAGGTCGTATCGGTCGTCTGACCGGCCGGTGGCGAGGTGAGCGCGACGCTTGTCGCGATGCACGCGCCCGTCGTCGCATTGCACACGCCGGTCGGGCAATCGGTCGCCTGCGTGGCGATCGCGCACGCGCGGCACGCGCCGGACATCGTGTTGCACGCGGGGGTGTCACCCGAGCAGCTCGCGTTGCTCACGCAGCCCACACACGAATTCGCCGTGCTGCTCCCGTTGCAGACGCCGCCGCCACCCGGGCATGTCGTGCCCGCCGCGATGGCCGTGTGCTGGCATGCGCCGGCGTTGCACGAGTCGGTCGTGCACGCGATGTTGTCGTTGCAGTCGGTCGCCGAAAGACAGCCGAGCGTGGTGATGATGATCTCGCCGTCGAATCCACCGTCGCCCACGTCCGTGTAAATGGGTGCGCCCGACCCGCCGGGGGAGCCGCCCCCCGCCATGATGGCGGTCGTCAGGACGCTGTTGCCGAAGCTGCCGAGGCCGCCGTACGCCGGAATGAGCTTCGTCGCCGTCGCGTCGTCAGCGTGCGCGTTTCCCCCCGCACCCCCTACCGTGCCACCGCCGCCTCCACCGCCCCCGGCGCCGTCCGCGAAGCCCTCGCTCTGGCCGGGGCCCCCGAGCCCTCCGAGCATCGACGCCGTGCCAGGCGCCCCACCGTTGCCCCCTGCGATGCCGCCGACCATGAGCGCGCCCCCGCCGCCTCCACCACCGCCGGCCGCCTCTACGAGCACCGCCCCGAGGAGCGTGATCGCGCTCGACGCACCACCACCACCGCCTCCGCCGCTCTCACCCACGCACCCGGCCGACCCGCCGTTGCCGGCGTTGTCACGGCCGACGCCGCCGACGCCGCCCAGCTCGCAGTTGCCGTAGTCCGACCCTTCGCCCCCCTCGCCCACGGTGACCGTGTAGATCTGCCCTGCGGTAACCGGTATGACCCCCGTGGAGAGCTCGCCCGCTCCTCCCTGACCGCCAGGCCCGCTCCCGTCTGCGCCTCCTCCGCCGCCTCCCGCCCCAGCGACGCTGACGCTCAGGTAGTGAACGCCGGTGGGCACGGTGAACGTGGTCGCCCCTGGATTCGTAAAAGTCGTCGTCCCTGCGTGGGCTGACGACGCCGTCAGCGTGAGCGCGGCGATTGCAGCGCTCGCGACCAGCGAGAGCACAAGGCTACGGGCGCGTGCAGAGGGGGAGGATACGGACAGCATGATTGCTCCTGAAAAATGCCTCGAGATGTCGAGGGGACGGCGAGCCGAAGGGAAGAGCGCTGCTCCTCTAGCACGTCTCGCGGCGCCCTCGCACCGGTGCGCCGCGGATGAGCCGTGCCGCGACCTTGGACGCGATTGCGGTCTCGAGACCTCGCCTGGTATACGGCGCGCCACGGCTTCTTCCCGAGCCGAGACTGAGACCACGAATGTTCCTTAGGCGACTTGTTCTACCTTCTTGCATCGCAGTCCTCGCCTCGGTCGGCCTGACGGTAACCAGGGCCGCGCACGCGCAGACGACACCGGGCTTCGCGCTCAATCGGTTCGACCCGTCGGAGCGCGGCAGCGAGTGGTTCGCTCTCGATACCCTCGACTTCCGCGGCACGCTCCGACCCGCCATCGGGATCGTCGGGGACTACGCGTACCGGCCCCTCGTCGTGACGGACTCGAACGGGAACGTGAAGGACGCGATCGTGAACGATGAGTTCGTCGTTCACCTCGGGGCGAGCTTCGTCCTCTGGGAGCGCCTGCGCCTCGGCCTCGACGTCCCGCTCCAGCTGTACGCCGACGGGACGAGCACCACGATTGGCGCGACCACGTACGCGGCCCCCAGCTCCGCCGTGAGCTTCGGGGACATCCGGCTCGGCGCAGACGTCCGCTTGGTGGGCGAGTACCAGAGCCCCTTCAGCCTCGCCCTGGGATTGAACCTCTACCTGCCGACCGGCTCGCAAGGGTCGTACGCAGGCGACGGCGGCGTCCGTGTGACGCCTCATGCCCTCGTCGCGGGGGAGCTCGGCCCGTTCGTGTACGGCGCCAAGCTCGGCATCGACATCAATAGCAACTCGCAGGAGTTCGCCGGGAGCCCCGTCGGCACGGAGCTGCAGTACGGCGTGTCGGCCGGTATTCGCGTCGCCGACAAGCGCCTGGTGATTGGACCGGAGATCTTCGGCGGGACCGTCGTGGCCGGTGGCTCGACGTCGGGCGCGTTCAAGTCGAAGTCGACCCCGGTCGACGGGATCCTTGGCTTTCACTACACGTTCGCCGAGACGTTCCGCGTCGGCGGTGGCGTCGGTCTCGGGCTCACCGAAGGCTACGGGTCTCCCGAGGCCCGCGGTGTCGCCAGCCTCGAGTGGGTTCCGGGCGTGACCGTGAAGGACCGCGACAACGACGGCATCCTCGATGTCGACGATGCGTGCCCCGACATCCCCGGCGTTCACACGGCCGACCCGAAGACGAACGGCTGCCCGGCCGACCGCGATCACGACGGAGTCCCCGACGTGACCGACGCATGCCCGGATGTTCCCGGCGTGGCGACGGACGATCCGAAGACGAACGGTTGCCCGCCCGATCGCGACCACGACGGAGTCCCCGACGCGGAAGACGCGTGCCCCGACGTTCCCGGCGTCCACACGGACGACCCGAAGACGAACGGCTGCCCGGCCGACCGCGATCACGACGGAGTCCCCGACGCGCAGGACGCATGCCCCGATGTCCCCGGCATCCACACCGAGGACCCGAAGACTAATGGCTGCCCCGACCCCGATCGCGACAAGGACGGCATCCCGAACGAGACCGACGCGTGCCCGGACGAACCTGGCCCGCCGAACGTCGACCCCGCCAAGAACGGCTGCCCGAAGGCGGTCATTCGCGGGACGCAGATCAAGATCATCGATCAGGTGCGCTTCAAGACGGCGAGCACGGAGATTCTGCCGGGCCCCGACAGCGAAGGAATCCTTCAGGCGGTGCTCGAGATCCTCAAGAGCCACCCCGAGATCAAGCACGTGCAGATCGAAGGGCACACCGACAACCGCGGCTCGAATGCTCTCAACGACAAGCTGAGCGCCGGTCGGGCCAAGTCGGTGCTCGGATGGCTCACGGGTCACGGCATCGAGGGTTCGCGTCTCAGCAGCATCGGCTACGGCTCGCACCGTCCGATCGCCGAGAACACGACCGACAAGGGGCGCGCGGCCAACCGACGCGTCGACTTCCAGATCGAGACCGACGCCAAGTAGGCGGGCAGCGGGGCAGCGCCACCCCGACTGCCCATGGAGGCAGTCGGGTCGGGTTCAAACGGGTATGCGATGGCCTCTGGAGGCCGTCTCGCCCTGCGGTGCACCCGTCAATCGTGCGTCGTCGCGTCTTTCGCGGCGTCGGAGCTTGCGTCGGTCGCTGCCTCCGCGCCCGCGTCTTTGCCCGCTGCGTCGGTCGTCAATGCGTCTTTCGCACCGTCGGTAGCGCTGTCGGCACCCGTCTCGCCGTCGGTCGCGCCATCGGGAAGGCTTCCGTTCGCGACGTCTTGGCGGATCGAGCCGTCGATGATGTTCGCGGCGTAGACCGTCGTGCAGCAGATGAACCCGTTCAGGCATCCGTTGGGGAGCTGCTCGCCGCAGCCGCTCGGATCCTCGTTGTCGAAGCAGACGCCCCCCGCGGCGATGCAGTCCGCGTCGATCACCTTCGTGCTCGTGCAGGCCGCTCCGGAGAGGAAGCCGAGGCCGACGAAGAGGAGCACGCCGATTCGCATCGACGTCGCGTATACCGAGCCCGCCCAGAGGGGCAAGTTTTCGGCGTTCGGTTCGCTCAGTGCCCGGAGGCGGACGAGGCGGGGGCGGTGGTGCTCGCGGAGCCGGTGGGCGCGGGCGCGCTCGCGCCAGAGCCGCCGGTCGGTACCGCAGCGGGCGCCGCGGCGATCCAATCGCGTGTGTCAAACACGAGCGTGGGCAATGCGGGCCCTTTGGCGCGAGTTCGCTCGACTTGTGCGCGAATGCCGTCGGGGGCGAGCTCGACCCATCCGGTTACGGGTGCCGACGCCTTGCCCACCGTCAGCACCCCCTTCTCGAGGCGGAGCGGGTTGGTCGAATTGCCGCTGATGGTTCCTTCGAACGTCATGTCGACGGGCGCCGGCGTCCCGGTACCGCCGCCTGTCGCGATGGCCAGCGGCCATTTGAAGAGCATCAGCTTCGTCTTGGCGTTGACCGGCTGCCCGGTCGGGAGCACCTGCCCTTCGAAGGCTAGGTCCACCTCGAGACCCTTCGGCATGTGGAACGGCTCGGTAGGAAGCCCGATGTCGTCGAGCTTGCGCCTGGGGATCGTGATCGAAAGGAGCCGGCCGAGGTCAGGGCGGGCCGTGAGGATGGCGTTTGGGGGGGCGTCGGGCTTGCTGCGATCGAACGCGACCGTGACCTTCGTCTCGGTGTTCGTGGAGTCGAGCTGGGCATGCCATGGGCCGAGCTGCCCGCGCGGGACCTTGGCGCTCATGCTCGACGACTCGAGATGAAGCGCGCTCTCTCCGTCGGCCCCGAAGGCCATTGTTACGTCGACGGCGTCCAGGTCCACCCCCGGCATGAGCACGTCGGACCACACGACGTGCCCCGCCGTGGCCTCGAAGGCCGTCGGGGCGTGCCCCTGCTTGCGCCACGTCGAGAAGCGCTCGGCGACGTCGCTGCCGTTGCCACGAAGGACGAGCTCGTAGCCGGGCACCACAATCTTCTGAACGTTCCCTTGCCAGTCGAGCGTCACCTCGGCTTCGGCCGCCTTGAGCGTGCAGCCGCGCATGCCCTCAGGCGCCAGAGACACGCCAGAGAGCACGAGCCCGCCGGAGCGTGGCTCCACGTGATCTACCGTTAGCGCGAAGCCGCGGCGCGCGGCGCCTTGGACGGCGAACGACTTGAGGACCGTCGGCCCCTGAACGACCACGGCCGCGATCGCTCCGGCGAGCAGCACGCCCGTAAGGAGAACGCCGCGTCCGCGAACGCGGGCGCGGGGAGCCACGCTGTGAAGCTCGTCAGGACCGCCGCGTGCGTCGAGCGAGCTGACGCGCGACGCCGACGGTCGCGAGACCGAGCTGCGCGAGCTAGACATCGACGAGCTGTGCCCCGACGCGGGCCCTCCGAGGTCTATCTGCAGAGACGGGCCCCCCGCGATGCCGAAGATGTCGTCATCGGGGTCGGACGCGGGCACGATCCCGGCCCGGGGCTTCGCGGCCCTCGGTGCTGCTTCGCCCGTCAGCTTCGCGGATTTCGGCGATGCCGAGCGGGGCGCCAGGTCGGGCACGAGCAGGTCTGGACCCGACGCACTCGCATCGGTCGGCGCCGCCCTCGGGTCGATCACCCCCGCGCGCCGCGAGAGTGCGCTGGCTGGGGCGCTAGTATCCTCGTGCTCCACCCCTTCTAGCGCCTCAAGAAGGTCGGCCATCGACGCGTAGCGGTCATCGGGTTTCTTTGCGAGGCACCGCTGCACGAGAGCATCGAAGCTCGCCGGGACCGCCGGCGCGGGGACGAGCTGGAGAAGAGGAACAGGGACGACGTTCACGTGCTTGTTGAGCAGCGCCATGAAGTTATCGGCGTCGAGCGGTAACCTCCCGCACGCCATCTGGTAGAGCATGACCCCGAGCGCGTAGACGTCCGTCCGCCGATCAACCGCGATCCCAGACGCCTGCTCCGGCGACATGTACTGGGGAGTGCCGAAGATAGCGCCCGCCCTGGTCTTGGCGGTGACGTCCCCGACCACCTTGGCGATCCCGAAGTCGAGGATCTTCACGAAGTCGCGGCCCGCTCCGGAGGCTCCTGCCGCGCCCGTGGAGCGGTTTACGATCATCACGTTGTCCGGCTTCAGATCGCGGTGGACGATGCCCGCTTCGTGCGCAGCGCCCAGGCCGGTCGCAATCTGCTTCGCGATCGACAGCGTGCGCCGGAGGGGGAACGGGCGCATCTCGCGGGTCACCTCCGTGAGCGTCTTGCCGCCCACGTATTCCATGACGAGGTAGGTCGACCCGTCGGGCAGGCTCCCGAAGTCGGAGACATCGATGATGTGGGGATTGCCGATGGTCGATGCGGCCTTTGCCTCCTGAAGGAAGCGATCGGTCACCTCGCGATTCTGTGCCATCGCGCTCCGGAGCACCTTAATTGCGACTCTCTTGTCGATGACCTGGTGCCGCCCCGCATACACGACCCCCATGCCTCCTTCGCCCAGGATCGAGTCGACGGCGTAACGCCCGTCGATGACGGTGCCGATGTATGGATCTTGCTCGGGAGCCTCTGGGCCGGGAGGCGACAGCGGATGGGTGTCGTCACTCACGGCGGCTAAGGGTTCTTTCGCTCGGAGGCGGCCTTCCAGCCGTCTCCTGCGTGCTCGCCGCTCACCGGTCGGCTGGCCGTCACGGCGTCCGCGGCGCGGCTCAACGCGACGCGCAGCGCCACGGTCTGATCGGAGAATGTTGCGCGTGAAGTCCTCGCGTCCTCGCGGAGCGCATCCATGCGCGCTTCTGTCTGCTCCAGGGCTTCGAACGAGCGCATCAGCGTAGCGACTGTCGCGGTCGTCTGCTCCAGCTGCGCGGTCGCCGCAACGAAACGTGTGTCGGCGTGCTCGACGGATCGCTGGAGCGACTCGTTTTGCGCCTTCAACGTGCTCATGGCCGTCATCGTCGCGGTCAGCTCGTCGCCGAGCGCGCGCATCCGGGTTTCGGTGGCCTTCGTGGCGTCCACGAGCTTCGCGGCGTGGTCACGCTCGGCCCGCGCGAGACCTTCGGCGTGCTCCTCGCGCACCCGCCCGAGAGCCGTCTCCGCCTCTGCGTTGGCGGCGGCCAGCGCCTTCTCGTGCCTCGCAGCGCTGGCCGTGGCCTCGGCCGTCGCGCTGGCCTTCGCCTCCTCGAGCTTCGTGACGCTCGCGAGCGCCACGGCCGCTGCTTCGGCCTGCGCCTCTTCGACCTTCGTCCTGAGCGTCGTCGCCTCGGCTGCAGCCTGGGCGTTCGCCTCCTCGATCTTCGTCGCAAGCGCCGCGTTCGCCTCGGCCGTCGCCTCGGCCCGCGCCTCTTCGAGCTTCACGGCGAGCGCGGAGTTCGCCTGACCCACGGCGTAAGCCGTTGCTTCCGCGAGCTCACTTTCCAGCGCCGTCGCTCTCGCGGTCGCCGTCGTGACTTCGGCGCGCAGGGTGGTCTCTCGGCCCCGCGCGAGCTCCTGCATCGCGTTGGCCGTCTCGATGTCCGTCTTGAGGCGAGTAACCTCCTCGGTGAGCGCCGTTAGCTCGGCGGCGGCGGCCTGCTGCACGGCCGGGTCCGCCGTGGCCTCCAGGGCCGAGAGCGTGGGGCGCGCGCGCAACGCAGCGACCTCGCGCGTGGCGAGCGCACCCGCCTCTCGCAACCACTGCGACGTCTCGCGCTCTTTCTCGAGCTCCGCTTTCACGGCAAGGACATCGAGGTGCGAGGCCTCCATCGTCGTCACGCGCGCGAGCATCTCCGAGAGGCGGTCTGCCTCCTCGTTGCGCTCCTCTTGCGCGGAGGACAGGCGACGCTGGGTCTGGCTTAGCTCCTGCTGGAGCGTGGCTATCTGTCGCCTCAGGGATGCGATGTCCCCCGGTCCTTCCGAGACAGGGCCGTTCGGCTCTCGCAGAGCGTCGGCACCGGTGCGCGGACGTCGCGGAGCGACCTGCTGGGCCGTCTCGGGTCGCGTCGGCCGTGTGGATGCGCCCCCGACGAGGAGCTTGCGACTCCCGGCGGGCGCACCGTCGCTCCTTCGTCCGAGGGTGGCCATGGCCTCGGGCTCGGGGAGCGCGGCCGAGTCGGGCTCCGCGCGCGTGTCGTGCCGGACGCGTCTGGAGGAGGTGCTCGGCGGTCGCTTCGGTTCATCAGGCATTTGCCACCTCACCGCGCCCACAAGCGGACTCCGGAAGTGTCGCAGAGAGTCGGCCCGGAGAGAAGGTCCGGGATCCTGGTGCATCGCCGATGCCGAGCACCGCGGAGCAGGCGACCGTTCCGGACGCCAGGAGGCAGCACGCGACCGACAGAGCACCCGCCGCGCGCGCTCGTCTTCCATCTCGTGTTCGCGGTTTCACTCGAGCTCTTCAGAACGTGCCCCGGAGAAGCATCCCCGTACCTCTGGGACCCGCGCTCGGCGCGAGCTCCAGGTTGCCCGTCGTGGCCTTCGGCGCAGTCAGGTAGACCGCGAGGCCCCCCGCGACGAGGGCCCCTCCGGCGATGAAGCCGACCGTAGCGACCGTGGCCTTCGAGCTCGCCGACTGTTCGTCTTGAAAGCCGTTCGTGGCCGAATTGCCCGTCGTGCACGACTTCGGCTGCCCTGCGCACTCGCTTTTCGCAGTCGACCATTGCGAGGCCGCGAGCCCGGCGAAGATCGCACCGAGCCCCAGCCCGACGACGCCCGTCGCTCCGATCAAGATGCCCGCCACGTGTTGCGTCCGCGCGCGCGCTTTCGCGTCGGGCGAGAGCTCCCCTGCGCTAGTGCTCACTGCGACGGGCGCTACGGAAGCCCGGGGCCCGATGGCGATGACCTCGCGCCGGTCCTTCTGCCCCTCGTTGATGACGAACGATTGCTCCACGACCGGCTGACCGGCGTACGCGAACGAGAAGCTGTGAGCACCCGGGTCCACCGAGATGGCCGTACCGTCGAGGCGGTCCGCGATCGGCTTGCCGTCCATGGCGACCTTGACCGCGACTAGATCGTGTCCCGCGCCATCCTTCGCCATGAAGACGACCGTAGGGATCGCTGCCAACAGGTCCGTCACCCGCTTCTTGCACTTCGCGCCCACGACGTCCGGGCAGCTTACCGACGCGCACACGAGCGCCTGGTCACGCGCCTGGCCGAGCTTGTGCTGGTTGCGGAGCGCGATGGAGCTCTCGTTGGCCGCGAGGCACTCCGACATCGACGGATCGGCCGCGCGCGCCAGGCGCTCGGCACCCCCGAGGAGCCCGACGATCACGAGCGCGACGGCACCGCTTCTTCCAAGGCTCACTCGCATTTCGCGCACGGGCACGCGAAGTGCGATTCGCCTGCCTTGTCCAGCGTCTCGACGAGCTTGCATGGGGTCGACGGGGGGCGTTTCGACGGAGAGGCGGTCGCCTCCGCAGGCTGTGAGATGGCAGGCTGGGAGGGCGGACTGAGCGGGCGCAAAGGTGGACGCGTCAGCGCGGGAGGCGGATCACCTGAGCTTGGGGTCGTGGACCGCGAGCGGGACGCCGGAGCGGACGGTCCGGACGACGCTGAGGTTGCCGCCACGGGGGACCACGACGTGTTGACGGCGGAGGGAGAGGCGGGGTCGCTAGAAGGAATCACGACACCGACCCGGGTTATCCCGGCGTTCACCCTGGAAGGCCCGCCCTTCCCCGTCGCCGCATCCACCGACCCAGAGGACGAGCCGCGAAGCGCGAACGCTACGAATCCGAGAACCAAGACAGCCGCGCCCCCCAACACCATGCGCTCGGTCCGCTTGCGACCGGCGACGCCAGGCAGGAGAAACGTGGCCACGGAGGTCTGGCCGCCGATCGTTGGGACGGCCGCGGATCGCCCACCTCCCGCAGGCGCCGAGGCGGCTCCGCCCGTCGCGCCTTTCACCGCATCCATAGTCGCAGCCGATCGGTCCACCGGCGCGGTGCCTTGCGGGCTCGGAGGAACAAGACGGGGTTTGAGCCCTTGAATGAGGCGCACGAGTGGCGCGCGCGAGACCGGCTCGCTGCAGGTCACCGCGTACGTCTCGGCGATCGCATCGCGCATGGCAGCGGCGCTCGGCCAACGTGACGACTTCTCGAACGCGAGCGCGCAGTCGATGATCTGCGCCACGGCGTCAGGGACGTGGGGGGCAATGCTCTGAAGCTTTCGCGCGGGCTGCGTCGCGGCGGCGACCATCAGCTGCGCCGCGTTGTCCCCCGCGTGCGTCGCCTGGCCGGTGAGCAAAGAGAAGAGCGTCGCGCCGGCTGCCCATACGTCCGACTGACCGTCGATCTCGTCCGACTTGCCGAGGGCCTGCTCGGGCGGCATGAAACCCGGTGTTCCGAGGAGAGTGCCGGCCGCCGTCCCTCGCGCTTCATCGGCGAGGGCATCGCGAACGCGCGCGATGCCGAAATCGAGCACCTTGATCGTTCCGTCGTCCGTCAGAAACAGATTCGGTGGCTTGATGTCGCGATGGACGATCCCCTTGTCGTGGGCGGCCGCGAGCACGTCGAGGAGCTGATAGCCGATGGCAAGCACTGCCTGGACCGGCAACCTGCCGCCGTTGTTGATCGCGAGGTTCTCCAGCTCGTCCCCCTCGAGCAGCTCCATGACGAGGAACGCCGCGCCGTCGTCGGCGACGTCGTCGTCGAGGACCGCCACGGCGCCCGGATGCTTGAACGAGTTCGCTGCGTACCCCTCACGCAGGAAGCGGGTCCGGACATCCTGACGGATCGAGAGCTCAGGATGCAGCATCTTGACCGCGAACTGCTTCCGGTTCCGATGCGTCGCGGCATAGACGGCCGCCATGCCTCCCAGACCGAGCACCCGGTCGAGACGATACTTGTCGCGAATCGTGGTCCCCAGCCGCGCACTCGCTCGGTGGTAGCGTTCGCTCTCTTCCGACGGCATGGCGCTAAGAATCCCGTACGACGGGTGTCATCTCCAAGTCGGTGAACCCTCCGCAATCGTAGCCAAGTCTCCCGGGGCACGCAACGAAGCGAGCGAGCTCGCTGCCGGAGCGGCGCGGAGCGTTTACCCTCGACCTCTAGCTTACGAAGCTCGTCGCGGTATGCCGGAGACCGTCACCGTCTGTGGCTCTTCCGGGTTTCCTGTGGCTCCGGACTGACGAGGGCGGGTCCGCGGTACCTGGGTAGTGGCGCACGGGTGCACCCGATCGTGAATTGACAGGGAGATCGGGAGATCGGGAGGTTTTGATTCGACGACCGCTACGCGGCTAGGGTCCGCGAGCGTCCCGAGACGTGGGTCGAAGGCCGAAGCGCTCGTGGCGTGGGGAGCCATGCGGTCGCCCTACGACCTAAGCGTGACGCGGATCGCGTCCCCGACGTGCAGGAGTCGACCGCTTCTCGAGCAGAGGTCGGCTCCGCGCACGACGGGCAACGCGCTGCAAGAGGGTCCCCGTCGTCGAACCTGTGGGATCGGTGCTCTTCGAAGGCCGAGAGCCGCTCTTCGAGAGCCGAAAGCCGCTCTTTGAACCACGAGCGACCCGATGCAAGAGGTT
>Ga0302279_10004288_pt1 | contig 17000 bp, 13 predicted proteins | sample III_Bog_N3_3_FD_194541 | JGI IMG/M metagenome (GOLD analysis project Ga0302279, IMG submission 194541) | Peat permafrost microbial communities from Stordalen Mire near Abisko, Sweden - III_Bog_N3_3 | ecosystem: Environmental > Terrestrial > Soil > Wetlands > Peat | place: Sweden: Abisko...
TTGGCGTGACGGGGGCGCGCTGTCCTCCCGTGGGGGCGCGCTCGCCCCCAGCGGACCCACGCCTTGGCGTGACGGGGGCGCGCTGTCCTCCCGTGGGGGCGCGCTCGCCCCCAGCGGACCCACGCCTTGGCGTGACGGGGGCGCGCTGTCCTCCCGTGGGGGGCGTGCTCTCCTCCGGCGGACCCACGCGTTGGCGTGACGGGGACGCGCAGTCCCCCCATGGGGGGCGCGCTCTCATCCAGAGGACCAATGCGCTGGCGTGACGGGGGCGCGCTCTCATCCAGCCGGACGACCCGGTCCTCCGACCGGACAGAGCACCCATCCAGCCGGACGACGCGGTCCTCCGACCTCCCGGCGCGCTGCTCCTCTGCAAACCCTTGTCATCCTGAACGAAGCGAAGGACCCCCCAAGATCACGCTGGGGGGTCCTTCGCTTCGCTCAGGATGACAAGGCAGCCACACACGACTGCGACGCGGCTCACATCCCCTGGTCCCGCTTCAGCTTCGTGACGAGGGCGTCGCACGCGGGCATCGCCGCGTGCCCCTCCTCGAGCAGGCGGGTGGCCTCCGTCAGCTTGGCCGAGAGCCCCTTCGCCCGGTCGTCGTCCGGCGAGAGCTTGTTGGCCTTCAGGTCGGCGAGCGCCCCCTGCGTCTCCGACATGAGCCGCAGCGCGCTCGCCGTCGCCGCCGCCGCCTTCACGCACGCATCCTTCGCCTGGCAGACCTCGGGCACGGTGCACGGCACGGTCGCGAGGTAGTCCGCCGCCGCGGGCTTCTCCGTGTTCTCGGCCTTGTGAAACCGGTCGACCGCCGTGACGAGCGAGGCCGCTTCCCGCTTGCCCGACGAGCAAGCGAGCACCAACCCCGCCAGAACGACAACCGCGCCCCCCGTCAGCGCTCTCCCCGTGCCCGTGCCCGTGCCCGACCTCCGGCTGGTTTCCGGGCACGCGCACGGGCACGGGATCGAGGAGCTCTTCACGGTCAACCCAGCTCGACTTTCGTCCACATGTCCCTCCGCATCTTCTCCTTGCGCCTGTCCGTCCGCGTGATCATCCTCGCCGCCCCCCACGCCGCGAGCAGCTCGCCCTCCTGCCCGAGCGCCGGCAAGATCGTCCGCCCGACGCCGAAGGCGCCCGAGAGCGGCATCCGGATCGGCTCCCCCGCGAGCCCGTCGAACGAGCGCGGCTCGATGCGCCAGCGCGGGATCATCGCCTCGGGCTCGACCGACGCTCCCCCGCCCCGGAGCCTCGCCCGATCGACCCGCACGCGCTTGCCGCTCCGGTAGTCCCAGAGAGGCAGGCCGTCGTGCGGCGAGTCCACCACGACGTAGTGGCGCTCCACGAAGGGGAGGAAATGCTCGAGCGTCTCCAGCACCGCGGCGCGCGCCTCGCCGAGCTCGAGGGGCGAGCCCTCGCCGAGAAGGGCCTCGGCCACGAGCAACGTCGTCCCCGGCACGAAGGTCGCGCCCGGGAAGGACTGGAGGTGCACCATCGGGCCGCGGCGCTTGGTCGCCGGCAGGAGGAACGACTCGGTCGCGAGCGGCGCCGGGATGCCCTCGTCGCGCACGGCGAGCGTGACGACGAAGCGCTGGTGGACCGCGGCCATCCGCGGCAGCGCCTCGAGCGCGCGGCGGGAGACCTTGTAGTCCGGGGCCAGGTCGATGAGCGCGCGCGCCGGCATGTCCGTCACGATGAACTGGACGCCGGTGTCGTCCTCCTCGCCCTCGACGCGCACGCCGCTCACGTGCCCGTAGCGAAGGGAGACCGCGGTGGCGCGCTCGTTCATCCGCGCGTCGCCCCCGTGGGCGCGGACGCGCTCGAGCAAGAACTCGTCGAGCTCGGCCTCGCCGCGCGCGAGGCGCACGATCCCGCGCGTCCACGCGCCGTGCAGGCGCGCCAGCGCGAACGGGGGCAGCTCCGCGGCCAGATCGCTCGCGAAGCGCGCGGGGACCTCGACGAGCGTGCGGTAGTCGTGGTCGCGCGGGAACTCGGCCAGGAAGTCCCGCGACTCGTCGCGCAGGTGAGGGAGCGTGCCCGCGACGCGCGAGGTCTCCCGGCGCTCCCAGAAGGTGCCGGGCGGCCACACCACGTCGCGCTCGAAGGCGGCGTCGGCGGCGGCGTTGGTGCGCGCGAGCTCGGTGTAGAGCTCGTCCACCACGCGGCGCACCTCGGGGAACTCGCGATCGATCTCGTGCGCGAACAGCTCCGTGTCCGGCGGCATGTCGAGGCGGCGGTTCGGCTGGAGGATCTGCAGCATCGGGTCGAGCGGGACGGTCCGCCGCTTGAAGGTCTGCGACTGGGCGAGCTCGACGAGGATTCGGCCCCACGCGGGAGACGAGTTGGCGAGGAGCGTGAAGCTCCGGCGCGCGAGCGTGTAGCCCTCGTAGGTGTAGACGGGAGGCCGGTAGCCCTGGCCGAGGACGAGCACGCGCCACGAGCGGCGCGCGAGCAGCGCCGCGGCCGAGAGCGCGCCGATGCCCGCGCCCAGGACGACGACGTCGTAGTGCTTCGACATGGGCGGCGGGTGTCTACCACATCCCCGTGCTCACCACGCCGCGGCTGCGCCGCGACCCGCCGCGGAGCTGCGGGTCGCGATGCAGCGGAACGGCCGAGCTGGTAGCCTCGGGCCATGCGAGGGCGGCATGGACGCCGGAGGCGGAGACGCCGGCGACGCCACGGTCGCCGACGCGACCGACGCCTCCGACGCCCGCGAGGTCCCCGACGGCGCGGTCTCGGTCGTGGGCACGCTGAGCGGGCTCTTGCCCGGCGACTCCGTGGTCCTCCAGGACAACGGGGGCGACGTGCTCCAGGTGTCCGCCAACGGCTCCTTCACGTTCGCGAATACGTGCGCGATCCTCTCGACCGGTGGGGTGGACTGATGGGGCTGGGTCGGCTACGGGGCGACCGGCAACGGCGCGACGACGCAGGTGCCGACTCCGGCCCCCGTGGAGTAGGCGAGCGAACGGCCGCTTGCTCGCGCCTCCCCCGTGCGACAATCGCCCGGTGCTCACGCCCGGCTCCCTGATCGCAGGCAAGTACAAGGTCGTGGGCCCCCTCGAGTCGGGCGGGATGGGGGAGGTGTTCGAGGCCTGGCAGGTCGATCTCTCGCGGGCCGTCGCCATCAAGCTGATGCACTCGTACGTGGCGGACAACCCCGTCCTGCTCCAGCGGTTCCGGCGCGAGGCGGAGGCGCTCGGATCGCTCGGTCACCCGAACATCGTCCAGATCATCGAGTTCCGGAACGACCCGGGCGAGCCGCCGATGCTCGTGATGGAGAAGCTCGAGGGCAAGAGCCTGCGGAAGCTGATGCGCGAAGGAGGCCTGCTCGCGCCGCCGCGCGCGGCCTTCATCGCGCTCCAGATCCTCTCGGCGCTCTCCGCGGCGCACCGGGCCAACATCGTCCACCGCGACATCAAGCCGTCCAACGTGTTCATCCTGAAGACGCTCGCCGTGCGCGACTTCGTGAAGCTCCTCGACTTCGGGGTTGCGAAGGTCAGTCACCCGGAGACGTCGAGCGCGCCGCTCACCAGCATGGGCGAGGTCATCGGGACCGAGCCGTACATGGCGCCCGAGCAGGCCGCGGGCCAGCCCGTCGATGGGCGCTCGGACCTCTTCGCGGTGGGCTGCGTGCTGTTCGAGGTCATCGCCGGGGAGCGTCCCCGCGTCTCGGGCACGCGCCCCCCGGGAAGCGGCCCTCTTCCGTGCCGCAAGCTGCGCGACGTCGTGCCCACGGCCGACGCGGGTCTCGCCGAGGTGGTCGACCGCGCGCTCGCGCACGACCCGGCGGACCGGTACCCCAACGCGGAGGCCATGGCCGCGGCGCTCGCCCCGTTCGCGTCCGCCGGCGACGGCACGGCGACGGGCGCGCTGCCGGTGGCCCCTGCGAACGTCGCCGCACCGAGCGCCTCGCGCGAGCGCGAGACCGTGGCGTCGCCGAGGCCGGCCCCGTTGCCCGGCACCGTGCGCGAAGGGCACGTCGAGGCTCCGGCCCCGCCTCCCCCTTCCCTCGAGGCAGCGGCTGCAGCGTTTGGCACCGCAGTCATGGCATCTCGGCCGATGGCGGGGCCAGGCCTCGGAGCGACGGGCCCGGCCGTCCCCGTGGCGCACACCGCGCCCATGTCCGCGACGCCGCGGATCGCGGCGACGGGCCCCGTGGGTCCCACGCAGATGTCCGCCGTGTCGAAGGCGCCGCCGCGCGCGCCGGAGCACACGCTGCCGTCGCCCGTCGCGCCGTCCCACCCGCCTGCGCAGCCGTACGCGCCCGCGCGGTCAGGCGCGGGGTATGCGCCCATGCAGGCGCAGCGCGCGTGGCCGATCGCCGCACCGAGGCGGGAGCGGACGGGGGTGTCGACGTGGTGGCTGCTGGTCATCATCGTGCCTGCCGTCATCGTGCTCGCGCTCGGGATCGGCTTCGTGGAGCTGGCGAGCGCCGGCGCCCACGACATCCTCGAGGACAAGAAGATGCTGGAGTCCGCGCCGAGGACCTCGTGCGTCGCGCCCGCGACCTGCACGGGCGTGGTCACGATCATGGGGGGCGCCAACTACCCGGTGTGCGCGCCCGTCCCGAAGATGGCCTACACGCCGGGCGCGGTCATCTTCTACTCGAGCGGCGCCACCCGGCCCGGCTACTACAAGGGCCCGGCAGGCAAGCAGATCCGCGTCACCAACAACGACAACGAAGATCGCGACGTCGACCCCGACGACCTGCTCGGGCTGTACTGCCGCCCGTAGGGCCCATGCCGTTCACCAGGGCGAACGTCACGTAGGAGCGACGGTTGCTCATGGGTTGTCATCCTGAGCGAAGCGAAGGACCCCCCAAGCACACCGCGTTCGCCTCTCCACCCGGGTGTCCGGATGGGGATCCTTCGCTGCGCTCAGGATGACAGGAGGACACTCCTCGTCAGGCGAGCCCGAACGCCGTCTTTGCGCCGGTGACCCGCACGCGGGGCCTGCCATCGGGCGAGGTCTCGATCTGCACCTTCCCGGCGGCGATCCACTGGAGCACCGTGGGCAAGAGGGCGTGCTCCTCCACGAGGATGCGGGCCTTCAGGGACTCCTCGTCGTCGTCCGGGAGGACCGGCACGACCGCCTGGGCGACGATGGGACCCGTGTCGGTCCCGCGATCGACGAGGTGCACCGTGCATCCCGCGACGCGCACGCCGTACGCGAGCGCCTGCCGCTGCCCGTCCACGCCCGGGAACGCCGGGAGCAGCGCCGGGTGGATGTTCACGGTGCGCAGCGCGAACGCCTCGAGGAAGACCTCCGTGAGCAGCCGCATGAAGCCGGCGAGGACGACCCACTCGACCCCGCGCTCGCGCAGCACCGCCACGAGCGCGGCGTCGAACGCGCGCCGGTCCGGGTAGTCGCCGTGGGGGACGACGACGGTGGGCACGCCCGCCTTGGCCGCGCGCGCGAGGCCGCCCGCCTCCTTCTTGTTCGAGACGACGACGGCCACCTCGGCGTCGAGCTGGCCCGCGGCGATGGCGTCGAGGATCGCCTGGAGGTTCGTCCCGCCACCGGAGACGAGCACGCCCAGGCGGATCATGCGCCCGCCCAGACGATGCGATCTTCGAACGCCGTCTCGGGCGGCACGGCGACGACCTCGCCGAGGCGGATGGGCGACTCGCCGAGGCCGCGCAGGACCTCGTCGGCCCTGGCGGCGTGCGCCGCCGGGACCAGGAACACGAAGCCCACGCCCATGTTGAACGTGCGCCGCATCTCGGAGGTGGCGACGGAGCCGCCCCTGGCGATGAGGTCGAAGATGGGGGCCTTGGGCCAGTCCGTGGGCCCGCCGTTCGAGTCGATGCGCACGCCGAGCCCGTCGGGCAGGACGCGGGGCAGGTTGCCGGGCAGGCCGCCGCCCGTGATGTGGCTCATCCCCCGCACATCCACGTCCGTCGCGCTCACCATCGCCTGCACGTGGCGCGCGTAGAGGCGCGTCGGCTCGAGGAGGGCCTGCGCGACCGTCTTGCCTTCGAGCTCGGGCGGCGTGTCGCCCAGCGCGAGGCCGCGCGCCTCGAGCAGCACCTTGCGGGCGAGCGAGTAGCCGTTCGAGTGCAGGCCGCTCGACGGCAGGCCGATGGCGACGTCCCCCGCGGCGACGCGCGTGCCGTCCACGATGCGCGAGCGCGCGACGACGCCGACCGAGAAGCCCGCGAGGTCGTACTCGCCGTCGGCGTACATGCCGGGCAGCTCGGCAGTTTCCCCGCCTAGGAGGGCGCAGCCGGACTCCTTGCACGCGAGGGCGATCCCGCGAATGACCTTCTCCCCGACGTCGAGGTCGAGCTTGCCCGTGGCGAAGTAGTCGAGGAAAAAGAGCGGGCGCGCGCCCGTCGTCACGACGTCGTTCACGCACATGCCGACGAGGTCGAAGCCGATCGTGTCGTGGATGCCGGACGCGAAGGCGACCTTGAGCTTGGTGCCGACGCCGTCCGTCCCGCTGACGAGGACGGGCTCGTCGATTCCCTGCGGGATCCCGCACAGCCCGGCGAAGCCGCCGACGTCGCTGATGACCTCCTTGATGCGGGTCGCCTTCGCGAACGGCTTGATGCGCTCGACGAGCTCGTCGCCCGCGTCGATGTCGACGCCGGCCTGCCGATAGGTGATCGCCATGGCAGCCGGCACGCTATACCAACGGCGGGCAATGGGCACGCGAGAGAAGGTCACGATGGTCTTTACGGCGCTGGCTGCCTCGGCGTCGGTGGTCTACCTCCAGCACCGGTTCGACGCGGCGGACGTGAAGAACGGCATCGCCATCGCCCAGACCTACAAGGCCCCGACGGGGCGGACCCTGCCGGACGTCATCGAGTCGCGCCACCCCGGAGCGCCGGTCGAGTGGCGGGGCAAGGACGAGTCGTCCTGCTTTCAGCACATCCTGGTCGACGCCTGGGTGACCCCGAAGGGCGAGGCGCCCGCGGACTACCAGTTCACGATCGATCTCAACGGTCCGTCCATTCACCCGGCGAACCCTCTCGGGCAGGAGGCCGTGATCGGCCTCGACGTGCCTGCCAGCCCCAGCGCGGCGCCTGCGCCCGCCACGCCGCCGGCGGCCGACGCCGGCCGCCCCTCGCCATGAACCGTCGCCCGCGCCTCAACGCCCCTCCCCGCCTCTACCCGACCGCCATCGTGAGCGACGGCGCCTCGGTCGGCCTCGACACGGTCATCGGGGCCTTCTGCTACGTGGCGGCGGGCGCCGTCGTCGGGGCCGGCTGCCGTCTCCAGAGCCACATCAGCGTGTGGCACGGCGTCGTGCTCGGCGAGGACGTCTTCGTGGGCCCGAGCGCGATCTTCACCAACGTCCGGCGCCCCCGCGCCGCCTTTCCCCGCGCGCCGCACTTCCAGGAGACGTACGTGGAGGCCGGGGCGACGATCGGCGCCGGGGCCACGCTGGTGGCGCCCGTGCGCATCGGCCGCGGGGCGATGATCGGGGCGGCGGCGGTGGTCACGCGCGACGTCGAGCCGTACGCGGAGGTCGGGGGCAACCCGGCGCGCGTCCTCGGGTGGGTGTGCGCGTGCGGGGAGAGCGTGACCAAGGGCCCGCGCCGCCCCAGGCGAGCGAGCTGCACGCTGTGCGGACGGACCTACGAGCAGGACGCGGCGGGCGGCCTCCGGGAGGTGCCGAGCCAGGACGCGAAGGGTACGACCGGGCCCGAACGCGGCCGCTCACGCGCGCCGGGCTGATCTACGGAGGCGTCGGGGCGGCCGTCATCACGAGCGGCTTCGGGCTGGGGAGGCTCGCGGCCGCGAAGATGTTCGCGAGCCTCACGTTCGCCCTGGCCTCCGAGAGCCGGCCCGTGCCCATGTCCGTCGCGACCTTGCTTCCCAGGCCAATCGCGGCCACCTGGGTCGGGGCCGGGGGCGGCACCGTAGAGACCGCGGCGATGCTGGTCGCGATCTGCGGCGCGCACCTGCTGACGACGTCCGCCAGGATGGCTCCGTCGTTCTTGCCGGCCGCGGTGCCGGTCTCGTCGACCTGGGCCACGCAGGCGCCGAAGCTCAGATCCGTCGGGACGACGGTCGAGTGCGCCGAGATCACGCCGGCCATGATGATCTTCGCGACGTTGACGAAGACGATGATCCCCACGACGTCGACGACGCTGGCGATGAAGGGGGTCGAGCTCGTCGCAGGGTCGATGCCCGCGCGCTTCAGGATGAGCGGGAGCATCGAGCCGATCGTGCAGCCGGTCACCACGATGCCGATGAGCGTGAAGAAGATGGTGAAGGCGAAGTCCAGGTGCTGGTCCCGGTACATCAGCACGCGCAAGAAGCCGATCGAGCCGAGGAACACCCCCAGGGTGAGCCCCATCCCGAGCTCGCGCACGACGATGCGCCACCAGTCCTTCAGCTTGATCTCGCCGATCGCGAGCCCGCGAATGACCAGCGTGGACGACTGCGAGCCGGAGTTGCCGCCGGTCGAGATGAGCAGCGGCACGTAGTAGCTCGCGCCCTTGATCGCCTCGAAGACCGGGTCGTAGTAGCGGAGGGCCGTCTGCGTGAAGAACTCTTCGAAGAAGAGGATGACGAGCCAGACGCCTCGCTTTTTGATGAACTCGAAGAACCCGGTCTTGAAGTACGGGACGTCGAGCGGCTCGACGCCGCCGATCTTCTGCACGTCCTCGGTCTGCTCGCTCGTGAGGACGTCGATGATGTCGTCGATCGTGATGACGCCGAGCAGGATGCCCTTGTCATCGAGCACCGGGATGACGTTCAGATCGTACTTCGCCATCGTGCGGGCGACCTCCTCCTGGTCGTCCTCCGCGTGCACGCTGATGAAGTTCTCCCGCCAGATCTCCTCGAGCTTCTGTCCCGGCTCGGCGATGATGAGCTGGCGCAGCGACGCGAGGGCCACCAGCCGCTCGTGGCTCACCGCGTAGACGTTGTAGATCGGCTCCTCGGTGTTCTTCGCGTGCGCGCGCACCGCCTCCATCGCCTCGCCCACCGTGACCTCGGGCGCGACGGTGACGTAGCTCGTCGTCATGAGGTGGCCGGCGCTCGTCTCGGGCCACTTCTCGATCTCGCGGACGTCCTCGGCCGCCTCCGGGTCGACCTTCTCGAGCGACTCGAGCAGCTTGTCGCCCATCGCCTCGGGCAGGACGCTGAAGAGGTCGGCGCGATCGTCGCTCGCCATCTCGCTGGCGATCTGCGCGACCGACTCGGTCGGCATGCGCTCGACGAGCTCCTCCTGCTCGTGGTCTTCGAGGCGCTCGAAGATGGGGGCCGCGTCCGCCGCGGGCAGGCGGGCCATGAGCGCGGCAGCCTCGTCCGGCTCGAGCTCGGAGACGAGATCGGCGACGTCCTCGGCGTGCAGCTCGTCGAGGAGCGCGCGCACCTCGTCGGGATCCTCTTTGAGGAGCTTCTTCAGGTCCGGCGCGAGGAGGGACGCGAGGCGCATCGGGCCGGCACTCTACAGAACCTCTCCGCCCGTCGCCTACTTGTTCGTGCCGCTTCCGTGCGCGTAGCCCCATTCGCGGAGGACCTTGTTCATCTCCTCGGCTCCTTCGCCGGTTTCCCTGCCCGCGCCGGACGTCGGCTCGCCGCGGCGCTCGCGCGCCACGAAGATGCCACGGTCCCGTCGCGGGTCGATCTGCGGCACGATGGGGGCGTACGCGGCCTCGCGGGCGTCGTCGGTCAGGACTCCGCCGCGGACCTGCGGCGCGGCGAGGCCGAACGGGCCTCCGTAGACGAGGGCGTCCGGCCAGGGCGCGTCGTCGAGGGTGAGCTCCCACCGGACGGGCGCGCCCGGCGGATCGATGCGGAGATCGAGCCCCACGACCGCGTCCGCGGCCGTCGAGAGCGATACCTCGACGCGGCTCCCGTCCACCCGGAACGAGTCGGCGCCGAGACCCACGGGCTCCACGACCACCGTGGCCTTCGTCGCAAGGTCCCCGACCGTGATCGTCCCGCGGACCCGGTGGACCTCCCCTCCCCCGGCGAAGCGGAGCGCGAGCCGCGGGACGGGCGCGCCCGCCGCGGCCTGGGTCGTCTGTGTGCTGGCGTGCGTGCCGGCGACGGGCACGTTCTTGAGCGCCGCCGCGAGCCGCGCGCGCATCTCGGCGACCACCTCCGGCCGCTGGTGCGCGAGGTTCACGCGCTCGCCCGGGTCGGTCGCGAGATCGTAGAGCTCCTCGGTGACGTAGACCTGCTTCTCCCCGTACGTGATGGACTGCGCGGCCCCCTCCCGCACGATGAGCCGCAGGTCGCCCGACAGGATGGCCCGCGTGCCGCGCCCCTCGCTGACGACGACCCTCTCGTCCGGCTCGGTCCCGCCGCGCGCGAGCGCACGGAGGCTCGCGCCGCTCATCTTCGGGCTCGGCTCGAGGCCCTCCAGATCGAGGATCGTCGGGGCGAGGTCCACGTTGCGCACGCGCGCCTTCACCGCGGCCCCCTCGGGGAGGACGCCGGGGAGCGATAGCAGGATGGGGATGCGCGTCGTCTCCTCGTAGATGCCCACGGCGTGGTGGAAGCGGATGGGCATCTTGTCGAGGAGAGCCTGGCCCCCGTGCGCGGTCGACAAGGTCTCCCCGTGGTCCGCCGTCAGGACGACGATCGTGTGCTCGCGCAGGTGGAGATCGTCGAGGGTCTGCATGAGCACGCCCACGGCCTCGTCGTCCTTCGCGGCCTCGGCCATGTAGCGGCCGACGGTGACGTCGCTCGGGCCGGCGGGCGGCTTCGGGATGCGCGCGAGCATGCGGTCCGGCGGGTCGTAGGGATCGTGGGGCGAGTTGTAGTTGCAGAAGGCGAAGAACCGCTCGTCCTTGTGGGCCTTGAGCCAGCCCACGGCGTCGGTCGTGATCGCCGCCGTGTCCGCCGTGCGGTAGCGCTCGTCGTGCAGGCGCTCGAAGCCGAAGTCGAGCGCGACGCGCGCGTAGCCGCTCATGAAGAAGTTGTTCACGAAGGCCCGCGTCTCGACGTTCTGCCGGCGCAGGAGGATGGGCAAGAGCGGCGGCTGCGACGCGTAGTAGCGGGCGACCTCGGCGTCGGTGAGCGGCCACATCAAGGTGTCGACCCCGAGCTCGCTCGAGCGCTCCCCGGTCAGCATGGCGAGCGTCCCGGGGCGCGTCCAGGCGCCCTCCGAGTACGCGTGCGTGAAGCGAACACCGCGCGCGGCGAGGGCGTCGATCGAGGGCATGAGCCCCGGGACGCGGGGCAAGAGCGCGTCGAGCGGAGGGTGCGGCGCGGCGAGCTTCGCGGCGTCCTCCGCGTCGTCGTGGAAGCTCGGGATGACGTCGGGCCGGAGGGCGTCGATCACGATCCAGAGGACGTTGTACGGGACCTTCGTCCGGGTCTTCGCGAGCAAGGTCGGGTGTCCCCAGAGCGCGAGCGGCGGCGCGCCGCCCGGGGAGACCTCGGCCGTCTTCAGGCGAAGCTCGACGTGCTGCCCGCCGTACGGCGTGAGATCGATGGTCTCCTCGAGCCACTGCTTGCTCTCGGCCGCGCCCACGCGCCTCGCGTAGACCTCGTGCTCCACCGCGGCGGCGTCCACCACCGTGATCGAGAAGGCGGTGTCGCGCCCCGAGACCAGCGCGGGCGCGACCGCGAGGCGCGCGAAGAGGGGCAGATCGACGGCGAAGCTCAGCGTGGCCGGAGGGGGCGCGAAGATCGCCTCCCGCTCGTCGAAGCTGCCCTCGCTCATGTTCCACTTCCGGGCGTCGGGCAGCCACACCTTGCCGCCTCCCAGCGGGACGGCGAGCTGCTTCTCGGGGCCGCTCGTCACGAGCGCCAGATCGACGACGAGCTTGGCGCGGTCTCCCTCGAGGCCCGTCCAGGGAGACTGCATCTTCCGCCAGTACTCGGCGAGCGACGCCTGCCCTGCGCGCAGGCTCGGCGCGTCGACGCGCGCGTCGGAGAGCCGCTCGGTGAGGCGCTGGAAGACCTCGTAGGCCTCTTCTCCCTTGCCGGCCGGGGCCGGTGCAGCGACCGCGGAGGCCGCCCCCGACGGGGGCTCGGGAGGCTTCGCGCGCGCGTCGGCGCCCCCGCCCGCGCGCCGCGCAAACCACGCCGCGACGGCGACGAGCGCCACCGAGAGGACGCGCGAGGGAATGGGGGCCTTCACGGGGGCGCCTTGGCCGCGTCGATGCGGATCACCGCGTCGTCGGCGGCCTCGGCGGGCGCGTGGACCTCCCGCGGCACGAGGTAGCCTCCGTGCTCGGCCATCCGCTTGTCCTTGAGCATCCAGCTCCAGAGCTCGCTCTTCAGCCGCGACACCTGCTCGGGCATCTCGGCGGCGACGTCGTGCGTCTCGCCGGGATCCTTCTCGGTGTCGAACAGGAGGTAGCGGACACCCTCGCGCGTGGGCGCGTAGACGAGCTTGTAGCGGAGATCGCGGACCATGCGGTGCTTGGCCACGATGGTCATGTCGAACATGCCGCGCTGGAGCACGACCTCGTCTCCGTGCTCGGCGTCGACCTCGTTCAGGTGCGAGATGCCGGGGTACGGCAGGCGCAGGGCGGCGGGCAGGCCATCGATCGTCTCGGTGAACCAGAGGTCGGTCTCGGCGTACGCGAGCTGCGGGGTGAGCTTCTCGCCCGCGAGCGCCGGAGCCAGCGAGCGCCCGTCCAGATCCGCCGGCGCGGGGACGCCCGCGAGCTCGTAGAGCGTGGGCGCCAGATCCACGTCGCGCACGATCCCGGGGACCCTGTGCGCGCCCGGGTGCCTCGGATCGAGGATGAGGAGCGGCACGTGCGTCGCCTCGTCGCCGAAGAGGTGATCGCCGTGGCCGATGCCGTGGCCGTTCTCGTAGAGCATCTCGCCGTGATCGGCGGTGACGATGACGATCGTGTTCTCCGCGAGCCCCTCGTCCGCGAGCGCCCCGAGGACGCGGCCCACGGCGTCGTCCACGCTGGAGACGGCGCCGTCGTAGAGGCCGCGGATCTGCGCGATGTCCTCCTCGTCCGGCGGCGCCTCGCTCTCGAGGCTCACGGGCTTGTGGTACTTGAAGCGCCCGCGGTACTGAGGGCGCGTGAAGCGGCCGTAGTAGGGGGCGGGAGCGGCGTACGGGAAGTGCGCCGTGGAGAAGAACACCGTGAGAAAGAACGGCTGCCCGTGGGCGCCGCGGATGGCGCCGATGGCGTCGTCCGCGAGCATGTCCGGGTCGGCGGCGTCGCTCATCTCGCGCAGCACCGGGAAGATCCACCGGCCGAGGCGCGAGTGGAGGACCGGCAGGAGCGGCGTCTGGCGCTCGAGGGCGCGCTGCCGAATGAGCTGGCGGAAGTCGAAGGTCGGCGCGTGGATGCTGCCGAAGCCCAGGTCGATGCGATCGAAGATGTCCCCCGCGAAGTCGCTGACGACCCCGGTGGAGTAGCCGGCCTTGCGGAAGCGCTCGGGCACGGCGTCGAAGTCCTTCGCGCGCTCGTCCCACCGCGGGAACATCGAGCGGATCCCGTGGTGGTGCGGGTGGCGGCCGGTGAGCAGCGTGACCCACGACGGGAAGGTGCGCGGCAGCGACACGTACGCGCGGTCGAAGCGGGTGGCCTGGTCGCCGAGGCGCGCCAGCCGCGGCGCGACGCGCGGGTCGATGCGGTCGGCGCGGAGCGAGTCGGTCGCGAGGATGAGGATGTTCGGGTGATCGGAGCGAGGGGCGGCGGCGCGGGCCGAGGGGATGGGCAGCCGCGCGAAGCTGAGGACGCCCAGACCGACGACGAGCAGCGGGACGAGCGGCGCGGCCGCGCGCACGCGGGGACGCGTGAGCAAGCCTGCGATGCGGCCGGGCCAGGCACGCCACGACGAGGGCGGCCCCGCCAGCCACACGAGGAGCAAGAGGACGCCGACCGCGACGACCCCTCCCCTCCCGAGCACGTCGGTCACGAGCACCTGGGTGAGCCGCGAGAGGCCCCCGCGCGCGTACCACTCCTCGGCGTAGAGCTGCGGGCTCGCCGCCATGGCGTAGCCCTGGATGAGCGCGTGGAGCGCCACGATGATGAGGAGCGACGTCGCGCCGAAGCCGGCGGCCGAGCGAGCCGGCCGCGCGGACATCCTGTCGCGCAGCTGGACGAGCGCCCCCGCCGCGAGCCCGAGCGCCGCGCCGAACACGATCGCGCTCGCCGCGATGGCGATGGTCATCCGCGAGATCTCGCTGCCGAAGCGCGCGTGCACGACGTCGATGAGCGCCCGCGTCTGCCCGGCCGTGGCGTCGTCCGCCTGGGCGGCGCGGGAGGCGGCGCGGGCCGCGAGCGCGAGGACGTAGAAGGCCCCCACCGACGTCGGTCGGAGAAGCCACCGTCCCACGGGACCCACTACACGCACAGCCCTGCGCAGTAGCTCATTTGCCGGCCCAGACCAAAGAACACTCGTCAGGCCATGCGCTTCAGGGCACCCGTCAAGGGACGGGGGCGCGGATCGCGCGGGAAGGCCCTGGCCGAGAGGTCGGCCACGCGCCGGGCGATCTCGAGCAGCGGCTGGCGCGCGCGTCTGGGAGGCCCGTCTCCACGGTCGCAGAAGAAGGTCCGGCACCCGAGGGGGCGCGACGCGTAGATCGTGCACCGGCCGTCCTCGGACAGGAGCGGGCACGAGCGCGTCTCGTCGACGAGGGGCAAGCGCCGGGTCTGCTTCTTTCGCTGGCCGCGCATCCCGAGCGCGTACTCGACCTCGGCGAGCTCGACCGCCGTGGGGTAGGGCTCGCGTCCGGTCACCCCGAAGTGGCAGCACGGGACGCGCTCGGCGCGATCGCCCGGCCCCGGCGGCTCTGCCGTCGCGGTCTCGCTGCCTGGCGTGCAGGCGCACGTGGCGTCCGCGACGAGCGCATCCGCGTCCGCGTACAGCGAAAAGAGAGCTCTACGGGCAGGATCGTCCTTCCACCGCATGGCAAATTCGAGCCCATCTTCTACACTTGGTAGGCCTCGTCTGGATCAACTCCCGATGCAGCCAAAGAACGCCCCGAAGAAGCCGGCTCTCAGGCCGGTGGAAACGATCCTGGTCCCCGACGCGGAGCACGGGCGCGTGCTCGTCCTCCGCGACACCGAGGGGGTGACGAGCTCGCACGCCTGCGTGCCGCCGCAGCTCATCCCGGTCGTGGCCCGCTTCACGGGCGGCAACACGATCGACGAGATCGCGCGCGACGCGTCCAGGGAGCTCGGCTTCGAGGTCCCGGTGGACGTCGTGGCGCGCCTGGCCGACGAGCTGGACCGCGCCCTCTTTCTCGAGGGTCCGACCTACCGCGCGGCCCGCGCGCGCATCGAGAGCGACTTTGCGGCAGCCGACGTCCGCCCCGCCTCGCACGCCGGGGGCGCCTACGCGAAGGACCCTTCGGAGCTCGCGCGGTACCTGGACGAGAGTTGCCTCGCGAAGGCGAACGGCGCCGCCGTGCACGCGAAGGCCCCCGAGCGGCGCATGGTCGCGCTGGTCGCGCCTCACATCGACCCGTGGCGGGGCGCCGTCGGCTACGGGCACGCGTACGGCGCGCTGTCGCGGTCGCTCGCGCCGGAGGTCGACACCTTCGTCCTCTTCGGGACGTCGCACGCGCCCATGCGCCAGCCGTTTGCGCTCTGCCGGAAGGCGTTCGACACGCCGCTGGGCCCCATCCAGGCCGACGAGGAGGCGCTCGGCGCGCTCGCCAGGCGCTGCACGTTCGACGCGTACGCCGACCAGTTCAACCACAAGCGAGAGCACTCCCTCGAGTTCCAGGTGGTCTTCCTGAAGCACCTCCTGGGCGACCGCCCCGCGCGGATCCTGCCGGTGCTCGCGGGGCTTGGGGCGCAGCAGGCCTCGGGGTCGGACCCCGGGCACGATCGTCAGGCGAGCGAGTTCTTCGACGCCATGGGCGAGGTCATGGCCGACCGCGCCGGCCGCGTCCTCGTGGTCGCGGGCGCGGACATGGCGCACGTCGGGCCGCGCTTCGGCGATGCCCAGCCGCTGAACGCGTCCCAGCGCAAGCAGCTCGGCGAGACCGACAGGAGCTCGCTCGCCCACGCCGCCGACGGCGACGCAGCGGGCTTCTGGGGCCACGTGGCCGAGGACCTGGATACGCGGCGCGTATGCGGCCTCGCGCCCATTTACTCGCTCCTCCGCACGCTCCCCGGGGGCGCCAGGGGGGAGCTCCTCCACTACGAGCAGACGGTCGATCCGGAGGACGGATCGATCGTCAGCCACGCCGCGCTCGGGTTCTTTGCGTGACCCAAGTGATTCGAGCAGTTGACAGAGAGCGAGCACGCAGCTAGTCATCCCGCTGCCGTCGGTTGCGGGAGTAACTCAGTGGTAGAGTGCCACCTTGCCAAGGTGGACGTCGAGGGTTCGAATCCCTTCTCCCGCTCGAAGATAAGTGAAGCGATGTCGGCCGGTTAGGGACCCTACCCCTCGCCGGCTTTTTTCTGCCCTTCGTTTGCATCACCACCTGCATCACCACTTCCGAGGGGAACGAGCCGATGCAGGCTCGAAACCGCCGCGAGCTTCTCGTCGAGGCCCACGGTGGAGTAGTGGTTTCGCATCTTCTCGGTGACGTGCCCGGTGAGGCTCTTGATCACCACGGCGTCGACTCCGGCACGCCGCGTGAGATCGTTGAAGGTCCGCCGGAGCCCGTGAACGGTGAAGCGCTCCGTGATCTTCGATTCCTTGAGGCAAGCCTGCCAGGCTTTCCACAAGCCACCGGGCGTGCGGAGGGTGCCGGTCTCCGAGGGGAAGACCCAGCCGTCATGAAGCCCGGGAGCTTGCCGCTCCACGAGCGTCCGACGGTGCTCACGGAGAATCTCCGCGAGCTCCGGGGTGAGAGGGTACTGCCGGGGTGCCCTCTTCTTCCGAGACACGGGGCCGACGCGCCCCCGGATGTTCTTTCGGACCACGAGAACGATGCCCTTCTCGAAGTCGATCTCCTCCCAGCGAAGAGCCGACGCGTGGCAGAAACGCAGGCCGGTGAAGGCTAGCGTCGCCACCAACGCGAAGTGCTGGGGGGAGAGCCGCTGCATGATGACCAGGAAGGCCCCAAGGATGTCGGGCGTCAGGGCGTTGTCGTCCCGCTCCTCGTCCTCGGGGAAGGTGATGCGAAGCGTGGGATCCCTCGGCAAGCTGAGGGGCT
>Ga0302279_10004292_pt1 | contig 16990 bp, 13 predicted proteins | sample III_Bog_N3_3_FD_194541 | JGI IMG/M metagenome (GOLD analysis project Ga0302279, IMG submission 194541) | Peat permafrost microbial communities from Stordalen Mire near Abisko, Sweden - III_Bog_N3_3 | ecosystem: Environmental > Terrestrial > Soil > Wetlands > Peat | place: Sweden: Abisko...
GGGGCTCCTTCGTCGTTGGTTGGTCAGCAACCCCTTCGACGGGAGAGCCCCCCTACAAATTCACGCTACCCGCCTGGAATCACGCGGCTCCGAGCGCGATCCACGCCCTCCCCAGTCGTCGAGCACGAGGACGTCGATCTTCGCGAGGCGGCCGAGCACCCGCGTGTACGTGCCGTCGGCGTGGGCGAGCGCGAGCTCCTCGATGAGTCGCGGCATGCGTCGATACACGGCGCGATGCCCAGCGCGGCACGCCTGCTGCGCGAGTGCGCACGCGACGTACGACTTCCCCGTGCCCGTCACGCCGGTGATGATCACGTTCGCGTGTGACCCGATCCACGCGCACGTCCCGAGCTGGCGCACGAGCGCGCGATCGACCTCGCGCTTCGGCGCGTAGTCGATGTCTTCGATGCAGGCGTTCGTGATCCGCAGCTTCGCCTCACGCAGCGCGCGCGTGAGGCGCTTGTTGTCACGCGCGAGATGCTCGGCGTCGACGAGCATTCCGAAGCGCCTGTCGAAATCGATCTCGTTCATCTTCGGGTCTTCGCGTTGGGTGGCCCACGCCGCGGCCATCGCGCCGAGGCGCAGCGCGTGGAGTTTCTCGTTCGTCGGTTCGGTCATCATGCGTTTTCTCCTCCATCGGTCAGTGGTAATAATCGGGCCCGCGCACGTTCTCGTGCGTGAGCGGAAGCGAGGTCTGCTCGTCGGTCGCGACGACGCGATCGAGTCCGTTCTTCAGGATCGATTCGACGTGCCGATACGAGCGCGCGCGGACGCGGAGCGCGCGACTGCACGCCGCTTCGAGGCGCAGCTCGCCGTAGCGTTTGCCGAGTCGCAAGATGCCGAGGCACGAGCGGAAGCCCTGCTCGGGATGCGGCCGGTCAGCGAGGATCGCTTCGCACAGCTCGCGTGTCGACGCGCCGACCTTGCCCGCCCACGAGATGATCCGTGACGGCGTCCACTCCGCCTGCGCGCGGTGCGCGCTCGGCATGTGATCGGTGATCGTCGTGAAGCCGCCCTTCACCGACGACCGACGATGCGCCGCGACGCGCGCGCGACCGTGCAGGATCTCGACGACGTCGCCGCAGAGGCGCGCCTCGATCTCCTCGTGCACGAGCTTGTACGGCACCGAGTACAGGTGCCCTTCGACCTGCACGTGGTAGTCGATGTTGACGCGTGCCTTCTGCCACTCCGTGTACTCGAAGCGCGTTGTCGGCAGCGGTCGCAGCGCGGCTCGCTCGATCGCCTCGAAGAGCGCACGGCGGCTCTTGCCGTAGCGCCGCATCTCACGGCCGTTCAAGTCGACGAGCAGCTCGCGCAGCCGCGCGTTCAACTCGCCGAGCGAGTGGAACACCTCGTTGCGGATGCGCGCGAGCAACCAGCGCTGCGCGATCTGCACCGCGACTTCCACCTTCGCCTTGTGTGCGCCTTGGAAAGCCGTACCCGCCTCCCCGGTGAAAGTCCGGGCCAGCCAACTGTCGTTCCGGCTGGAAGCACTCGAGGCGGCTCAGGAGGTAACGAATGAGCTGAAGCACTTCGAGAAAAGGCCCCTCATGGGGGTCAGCGCGCCGTGCGGGCAGCAACGTGAGTCAACACCGAGCAAGCCTCGAAAAGGTGAGATGTGGGAGCCGACCGATCATAAGGCTCGGGAAGGCCGCCGCCGTTGGAGAAGCGAGCGACGCAAGCAACCGACGGTCCCACCGGGGTAGTGGTGGCAGCACGCACGGCACGGGTTGGTACGGAACAAGGGAAGACTGCGCGCGTGAGGCTGCGGTGGCACGCGATCCTCAACGACGACCCCGCGAGGGGCAGCGCCGGCGAGCGCAGTCGGCGGATGGGCTCGTAGTACCGGCGAAGCGGCGTAACGGCCGTGGAGGGAAGGGGCCCTGGTCTCGATCAGCGAACGACGTAGCAAGAACCAGGAGATTGGCGTGAGCCTACAAACTCCCGCAGTTAGCGTTCAGAAGCTCCAGACAGCGCTGCATGCGAAAGCGAAGGCCGACCCGGCCTATCGTTTCTACAGCCTCTGGGACAAGGTGTTCCGCGAGGACGTGCTCCGCGAAGGCTGGAGGCGATGCCGTGCGAACGGCGGCGCCGCCGGTGGCGACGGGGTCGGCTTCGAGGACATCGAATCCGGGGGGCTCGACCGATGGTTGGGGAATCTCCAGCAGGAGCTACGGGCAAGGCAATATCGCCCGCAGCCCCTGCTGCGCGTGTGGATCCCGAAGAGCAGCGGCGGTCAGCGCCCGCTCGGCATCCCGACGATTCGGGACCGAGTGGCGCAGGCCGCACTCATCGTCGTGCTCGGACCGGTCTTCGAGGCGGACTTGCTCGAAGAGCAGTACGGCTTCCGACCGGGACGGGACGCGAAGATGGCGCTGCGCCAGGTTGTCCACCAGCTTCAACGGCGGCGACGTACGGAAATCGTGGATGCCGACTTGTCGGACTACTTCAACACGATCCCGCACGGAGCTCTGATGAAGTGCGTTGCTCGGCGCGTTGCCGACGGACGAATCCTGTCCGTCATCAAGCAATGGCTGACGACGCCGGTGGTCGAACGCACTGGGCGCGCTCTGCGTCAGTCGAACGAGGCGCGACGGACACGTCGAGGCACGCCGCAGGGAGGAGTCGTCTCCCCTCTGCTCGCGAACCTCTACTTCCGCCGTTTCCTCCTCGGCTGGCAGCGTGCACGCCCGGCGGTACGCGGGGCGACCGCGATCGTGAACTATGCGGACGATTTCGTCATCTGCTGCGCACCCGGTTTCGGGCTCGAGGCGATGGCGACGATGCGCGCGCTCATGGCGCGCCTCGGTCTTCAGGTCAACGATCGCAAGACTCGCCTCGCGCGCCTTCCCGAGGAGCGGTTCGACTTCCTCGGGTACACCGTCGGACGCTTCTACTCGAAGGACGGCAAACCCTATCTGGGAACCGCGCCCTCGAAGAAAGCGATCCAACGCGTGACGCGTCGGATCCACGATGAGACATCGCGGCGGTGGCTCGGCAAGACAATCGAAAGCAGGATCGGGGAAGTTAACCGCGTCCTGCGCGGCTGGTGCGGGTACTTCAACCAAGGCCCCGTACGTGACGCCTACGAGAAGCTCGCCTGGTACACGCAGCGACGACTCCAGAGATGGCTCGCACGAAAGCACAAGAAGCCAGGCAGCGGGTCTCGCCAATTCCCGCACGAGCTCCTCTATGGGAAGCTCGGCCTGTACAGGCCGACGGTGCCGATGCGAAGCCAGCCGAGAACGAAGGCATGACGATCGAGATGAGAGCCGGATGCGGGAGAGCCGCACGTCCGGTTCGATGAGCGGGCGCTGGAAACGGAGCCACGGCGTGGAATGAGGCACCGACGCAGTCGCGAAAGCGGTCGGAAACAGCTACTCCCCGCGCCTACGGTCACCGCGCCAGCGCTCGACTCTACCACGTGGATGCATCGGCCGCGCGGGCAACACCGTCGTTCCGTAATGCTGCGCGAGCTCCTCGTACGTCCGCTGCACCTCGGGCTCGTAGCGGCACGCGCGCGTCACACCGGACTTCGATTGATCGGGCACGCACGCCGCCGGCACGCCGCCGAAATAGTCGAAGGCGCGCACGTGGCTCGCGATCCAATCGGGGCCGCGCTGCGTGTACGTCGCCTCCGCGTACGTGAGGTTCGACGCACCCAACGCCGCGACGAAGAGCTCGACCTCGATCACCTCGCCCGTCGACAGGTCGACGATCCGCGGCCTCTTGCCCGAGTAGTCGACAAACATCTTGTCGCCCGCAACGTGCACCTGCCGCATGACGAGCCCGCGGCGTCCCATCCACTCGCGGTACCGATCGCAAAACGACGTGTAGCGAAGGCCGCCCGGATGCTGCTCGAGGTACTCGTGATGCAGCAGCTCCAACGTCACGCCGACGCGGTGTCGCTCGCGATGAATCCACGTGCAGTCGGGCTCCGGCCGCGCCGCTACCGCGACGACACTCGGATACAGACGCGCTTCGAGCTCGGCGTCATCGAGCGCGTTCGCGGCTTCCCACGTGAGCTCCGCGTTCGCGGCGCGTGAGAGCGCCAGGCTCACCGCGCCCATGCTCACGCCGACCGACGCGCTGATCGCGCGGTGCGATCAGCCGAGCAGCCATTTCTGGCGAAGGATTTCCTTGGTGTTGCGCATCGACAGTCTCTCCGTGGGCATGCGCTCCCGTGCACCGGGGCGCGCTCTTCCACCACGACTGCGTGCGCTTCGCTCAGACGGCTACGACGGAGAATTTCGCGGTGTTCACGATGCCGATCTTGGCGTTCACCTTCCCGATCCGCGCGTTCACGATGCGCCGATCTTGGCGTTCACGATGCGGCGATCTTGGCGTTCACGATCGCGCGAAACGCGCAGAAAGACCCGCCCGCCCCCAGCGAGGGGACGACGCGGGCCGTTCTCAGCAGGCGGGCACCGGTCAGAGAGCGGTGCTGCTCCACGCGTTGCCAGGCGTCGCCCAATCGGGGTCTCGTCCGGTCCGAGCACGACGACATCGGCCTCTCCCGAGAAATAGCTCCAGTGGGCGGGTGCATCGACCCATCACGTGACGGGCCGAGGGGTGTAGCGGGGGACCCTCGAACGGCATGTCGCCCAATCGAGTAGAGAGCGAGCCGATCACGCCAGGGAGCATCACGGCCGGCGCATGCCCTGCGCCCCCCGCGCACGCCCAGCGTCTGGGCGGGAGGCGCGACCTCGGCTTGCAGCAGAGTGCGCTGTCCCTCGAATGGCTCCTTGGCGCGGCACGCACGGGCGGGGGGGCTCGGGCTCGGCGTCGCGCGAGCCGTCGCACACGATTTGCTTTCAGGCGACGCGGAACGGGAGCCCCCTCCGACCGCGGATCCGCATCCCGTCCCCCCGCCTCACTTCTTCCGAGGAAACGCTCCCCCCGATGATGCACGTCACACTCGCTGCGGCACCTGGCTCCTCGCGTACTGCGCTGGCACCGTTGAAGGTCGGTATTCCCAGGGAGACGCATCCGGGCGAGCGCCGCGTCGCTGCGACGCCGGTCACCGCGGCCAAGATCCTGAAGCTAGGCCTGGAGGTCCTCGTCGAGGCCGGCGCGGGAGAGGGGGCCGACTACTCCGATGCCGCGTATCTGGAGATAGGCGCCCAGATCGTCCCGGACGCTGGCGAGCTCTGGAGCCGCGCGGACATCGTGCTCAAGGTTCGGCCTCCGGCCCCGATCGTCCCGGACGGTGTGAGCGAGGCGGACCTGCTCAAGGAGGGGGGCACCCTCATCGGCTTCGTGTGGCCGGAGCAGAACCCGTCGCTCGTCGAGCGGCTCGGCAAGCGCAAGGCGACGGTGCTCGCGCTCGATGCCGTCCCGCGCATCACCCGCGCGCAGAAGATGGATGCGCTGAGCGCGATGGCCAACCTGGTGGGGTACCGGGCGGTCATCGAGGCCGCCAACAGCCTCGGGCGGGTGATGGGCGGGCAGATGACCGCCGCGGGGCGCGTCGCGCCCGCCAACGTGCTCATCGTGGGGGCGGGCGTCGCAGGGCTCGCCGCCATCGCCGCCGCCAGGGCCCTCGGGGCGACGGTGAGCGCGTTCGACACACGACCGGCGGTGCGCGAGCAGATCGAGAGCCTGGGCGCACGCTTCCTCGAGCTCGATTTCAAGGAAGCGGGGGAGGGGGAGGGGGGCTACGCGAAGGAGATGAGCGAGGCCTTCATCGCCGCCGAGCAGGCGCTCATCGCGCAGTACGCGAAGTCGTCCGATGTCGTCATCACGACGGCGCTCGTACCGGGTCACACCGCCCCCGTCCTTCTCACCTCGGGGGCCGTCGTGTCGATGGCGCCGGGCTCGGTCGTCGTGGACCTCGCGGCCGAGCAAGGGGGCAACTGCCCGCTCACCGAGCGCGACAAGATGGTCGAGAAGTTCGGGATCAAGATCCTCGGCTTCACCGACATGGCCAGTCGCATGGCACGCCAGGCGAGCGATCTCTACGCGACGACGATCTTCAACCTGTTGGAGGACGTCTACGACGTCAAGGTTCGCAAGATCGCGCTCGACCTCGAGGACGAGGTCCATCGCGGTGCGGTGGTACTCCACGACGGGAAGCTGCTCTGGCCGCCCCCCACGAGGCCCCGTCCGCGCGCCGCGGCGCCGCTGCCCGAGAAGACCGATGCGTTGGCCGCGCAGGCCGCTCGGACGCAGGCCCCCAGTCGCGCGGGCCCGTGGCTGGCGGCGATCGCGGGGGCCCTGCTCCTGACCGCTGGCTTCGTCGCCGGGCGCGAGTTCGTCGAGCACCTGACGGTGTTCCTCCTCGCGTGCGTGGTGGGCTGGCACGTCATCTGGAACGTGAACCCGGCTCTGCACACGCCGCTCATGAGCGTGACCAACGCCATCAGCGGCATCATCCTCGTCGGCGGGATCCTGCTCATGCGCGGTGGGGGCATCGGAGCGATCACCGTGATCGCGGCCGTCGCGATCCTCATCGCCTCGATCAACGTCGCCGGGGGGTTCCTCGTCACACAGCGAATGCTGAGGATGTTCCGCCGATGACCGACTCGATCGCTTCCATCCAGCGGCTCGCGTACCTCGCGGCCTGCCTGCTGTTCATCTACAGCCTCCGCGGGCTGTCCACGCAGGAGACCGCGCGCCGCGGGAACCTCTCCGGGATCGCCGGGATGGTCCTCGCGGTCGTGGTCACGGCGGTGGCGCTGCGCGCGCCGGGCGTCTCGACCGGGAGCACCGAGGCCTGGGGCCTGCTGGCGGGGGCAATCGCCGTGGGCGCCGCCATCGGCGCCGTGGTCGCGGCGCGCGTCGGGATGACGTCGATGCCCGAGCTCGTCGCCATCCTCCACAGCTTCGTGGGGGCGGCGGCGGTGCTCGTCGGCATCGCCAACTACCTCGAGGCCGACAACACCGGGGGCGCGGGCTCGGCGGTGCACGGGGTCGAGATCGTCGTCGGGGTCTTCATCGGCGCCGTGACGTTCGCGGGCTCGGTCGTGGCTTTCGGAAAGCTCCGGGGGACCCTCGGGAGCCGGCCGCTCTTGCTCCCCGGCAGGCACCTCGCCAACGCGGCGATGGCCGTGGCGTCCGTAGGTCTCGCCGCGGCGTTCCTGCGCGTGCCGAGCCCCGATGGGCTCTGGGCACTGCTCGCCATCACCGCCATCGCCTGCGTGCTCGGCGCGCACCTGGTGCTCGCCATCGGTGGCGGCGACATGCCGGTGGTCGTGTCGATGCTCAACAGCTACTCCGGGTGGGCGGCCGCGGCGGCGGGGTTCATGCTGTCGAACGATCTGCTCATCGTGACCGGCGCGCTCGTCGGCAGCAGCGGCGCCATCCTGAGCATCATCATGTGCCGCGCGATGAACCGCTCGATCTGGAACGTGGTCTTCGGCGGCTTCGGCGCCGCTCCGGCGAAGGGGAGCTCCCCGAGCGGCCCCGCAGGGACCATCCAGGAAGCGACTGTGCTGGAGGTGGCCGATCTTCTCATCTCCGCGCGCAGCGTGATCATCATCCCGGGCTACGGCATGGCGGTGGCGCAGGCGCAGCACCCGGTGAAGGAGCTGACGACGCTCCTGCTCAGGCGCGGGACGAAGGTGCGCTACGCCATCCATCCCGTCGCAGGGAGGCTTCCGGGGCACATGAACGTGCTCCTGGCCGAGGCGAACGTTTCCTACGATCTCGTCGAGGAGATGGACGACATCAACGACGACTTCGGCGACACGGACCTCGCGATCGTGATCGGCGCCAATGACATCGTGAACCCGAGCGCGCTCACGGACGCGACGAGCCCGATCTACGGCATGCCGGTGCTCGAGGTCTGGAAGGCGGCGCGCGTCGTCATGATGAAGCGGAGCATGAACGCCGGGTACGCGGGGGTGGACAATCCTCTGTCGTACCGGCCGAACACCCTGATGCTCTTCGGCGACGCCAAGGCGATGGTGGGCAAGCTGATCGGCGCTCTGACTTCGGTGGCGCGCGAGGCGGCGTAGACCTTCGCTTCGAGCGACGCTCGCAGCTACTCGCAGTCCAGCTCCTTGTTGCTCGTGCCGACGAGCTTCTTGATCGTGCACCCCCTCTTGCAAGCGCGATGGACGGCGAATCGCTGCGCGGTGCAGGTGAGGAGCGCCTCCTTGTCGGACGAGCACGCGGTGCGCTCCGTGTCGAAGCACGGATCGCCGACGTCGGCGACGTGGTCGTCGCAGGACAGGGTGTAGCCCGAGCCCGTCTTTGCCGGCGTGAGCGTGCAGCCGTCCGGGCCCTTGCACGTAGCGATGACGGGCGAAATGGCCGGCCTGGCAGCGGAGCTCGACCTTGTGATCGGTCGAGCACGCGTCGTCGGTGATGTTGCACGGATCGTTCAGGTCCGCGAGCGTGGTGTCGCAGCTGACGCTCTTGCCGCTGGTGGTGGCTCGGCACGCGTTCGGCCCCTTGCACGTTTGCGCGACGACCATCTCGTCGTTCGCACCGCAGGCCAGCTGCGCTTTGCCGTCCTTCGAGCACGCCGCACGGCGGCCGTTGCAAGGCTCTCCCGGCGTCGCGAGCGGGTCGAGTGGCCCCGAGGTGACCGCCATGCGGGCGGTGCCGGCGAAGATGCCGAGCACGGCGATGCCCACGCCGACGATGGCCACGCTGGCGGAAACGAGCGCGATGACGAGGATGGCGCGCCTCACGTCGCCGGTCGCCGGACTCTGCGGCGCCGAGGGCTCCGGAGCGGGGTGAAAGCGACGCCAGATCGCTTCCGGGAGCAGCATCTCCGTCTAGCAGTAGATGCAGGTCGGCGTCTGCGTCGAGCCGTCGACCGACAACTGCGCGCCGCAGTTGGAGCACGCGAACTGGATCGGATCGGTCGGGGACGGCATTCGAAAACCAGGGTAGCGCGCCCGCTGGCTCCATCAGGAGTTCCCGCGAGGCCCGCGGTCGTCGAGCCGGCGCCCCGCGCTCGATCGGGCCTGCGAATGATACGCTCGTCGTCGCACCGCGATGCTCGACGCCCTCCCCATGCTCTTCGGGCTCTTGGCCTACGGGCTCCCCTTCACGCTCTGCATCGGGGCTTTCGTCGTCGCGAGGAATCGGAGAGTCCGCGGGGAGCGAGGGGTATCGGCGGCCACGGAGGTCCCCGCCGTCGCGCCGCGCGAGGGACCGGTGGCTCCCACGCGCCCGTCTTCGCGGCGGTTCGGGCTCATCGGGCTGGCCGCCTCCACGGGGGCCTGGATCGGCGGGTTCATGGTGCCGCTCACGGCGCTCGGAGGCGCCGTCGGGAACACGGCCGCGGTCGCCCTCATGGCGCTCGCTGCGGCCGGAGCCGCGCTCGGGGCGGCCGCGCTCGGCCAGCGGCGGTCGATGTGGGCGGGGAGCTTCGCGATCCTCCTCGGGTTGGTCGCGTGGCTCTGCGGAGGGGCCCTCCTGTTCCTCTCGAACGTCGGCATGGGCTCCCCTGGCCGCCCCTTGCGGGTGCGGGGGGTGTGGCGGCCGATGTGGACGTCCAAGCAGCCGACCGAGACCTTCTCGCTCGGGACCACGTGCTCCGTGGTCGCGACCGAGACGGTCGTGATAGGCGACCGAGAGGGACGTGCTGCCGACCACGACCTTCATGGTCGCGACGCGGCACGGACGTGGTCCCGACCACGATGATCGTGATCGCGGATGTGGACGTCCGTGGTCGCGACCTAGACGATCACGGTCGCGGATGTGCACGTCCAAGCGAGCTGCTTGGACGTGCACATCGGCCACTACAAGGAGCGGACCACGAGCGACGTGCTCGGCATCGAGACGATCGTGATTGGGCGAGAGGCGATCGAGGGTCGCGACCACGACGGTCGTGGTCGAGCGCCTGACAGTGTCGATCGCGCGTTACGAACGGCCCGCGCGACGCCAGGAGCTCCTTGCGAGGGGAGGGCGTAATCCCCCGGAGTTGTCGACGACACATGGCCGTCGCCCGCTCGCACAGTCAGCGCGCGTGGGTCGGCTCCCCGCGGACGCTTCGAACAGGGACATAGCTTGGCTCCCACATTGCGGCCCGCACGGTTGCTTCCACGTCGTCCGGGTCGATGCGACGGCCCAGGTTTTGTTCGCTTGCGTAGCGCACGACGGCGCAGGCGATCTCGAAGCTCACGCGGCGCAGCTCGCTCTGGTGGGGATAGATGGCGCCGACATCGAGGCGCTCCTGGCTCACGAGACGCGCCAGCGTCGCCGAGGCGATGTGGAACATCTCGGTGGTGACTTCACGAGCCTCGGCGATGGCCACGGCGAGACCCACGCCCGGGAAGATGAAGACGTTGTTCGCCTGACCGACGACGTGGCGTCTTCCGGCGTACTCCACGTCCGCGAAGGGGCTGCCCGTGGCCACGATGGCGCGACCGTCGCTCCAGCGGATGGCCTGCTCCGGCGTGCACTCGGCCTTGCTCGTCGGATTGCTGAGCGGCAGCACGATCGGCCGCTCCACGCTCCGCGCCATGGTCTCGATCATCCCCTGGGTGAACGTGCCGGCGCGGGCCGTCGCGCCCACGAGGATCGTGGGCTTCACCGCGCGAATTACGTCCAACGGTGTGAGCGTGGCGTTCGGGTCCATACCGCACTCGGCCATGATGTCGCGGGGAAGCGCGAGCTCCCTCTTGTGCGGCTCGTCCATGGTCCGGCCGTCGTGGAGCAAGCCTTGGCTGTCGAGGGCGAAGATCGCGCGCCGAACGGTACCCTCGCTTGCGCCGTCGGCGCGCATCGCGATCGCGCACAGACGCGCGATGCCGGTGCACGCCGCGCCTGCGCCGACGAAGACGATGCGCTGCTCGGCCATCCTCTGCTTCGTGATGCGAAGAGCTGCCAAGAGGCCGCCGACGGCGACGCTCGCCGTGCCTTGGATGTCGTCGTTGAACGAAGGCAATCGTCGCGCATAGCGTTCAAGCAGGAGGAACGCGCGGTCCTTGTGGAAATCCTCCCATTGGAGGATCGCGCGCGGGTACACCTCCCGCACGCCGCGCACGAACGCTTCAATGAACGCGTCGTAGTCGCGTCCGCGCAGGCGCTTCTTCGGGTAGCCGAGGTACAGCGGATCTGCGAGGAGATCGAGGTTGTCGGTGCCGACGTCGAGGCTGATCGGTAGGCACTTGGACGGGTGGATGCCGGCGCCCGCGACGTAGAGCGCCAGCTTGCCGATCGGGATGCCCATGCCGCCGCAGCCCTGGTCGCCCAGGCCGAGGATGCGCTCGTTGTCGGTGGCCACGATCAAGCGAATGTCGTGATACGGCGAGTTCCGGAGCACCCTGGGGATGTCGTGCAAGTCATCCGGCGTGATCCAGAGTCCGCGGACGCTCCGATAGACAGCGCTGAACTTCTGGCAGGCTTCGCCGACCGTCGGCGTATAGACGATGGGCATCAGCTCCGCGATGTTGTCGACCAGCACGCGATAGAACAGCACCTCGTTGCGATCGTGCAGGCTCGCCAGTCCGATGTACTGCTCGAGCGGTGTGCTCTTGGCGCGGATCTGGGCGATGGCCGTGGTCGCCTGCTCGGCGAGCGTGGTGACGCGGTAAGGCAACATGCCGCGGACACGAAGCTCGTCCCTCTGCACGCGATCGAAGCCGGTCGCCTCGTTGGTGGAAGGGTTTTGAAGGAGCCAGACACCCGTCTTGCTCGTTTCGATGACCTCGGGGCCCGCCAAATCGTCGATGGAGTCGCGCACGGTGCCCTTCGAGCATCGGCCGTGCCACGGCGCCGTGCCGTTCCCACGCTCACTTTGGCCCGATGAGCCGATCGCTCCTAGCGCCGTAGACGGTCGCCCGCGAAATGCCTGCGTGGCGGTGCAGGGGGTGCACGTCGGGCCGATGGAGCATTTGAGAAGGGGAGAAACCGTGGGCAAGATCGTGTTGGTGCGGTGAGCCGCCGGTCCTCGAAGGGGGGCTAGGCCCCGTTCCTCCCCGCGCGCCGCGACCGACGCGCGAGCATCACGAGCGCCGAGAGCAACGCGGCGATCGGCGCGAACGGCGAGGTGCCCGCGCCGGCCGCGCTGCAGCCGCAGCCTCCGCTGGACCCGTCTCCGTTCGCCGAGTTGCTGGGGGGGCTCACGCCCGCGTCGTCGCTCGGTGTCGCGTCGGCGTCGTTCGCGCCGCCATCTCCCGCGCTGGCGTCGCTCGATGCGCCCGCGTCGATCGCGCTCCCTCCCGCGTCTCCGGAGCCCGCGTCGCCCGAAGCGTCGCTTCCCGCGTCGTCGCCCGCGTCGCTGCCGGCGTCCGGCACGGCCGGCGTCTGCACGACGCGGCCGACCGCGCGTTGCACGCCGCCGCGAAGGTCCGTGCCGATGACGAGCGCGTTCCCCGCTCCGTTCGATGCGACCCCGCTCGCGGTCGCCGTGTCGAAGAGCGCGAAGGGCGCCGCGGTCGTCGGAGGGGTCGCGGGGACCTCGACCGCCTGCGATCCCTGCACCATCAGGAACGAGCGACCGTCCCACGCGAAGATCGGCGGGCCCGCCGCCGTGAACGAGGGGAGAGCCTCGGTGCCGCCGATCTGCGCGCCGCCTGACGAGAGTCGCGCGAGCCCGCCGCTCGTGACGATCAGATACTCGCCGTCACCCCACGCGATGGCCCCACCCGAGACGGCGAGCGCCGTTCCGACCGTCCCGTCCGCCCCGATCGGCACCGTGCCGTCGCCCGTGACGAGGAACGACGTGCCGTTCGTGGCGATGCCCGCCGTTCCCCAGCCGGCGAACGCGCTCGCCGCCGTGGCCGTTCCGCTCTGCGAGATCACCGTCTCGTAGAAGTCTTCGGTGGTCCAGTCTTCCCACGTGACGAGACAACGGTCGCTCATGCACCCGACCGACGGGTTCGCGACGAGCGTCCCGGGAAACGACCCAAGCGCCGTGACCGTCGCGTCGCCGGTCTCGGCGAGCGTCACGAGCCCGAGACCGACGAGCCCCACGTAGGAGTCGCCCATCGTCGCGACTGCGTTCGACGACGGGATGGCCCCGTCGCCGAGCAACACCGGCGCCGCATCCATCGGCGCGCCGTCGGCCGCGAAGCGCCGCGCCAAGTGGTGGTACAGGATGTCGCCTGTCCCGGCCTCGGTGAACTGCTCGTACCACGACGCGAGGTACCCGGCGCTCGATGCCGTGACGCTCTCGAAGGCCTGCGGCACGAGCTGGTACGAGATCTCGATGCCCAACCCGTCGAGCGCGGTGCCGTTGGCGTCGAAGCGTCCGCCGCGGATCTCTCCTCCGACGGTCTTCCACGCGGCGAAGCGCGTCTGCGGCGCGACGCCTAGCGCGGGGGCGGCGATGCCCGTGCCGGTATAGGCGTCGCCGAGCACCGTCGCCGCGCTGACCGTTCCATTCGCGGCGATCGTCGCGCCATCGACGTACCAAGTGAAGCCGTCGTCGTTCCACGCGATCCACCAGTCGGCGCCAGTCCACGTGGCGGACGGCACGCCATCGGCCGCGTCGTTGGCGACGAGGAAGCCGCCGGGATCGGTGACCGTGCCGCTCGTGGCGACGCGCGCCACGTACACGCCGAGGCCGGTGCCCCGACCGTCCGTCCACGAGACGAGGAAGCCCGAGGTGGACCCCGCGACGGCGAGCGACGCGGTCGACGCGAGCGCCGGGGGGCCCGCATCGGACGCCGACGGGAGCGTGTGACCGGCGTCGATCACGATCGGCGACGCATCCTCGACCACGCCCGCCGTGGAAACGCGCACGGCGCGCACGATCCCGGTGTCCGACGTGGTGCAGTTCGTGGCGGCGACGAGGAAGTGACCGCTCGAGTACGCGACGGCGATCGACTCTGATCCCGACAGGGTGCCGAACCCGGTCAGCGCGACGTCCGCCTTCACGACGTTCCCGTTCGTGTCGAGGATGGTCGCGTGCGGCGTGTCGGGGTAGCCGGTCCAGAGGTCGAGCACGAAGCCTCCGCCCATCGCGGCGCCGAGGTCGCTCGCGTTGGCGGCGCCCCACGAGCCCCACGGCGTATCGACCGCGCCGGTCGCCGGGTCGACGTGCTGAGCGGACCTTCCTGCGACGACGAGGTATTTCGCTCCGTCCCAGAAGACCGAGGGCGCGGACGTGAGCCCCAGCGTGATCGACTCCTGATCGGGCAACGAGCCGTCGGCCCTGAAGCGCGCGGCGGTCACGGTCTGCGCGTGAGTCCACACGACGAGCGCGTCGGTCCCGTTGGTCGCCAACGCCGGGCCCGAGTTGTTCGTGGACGCGGTGGTGTTCGGAGGCGAGAGATCGAACTGGGCTCCGAGCGTGGGCGCGGCGTCCGCGCGTGCGGCGACGAGCGATGCAACTGAGAGCGCGCGAGCGAAGAAAGCGAAGCGGGCACCGGGAAGCATTGGGGAGACCTCTTGGGATCAACGAGGTAGCTCGCCAAGTGATGCACTCGCCCTTTCACTCGGCACGTCGCCCGAATGCAGACCTGGGCATTCGCGATGTCACCCGTTCGGACGACGCGAGCAGGGAAGGTACTGCGCATGTGCGACGTGTGCCATCGGGCGAGCCGGCTCCTTCGGGTCCTCAGTTGAGGCCTGATCTCCGCAGGCCGGACGGGCCGCACTCTCGCCTAACCCCGCGATTGCACGCCGACGCCGGGGGGAATCGCCCCATGGTCGACCGAACCATCCGTGCGGTACGGCGCGTGCTCTGAATGGCGTCCGTCCATCAAGGAGGTGCTGTCGTGTCATCGAGATCCCAGACGCCTAGCAAAGGTCCGCCACCACTACCGACGCTCGAGTTGCCCGATGCTCCTTTTGCCGCCCCTCTTGGCGATGTCGCCGACGTCGAGGAAGCCTTCTTCCTCGAAGGCATCGACGGGCACGTCGAGAGCCTTCCGAGCGAGCCGGAGGCCCAGACGATCGCGCTCGCGCCTTTCGCCGCGCAGCCGTTGGAGCTCGAAAGGGAAGCCGAGCAAGCAGACGTCGAGGATCCCGCGCGCGCGCGAAGGCGACGGGCGGCGCGAATCGGTGTCGTGTGGGGGGCGGCCCTGATGGTGGGCGTTGCCGGAGCCAGCGCGTTCATGAGTGCTCACGGACATGAGCGATCTCCGGTCGCTCTCTCCACGAGCCCCGCGCCCGTAGAGCGGATGGCGAGCTTGCCCGCCACGACGCCCGTCGCGGCGACGCCGCCCAGTCAGGTCTCGCCGGCTCCGCAGCCCGCGGCGGCGGTCACTCCTCCGCACTCGCCGGTTCGCGCGACGGCTTCGGCCAAGGCCGTCGGTGCCGCGCATCCGCGAGCTGCCGTTCACAAGAAAGGGGCCGCGCTGTCGCGCGGAGCGAAACCCTCGCCGGCGTCGCCGAAGGCTTCGAGCGCGCGCGCGACCCAAACGCGTACGCCCTCCACGCGAGTGGCCGCGTCGAAACCGCAGCGTCGCGGCCCGACGACCGCGGGTGCGAGCGTGAAGGCGTCGGGCTGAGACCTGGACCTCGCGGGTAACAACTGCCTTCTTGAAAGGCAGGCTGGCGCCCATTCCTCTCGCCCCGACAAGATTCTTGTCGGCGTCGTCCTCGCCGTCGTCGTCGGGACGGTGTTCAAGTCACTTCAGTCGCATCGGAAGGACGTGCGAGAGGCTGCGAAGAAGAGCCCCGGCGACTTGGAAGCGGCGCTCTACACGCACGACCGAGACTCGCGCGTCGCGAAGCTCAGCGCCGCCGCGTGAAGGCGGATGCCCCGAGCGGCGCCGCGCACCAGCCAGCGGCGTGTCGTGCGGTATCGGTGCTCATCGCTCCTCCCGGCAGCCCGGCGACGACGAGGCGGCGACCCGGGAGTCTCCAGGCTACGCTTGAAGCATGGGGGGACCGTGAGCCCGGAGCCGATGTTCGGGACGCCGCCGCCGCATGTCCCGCTGCGCCGCGTGCGAAGCACCGTCCTCGTCGCGTCGTACAAGATGGTGCAGGCGATGGGGCGAGCCGACGACTATCTTCGCGCGCTCCCGCCCGACCACCACGCGACGATCGTCGGCGCAGTCGCGGGGACGTGGATCGACGTCGACATCGCGCTCGCGCACTACAATGCGTGCGAAGCGCTTGGTCTGTCGAACGAGGCCCAGGTCGACGTCGGCCGTACGGTGGGCGCACAGGTCCGGGGGACGTTCGCCGGCACGGTCGTGCGCCTGTCCAAGGAGGCGGGGATCACTCCGTGGTCGGTAGTCCCCGCGTTCCCGCGCCTGTGGACGCGCGGCTTCGAGGGGAGCGCGGTCCTCGGCTGGAAGCTCGGGCCGAAGGAGTGCCGCCTCGACACGGTGGGGAATCCGCTCGCGGATATCCGCTATTTCCGGAACGCGCTCCGAGGGCAGTGCATGGGGATGCTCGATCTGTTCTGCTCACGGTCGTACGCGCATCCGCGCTTGGCGCACTTCGAGCCGGGGACGTACTCCATGCGGGTCCAGTGGACGTGACTGCTCGCAGAGATACCGACTCTAAAAGCCCGCCGAGTGGACGAAGCACGCGCCCAACCCTCGAATCGTACGATTCTAAGCCGGAGGGGCGCGCTCACTTCGGCGTCAACTTCATCACGGCGCCGCTGCCCGCCCAGTAGACGCTCGTGGCGTCCAGGGCGATGGCAACTGGGAGCCCCGAAGCGAGCATGGTGGGAGTGCCACCACCCACCGGCATTCTCATCAGCCCCTCGCCCGTCCCCCAGTAGACGTTCTTCGAGTCCACCGCCATGCTCCAGATGGCGCCCAGCCCCGAAGCGAGCGTAGACGCCGTGCCACCGCTCTTGGGTACCATCATTACGGCGCCGTCCGAGGTCCCCCAGTACACGTTCTCTGCGTCCAAGGCGAAGGCGTCGATGACGGGTTGGCCTTGCCACAAAGTGATCGGCGTCCCACCGTCGAGGGGCAAGCTCGACACGGCGCTTCCAGTCACCCAGTAGAGGCTCGTGGCGTCCACGGCGACGGCGTCACATGCGGTGCCTAGCACTACTGAATCGAAAACTTTTCCATCTGCCCGGTTCCGTGCGAGTCGGGGAGCATGGGGTACGAGCTGGACGGCGAGGGTCGTTGCCGGTTGGACGGGTATTTCGCGGAGATCGGCGTCGCGCTGA
>Ga0302279_10004300_pt1 | contig 16972 bp, 12 predicted proteins | sample III_Bog_N3_3_FD_194541 | JGI IMG/M metagenome (GOLD analysis project Ga0302279, IMG submission 194541) | Peat permafrost microbial communities from Stordalen Mire near Abisko, Sweden - III_Bog_N3_3 | ecosystem: Environmental > Terrestrial > Soil > Wetlands > Peat | place: Sweden: Abisko...
TGCGCGACCGGCAAAATATCGAAAACAACCCCATGCAAAGTAGCCGAATACCGCCCGCGCCGGTCAATTCGGGGAAAGGCAGGATGGTGGCTGCGGCGCCGTGACAGCGCCCTCTCCCCCCTTGCGGCCTGCAACGGGGAGCGGAGCAGCAGCCCGCGCCGCACCGGGTTGAACGCGCCATGCTCCGGCGCGGGGCAAATCGCCTGCCTCATCGAGGCTGCAGGCCAGCGTACCCGGCGGGATGGCCGCCGTCGCGCTCTCGGGCAGACCGGCGGCGTTCGAACCTTTTTGAATGCGCCCGCGGGCAGCCGAACAAAACTGGTTCAGCCGACGGTCGCCGAAGCCGGCAACCCATGTTCCTCGGCGCCTGCCGGGCCGCGTCGGCCCGAGGCTACTTCGCTTCGCCGACCGCCGCCGGTGCGCTCGGCGGCGCGGCGGCGTCGGGGGCGGCGGCCGGTTTGGCGCCGCCGCCGGTAAAACGCTCGAGCACCGAACGCACCGCGTCGCGGGTCTTGCGGTCCTTGACCGCGTCGAGCAGCGGCGCGGATGCCGGCGACAGCCGGATCAGGCTCTCCGGATCCGGAAAGATCAAGGGATCCTCCCAGGGGCCCTGCACCACGAACGGCAGCTGGAAGCCGGGAGGGGAATCCGGCGGCGCCACCAGGCTCGCCATGCCCTTGAGGTCGTATTCGCGCGACGGCACCGAGGCGGTGCCGGTCAGGGTCAGGCGTGCCGCGGGGCCTTCGACCCGGACATCCTCGGCGGTGGCGATGCCGTCGCTGAATTTCACCGCGATGGTCAGGTTGTCGTAGGGCGTCGAGCCGCTGCGAAAACTGCCGGCGCCGGACAACGGCCGCCGCTCCAGCCGCTTCAGCAATTGCTCGGCATTGAAGCCGCTGATCGCACCATCATGGCCGGTCAGCGTGGCGGTACCGTCGAGCGATTGCGCCAGCCCGAACGGGCTCGAGCCCGACGCCACCAGCGAGACGTTGAGATTGCCGCGGCCGGACAGCTTGCTGATGCCGAACAGTTCGCTGGCGCAGGACTGCAGATCGACATCGGTGAACTGGAACTGGCCCTTGACGTCGGCGACCTCGTCGGTGCGCGCGATGGCGAACGAGCCCCTGGCGATGCCGCCGAACACCTGGGCCTCGCCCACGCTCAGCGCCAGCGCGCCGTCGCGCAGATTGGCGCCGAGCGCGGTGCGCCCCAGTTTCGACGATCCGACCGTGACCTGGGCGGCCGACAGCCGCATGTCGAGATCGGTCGACGACAGCGAATCCAGGTCGAACAGCTGCCGGTTCCAGTCGCGCGCGCCGCTCGCCAGCAGCCGGAAGGTGGAGATATAGGGCGTGAAGTCGAGATTGCCCGCGGCCAGCGTCGCCTGCAGCGTCTGCCGCCCGTTATTGGTATAGGTCATCACGCCCTCGGCGACATTGCCGTCGAGTTCGACATTGACATTGGTCAGGGCCACCGAGGCGCCGACGACATTGGCGCGGGCCTTGAGCGCAAAGCGGCCAAACCCGCCGCTGCCCGGCGGCGCCTGGCCGGTCCAGCGCAGCGCGTTGCGCAACGACGTGCTGTCGATGGTCAGCGTGCCTTCCATCATCATGCTGGTGCGGTCGGCGACGGTGCCGTCGAAGGCCAGCTTCAGCGGCGCGCTGGCCAGCCGCGCCTTCAGGCCGGAGCGGTCGCCGGACAACGCGGCCACGAAGTCGCTGGCGCTGATCGCGCCGTCGACGCGCTCGCCGCGCCAGTCGAATTGCCCGGTGGCGGCAAAGGACCGCGAGATCGACGGCCAGGCCAGCGAAAGGTCGATGTCCTGCAGCGCCTCGCTCTGGTGGTTGGCGGCATCCTCATAGGCCAGCACGCCGTCCTGGATCCTGATTTCCGAAAACGACAGCTGGTTGTCGGCGCCGGGCTTCATGGTGCGGGCAATGGTGTTGATGAACGGCGTCCAGTTGCTCTCGCCGTCGGCGCTGCGCACCACGTTGATGTGCGGACGCAGCATCATGACGTCGGCGATCTCGAAGCGCCGCAGCAGCAGCGGCAGCAGCCGCAGATTGGCGGTCAGCACGTCGACGCTGAGCGCCGGGTCGCTGGTGCCGCCGCCCTTCAGCCCGACGTCGTGAAACGAGACGTAGCTGCCGGGAAATACCGAGACATCGATGCTGCCGTTGACCACGAGGTCGAGGCCGGTCACGGCCCGGATCTGGGCCTCCACCGCTTCCCTCAGGGCGTCCCGGTTGAGAAACCAGGACATCGCGAACAGGCCGATCAGCGCCACGCCGAAAAATGCCGCAATCGGCATCCCGAGGCGCTTCATTCCTTGGGCCATCGTCAATGACATATCCAGGTCTGGTTGAATCGAATCGGGTTGAATCGAGTCTGGTTGAATCGGGTCTGGCTAGATCACGTCTGGTTAAACCGATGTCGGGCGATGTCCCGGGGTCGCGGTTGAAAGGGGCCGGGCAGGGCATCGACCGCGCCCGGTTTATCCGAATCCGGCAAACATCACAGCCCAAATCGGCAACCGCCGGTCCCTCCGCCAACCCGCGCAACCTGATGGGTTTTCTTGACGCTTTCAAGGCCGTCCCGCGGTTCTCGGCCGGCTCGGCGGACGGCCCTGCCCCGTCATTGACGGCCTGCGAAGATTTCGCCTAATAATCGCCAATTGTGCGGGCCGTCAGCGCGCCTCCCTCGATCAGGTCGCCTTTTCATGAACAAGATCTATCCCGACGCCAAATCGGCCCTCGACGGCATTTTGAGGGACGGCATGATGATCATGTCCGGCGGTTTCGGCCTGTGCGGCATCGCCGAGACGCTGTCGGACGCGCTGCGCGAGTCCGGTGTCAAGAACCTCACGGTGGTCTCCAACAATGCCGGCGTGGACGGCATCGGATTGAGCCGGCTCCTGGAGACGCGGCAGATCAAGAAGATGATCTCGTCCTATGTCGGGGAGAACAAGCTGTTCGCCCAGCAGTTCCTGGCCGGCGAACTGGAACTCGAATTCGCGCCGCAGGGCACGCTGGCGGAGCGGATCCGCGCCGGCGGCGCCGGAATTCCGGCCTTCTATACCAGGACCGGCGTCGGCACCCTGGTCGCCGAGGGCAAGGAAATCAAGGAATTCGACGGCGAGAAATACCTCATGGAGCGCGGCCTGTTCGCCGACCTCGCCATCGTCCACGCCTGGAAGGGCGACACCGCCGGCAACCTCGTCTACCGCAAGACCGCGCGCAATTTCAATCCGATGATGGCGACGGCGGCGAAGATCACCGTCGCCGAGGTCGAGCACCTGGTGCCGGCCGGCGAGATCGATCCCGATCACATCCACACCCCCGGCGTGTTCGTCAAACGCATCATCGAGGTCGGCACGTCGAAGAAGCGCATCGAGCAGCGCACCACCCGCAAGCGTCCCGGCAGCGACCACGCCGGCCCCGCCGGAACCGGAGAGGAAGTCTGATGGCCTGGACCCGCGATCAAATGGCCGCCCGCGCCGCCAAGGAGCTGCGCGACGGATACTACGTCAATCTCGGCATCGGCATTCCGACGCTGGTTTCGAACTACATTCCCGAAGGCGTCGACGTCCAGCTGCAGAGCGAGAACGGCATGCTCGGGATGGGACCGTTTCCGTTCGAGGGCGAGGAAGATCCCGATTTGATCAATGCCGGCAAGCAGACCGTCACCGAACTGCCGACCACCAGCTATTTTTCCAGTGCCGAATCGTTCGCCATGGTGCGCGGCGGCCATATCGACCTGTCGATCCTCGGCGCCATGCAGGTGGCGCAGAACGGCGATCTCGCCAACTGGATGATCCCCGGCAAGATGGTCAAGGGCATGGGCGGCGCCATGGACCTCGTCGCCGGCGTCAAGCGCGTGGTGGTGGTGATGGAGCATTCCGCCAAGGACGGCCCCAAGCTGTTGAAGCAGTGCAACCTGCCGCTGACCGGCGAAAAGGTGGTCGACATGGTGGTCACCGATCTGGCGGTGTTCACCATCGACAAGCACGGCCAGGACGGCATGGCCCTGATCGAACTCGCCGACGGCGTCACGCTGGATGAGGTGCGGGCGAAGACCGAGGCCGATTTCCGGGTCGCGCTGAAGAACGCGTGAGCTGATCTAACACGGCATGGCCGGGCGGGATCTGCGGGGCGTATCAACGAGTCGTCCCGGCGTGCGCAGGGATGACTCTTTGAGAGTCGGTGCGTGGGCCACTACCACATCGACGTGCAAAAGCCTCGCCGTCACGATGCCTCGCGCAGCACTGCCGGGGCGGCGTCGTCGCCCTTGAGTTCTTCCAGGCTGCGGTGCCGCGGTTCGATGCCGAGCGTCCAGACCGTGACGATCTGCACCAGCAACAGCCCGATCATCAGCGCCATCACCCCGCCGACGCCGCGGGCCTCGAACAGCATCACCACCAGGAACGGCGTGACGATGGTGGCGCCGCGGCCGAGCGTGTTGACGATGCCGGAGGCGCGCAGCCGCACCTCGGTCGGGAACAGTTCGGGGATGTAGATGCCGAACAACAGCGCCACCAGCACGTAGATCGGAACCGTCAGCGCAAATCCGACCGCCGGCAGCAGCACCGGATCGGAGATCGCCGGATAGATCGCGCCGAGCACCACCGTCAGCAGCGAGGCCCCGATGATGGTCGGCTTGCGGCCCCAGCGATCGGCGGTCAGCGCGCCGATCGCCGAGCCGACCGGCGCCCCCAGCGCCATCAGCAGCGAATAGCCGAACGAGGTCGCGATCGACAGCCCCTGCTTGATGAAGAACACCGGCAGCCAGGTGACGAAGCCGTAGAGCAGGGTGTTGATGGTGATCAGGCACACCGAGCCCACGATCATGCGCGACAACAGCGGCGCGGTGAACAGCGTGGAAAGCTCGCTTGAGGCGGCGACGGTGGCGATCGCCGACGGCGCCGGCAATGGCTGGCCCTGCGCCGCCTCGCGCTCGATCGCCTGCAGCAGCGCCTCGGCCTCCGCGCCGCGGCCGACCGCCTCCAGCCAGCGCGGCGATTCCGGCAGCTTCTTGCGCAGGTACCAGACGATGAGCGCGCCGATGCCGCCGAGCACGAACATCGCGCGCCAGCCGAATTGCGGCACCACCAGCGAAGCCAGCAGCAATGCGACCGGCAGCCCGGTGACGACGCAGACCGTGGTGAAGCCGAGCCACTTGCCGCGCGAGCGCGCAGGCACGAATTCGGTCATGGTGGCATAGCCGACGACGTTTTCGGCGCCGAGGCCGACCCCCATCACGAAGCGGCAGGCGATCAGCATCGTCATGTTCGGCGCCACCGCCGCCGCCAGCGAGGCGAGCCCGAACATCAGAAGGTTGAACTGGTAGGTGAAGCGCCGACCGTAGCGGTCGCCGAGAAAGCCGGTGGCGAACGAGCCCAGCATCATGCCGACAAAGGTCGCGGAAATGAAGACGGCGTTCTGCGGCAGCGTCGAGAACCCGGTCTTCAGGGTCACGCCCAGCACGGTGCCGGCGAGGTAGATGTCGAAGCCGTCGAAGAACATGCCGATGCCGATCAGCAGCATGATGCGGCGGTGGAACGGGCCGATCGGGAGCCGGTCGAGACGGCTGCCGGCGTTGACGGACATGGCCAATGGTATTCTCCCTTTTATCGTTTTGTTCGTCGATGCGGCTGCCGGTCTTCTGCGGACCGGCGAGCCTGGCCCGGTGCCGGCTGCTTCAGTTCAATCGTCGCTGGGCCGCCGTCTCGCGGTACCAGTCGAACGGCTGGTCGTGGGTCGCGACCATCACGCTCTTGGTGTTGAAGTGATCGTCGAAACTCTCGGTGCCGAATTCGCGCCCGATCCCGGAATCCCCGACGCCGCCCCAGGGCGAGGCCGGATCGAGGCGATGATGGTCGTTGATCCAGACGATGCCGGCCTTGACCGCGGAGGCGACGCGGTGGGCGCGGCCGACGTCGCGGGTGCGGATCGCCGCCGCCAGCCCGAATGGCGAATCATTGGCCAGCCGCAGCGCGTCGGCTTCGTCGGTGAACGGCGTCACCGAGGTGAACGGTCCGAACACCTCCTCCTGGAAAATCCGCATGTCGGATTTCACGTCGGCAAACACCGTCGGCTCGACGAAGAAACCGCCTTCATGGCCGGGCACTCTGGCCGCGGCGCCGCCGGCGACCAGCCGGGCGCCGTCCTCGCGGCCATAGTGGCAATAGCCCAGCACGCGATCGCGCTGCCGCGCCGAGATCACCGGCCCGAGCTGGGTTGCGGGGTCGAAGGGATCGCCGATGCGGATGCTGCGGGTTTTCGCCGCGAGCTTTTCGACGAACTCGTCATAGATCGAGGCCTGCACCAGGTGGCGGGAGGCGCAGACGCAGGTCTGGCCGGCGCCGATGAAGGCGCCGAAGACGGCATAGTTGACGGCCTGGTCGACATCGTAGTCGCCGAACACCATGACCGGCGTCTTGCCGCCGAGCTCCATGGTCTGGTGCGCGAACACTTTCGCCGCTGCAGCCCCGGCGATGCGGCCGGCTTCGGTGCCGCCGGTCAGCACCAGCTTGTCGATGTCGGGATGCTCGGCGAGCCACCTGCCGGCGCCCGGGCCAAGTCCGAGCACGACGTTGAAGACGCCCGGCGGCAATCCGGCCTCGGTGAAGATCCGCGCCAGTTTCAGCGTGGTCAGCGGGGTATATTCCGACGGTTTCACCACCGTGACGCATCCGCTCGCCAGCACCGCGGCCAGCGACTTGCACATGATCATCAAGGGATGGTTGAACGGCGTGCAATTGGCGACGACGCCGATCGGCGTGCGCAGGGTATAGTTCAGATAGGCGCCCTCGACCGGGATCACCGCGTCGCGCCGCGCCAGCGCCAGCCCGGCGAAATAGCGAAAGAAGTCCGGCAGCCGCGACAATTGCGCCCGGGTCTCGTTGACCGGGCGGCCGTTGTTGAGGGTTTCCAGCCGGTACAGCTGATCGAGATTGGCCTCGAACGCATCCGCCAGCCGGTTGACCAGCCGGGCGCGGGCGCGGATGTCCATGCCGCCCCAGGCCCGCCCCGTGAAGGCGGCGCGCGCGCTTGCGATCGCGCGATCGATGTCCGCGGCGGTCGAATTCGGAATCCGCGCGATCACCTCGCCGGTGGCGGGATTGCGGACGTCGAGCATCGCGCCGGAGCCCGCCTCGATTTCGCGGCCGTCGACGAAATTGCCGTGGATCTCGACCTCGGCGGCGGCGGGTTTTGTGGAAATGTTCATCGCTCTCTCCCTTCGATCACCACCGCATGGCGCCGCAGTGCCGGCAGCACGCGTTTCTCGGTCTGTGAAATATGCGCCTTGATGATGCGGGCGGCGGTGCGGGCATCGCGCCGCTGCATCGCCTCGATCAGCGCGACATGCTCGGCCACCAGCTGCGCCGGGTCATGGCCCCTGACATTGGCGACGCTGACCCGCACCAGCCGGTCGGCCTGTCCGATCAGGTCGCACAGCGCCGCGGCCATGCGGCGGTTGCCCGATGCCTGCGCCAGCGCGCAGTGAAAACCGCGGTTGTAGGTAATGAATTCCTCGTGGTCGCCGGCAAAGCGCCTGAACCCGTCGAGCGCCCCGAGCACCTCGTCCGGCGCATGCGCGATCGCCTCGGCGACGCAGGCGGGCTCCAGCGCCAGCCGGAACCGGAGCAGGTCGCGGGCGTCCGCCAGCGAGATCGGATTGACCCGGTAGCCCTGGCGCGGCTGCACAGTGACCAGATGTTCGCGCTCGAGCCGCAGCAGCGCCTCGCGCACCGGCTGGCGGCTGACCGCGTAGCGCTCGGCAAGCTCCTGCTCGCGCATATCATCGCCGGGAGCCAGGCGGCAGCTCAGAATATCAGATCGCAGGCTTTCGTAGACATTTTCCCGTAAAAGCATCGCTTTTCCTTCAGGCGGCTGCTTCAATTCTTGCAGCCGTGAAATATCACGTCAAGGGATAAGGGTTGAAAACAATGGATTTTGATCTATCAATCGGGCACCCGGCCACAACCCGGCCCTTCCCGATCCCCTCAAAGGAGAGACCGCATGGACCGACTTTTCGCTGACGGCACGGTCAATGCGGCGGAGACCGGACGGGGACCGCCGCTGTTCCTGTTTCACTCGCTGCTGTCGGATCGCGCGAGCTTCGATGCGATCGCGCCGAAACTGGCGCAATCCTTCCGGGTGATCGTTCCGGAACTGCCCGGCTTCGGCCGATCCCGCGCGGTCGCCGAAGGTTTTGCGGCGATAGCCGACCGGATGGCCGAACTGGTCGAGGATGCCGCCGGCGGCGAGGCGGTGATCGTGCTCGGCAACGGCTATGGCGGCTTCGTGGCGCTGCAGATGGCGCTGCGCCATCCGGCCATCGCCACCCGGCTGGTGCTGGCCGATGCCGGCGCGGCGTTTTCCGAACCCGGCCGCGACGCCTTCCGCGCCATGGCGGCGGCGGCCGGCGCCAGGGGCCTGCCGGCGATCACCGAGGTGGCGATGCGCCGGCTGTTCGCGCCGGAATTCCAGGCCCGGCATCCCGACCTGATGCGCGATCGCCGCGAGGCCTTCCTGCGCACCGATCCCGAGGTGTTTCGCGCCGCCTGCGGCGCGCTGGCCGAACTCGACCTGCGGCCGCAGCTCGGCGGGCTCGAGGTGCCCGTGCTGGTGCTGGTCGGCGAGCAGGACGAGGCGACGCCGCCGCCGATGTCGCGCGAACTGGCGGCAATGTTGCCCAACGCGCGGCTGGCGATCCTGCCCGGATGCGCCCACGTGCCGCAGCTGCAGGCGCCGGAAGTTTTCCTGGCCGCGATCGGGGATTTCCTGCGGGAATCCTGATGCGTGATGGCTTCAAGTTGATGCGGCGCGCGCTTGCGCTCCCCCTCGCCCTTGCGGCAGGGCTCGCATACGGCAGAACCGCCGCGCGTCGATGCTCCGTGCCCAGGCACAAACCCGCAGCGAGTCGTCCCTGCGGCCCGCAGGGACGACTCGCTGAAATGCGATTCACAATCGGAAAGCTTCGCGCGCGGATGGGATGGAAAGACCATATCCAGCCCTCCCCGCAAGGCGGAGGGGGCGATTCAAAATAGACCCGTCCCCCATCCAGGCCGCGGCCGGATTTGAGCCAGCGCAAGGCCGCTGACCGCCGCCTGGCCTATTGAAGCTGCAAGGCCGGGGTGGCGACCCCGGCGGCGGCTCAATCTTCGGGGACGGCGGGCGACATGAGGCCAGATCTTGCGGCAGGCTACGGACAGGAGCGCTTGCCGAGATATACGAGCTATCCGACTGCGCCGCATTTTTCGCCGGCCATCGGTCCCGGGTGCTATGCCGAATGGCTGAAGGCGATCCCGCCGCAGGCCAGCACGTCGCTGTATCTGCACGTCCCGTTCTGCCGCGCGATGTGCTGGTATTGCGGCTGCCACACCTCGGTCGCACGCCGCGAACACCCGGTGGCGGTCTATGCGGCGGCGCTGCGCTGCGAGATCGATCTGGTGGCGCGGCAGCTCGATCGCCGCATCCGGGTCGACCATGTGCATTTTGGCGGGGGCACGCCCACCATCATGGCGCCGGAAGCCTTCGCCGACCTGATCGGATCGATCCGGCAGAGCTTCGATGTCGCGGGCTCGGCCGAGGTCGCGGTCGAGATCGACCCGCGCACGCTGACGTCCCGGATGATCGACGCGCTGGCCGAAAGCGGCGTCAACCGCGCCAGCCTCGGGGTGCAGAGCTTCGACCCGCTGGTGCAGCGCGCCATCAACCGGGTGCAGGGCCTCGACGAGACCAGGGCCGCGACCATCGACCTGCGGCGCGGCGGCGTCGGCGGCATCAATTTCGACCTGATCTACGGACTGCCGCACCAGACCGTGGAATCCTGTCTCGAGACCGTGAGCCGCTGCGTCGAGCTTCGCCCCGACCGATTCTCGGTGTTCGGCTACGCGCATGTGCCGTCGTTCAAGAAGCACCAGCGCAGGATCGACGAGGCGTGGCTGCCCGACAGCCTGCAACGGCACCGGCAGTCCGAGGCGATCGCCGGGGCGCTGCAAGGGGCCGGATACCTGCAGATCGGGCTCGATCACTTCGCGCTGCCCGGCGACGACATGGCGGTGGCGCAGCGCCAGGGAACGTTGCGCAGGAATTTTCAGGGCTACACCACCGACGCCAGCAACATCCTGCTCGGCTTCGGCGCCAGCGCGATCGGCCGGCTGCCGCAGGGCTATGTGCAGAACGCGGTGCCGACGCCCCACTATCTGGAAGCCATCGCCAGCGGCAGCCTGGCGACCGTCAAGGGCTACCACCTGACCGCCGACGACCGGCTGCGCGCCGAGATCATCGAGCGCATCATGTGCGACTTCGCCGTCGATCTCGATCCGATCTGCGCCCGGCACGGATTGCGGCCGGAAACCATGCTGCAATCCTCGCCGCGGCTGAACGACCTGATCTGCGACGGCATCGTCCGCCTCGACGGTGCCGCGCTGGCGCTGGCGGAGGATTCGCGCTTCTTGGTCCGCAGCGTCGCCGCGGCCTTCGACGCGCATCTCGACCAGTCGCAGCGGCTGCACAGCCGCGCGGTGTGAGGCCGGGATCCCTTTGCCTTGCGGTCGCGGCGCGCGGCAGGGCTATCGCAAATGGAATTTTCCAAGCCATCCGCGCGGCAATTTTTCTCGTCTTGCATTGCATTTCAGCGAGTCGTCCCTGCGCACGCACGCAGGGGCCCATACCGCGCGGGATCTCGTTTCGGCGCTGGAAGCTTTTTTCAATTTTGAGGCCGGGGGTGATGGGTCCGTGCGTGCGCAGGATGACCCGCTGAGAACGGGTGTGCGACCTCGACCGCATCAATCGGCGGCTCAATTCGGTCAGATGCGGTAACGCTGCGGCGAGCGGGCAGAGCTCAAGGTTGCCGCGATGCTTCTTAAGCCCTCGCCGCGGCGTGGGCGAACACCACTTCGATCAGGGTGCCGGAATGCGGGCCGGTCTTGATGTGGAATTGCGCGCGGTTGGCTTCGACCAGGGCCTTGGTCAGGGACAGGCTCACCCCCGAACCCTCGGAGGCCTGGTCCGACGGGCCCTGGGTGCTGAACGGCTCCATCGCGGCGGCGAGCTCGTTGTCGTTGAGGCCATGGCCGGTATCGCGGACCCGCAGCACCACCTCGCCGAAATCCGACAGCGCGGTGGAGACGATGACCTGGCCGCCGGCATTGGCCAGATGGATCGAATTGCCGATCAGGTTCAGGGTGATCTGGCGCAGCGCCCCTGCGTCGGCGACCACCGGCGGCAGCTGGTGGGCCAGCGAGGTGCGGATGATGATGCGTTCGCGGTTGGCCTGCGGCTGCATCACCCCGACGCACTGCTCGACCAGGTCGTTGAGGTTCTGGCTGGCGAAGGAAAGATCGAGCTTGCCGGTCTCGATCCGCGACAGGTCGAGCAGGTCGTTGATGATCGCGATCACGCGCTGGCCGGACGCCCGGATGTCCTTCATGTATTCGACATAGCGCTCGTTGCCGAGCGCGCCGAACCGCTCGCCGATCATCACTTCGGCAAAGCCGATGATGGCATTGAGCGGGGTGCGGACTTCGTGGCTGATGCGCGCCAGCATGTCGGCCTTGGCACTGGCCGCGCGATCGGCCAGCCGCCGCGCCTGCTGCAGTTCGCTCTCGCTCTGCCGCAGCTGCGACAGGTCACGGAACACGGCGAAGAAATTCGGGCCCTGGGCCTGGGTCCGCCCGATGGTGATCGACAGCGGGATCAGGCCGCCCTCGCGCACGCGGCCGAGCACGTCGCGGCCGTGATCGAGCAGGCTGGCGACGTTGGCGCCCTTGATGCCCTCGAGATAGTCGAGCACCGCGGGCTGGCTTTCCGGCGCGAACAGCTCGGCGAGCTGGCGTTGCACGAATTCGGCGCCGCCATAGCCGAACAGCGCCTCGGCGCTGCGGTTGCAGGAATTGATGTGGCCCTCGGCGTCGAACATCACGACGCCCTCGGCCATGGTGTCGAGGATGGCGCCGAGTTCCTCGGCGTTGGCGTGGCCGACCGCCGACGGCTCGGCCGCGGCAGTAGCCGGCGCGGCCGCGGCCGCGGCGGCGTCGGTGCCCGCCCCGGAGAAGATCAGCGCCAGCGCCGATTCGCCGTCCCATGAAATCGTGAACAGCCGCGCCTCGGTCGGCGATGCCGGCGCATGCTCCGAAGAGGCTTGCGTGGCGGAAATCGTCACCGGGGTGCCGGTGTCGGAGGTGCTGCTGGCGGTCGAGACGCCGGGCTCGACATAGAGCGCGTCGAGGCCGCCGGCCTGTTCGAGAACGTCGAGGCTCGGATAGCCCATCCGCTGCAGGAAGGCGGGGTTGGCATAGAGCAGCCGGTCGAGCCGGTAGATCAGCACGCCGACCGGGACAAGATCGAACAGCGCCCGGTCGCGCCGGGTCTCGCCGCGGGCCGGCGCCTCGGGACGCGCCAGCCAGTCGGGCGGCGCGGCGGCCGGCTCGAGGCTCTGCGGCGCGGCCGGTGGCGCGACGCCGGCATCGGAAGCGGCCGGCGGCATTTCCGGCGCGGCACCCGGCGTTCCCGGCGCGCCACTTTGCGTCGCCGGCGCGCCACTTTGCGTCGCCGGCGCGCCACTTTGCGTCGCCGGCGCGGCGTCAGCTTCCGCCGCCGCGCCATTTGGCGTCGCCGCCGCGCCGTTCTCGCTGTCGAGCCGGGCCGACAATTGCCGGGCGAGTTCGTTGAAGGCGCTGTTTTCCACCGGGGTCAGCGCGAGCGGCTTTGGCTCGCCGAGCGGCCGAAACGGCAGGACATTCTTGGGGGTTTCCACGGCGGTTTCCAGATCGGTTGAAGGTGATATCGGGGCGGCATGCGCGGCTGGCGATTCCGGTGCCGCGGATGATGCAACATCCGGCGCCGCCGGCAAGCCGGCGGCGGGGGTTTCGGCGGCATCCGCCGCGGCGACATCGGCGGAAAGCGCCGCCGGCGCGGCGGGATTGCTGAACAATTCAAAGCGGCGCAGCGCCGCCAGCCGCGCCAGGCCGTCGAGGTCGCGGCAGACCCCGAAGCCGCGATAGCCGGCGAAGTTACGTGCCCGGTCGAAGATCGGCAGGCCCGACAGCTCCACCGGCAGCCGGCCGCCGCCGTCGACCGGCCAGTTCAGGGTGATGCCGCCCCAGGTGTCGTGGGTGGCGACCGCCTTGAGGATGCGGCCCTCGGGATCGAGCCCGAACGCCTCGGCGATGTCGCGCCACAGCCGGCCGAAGCCCGCGGCGGTGCGCACGCCGATCAGGCGGGTGAATTCGTCGGAGCCGAGCGAGAAGCGGCCTTCGGCGTCCATCTGCCACATGAAGCGCAGCGGATGCCGGCGCCGATGCGGGGACGGTTCGTCGAGCCATGAAGGCGCCCTGGCGGCTTCGGTCGCGGAGGGAGAGGTTCCGGCGTCTTCGAGCCGATGCGGCGCCTCGGCGGGCGGCGGCCCCTCGGCGACGGTCTCGATCGCAGGCGAAGCCGGATCAGGTTCTGCTTCGACATCGGTCGCCGCCGTCGGCGGCGCGGCCGCGCCCGACCACGACGGCGCGGCGACCGGCCCGGCTGCGGAGGCTTCTTCGTGCCGAGGCGGCGTCTCGACGGGCGGCTCGTCGGCAACGGCTTCGACCAGGGGCGAAGGTTCGTGGGGTTCGACATCGGGCCCTGGCGCCGCTTCGGTCGAGCGCGCGGCAATGCCGGATGCTGCGGAAGATTCCGTGTGTGCGTCCGCTTCGGCGAGCCCGCCCGTTTCGGCGAATTCGTCGATCAGGGCAAATTCCGCCGGCGCTTCGCCGGTCATCGCCGGCTGTTCGTAATCCGGGATCGGCCGGACCGGCGCCGGCTCGATGGCCGCGGCCACCGGTTGCGGCGGCGCGGCTGCATGCGGCGCGACCAGCGCCACCAGGCCGACATCGGCGCCGCTGCCGACGCGCTGCAGCACCAGGTGGCCGATGCCGATCGGCGCCTCGAAGCGGCCCTGCTCCAGCGCGCTGCTGCGCGCCTGGTCGAGGCCGGCCTCGGAAAGATTGCGAAAGCCGAGCAGCGGGCGGGCGGCGTCGCTGGAGCCGACGAACAGGCCGTCGCGGGCGAACGCGGCGATCGGGGTCTCGATGCCTTCGACCAGGCGCTGCAGCCGTTCGACCAGCGGCATCGCGCGGCCGCCCGGTGCGGGAGCCAGCACCAGGATGCCCTGGCTGCCATCGGCGAAATCGAGCCGGGCGCAGCCGCAGGTGGCGAGCATGCCGAGGGCTGCGCCGAAGCCGCGCAGCCGTTCCAGCCGGGTCGCGCCGCCCGGCGGCAGCCTGCCGGCCAGCTGCGCCACCTGGCGGCGGTGGGGATCGGCGGGTCCGAACGTCTTCCGCGCCAGCGCTGCGCCGTTGGCCGCGCCGAACAGCCTGGCGCCGACCGGATTGGCCCACAGCACCCGGGTGCCGTCGATCGACCACAGCCAGGCCGGGGAGGTGCTGGTCGCATGCACCGCCAGTCGCGGATCGCCGACGCCGTGCAACTGCAATTCCACATGATTCATCGGAGCGACATCACCAGGCAGGGTGCCGGTTTTCGAAGTTCGCGTGTCCTCGCGGTACCCTCTGACGCAGACGCAGGAATCAAGGGAACACTCCAGAAGTTCGATAAAGGCGCGGCGTCGGGATTTCGGTTTCCCGGCGGCCCGCGCCGCTATTTCAAATCCACCGCACCCGGTTTGGTTGCCCGGCCATGGCGACAGAACTCGGCGGCCAAACCATGACAGCCTTAACGCAAGGTTAGTATTGCCTTTGCGGGGCGGCAGGTCCACGGCCTGGCCGTTGCGGGGCCGGCGAAAGCCGCGATAACCTTAAAAAAACAAATTCCGGACCGCCGCGGCGGCAACCGTTGTGGCGAGGGCCGCGTTGGACTGTTGAAAACGGCGGCCGAAGGTTCACGATGGCGAACCGTCCGCCGGCCGCGTCATCGCGGTGACCGGCTTTGTCGATAGAGTTCGGGATGGGGCGCGCGGAACCGGGGCTGGGCGGCTCCGGCAATCAAGGCAACAGGAGTGGGACCATGAGCGAAAATGGCCGTGAAGGTTTCGAGATTCCCAAGGAAATGCGGTCGATGGCGGAGGCGAGCCTCGAACAGGCCCGCAAGACCTTTGAAAAATTCCTCGCCGGCGCGCAGCACACCGCCGGCAGCATCGAGGAGCGCGGCGCCACGGTCGCCGCCGGCGCCAAGGACATCGGCGCCAAGGCGATTTCCTACGCCGAGAAGAACGTGCAGTCCTCGCTGGACTATGCCGAAAAGCTGCTGCACGCCAAGGACCTGAGCGAGATCATGCGGCTGCACGGTGAATATGTGCAGGCGCAAATGCGCTCGCTGGCCGAGCAGGCCAGCGAAATGGGGCAATTGATGAGCCGCGCGGCGCTGGACGCGGCGAAGCCAAAAACCTGATATCTTGCAATCTCTTATGGCGGCAACCCGGGCTGGATCGCGCATCCGGTCCGGGTTCGCCATGCGGCATTGCACCTTAAATTGCATTGCGTTGCACAATATTGACATGATAGGAAGGTTTACTGTCGGATGCCCGACGAAGGGCATCTCGGTGATCCGTCCGACGATCCAGCCCGGGCTGTGGCTGCAGGCGCTCGCTAGGCTCACACCATTCTCAATTCTCACCTTACTCGCGAAGGATGCATGTCATGGCTAGTTCCACCGATCCCTTCTCCGCCTCCGTTATCCCGTTCGAGGTTCCCGAGCAGATGCGCGCGTTCGCCGAAAAGGGCGTTTCCCACGCCCGCGACAGCTACGCCAAGTTCAAGGACGCCGCCGAGACCCACAACGGCACCATCGAGGCGGTGTTCACCAGCGCCAGCAGGGGCGCCAGCGAATACTCCGCCAAGCTGATGGAAATGATGAAGGCCTCGACCACCGCGAATCTCGATTTCGCCCAGGCGCTGATCGGGGTGAAGTCGCCCTCCGAGGCCATGGAGCTGTGGACCGCGCATGCCAAGAAGCAGTTCGAGACCTTCACCGCCCATACCAAGGAGCTCGCCGAACTGGGCCAGAAGGTGGTGACCGAGACCGTCGAGCCGATCAAGGCCAACGCCTCCAAGCTGTTCAAGCCGGCCGCCGCCTGATCGCCCGATCACGCGCATTGCCGATTTTTAGGAAAAGCCCGGGCCCGGCGCCCGGGCTTTTTGCATGGGGTGCGGCGGCAGATTGCCGTTCGGTGCAGCAAGAGGCAGCCCCATCACTCCGGCAGCAGCTCACATGCTCCCTCTCCCGCTCGCGGAGGAGGGCCGGGATGGAGGCCGCCGCAGGCGATTCCTTGCTGATCGACGACCGTCCTAACCAGGCTTTTCGCACAGCCGCTGCCGGCCCCCCGATCAAGTCGGGAGAAGCCTCTCCCGGCCTTGCCAAACCAGTGCGTTGCACCTAGTTTCCGCCCGGTTCGGCACCCCCCTTTTTGAAGGGGTCCCGCCAGGATGCAGTTGTAGCTCAGTTGGTTAGAGCGCCTGTCTGTGGAACAGGAGGTCGGTGGTTCGAGCCCACCCAACTGTACCATAGAAATCAATCACTTAGTCCATAGCGTCGCGTGCCTTGCCTTCGGCTAGCTACCAGCTAGCAACCACAAGGACCTAACGCCTTGCCCGCTTCGTCCGACTACCAACAATTGGAGGGACGGTGGCCCGCCTCCACAGGGTGGCTGATTATCTCGGTCCTGTTTGCGAATAAGCTTTGGATTGGCGATGTGACTTCGATGTCACTCTATTGGGTCGCGCGATTGCCGATTGCGCGACCCGTCAGCCGCTCACCACTTGCGCCAAACAAATCACGACCCGCTTCAATTGCACCTAGCGGGAATAGACGACCCCGAAAGATTGCGCTGTCGCTTGCGATCGTTGGAGCCTTGGCAGCGCCCTTTGTGTTCCGCACTTATAAAGCGCGGCCGACATACGCGGCATGGGTGCCATTGACCGCACAAGAGAGGGATAACCTCGGGGTCTATCTGCGAGGCCATTGTCGTACCG
>Ga0302279_10004305_pt1 | contig 16962 bp, 15 predicted proteins | sample III_Bog_N3_3_FD_194541 | JGI IMG/M metagenome (GOLD analysis project Ga0302279, IMG submission 194541) | Peat permafrost microbial communities from Stordalen Mire near Abisko, Sweden - III_Bog_N3_3 | ecosystem: Environmental > Terrestrial > Soil > Wetlands > Peat | place: Sweden: Abisko...
ACCAGGTCACGCTCCCCCCGTCATGGCGCAACTGCGTCCCGGGCTGGTAGCACTACACCCGGCCGCAACCTCCGCGGCCGTCGAAGGGGGACCCCACATGATTCTCGATCGCTACCGCATGGACGGAAAGGTGGCCGTCATCACCGGCGCCGGGCGCGGCATCGGCGCGGCCACCGCTATCGGGCTGGCGCAGGCCGGCGCCGACGTGGTGATCTCCGCGCGCACCGCCGATCAGCTCGCCACCGTGGCGGAACTGGTCGAGGCAGTTGGGCGCAAGGCGGTCGCGGTGCCGGCGAACCTCAATGACCTCGACGCGGTGGCGGGACTCGTCGACCACGCCCGTGACGCGTACGGGCGTCTCGATCTCGTGGTCAACAACGTCGGCGGGACGATGCCCCAGGCCTTCATGGACACCACAGCCAAGACCATGGAGGACGCCTTCCACTTCAATGTCGCGACGGCCCACACCCTCCTGCATGCCGCCGTTCCGCTCATGCTCGAAGGGGGTGGAGGTTCGGCCGTCAACATCTCCTCGGCGATGGGGCGACTCGCCGCCCGAGGCTTCGTCGCCTACGGCACGGCCAAGGCCGCCCTGGCGCACTACACGCGCCTGTCGGCCATGGACCTGGCCCCGAAGATCAGGGTCAACGCCATCGCGGTCGGCTCGGTGGCCACGTCGGCGCTCGACATCGTCATGCAGATCGACGAGATGCGCACCGCCATGGAAGGTGCCACCCCGCTGGGCCGCATCGGCGATCCCGAGGACATCGCCGCCGCCATCGTCTACCTCGCCTCCGATGCCGGTTCCTACGTGACCGGCAAGGTCATCGAGGTCGACGGGGGCACCGAGGCCGCCACACTCGACATGGGGATCCCGGACCTCTGACCCGCCGGCAACTGACCCGTCGCCATCCATCTGTCACCAATCCAGCAAGGAGCACCCGCACATGAGCACCACCTACCGCGTCGTCGCCTGGAGCACCGGCAATGTCGGCCGTCATGCCATCGCCGGCATCGACGCCCGCCCCGACCTCGAGCTGGTCGGCGTCTGGGTCTCCAACCCGGACAAGGTGGGCAAGGACGCCGGGGAACTGGCCGGCCTCGGTCGCACGCTCGGCGTGACCGCCACCGATGACGTCGATGCCATCTTCGCGTTGCGGCCCGACGTCATCGTCCACACCGCCATGGCCGACGACCGGCTCTTCGAGGCCCTGGGCGACATGCAGCGGATCCTGCGAGCCGGCATCAACGTCGTCTCGTCCGGCCCGGTCTTCCTGCAGTACCCCTACGGCGTCGTGGACGACGGGATGATCACGCCGACCGTGGAGGCGGCGGTCGAGGGTGGCGTCTCGATCTTCGTCAACGGCGTCGATCCCGGCTTCGCCAACGACGCGCTCCCCCTGGTGCTGTCCGGGGTGAGCGAGCAGATCGACGAGGTGCGGGTGGCCGAAGTGCTCAACTACGCCACCTACAACCAGGGCATGGTGCTGTTCGACATCATGGGCTTCGGGCGCCCCATCGACGACGTCCCCATGATCCTGCAGCCCGGCGTGATGACCATGGCGTGGGGAAGCGTGGTGCGCCAGTTGGCCGCCGGTCTCGAGGTGGAGCTCGATGGCGACCTGGTCGAATGGTACGAGCGGGTGCCCGCGCCCGAGACCTTCGAGGTCGATGCCGGCACCATCGAGGAGGGCACCGCGGCGGCGCTGCACTTCGAGCTGCGGGGGATGAAGGACGGCAAGGCGGTCATCGTCCTCGAGCACGTGACCCGGCTGCGCGACGATCTCGCCCCCGAATGGCCCCAGCCCGCCGGTCAGGGGTGCTACCGGGTGGTCATCACCGGTGAGCCGACCTACACCGTGGACATGCAGTTGATGGGCAAGGACGGGGACCACAACACCGGTGGACTCAAGGCGACCGCCATGCGCCTGGTCAACGCCATCCCTGCGGTGGTCGACGGCGAGCCCGGGCTCCTGACCGCACTGGACCTGCCCCCGGTGTACGGCCGGGGACTCGTGGTCTGAGCGAACCCTGGTGACGACCGGCCGCCAGTAGGGGGTCGGCCGCGACCGGTGTCATTTCGCAGGGAGTGATGCCGCATGGGCGATGCCACGCCCGATCCAGGCCTCCAGTGCGTCGTCCTCCGCCAGTCCGGCGGCATCGACCACCACGAAGCCGCGCATCGTCCGCTGGCCCATGTCCAGGGGGGCGGCGTACGGCAGCTCGAGACAGGCGTCCCAGGCGTCCCGTCCCACCCGGACCAACAGGTCGTCGTGGATCACGCCGCACGCCATGTTGCCGGCCAGCATGAAAACGAGGCCGCCGAACATCCGGCGCTCGGACACCTCGGGGTCCTGGCCGAGGGCGTCCCGGACCCGCTCGGCCAGGCCTTCGTCGAACCCCATCCACCGCACTGTACCGGCGTCCCGGACGCCTCCCCAGCCCCGTGCCGGGCTCCGCGTGACGCCGCAGAGGATCGGCGCCGGAGGCCGGGTTGGTAGGGTCCGGCCCATGCGCGCCCGTTCTCACCCCCGTACCCCGGGTGGAGCCAGACCATGAGTATGGGTGGACACGGCATGGGCGGAGGCGGGGGGCAGTTCGGCTCCGTCATGCGCTCCATGCGACGTGACGAGTCGGTCAAGTCCCAGCACGTCACCAAGGGGACGGCCAAGCGGATGTTCCTCTTCGCCAGGCCCTATCGGACCATCCTGACCTGGTTCCTGGTGCTGGTGACCGTGGAGGCCGTCATCGGCATCATCAACCCACTCCTCTTCGGCTCGATCGTCAACACGTTGGCCAGCAGCCATCCGAACAAGCACCTGGTGATCGGCCTGTCGATCGTGGCCGCCGTCATCGCCCTGGTCGACACCGGGCTCACCATCGGTATCCGCTACGTGTCGGCATCGGTGGGTGAAGGACTCATCTATGACATGCGCGCCCAGGTGTTCGAGCACATCCAGAAGATGCCCATCGCCTTCTTCACCCGCACCCAGACGGGGGCACTGATCAGCCGGCTCAACAACGACGTGATCGGTGCGCAGCAGGCCTTCACCGACACCCTGTCCTCGGTGGTGTCGAATCTGATCAGCGTCACCCTGGTGCTGGTGGTGATGTTCTTCCTGTCCTGGCAGATCACCCTGGTCAGTCTGGTCATCCTCCCGATCTTCGTGGTGCCGGCCAAGCGGGTCGGCCGCCGGTTGTCGGCCATCACCCGGGAGTCCTACGGCATCAACGCCGAGATGAACAACACGATGAACGAGCGGTTCAACGTCTCGGGGGCGCTGTTGGTGAAGCTGTTCGGTCGTCCCCAGGAGGAGCGTGACGCGTTCACGTCGAAGGCCGGGCGGGTGCGTGACATCGGGGTGACCCAGGCGATGTACGCCCGGTTCTTCATCGCCGCTCTGTCGTTGACCGCGGCGCTGGCCACGGCCGTGGTCTACGGCTGGGGCGGGGTCCAGGCCATCGACGGGGCGATCCGGGTGGGCACGGTGGTGGCACTGGCCGCCTACCTGATCCGGCTCTACGGTCCGCTGACCGCGCTCTCCAACGTCCAGATCGACGTGATGACCGCACTGGTCTCCTTCGACCGGGTCTTCGAGGTCCTCGACCTGCCTCCCATGATCCAGGACTCGCCCGATGCGCGGCCGGTGCCGAAGGGACCGGCCACCATCGAGTTCGACCACGTCGACTTCCGGTACCCGACGGCCGAGGAGGTCTCGCTGGCGTCGCTGGAGTCGGTCGCCGTACTGGACACCTCCGTGTCGGCCCAGGTCCTGTTCGACGTGAGCTTCACGGTCCATCCGGGCCAGATGGTCGCCCTGGTGGGGCCTTCGGGAGCCGGCAAGACGACGATCAGCCAGCTGCTGCCCCGGCTCTACGACGTCCAGTCCGGTTCGATCCACATCAACGGGCTGGACATCCGTGAGGCGACTCTCGCCTCGTTGGCTGCCACCGTCGGGGTCGTGACCCAGGACGCCCATCTGTTCCACGAGACGATCCGGGCGAACCTGCTCTACGCGCGGCCGGACGCCACCGAGGGCGAACTCGCCTCGGCACTCGCCGGAGCACAGATCGCCACCATGGTCGACGCCCTACCCGAAGGCCTCGACACCGTGGTCGGCGACCGCGGCTACCGGCTGTCCGGTGGTGAAAAGCAACGCCTGGCCATCGCCCGGCTCCTGTTGAAGGCCCCCGAGATCGTCGTGCTCGACGAGGCCACGGCCCACCTGGACAGCGAGTCGGAGGCGGCAGTGCAGCTGGCGTTGGCCACGGCCCTGCAGGGCCGCACCTCGCTGGTCATCGCCCACCGGCTGTCGACCGTACGCGAAGCCGACATGATCCTGGTCCTCGACCACGGGCGCATCGTCGAACGCGGCCGCCACGAGGATCTCCTGGCGGCCGGCGGACACTACGCCGACCTGTACCGGATCCAGTTCGAGGGCCAGGACGGAGATGCAACGGTCGCCGGATCGGCGTGACCGGAATCACCATCCGGTGACCTCCAGAGAGTCCTGAACTGGAGCGGAGGCCCTACTCGGGAGCGAGGGTCTTGCGGACAGCTTTCGCACTCGACAAGAGGGCGTCCTTGCTGCAGGCGGTGGACACTCCGGCGATCGAGACCGCCATTGCCGGTGCGGCGGAGTGGTCGGTCGTCGCACCGTCGGCACCGGCGGACTCGACGAGGCCCACGGCGTGCTTCTCCCGGGGCTTCACTTCAGGCGGTGACTCCGACGCTGCCATGAACCACGAGTCTACCGGCACCTTGCGCACAAATGCGGACACCCGGACAGGGACACCCGGACAGGACGCCCGGGACGGGCACGCCACCGGCGGGACCCCGCTGGTCCGCATCGGGTTCAGCACAACTCGTCGGAGGGTCGGCCGGCCCGGCACCAGCGCTGCGACCGGTACCGTTGTCCGGTGACCAAGCTCTTCGTCGATGTCTCGCCATTGAGGCGCTCGAGGAACTTCCGGCGTCTGTGGATCGGTCAGACCGTATCCGGCATCGGTAGCCAGTTGACGCTGGTGGCGGTGGCCTACCAGGCCTTCCGCCTCACCCACTCCACCCTGGTGGTCGGCATGATCGGCTTCACCCAGCTCGTGCCGCTGCTGATCGGTGCCCTGTGGGGCGGGACACTGGCCGACGCCTGGGACCGCAAGCGGGTCCTCACCCTGACCCAGGTGGCCATGGCACTCGCGGTCGCCGGTCTCGCCGTCAACGCCGCCCTCGACTATCCCGAGGTGTGGGTCCTGTTCGTGTGCACCGCCGCCTCCGCCGGGTTCCAGGGCATGGACTGGCCGGCCCGGCGGGCCGCGCTCCCGATGCTGGTCGACCAGGACGACGTCGACGCCGCCGTCGCGCTGCAGACCACGACGATGGGACTGGCCCTGGTGGTGGGGCCGGCCGTCGGCGGTCTCCTGATCGCCGCCTTCGGCCTGAGCGCCGTCTACCTGATCGACGTGTCGTCGTTCGCGGTGTCGCTCGGGGCCATCCTCCTCCTCCCCTCCCTGGTCCCTTCGGGCGGCGGGACACCGATGGGCATGCGCTCCATGGCCGAAGGGTTCCGGCACCTGAGAGGCGAGCGTCTCCTGTCGGCCACCTACCTGATCGACCTCAACGCCATGATCTTCGGCATGCCCCGGGCCGTGTTCCCGGCTCTGGCCATCCATCTCTACGGCGGTGGAGCCGGTGTCGTCGGTCTCCTCTACGCCGCCCCCGGGGCGGGCGCGCTGATCGGTTCACTGTTCACCGGGTGGTGCGCCCGGGTCCGCCACCAGGGTCGGGCCATCGCCGCATGCGTGGCCATCTGGGGCACCACCATCGCCATCTTCGGACTCGTCCCCGTCCTGTGGGTCGGCCTGGTCCTGCTCGGGCTGGCCGGTGCGGCCGACATCATCTCCGCCGTGTTCCGCCAGAACGTCCAGCAGCGTTCGGTTCCCGATCACCTGCAGGGCCGCCTGTCGGGGACCTTCTTCGCCGTGGTGGCAGGCGGCCCACGCCTGGGTGACGCCGAGACGGGGCTGGCCGCAGCGGTCGGGGGGCCGCAGTTCGCCGTCTGGTCCGGCGGTCTCGCCTGCGTCATCGGTGTGGGCGTGCTGCTGTGGAGGGTCCCCGAACTGTGGAGGGACGACGGCGGCGGGCGGCGGCTGTCGGCCGCAGCCGAACAGCAGGCGATCGCCGAGGCGATCACCGAGCTGGGCGAGGGCGAGCCGCTCTGATCGCCGGTGTGGTCAGCCGGTGGCCTGGTCGACCAGTCGTTCGCTGATCTCCCACAGCCGGGCCGCCGCCTCCCGGTCCCGGGCATTGGCCGACGGGGTCTTCTGTCGGCTCTTGGCGAAGTACTTGCCCGTCACCCCCTCGACGTCCGGCGAGGAGGCCAGGTACACCGACGTGCGTGCGCCCTGTTCCGGGGTGAGGCTGAAGGGTGCGTAGACCTTGACCCCCCAGGCCAGGAAGCCGGTGGTGTCCCCGTCGCGTGCGTAACCGGTGGCCACCGAGCCGGGGTGCAGTGAGTTGGCGGTCACCCCGGTGCCGGACAGCCGGTCGGCCAGCTCGGTGGTGAACAGGATGTTGGCCAGCTTGGTGCGGCCGTAGACCTCCATCTGCTTGTAGGACCGCTCGGCCATCAGGTCGTCGAAGACCATCCCCCGCCGGGCGAAGTTGTGGGCGGTCGAGGCCACGTTGACGATGCGAGACGGCGCCGAGTCGATCAGGCGTTGACGGAGGAGATCGGTCAGGAGGAAGGGACCGAGGTGGTTGATGGCGAACGTCGCTTCGTAGCCGTCGGCACTCAGGGAGCGCTCGGACAGGATGAGTCCGGCATTGTTGACCAGCACATCGATGCGCGGGCACCGCTCGAGGAGATCGGCTGCCCCGCCACGGACCGACGACAGGTCGGCCAGGTCGAACACCACGAGTTCCACGGCGTCCGATCCGCTGGCCGCTGCGATGTCGGTGACCGCGACGTCGCCCCGGACCCGGTCGCGCGCGGTGATGACCACCCGGGCACCCGCCCCGGCCAGGGCGATGGCAGTGGCCTTGCCGATGCCGGAGTTGCCCCCGGTGACGATCACGGTCTTTCCCTCCATCGAGGGGACGGGCGGAGCGGAGCGGCTCATGGACTTCCTGACGGTCGGTCGCGGGCCCGTCACTCGGGCACGACGAGGACACTAGTGACTGGGGTCCGCCACCGTCCGCGCCGCCGGTCGGCTCAGGTCCCCGGGGGAGGACCGGTCAGGGTCGAGGCACCTGCGGCATCTGCGGCACCTGCAGCCGGGGTACCGCCGGTGGCAGGCGCCACGCGGGGTGCGGCCGGGGCGGACGCCGTCGGTGTCCGTTTGCCGGAAGTCCGGCCCCGGAGGATGAAGACGGTGGCCGCCACACCCAGGTAGCCGACCCAGACCAGGGCCTGGAGCACCGTCGGCTGGTCGGCGTAGCCGAGGAGGCTGTGGAAGACGTCTCCCAGGCTGCTCGACTCCGCCAGGAACCGGCTGGTGTCCCACAGGGTCTGGTCGAGGAACGGCAGCCAGCCCAACTGCTGCAGGTTCTCCACCGCGTCGGCCAGCAGCCCGGCGGCGAACACCATCAGCACCACACCGATCACCCGGAAGAACACGCCGAGGTTGAGCCGCTTGCCCAGCTTGAAGATGGCGTAGGCGATGACCAGGGCGACGGCGAGCCCGAGAACGGCGCCGAGCAGCAACCCGCGTCCGTGCACCGGCGTGGCGGCCTGGGTCGTTGAGGCGAAGACGATGGCCAGGGTGAAGACCATGGTCTCCAGCCCTTCGCGCCCGACGGCCTGGAAGGCGAGCAACCGGAGTCCCCATCGGGTCCTGCCCTCGAGGGCGGCATCGGAGCGGGCCATCAGTTCGGCCTTCATGGTCCGGCTGTGGGACTGCATCCAGAAGGTCATGTAGGTCAGGACCGCAGCGGCCACCAGATACGTGATCGTCTCGAAGATCGCCTGGACGGTCGACCCCGCGTACTGGTGGATCAGCAGGTAGGCGCTGAGCCCGCCGACCAGCACCAGCGCCAGGGCGGCCGCCACACCCCAGAACACGTCCCGGAAGTGGCGACGCTGACCGATCTGGTCGAGATACGACAGGAGGATGGCCACGATCATGCTGGCCTCGACCCCTTCGCGCAGGAAGATCACGAACGTGGGGATCATCGGCGCGCGGTCTGTAGGCGGGGCATAGCGGGACTCTTAGGTTCCCCTAAATTCTGGCGGTGTGTCAACCCGCCCACCCCGTCGGTGAGCTGGCCGGGCGGCGGGACGTCGTGTCGTCCCGCCGCTCAGCGGCTCAGCGGACCGTATTTCTCCGGGGTACTTCTCCGGGCTCAGCCGACCTTGTGCATCGTGTTGTGGTCGGTGTGCGCCATCGGTTCCGGCAGTTCCTTCATGACCAGCATCGTCGTCTCGTCATAGGACCAGGTGCCGTCGCCCAGGGTGATGGTCGCCGAATAGCTGACCGAACTGGCATTGGCGGTCAGGTACTTGCCCTCGCCGATCGGGTACTGGGGATCGCCCACGGCGGCCGTCAGCGTGAACTCCGTGGCATCGGCATCGGCATGACCGCCGGCCAGGACCGTGATGCCCCGGGGCACGACGAAGCCCCGCAGGATCTCGCCGGTGGCGCCGTCCCACAGCCAGTAGCCGACCTCGGTGTGGAAGGGGTTCTCCTCGTCGTTGCGCCACATGGCCGTCTTGTAGTCGAGGCCGTAGAGGTGCTGGCTGCCGTTGTCGACAGGGCCGAAGGGCTTGAAGGTCACCTTCTCCAGGTACGGCGTACCGACGACCTCGCCTCTCGAGTGGGAGTAGGACGTGTCGAGCCCGCCTTCGCCTTCCCATTCGCCGACCATCGCCCCGAGGGGGCCCCATTCGTTCGCCATATCGTGATCCATTCCTTCCCGTGGTGAGTTCCTGGGCAGGAGCCTATGCGGAGCGCGCCACCCCACGGCTCATCGGGGCACGATCCGACCAGGACGGCGGTGGGCGGCAAGCGCCGGGCAGTTGCGCGAGCCGACCGGCGACCACACGCCGTCACCTCACACGGCGAGGACGGTCACCGAGCCGGCCGTGACCATCCGGTCGTCGGCCCCGATGTCGTGGATCGCCACCCGCACCGTGGTGCGGCCGGCCCGGGTGCCCAGCACCGTGCAGCGGGCCTCGACCGGCCCGACCTTCACCGGACGGAGGTAGTGGAGCACCACGTCGGCGGCGGCCACTCCGTCGGGCCCGACTGCGTCCGGGCGGGCCGCAGCGGCGCGACAGGCGGCCTCGTCGGCCAGCATCGCCACCGCACCCCCGTGGAGGATGCCCCACGGATTCCGGAGCCGGTCCTCCAGACGGAGGCGGGTGACCGGCCCCTCACCCGGTTCGATGCAGAAGAACTCGCCGGGACCCGGGGCGTCCGGTTGCGGATCCGGCATGGGCACCACGACAGGGCGGGTGAACTCGAGCGTCATGGCGCCCGGGTCCAGCACGGCGCAGGTCATGGTGGCGGCGGCCACGTGCCGGCCGTCGGCACCTTCGTCCACCACGTCGAGCGCGGTGACCACCGAGTGCCGACCCCGCCGCAGGACGTCCGCCCGCAGCCGAAGGGGGCCGACGTGGGTCAGCTCGGACACCGTGGCCATCAGCGAGGTCGTCACGATCCACTGGGGTAGGACAGCCAGTCCGCTGGCGAATCCGCCCAACGAGTCGATGCCGGTGAGCAGACCGCCGATGCGGATCCCGCCACCGGGCCCCCGCTGGTGCGAGTCGACCGGAGCACGGCCGAACACCACCGACGGTCGTTCCTCGCCCGGCGGTGGCGGGACCTCCCAGCGCTCGAGACGGAAGTAGTCGCTGACGTGGCGCCGGGGGTCCGTGTCCGGCAACCGGTCGGGCGGAACGGCGGTCATGCCAGCGCCCCCGCACGTCCAGCCGCGGCGACCGGCACCGCGGTCACGTTGACGACGGTGGTCAGTCGCCCGTCTGCGCCGTCGTCCCGCAACTCGACCACGGCCGCAGCCCGGCCGTCGGGGTCCGACGCCAGCACACGGGCCTCGCTGACCATGGGACCGACCCTGCCCAGCGCCAGGTAGGCGACCTGCAGTTCGGTGACCACGACGCTGGTCGCGTCGCCGCCGGCCGCGGCGCCCAACGCTTCGGCTCCGGCAGCCTCGGCCAGCAGGGCGATGACGCCGCCCTGCACCGCGCCGAAGGAGTTGTGCACGTAGGGCGACGAGGGCAACGACGCGCGTCCGGCCGGAGCATCGAGCACGTGGAACGACAAGGCGTCGAGCACGGGGACGTCGAGAGTCCCGCCGTCGAAGGCCCAGCGCAGCGGGAGATCGGCGGCGAACTGCACCGAGGAGTCGGGGTTCCTCGCCGGAAGGACGGCGAAGGTCATCGACGCCCATGCCACCGGGTCGGGCACGCGCCCGTCCACCACCGGTTCGCTGCCGTCCTCGTCGACGGCGACCACCAGTGCCTCGATGACCAGCGTGGTCCGCCCGCGTCGCAGCACCGTGCCCCTGGCCTCGACCCAGGGCCCGAGCACCGGGCCGACCAGCTGGAGCGACAGGTCGGCCGTGGCCATCCAGTCCGGTCGCAGCACCCGGGCTGCGATGGCGCCACCGACGATATCGACGAGTGTCGCCAGCACGCCGGCACGCACCCCGCCGTCCGGCGACGCCACGAACGGTGTGACCCGGGTGCGCACCCTGGCCGAGGTCTCGGTGGTCAGCTCCGCCTCCATCCCGAGATCCCCGAGCAGGTGCTCAGGGGGCGGGTACCCGGGAAAGGCCACTCAGCGTTCCTGCTCGGTGGGACGGAAGAGGATCTCGTTGACCGCGGCGCGCCGGGGCCGGGTCACGGTGAACGCGATGGCCTCGGCGATGTCCTCGGACTGCAGCACCTCGACAGGGTCCCACTGGGCCAGGAGCCCCTCGACCACCTCGGGACGGTTGTGGGACACGAGCTCGGTGGCCACCGCCCCCGGCTCGACCACCGATACCCGGACGTGGCGACGGGTGACCTCCTGGCGCAGCGACTCCGAGAAGGCGCCCACCCCGAACTTGGTGGCGTTGTAGACGCCGCTCCCGCTCCGGGCGAACCGTCCGGCGACGGAGCTCACGTTGACCACGTCCGCCACCTGGCGCGGATCGGTCTCGGCCGCGGCCAGCAGGTGGGGCAGCGCCGCATGGGTGGCGTAGAGCAGCCCGAGGAGGTTGAGCTCGACCATGCGGCGCCACTCGTCGATCGGCGCATCGACGATGGGGCCGAGCAACATGACACCGGCGTTGTTGACCAGCGTGTCGAGGCGTCCGAAGTGGGCGACGGTCTGGTCGACCATGCGGGCCGCCTGGCCCTCATCGGTGACGTCGGTCTCGAGGACCAGCACGTCTCCTCCCATCCGCTCGGCGAGCGACTCCAGGCGGTCACGCCGTCGGGCAGCCACCGCCACCGAGGCGCCTTGGGCGGCCAGTGCCACGGCCGTGGCCTCGCCGATTCCGCTGGAGGCGCCCGTGATCAGCGCCACGGTGCCATCGAGTCGTTCCGTCATGGGTGGGTCCCCCGTCAGCTCGCGGCCGGGCCCATCGAGGGAGCGGCATCAGCGACGAAGTGTACCGACCGTGTCGGAGGGGACGTCCGGCCGGGTGCCGGTCGTGCCGATCAGGCGGCGGTGCGCTGCGAACTGCGGCGGCGCGAGTTGCGGCGGCGACCACGCGGGCGCACCGAGGTGTCGAAGGGACGGCCGGTGGCGGCCGGGCTCTCGTGGAGGGCACACCAGTCCGTGCTGTTGTAGCGGGAGAGGTGCACCTGGCACGACGGCTCGATGCAGACCCGGCCCGTGCCGAACGACTCGGGGGGTGCCGCACCGGACAGTCCCTCGGCCAGCATCGACCCGTCCTCCACTGTCCGACGTTCCACCATGGCGCTGTTCTCCTTGTTCGCATGCCGGCGATGGCGCCGACCACGTCTGGTGACCTGGACACCGTCCGGGTGCCCGGTACTGGATGGAACATCGGCAGGTCCTCCGGGAAACTGAAATACCGGCAGGAACATCGGAAGGGGTCGGGATCTGGCCATTGGTATCGTCGGGCCATGACCGTCGACGGGGAGCTGGAAGCGCCAGCCCAGGGAACCGCTCCCTGGTGGCAGGAGGCGGTGTTCTACCAGGTGTACCCCCGGTCGTGGGGCGCCGCGGACGGGGACGGAGTCGGCGATCTGGCCGGGATCCGGGCCCACCTGACGGACCTGGCCTGGCTGGGGGTCGATGCGCTCTGGATCTCTCCGTTCTTCCGATCCCCGATGGCCGACTTCGGCTACGACGTCAGCGACTACTGCGACGTCGATCCCCTCTTCGGCGACCTGGCCGAGTTCGACCGCCTCGTCGCCGACGCCCACGGCCTGGGCATGCGGGTGGTCATCGACTGGGTGCCGAACCACACCTCCGACCAGCATCCGTGGTTCGTCGACGCCTCCTCGTCCCGCGACAGCACCCATCGGCACTGGTACGTGTGGCGCGACCCGAACCCCGACGGCACGCCACCCAACAACTGGATCGCCGCGTTCGACCTGACCGCTCCGGCATGGACGTTCCACGAAGCCACCGGACAGTGGTACCTGCACATGTTCGAGTCCGCCCAGCCCGACCTCGACTGGGACCAACCCGAAGTGGTCGACGCCATGCACGACACCCTCCGGTTCTGGCTGGACCGTGGCGTGGACGGCTTCCGGGCCGATGTGGTCCACGGGATCGGCAAGGACCCGGCACTGCCCGACGACCCGCCCGACGTGGCCGGGATCCCCCACTGTGCGCTCAACGACGTGCCGGTGACCCACGAACGCCTCCGGTCCATCCGCACCCTCCTCGACGACTACCCGGGCGAGCGGATGATGGTTGGTGAAGTGTTCCTGATGTCGACCGAGGCCGTCGCCACCTACTACGGGCATGATGACGAACTGCACCTGGCCTTCAACTTCCCGCCACTGTTCGCCCCGTGGCTGGCCGACCGGTGGCGCGACTGCATCGAGACGACCCTGGCCGCCCTGGACCCACGGGGGGCGTGGCCGACGTGGGTGCTGTCCAACCACGACAACCCCCGCCATCGCACCCGCTACGACCTCGCCGCCGCGCGGGCCGGCGAGGATCCGGCCACCACCGCGAGGCGCAGCGAGGCACGAGCGCGGGCAGCGGCTGTGCTGCTGCTGACGCTGCGAGGCACGCCCTTCGTCTACCAGGGGGACGAGCTCGGCCTGACCGACGCGGTCATCCCACCGGATCGCGTCGTCGACCCCGGAGGGCGCGACGGCTGCCGGGCCCCGATCCCCTGGGACGATTCGCCCGGGAACGGGTGGCGGAACGACGCCGGTGTGGCGCCCTGGTTGCCACTGCCGCCCGACGCCGACACCCGGAACCGGACGGCACAGCGGGACGATCCCGACTCGGTGCTCCACCTCTACCGCCGGGCCATCGCGCTGCGCCACGGGTGCCCACCCCTGCTGCGGGGCTCGTTCGCCCTCCTCGACACCTCCGACGGGGTACTCGGCTACCGCCGGGCCCATGGAGGCGAGGTGGTCGACGTGCTGATCAATTTCAGCGACGGTGCGGTCGACGTGGAGCTCCCGGGGAGCATCGGCACTGAGGTGCTGTTGGCGTCGGACGACCCCGTGCCGTCGGGCCCGTTCACCGGAGCGCTCGGCTCCGATCAGGCGCTGATCATCCGACGCTGATCATCCGGCGCTGACCGTCCGGCGCTGACCGTCCGGCGCTGACGAGCTGACGTCAGGCGGCGGGTCCGGCCGGCGACGCCATCACGGTCAGAGCCAGGACTCCTGCCAGAAGTCGACGGCACCGAAGTCCCCGAGGGACATCGAGTGGTCACCGGGATGGCCGCTCTGGCGGATGCAGCAGACCAGTGTCCCGATCCACGGCCCCTGATCGATGCAGTGCACGGCACCGCAGCGTTGCCACTGGGTCCGGGGCGGCATCGCCAGGTCCTGGAGGTCGAAGTCGTCGTCGTGCCAGTCGCGCACCGCGCGCTGGGTATGGGTCTGTGGTTCGATGCTCACCGTTCGTTCTGCCCCTTGGTTGTCCTGTGTGGTGTGTCCGTGCCGTCGGTCCCGTTGCGCTCACGCCTCCGGTCGACCCTCCGGTCTCTTCAATTCTCGGACCGCATCGCGGGCACCTGTAGCCGGAACGGTGAACTGCAACCGACCACCGACGTGATCTCCCACGCCCGGCGTCCGGCCGGGAGACAGGAAGCGCGGACATGCACCGACAGGTGCGGTGCGCGCGCCGGCGACCACCACCCGTGTTAGTTATCGGGAGGCGGCTGACCAGCCAATCAAGTCATTCTCCCAGTTCAACAGGCATGAGGCATGTGTACAGGAGGGCATCAGTGTTCAGATTTCTTACACAGAACACGTGGAACGCCCCGAGGTCTGCCGGTAGGGTGTCGGAATGAGCGGCGAGGGGACCAACGGGGTGGAGGACATCGTCCGACGCAACATCGCTGCGCTCCGCGCCAAGGCCAACCTCACCCAGCAGGGCCTCGCCGACGAGATGCTGCGACGGGGTGTGGGGTGGACCCGGGAGACCGTGGCACAGGTCGAGACGACCAACCGGCGGATCACCCTCACCGAGGCCATCGCCGTAGCCGCGTGCCTCGACGTGCCACTGGCCCGACTGACCGCCACCGGCGCCACCACCGTGGCCGTGGGCGAGAGCCGCTGGACGACCGCCTACCTCAGCGCCGCGATCGCCGGCACCGCCGGGGACATGTTCCCCCCCGAGAGCTACGCCCTCCCGGCCCGCGTCTCCTACGAGGAACCGGCCGACCCGTGGGCCGATCCCGCACCGGTCCGCACGCTGTCACCGGACAGTTCGCCGATGGAACTCGAGCGACGACGACGGCCGCGGGACCGCCACCCGGTCGAGCCGGCCGACCTCGATCTCGACCAGGAGACCCGGTCACCGTCGGACCCGTCCGATGCGCCGCAGCGTGCCGCCGAGCGCATCGAACGCCGGCTCCGGTTGCGGGTCACCGCAGGAGACGTGGACAGCACGGCACAGCAGTTGTGGTCCCGCAGTCTGGAGGCCGAGCGTGAGCGCCGGGTGACCGATCGGCATTCGTTGACCGGCGGGTCGCTCCCGACCATCCGTGGTCACGTCTCCCGGGACCTCGACCGGGAACTCGCGCACGAGATGGGGAAGCGCAACGACCGGGCGGAGCGGCAGGCGGCGGAGCCGGTGGCGTACGCGGCGACCCCGTTGACCGCGGACGAGGCGGCGTGGGAAGCGACCCGCCTCAACATCATCCTGGCCAACAAGGGGTACAGCGACAGCGACGTGACCCGGTGGTGGAACTTCACCCGTCACCGCGAACTCGGTGACCAGACCATCGCCGAGGCATGGCGGGACGGCCGGTACTCAGCCGTGAGCCGACTCATCCAGTCGTTACCCGACACCCAGGCCACCGACCCGAGGCGCAACACCGCCGACTGACCTCCACGTCGGGCGGCCGTCACTGCACGCGCAACGGTCCGCCGCCGCCGGCGGATCCCCACCTCCTGGACCCGACGCCGACCGTGGGCACAATGGTGTGGTCCGTCGGAACGCCCGGCGCAGAAGGGAAGGCACGCCATGGATCGCGACCGGCTGGCCGCGTTGCTCCGGGTGGAGCGGGATCGACACCACGACCGCAATCCCGTCTCCCGGGCGCAGTTCGACTCGGCGGCGCACCTCTTCACGGGTGTGCCCATGACCTGGATGGCCAACTGGGCCGGGGGCTTCCCCTTGGCCATGGCCGGGGCCCGGGGCGCCCGGATCACCGACGTCGACGACCACACCTATGTCGACTTCGCGTTGGGCGACACCGGCGCGATGGCCGGCCACTCCCCCGCCCCGGTCGTCGACGCGGTCCGCCGTCGCATCGACACGGTCGGGGGGATCACCACGATGCTCCCCGGGGCGGACGCGGAATGGGTCGCGGCCGAGCTGACCCGCCGGTTCGGCCCGACCAGCTGGTCCTTCGCACTGAGTGCCACCGACGCCAATCGGTGGGCGCTGCGCCTGGCCCGTCTGGTGACCGGTCGAGCGAAGGTCCTCGTGTTCTCCTACTGCTACCACGGGAGCGTCGACGAGACCTTCGTAGTGGCCGGACCGGGGGACACCACGGTGTCCCGCCCCGGGAACGTGGCCCCGGCGGTAGATCCGTCGACGACCACCGTGGCCGTCGAGTTCAACGACCTCGAGGCGGTCGCCCGGGAACTGGCCACCGGCGAGATCGCCGTCGTGCTGACCGAACCGGCGCTCACCAACATCGGCATCGTGCTCCCCGAGGACGGATTCCTCACCGGGCTCCGGGCACTGTGCGACCAGACCGGCACCCTCCTGATGATCGACGAGACCCACACCGTGTCTGCCGGTCCCGGAGGGTGCACCGCGGCGTGGGGTCTCGATCCGGACATCGTGACCATGGGCAAGGCCATCGCCGGAGGCATCCCCATCGGTGCCTACGGTCTGCGCCACGACCTGGCCGAGCGGGTCCTCGCCAAGGTGTCGACCGAAGGTGCGGACATCGTCGATGTCGGCGGTATCGGGGGCACGCTCGCCGGCAACGCTCTCTCCATGGCGGCGGCCCGGGCCACGCTCGGTGCGGTGCTCACCGACGAGGCCTTCGCCCGGATGGACGCCTTGGCGGCCAGGCTCACCGACCAGGTCGCGGCGACGATCGCCGGCCACGGACTGGGATGGACGGTCACCCGGCTCGGTGCCCGCTCGGAGTACCGGTACTGCGCAACTGCACCCCGCAACGGCACCGAGTCCGCCGCGGCCGGCGATGCCGACCTCGACGAGTACCTCCACCTGGCCATGAGCAACCGGGGGGTGCTCATCACCCCGTTCCACAACATGGTGCTCACCTGCCCGGACACCACCGAGGCCGATGTGGACCTCCACGGCGAG
>Ga0302279_10004307_pt1 | contig 16950 bp, 14 predicted proteins | sample III_Bog_N3_3_FD_194541 | JGI IMG/M metagenome (GOLD analysis project Ga0302279, IMG submission 194541) | Peat permafrost microbial communities from Stordalen Mire near Abisko, Sweden - III_Bog_N3_3 | ecosystem: Environmental > Terrestrial > Soil > Wetlands > Peat | place: Sweden: Abisko...
CAATTAGAGCTAAGATGGCTGGGTCTTGCTGTACGCGTGTTTTATATAGTCGGATCCATGTGTCACAAATACGATTGGTGTCTTTGATGATTTTCCTAAGCAATGCGTTATGCTTGCTTTCAGTCCAAAGCTGAAGAATGCCCATGAATGATCTCGACCTAGAGGTGCAACATCTTTACGGCTCGAAGTCGGAAGGATACACTCTCCCATTCCGGCTTGCCAATAGCTCCCTCTGGTTCGCGGTTGTGGCCGTACAGGCTACCTTATTTCCCCATCCCCCCGCAGCATACGCACCGCCTGGCGGAACGCCTCCGCCGCCTCCGCCACATCGTCGGCCGAGTGCGTGCATGACAGCATCCCCCCACCGCGGTTGTTCACGTCCACCCCATGCACCAGCAGCGCCAGCCGCAGTCGGGTCATCAGCCGCGCCGGCTGCGTCTTGATGTCGTCCATTGGCACCGAGGCGGCATCGAACCGGCTCGGCGTCAGGGCGATCCCGCGCGGGTTCGGGAACAGGTGGAACCCGGAGTAGGTGCCGTAGCACGCCCAGGGCACGCGCTCCGCCTCGAACACCGCGTTCACCGCCTCGCGCAGCGCGGCCGCCGTGCGGTTCGCGCGCTCGCAGGCGTCGGTCGCGCCGATCACGTCCAGCGCCGCCGTGCCGGCCGCCGCGCAGACCGGGTTGGCGTTGAACGTGCCCTGGTGCTGCACCTTCTCGCGGTCCGCCGCCGCCGAGGCCTTGAAGTCCAGCAGCCCCAAGATGTCGGCCCGGCCGCCCACCGCGGCGCCCGGCAGCCCGCCGGCGACGATCTTGGCGAAGCTCGACAGGTCTGGCCGCACGCCGAACGCCGCCTGAGCGCCGCCGGGTGCCACGCGGAACCCGGTGATCACCTCGTCCATGATCAGCAGCACGCCGTGCTGGGCGGTGAGCTCGCGCAGGGCCTGGGTGAAGGCGGCATCCAGCGGCACCTGGCCGAAGGAGGACCCGGTGGGCTCCAGGATCACCGCGGCGATGTCCCGGTTCGCCGCCAGCGCGTCGCGCGCCGCCTCGATATCGCCCGGCGGCAGCAGCAGCGTCTTGGCCGCGACGCCGGACAGCACGCCGGGCGTCGCGGTGCCGTCGAAATGGTTCGTGTAGCCGCCGGCCATATGGTCGTGCCAGCCGTGGAAATGCCCCTTGAACCGCACCAGCGTGTCCTTGCCGGTGAAGGCGCGCGCCAGCCGCACCGCCATCAGCGTCGCCTCGGTGCCGGAGGAGGTGAAGCGCACCCGCTCGACCGACGGCACAAGGCGCTGGATCGCCTGCGCCCAGCGCACCTCGCGCGGGTGGTTGGCGCCGAAATGCGTGCCCTCCGCCAGCGCCTCGGTCACCGCCGCCGTCACCGCCGGATGCCGGTGGCCGAGCAGCAGCGCGCCATGGCCGCCGTAGAAGTCGATATAGCGGTTGCCGTCCACGTCCCATTTGTACGGCCCCTCGGCGCGGGCGACGTAGATGCCGTAGGGATCGAGGTTGCGCGCATCATGCGTGATGCCGCTGGGAAACAGCGTGGCGGCCTGCGCGGCCAGCTCGGCCGATCCCTTGGTGCGGCTGGTGTAGGCGGCGACAATGCCGGAGTTGCTGAGCGTGTCGCTCGGGGTGCTGGGCATGGAGCCTCGCGCGGTGGTGGTAGGGCGGAGGCAGCATTCTGCGCCGGTGCCGCCCGGTTGGGGAGTGTTGCGGGGCGCAAGGGTGGCACCGTCCTGACGGCGGGACCCAGGCGGCACGTGGCACGCATCGGCCTTGTCGCGGCTTGAGGTCCGCGCGCGGACCGGCGGCCGGCTTGGCGGGCTTAGTCCGCCTTGCGGTCGCCGTCCCCCGCACGCTCTCTGGCTTCAACGAACCCCCGCAGCACGGCGTTGATCCGCGTTTGGTAGCCGGGCCCTTGCGCCTTGAACCAGCGCAGCACATGCGGATCGAGACGGATGTGAACACCCTTCTTCGGCTCCGGGATGCCGAGTTCGATCGTGCTTTCCCAGCCTTCGGGCAGGGGGCCGTCGTCCTCGTCGGCGAGGTGCTCGACGTGCTCCTGGCTATGGCTTCTCGCCCGCTGCCAGTCGGTCTTGCTGCCTTCCTGGTCAAGCTTCCGGCGGATGTCCTCAGCCGAAGCGCGCGCAATACGCTCGTTTTTCTCCATCTCTTGCCCTCCTCAACGAAATGAGTCGGATCGCATCCCCGCGTTCGATCCAGACCAAGGCGACGAACGTCTCGGCCAACAGCCCAACGGTGACAAAGCGTTGCTCGTCGCCGCGCGGGGACGGGTAGCTGTAGACCGAGCGGCCGTCGAACAGCCCAACCCCTTGCAGCAAGTCGAGTCCGTGCTTCTCAGCGTTGGTCTCCCGCTTGTTTTCGTCCCACTCATATACCATCGCCCCGCCATATCCACAAGCGTGTACACCACGAAAGCCATTCCGCAACGAATGGCCCGCGGAGGTTGCGCGGGGAGATTGAACGTCACCTTACCAGCCGGCGGGCGATCCCGATCACCCGCACCGCCTCGCTCCACAGCCGGTAGTCATCCAGCCGGTCCAGCGGCGCCCACACCGCTTCGGTCGCGTCGGAGCCCGCGCGGGGCTCGCCGGTTTTCCAGCTCCCGGCATAGTCGATGATCGTGTAATGGAATTGCACGCGCCCCGCCGCGTCGCGCCGGATGGTGTCCACCGTGGCCGCGAGCGTCAGCGCACCCACTTCGACCCCGGCTTCTTCCAGCAGTTCCCGGCGCGCTGCTTCCTCGGTGGTTTCGCCAAGCTCCTGCGCCCCGCCCGGCAGGGTCCAGTCGCCGAGGTTGGGCGGCTTGCCGCGGCGGACCAGCAGCACCGAGTCGCCCTTCAGCACAGCCACGCCGATACCGACGATCGGCCGGAGCGGGTACTCGCGGTCGGTCACTCCTTGGGCGCCTGTCGCGCGCCGGGTCCCGGTTGCGGCGGGGCCGTGAGGTCGTCAAGCGTCGGAGCCAGCGAGCGCTCCTTCCAGGAGCCGAGTTGAAAGGTCCATCCCTGCAGCCTGGCCGACAACTGCTCGGCTTCGGTCTTCGCGTTGTCCTCGCCGGCGGCCTCGAAGCGGACCCAGACATCCTTGGCCCCGGGATCGCCGCCCGCGGAAGCAGTGGCCCCACCCGGCTTCGGCTCGGCGGCGGCGAACAGCACCGCCGAGACCGTCAGGCTATCGGACGTGGCGAACACGCTGCGGCCGATCGATGCGCCAACCGGCTGTGCGTCGGTCTGCACATCCTGGAACGCCAGCAGTTCCAGAGCGCGCGACACCTCTCCCAGCCGATACTCGTCCAGCGGCGGGTGGTCCGCCGGCGTGGTGAGCAACAGCTTGCCGTCGCGCCTGGCGAATGCCAGCACCGCGTCGCCGCGCGCCACCGTCACGGTTGCGATGCGCCCGTGGTCGATGTTCATCACGGCGCGGTCCAGCCAGAACACCGGGTCTGCGTCAGGCTGCACGGCGCCCTCGGCGAGCCAGGTCTGGGCCTGGTCCGGACGGCGGACATAGACCTCCTCCGGCGGGTTGCCCTGGGTGCGCACCCGGTGATGCCCGACGATCAGCGCGGCGATCGGCTGCCCGCCGTCGTCAAGGACACGCAACAAGGTGGAGCCGGCATCCTTGCCGCTCGGGTCCTCGACGCCGATGCGGCTGTACTCCGCAGGGGCGTCGGTGCGCGGCTCGATCAGGCGCAATTCGGTCAGCCCGGTCAGCAGGCCGCGCAGCTTCGGCACCTGCACCTTGTAGCCGCCGCGGTCCAATAGCCCCCAGACATCGCCCGTCTTTTCGATCACCAGCGTGGTGCCCTGATGCACCACCTCGATCCGCTTCGCCTTCTGCAGGCGAGCCGCGAGGTCCGGGAACATCAGCACGCCGCTATCCGCTTGGGGCAGGCCAGGCACCGCGTGCTCGCCGAAATACCAGCCGCCGACGAGCACCACCGCGCCGGTCACGGCAAGGATGGTCAATGTGCGCAGTCTCATGCGCGGCTCTCCGCGGCGCCCAGGAACAGCAAGAACCCTATGACGGTCGAGAAGGACACGAGGTTGCGATCGCGGTGAAGGCGCGGAACCGCTTGGTGAGCCCATGGATCTCGATCAGCCCAGGTCGCGTGTCGTCCGCCACGCGCATCTCCCCTGAATGTCGCTGCTGGGAGCGCCGGGATAGCGAAACGGTGCCGGAATGCAAGCGAACGCCAAAGGTCGGAAAGCACTGGCGAAACCCGGCGGTCCACGGTAGGTTACATGTAACTAATTCGGAGATCCGTCATGGCCTCAGCGTCAGGCGCCAAGCCCTCGCGCGTCAAGGTGCGTGAACATCGTGAGCGCCTGCGCGAGCAGGGTCTGCGCCCGATTCAGATTTGGGTGCCAGACGTGCGTTCCCCCGCCTTCCGCTCGGAGGCGCATCGCCAGTCGGAGGCCGTCGCCGCCAGCGCCCACGCGGGGGAAGATCAGGCGTTCATCGATGCGGTTTCAGACTGGCGCGATGAGTGAGGCGAGGCGACATCTGGACCGTCGCTGGCGGCAAGGCCTACGTGGGCAAGCCGCGCCCCGTCGTCATCGTGCAGGACGACAGCTTTGATGCGACGGAGTCGATCACGATCTGTGCCTTCACCACGGATGAGACCGATGCGCCGCTGTTTCGCCTGCCGGTGGAGCCGAACGAGCGCAACGGCTTGCGCGCGGCGTGCCGTTTGATGGTGGACAAAATTTCCACCGTCCCAAAGAGCAAAGTCGGCGCCCGCGTCGGCAGGCTGGACGACGAGGATATCCTCCGGCTCAATCAGGCCGTGCTCGTGTTCCTTGGATTGACGGTCTCGCCACGGACCAGCAGAGGGCGTGACCAAGGATAGCGCACAGCGTGGCGGATGGGGTGGGATTCGAACCCACGAACCCTTGCGGGTTGGCGGTTTTCAAGACCGCTGCCTTAAACCGCTCGGCCACCCATCCGCACGCGGCCGGACGCTAGACCCGACGAACCGGTCCCTCAAGGGCTGACTTAACGACATATTTATCAAGGCCTACACCTTGGTTGCCGAGGTGCACAGCGGAATTGGATGCCGGACGCAACGCGAGATCTTCGAGGCCGCGCCAGCCTGTGGGGATGTGGACAACGCAAACGCGTTGACCACATCCCCACAGGCACCACAACAGCAACAAAAGGATTCAATCGACGAGGAAGATGTGCTACACAGATTCACGACTCCCCCGGCACGGGCGGGGGGTTTGTCACTGGCGGGAGTCTCCCTTAGCGCTCGCCGATTCCTGTCCAATGGATGGGGATCATCTTCTTTAGTCAGTCATGCGACCACGGACAATCGTGCTCACATCCTCGGAAGTGGCCTCCCAACTACCCCCATCACCCCGCCAGCAACGTCCGCATCGCCGCACTCCGCTCGAACAGCCGCAGCAACAATCGCACCGCCAGCCCCCGCTCACTCGCCAACCCCGGGTCCCGCTGCAACAACACCGCCGCGTCCTGGTGAGCCAGATGCAGCAGCCCTTCATGCTCGATCGGGTCCGCCAGCCGGAACCCGGGCAGGCCGGACTGTTTCGTCCCCAGCACATCCCCGCCGCCGCGCAGCCGGAAATCCTCGTCCGCGATCAGGAACCCGTCCTCCGTATCCCGCAGCAGCGTCAGACGGCGCCGAGCGGTCTCGTTCACCCAATCCTCATGCAGCAACAGGCAAAAACTCTCCGCCGCCCCGCGTCCCACGCGCCCGCGCAACTGGTGTAACTGCGCCAGGCCAAAGCGCTCGGCATGCTCGATCACCATCACGCTGGCCTCGGGCACATCGACCCCCACCTCCACCACCGTCGTCGCCACCAGCAGCCGAGTTCGCCCCGCGGCAAAATCCGCCAGCGCCCGGTCGCGCACGACCGCGTCCTGCTGCCCATGCGCCATCCCGACGATCTCGCCGAACCGCCCACGCAACGAGACGAAGCGGTCCTCGGCGGCGGCGATGTCCAAAGCCTCGCTCTCCGCCACCAGAGGGCACACCCAAAATACCTGCGCGCCCCCAGCCCCCCCGCCAGTCCCGTCCAGCTTGCGCGCCAGAGCCTCCAGCAGATCGGGCAGCGTCCCCAGCGAGTGCAGCGTCGTCCGCACCGGCTTCCGCCCGGCGGGTTTTTCCGTCAGCCGGCTGACCTCCATCTCGCCCCACTGCGTCAGCAGCAGCGTCCGCGGAATCGGCGTGGCGGTCATCACCAGCACATCCGTCATCGCCCCCTTGTCCCCCAGCAGCAGCCGCTGATCGACGCCGAACCGGTGCTGCTCGTCGATCACCGCCAGCGCCAGGTCGCGATAGGCGACGCTCTCCTGGAACAGCGCGTGGGTGCCCACGACGATCGGCACCGACCCGCTGGCCAGCCCGCGCAGCAGCGTGGCGCGCGCCTTGCCCTTCACGGAGCCGGTCAGCAGCGCCACCGGCACCGATGCCAGCCGCGACAGCGTGCGATGGTGCTGCTTGGCCAGCACCTCGGTCGGCGCCATCAGCGCCGCCTGGCCGCCGGCCTCCACCGCGCGCAGCATCGCCAGCAGCGCGATCAGCGTCTTGCCGGAGCCCACATCGCCCTGCAGCAGCCGCAGCATCCGCCGCGGCGCGGCCAGGTCGGCGTCGATCTCGGCCAGCGCCTGCACCTGTGACCCGGTCGGCGTGTGCCCGAACCGAGCCAACGCCTTCGCCCGCAAATGACCGTCCCCCACCAGCGAGCGCCCAACCCGAGCCCGCACCCGGCCGCGCACGATCGCCATCGCCACCTGGTCGGCGAGGAACTCGTCATACGCCAGCCGTGCCCGCAGCCGCCCATCCGGCACGGCCCCATCCGGCGCCTGCACCGTGCGAAGTGCCTCGGCAAATCCCGGCCAGCCTTCGCGCCGCAGCAGCGCGGGATCGTGCCATTCCGGAAACGAGGGCAACAACCCCAGCGCCTGGCGCATCGCCCCCGCCACCTGACGCGGCCACAGTCCGGCGGTCAGCGGCCAGACCGGCTCGATCGCCGGCATTTGCTCGGGCTGGTCCGCCGGCACAACGTGGTCCGGATGCGCCATCGTCAGCCGGCCATTGAAGCTTTCCAATTTGCCGGAGACCAGCAGCCGAGCCCCCGGCTGCATGCGCTCCGCACGGCCGAACTTGAAGAAGACCAGCTCGGCCGTTCCGGTGTCGTCTTTGACCAGCACACGCCAGGGTTGGCGGGGATTGGCGGGCCGCTCATGCCGCACCACCTCCACCTCCAGCGTCGCCACCTGGCCTGCGCGGGCATCGGCCAGGCGCGGCCGTGCCCGCCGGTCGAGGTACGAATCCGGCAGGTGGAATAGCAGGTCGATCACGCGCTCCCCGCCCGCGGCGCGCTGGATCAGCGGTGCGAGCTGCGGGCCTATGCCCTTCAGCGAGGTCAGGGGCGCAAAAAGTGGTTCCAGGTCGCGGTAATCCACGGGCTGACAGGGATGAATCGCGCGGCTATATGGCATCCCCCCGATGAGAGAGCCAGAACACCCCTCGCCGGACGCACGGCGCCGCCGCCTGCTGTTCCGCGCCACCCACCGCGGCACCCATGAAACCGACCTGCTGATCGGCGGTTTCGTGCGCGCCAGGCTCGACGGCTTCAGCGAAGAAGAACTGGACGTGTTGGAAGCGGTGATCGAATTGCCGGATGTCGATCTGGCGGACTGGCTGTCCGGCCGCCGGCCGATTCCCCCAGCCCTGCCGGAGTCCACCATGCTGACCCGCATGCGCGAAGCTGTCGGCCGATGACCGGGGCGCAGGTCTACGGCGCACCGGAAGGCTGGGACGCCTTCCTGCTCGCCCGCCGCCGCGCCGAATTTGCCGGCCCGATGCTGCACGTCGCGCGGGACGACGCGCGGATGGCGCGGCTCGCCGAGGCGATGGCCTTTGTCATGCCCGAGGCCGAGATCCTCCGCTTCAACGCCTGGGACTGCCTGCCCTACGACCGTGTGTCGCCCAACCCGGTGATCGTGTCGGAGCGTGTCGCCACGCTGGCACGGCTGCTGGAAAAGCCGGACCGCCCCCGCCTCGTGCTGACCACGGTGAACGCGCTGGCCCAGCACGTGCCGCCGCGCGCGGCGTTCGAGGGTGCCGGCCTGGACCTGAAGGTCAACGGCACGCTGCGCCCGGAGAAGCTGGCGCAGTTCCTGGAAGCGCACGGCTACGGCCGCGCCGGCACGGTGATGGAGCCGGGCGAATACGCGATCCGCGGCGGCATCATCGACCTGTTCCCCGCCGGCGAGCCGGAGCCGTTGCGACTCGACCTGTTCGGCGACACCATCGAGTCGATCCGGGTGTTCGACCCCGGCACCCAGCGCAGCGGCGAGGCCCGCAGGCGGGTGACGCTGCGCCCGGTGTCCGAGGTGCCGCTGGACAAGGACTCCATTGCCCGCTTCCGCACCGGCTGGCGCGATCTGTTCGGCCAGCCCGCCGCCCAGGACCCGATCTACCTGTCGGTCTCGGAAGGCCGCCGCCATCCAGGCATGGAGCACTGGGTGCCGCTGTTCCACGCGCAGATGGAAACGCTGCTCGACTACCTTCCCGGCGCCTCGGTCAGCCTGGACCACCAGGTGGAGGAGGTGCTGACCGCACGCCTGGAGATGATCGCGGACCATTACGCCGCGCGGCAGGTTGTGACCCGCGACGGCGAAGTGCCCTACCGGCCGCTGCCGCCCGACCGTCTGTATCTCGACCGCGCCGGCTGGGACGCGATGCTGTCGGGCGGTCCGGTGTTCGCCTTCAGCCCGTTCGCCATGGCGGATGGCGCCGTCGGCGTCGATGGGGCAGGGCGGCCCGGCCCGATCTTCGCCCAGGGGGGAATGCCTGGATCTGGCGCCGGACCCGGCATCAACGTCTTCGACCAGCTTCGCGCCCAGGCCGAGCGCTGGGGCAAGGAAGGGCGGCGGATCGTCGTCGCCGCCTGGACCCGCGGCTCCCGCGAGCGTCTTGCCAACTTGTTGCGCGAGCACGGGTTCAAGGATGCCGCCCAGGAAGACGATTGGCCCGCCGTCCGCCGCAAGGAATCCGGCACGGTCTCGCTGGTCACCCTAGGCGTCGAGCGCGGTTTCGTCGCGCCGCGGCTGGCGCTGGTGGGCGAGCAGGACCTGTTGGGCGAGCGCATCTCCCGCCCGCCGCGGCGGCGCAAGCGGGCCGACCAGTTCATCGCCGAAGCCACCGAGATCGCCGAGGGCGACCTTGTGGTCCACCAGGAATACGGCATCGGGCGCTACGACGGGCTGGAGACGCTGGCGGTCTCCGGCGCACCGCATGACTGCCTGCGGCTGATCTACGACGGCAACGAAAAGCTGTTCCTGCCGGTCGAGAACATCGAAGTCCTGTCGCGCTTCGGCAGCGAAGGCGACGGCGTCGCGCTGGACAAGCTCGGCGGCGCTGGGTGGCAGACGCGGAAGGCGCGCATGAAGCAGCGCATCCGCGACATGGCGGGTGAGTTGATCCGCATCGCCGCCGCGCGCCAGATCCGGGAGGCGCCAATGATGGCGCCCACCGAAGGCACCTGGGACGAGTTCTGCGCCCGTTTCCCGTTTGCCGAGACCGAAGACCAGGCGCGTGCCATCGCCGACGTGCTGGAAGACCTCGCCACAGGGCGTCCGATGGACCGGCTGATCTGCGGCGATGTCGGCTTCGGCAAGACCGAGGTCGCACTGCGCGCCGCCTTCGTCGCCGCCATGTCCGGCGCGCAGGTCGCGGTGGTGGTGCCGACCACGCTGCTCGCGCGCCAGCATTTCCGCACGTTCTCCGCGCGCTTCGCCGGGCTGCCGGTGAAGGTCGCGCAGCTCTCCCGCATGGTGCCTGCGAAGGAAGCGACGGAGGTCCGGCGCGGCATCGCGGACGGGTCGGTGAACATCGTCATCGGCACCCACGCGCTGCTGGCGAAGTCCATTTCGTTCGTCGATCTGGGCCTGCTGATCGTCGATGAGGAGCAGCATTTCGGCGTCGCGCACAAGGAACGTTTGAAACAACTGAAGTCCGACGTGCATGTGCTGACGCTGACCGCCACGCCGATCCCGCGCACGCTGCAACTTGCGCTGACCGGCGTGCGGGAGATGAGCCTGATCGCGACTCCGCCCGCCGATCGGCTGGCGGTGCGCACCTTCATCATGCCGTTCGATCCCGTGGTGATCCGCGAGGCGATCCAGCGCGAACGCTTCCGCGGCGGCCAGATATTCTGCGTCGTCCCCCGCATCGAGGACCTGTCGCGCATGGCCGAGCGGCTGAAGGAGATCGTGCCGGAAGCGCGCACCATCCACGCGCACGGCCGCCTCGCGCCCACCGAGCTCGAACGCGTGATGACCGAGTTCGGCGACGGCAAGCACGACATCCTGCTCTCGACCAACATCGTCGAAAGCGGGCTCGATATGCCCGCGGTGAACACGTTGATCATCCACCGGGCGGACATGTTCGGGCTGGGGCAGCTCTACCAGCTTCGCGGCCGCGTTGGACGCGGCAAGCAGCGCGGCTACGCGTATCTGACCTGGCCGCAGACGCTGCGGCTGTCGGCGGCGGCAGAGAAGCGGCTGACGGTGATGCAGACGCTGGACGCGCTGGGCGCCGGCTTCACCCTGGCCAGCCACGACCTGGACATCCGCGGCGCCGGCAACCTGCTGGGCGACGAACAGTCCGGGCACATCCGCGAAGTCGGCATCGAGCTGTACCAGCAGATGCTGGAAGACGCGGTGGTCGAACTTCGCGCCGGCGAGGGCCGTCGCGGCGGGCAGGAGCGCGACTGGACGCCGAATATCAGCCTCGGCCTGCCGGTGCTGATCCCCGAGACCTACGTCCGCGACCTGCCGGTGCGGCTCGGGCTGTACCGCCGGATTGGCGCGCTGGCCTCCGATGCCGAGACCGACGCCATGGCGGCCGAACTGGTGGATCGCTTCGGGGCGCTGCCGGCGGAGGTGGACAACCTGCTCGGCGTGGTTGCGTTGAAGCGCGCCTGCCGCGAAGCCGGTGTGGAGAAGCTGGATTCCGGGCCGAAGGGGATGGTGCTGAGCTTCCGCGGCAACGCGTTCTCCAATCCGGCGGGGCTGGTGGCTTGGCTCTCCAGCAAGGGCGGGCTGGTGAAGCTGCGGACGGACCACAAGCTGGCAATCGTGCGAGAGATGGATGTCGCGACGCGGCTCGCGTTTGCACGCGACATTCTTGGCAATTTGGGGCGGATCGCGGGTCAGGCCAAGGCAGCGTGAAGGTGGGGGCTTGCCCTAAGCTACCGCCCCTCCCGCTGTCGGCTCACCGCGGTCGCGATCACCCCCAGGCCAGGCCCAGATCAGGCCGCGCCGGGTAGACGCGGGTCGGGCACAGCCGCCGACAATCGCTGATGACAATAGCCCTGCCGACGGGGCGGCGTCCGGAGCTCATGTTCAACCTCGAAGCCACCGAATTACAAAAACAGAAGGTTGTCAGAAGGTTGCAGAACGGCGGTTGCCGATGTACCACTAGGTTCATAGGCGGCTAAAGGCGGTGCAGTGTCGGAACGTCCAGCGAAAATTCTGGTGGTCGAGGACGAGGGATTGGTGGCCTTGCTGCTTCAGGAGGCTCTGATCGACTTCGGATACGAAGTCGCTGGACCCGTGCCCAACACCTGGAAGGCCCTGAAGCTGCTCGCCGATGAAGCCATCGACGCCGCGGTACTTGACGTCAATCTCGGCGGCGAACGCGTAGACCCGGTGGCCGAGGCTTTGGCCGCGGCATCCATCCCCTTCATCTTCGCCACCGGCTATTCCGATCGCGCAGCGTTGCCCGCCGCCTTCCGGGATCGGGCGACGTTGCACAAGCCCTACGGGATGGAGCAGGTGCACCGAGCGCTCATTCAGTTGCTGGCGGCAGCCACAGAAGCCAGCGTCTTGGCAACGGGAACTCGTATCACGCACTGAAGGCCGGCCGCCTGATAGTCTCGCGCCACTTCGCCGTCCAAATCGTACTCGATCGCCTGGTTAATCAACCGGGTCCCAAACCCCGTGCTGCCGGGCGGGGCCAATCCGACCAGGCCGGCCTCGCTCCATTGTATAACGAGTTCGCCGCCAGTGACCTGCCATTGCACTGCCACCCTGCCGCTATCGGATGCCCAGGCGCCGTGCTTCGCAGCATTCGTGGCCAGCTCATGGAGCACCAACCCCAGGGCCAGGGATGCCTTCGGCGTCAGTTTTGCCGGAGGCCCGCCAGCACTGAAGTGCCCACCGACAGCACTGCGGCCGACCGAGCGGTCGACCAGGTCAACCAGGTCAACGCTCTCCCACATGGAGCGTGTGAGCAGGGTGTGGGCCTCGGCTAAAGCCCGCAGCCTGCCTGACAGCGCTTCACGAATGGCATCGACGTCGGTTCCGGCCCTGAAGGTGTACTCGGTGATAGACTGGATCACTGCCAAGGTGTTCTTCACGCGGTGGCTCAATTCGTCGATCACGGTGCGCAGATGCGCCTCCGCATCCTTCTGCCCGGTCACATCGCAGGCGGTTCCGGTGAAGCGGACCGGCCGGTCACCGTCGAAATATGCCTTGCCCCGCGCCAAAATCCAGCGGGTGCTGCCGTCGGGCCACAAAACGCGGTACTCAACGTCATAAGGCGCGCGGGCACCGGGGTGGATAGCCTGCTTGCACAGGGCATCGACTCTTGTCCTGTCGTCGGGATGGAGGAGCTCAAGAAATATCGGATAAGACACTGGCGCGTCCGCTGGCTTTCCGAAGATCGCCTTGCACATCGGCGACCAGGTCAGTTCGTCGGCTGGCAGATCCCAGTCCCACATTCCCATCCGGGCGCTGTCCAGCGCCAGGCTTAGCCGGTCCTCGGTAAGGCTCAGGGCTCGCTCGACGAACCGGCGCTCGGCCTCCGCCGCTTGCCGGCGTGCCCTGGCAAGCCGCAGGCTTCCCTCGATACGCGCGACCAGTTCCCGGCTGCTGAACGGCTTGACCATGTAATCGTCAGCGCCCGATGAGAGCCCCTCGACACGGGCTTCATCACCCGCGCGGGCGGACAACAGGATGACGGGAAGGCTTTCCGTCCGGGGATCGTCGCGGAGGGCACGCACCAGCCCGAACCCATCAAGCTTCGGCATCATCACGTCGGCGAGCACGAGGTCCGCTGGCACCGCAGCGCGGACTGCCGCCAACGCTGCTTCACCGTCGCCGACCGCCTCGACGTCACAGCCAGCATTTGCGAGAACGCGGCAGATGTAATCGCGCATGTCCGCGTTGTCGTCCGCCAGCAGGACCAGCGGGCGCTGCCCATGCCCATGCCCGTCCACGGCCTCAAGCGTTCCGGGATGCGGCGACAGGGAAAGGTGGACGAGGCTGTCTCCGCCGTTCGGCAGCCAACTCAGGGCTTCCCCGACGAATGCCTCCGCACGCATCGAGGCTGACGCTGAGCCTGGGCCTGCCCGCACATGATCGGCTGGCAGGTGACCGCGCCCGAGTGGGATCGTGACATGGAAACTGCTGCCCTGTCCCGGGGTACTGTCTGCCCATATGGCGCCGCCGTGCAGCTTGACCACCTCCCTGACCAACGCGAGACCGATGCCGGTTCCCTCGTAGGTGCGTCCCTGTGAGCCTTCGACGCGGTGAAAGCGATCGAACAGCCGCGGCAACTCGTGCGCCGGGATGCCGGTGCCGGTATCGCTCACCGTCAAGTGCACCTGCCCAGGCTCCGCGCGAAGCCGGATGGCGATTTCGCCAGCAAGCGTGAACTTGAACGCATTGGATAACAGGTTGAGGATGATCTTCTCCCACAAGTCACGATCGACGTAGACCGCCGGATCGAGCGGAGGGCAATCAACAACGTAGCCCAGTCCCGCCTTCTCGCACGCCGAGCGGAAGTGACTGGCCAATTCGGCGGTGGCCAGCGCCAGGTCTGTGGGTTCGAACGACGCTTCGATGCGTCCAGCCTCGATGCGCGAAAAGTCGAGCAGGGTGTTAACCAGCTTCAGCAGGCGCAGTGCGTTCCGGTGCACAATGTCCATGCGGCTGCGATGGGCCTCCGGCAGTTCAACGGAGGCGTCGCCGAGCGCGTCTTCGATCGGGCCGAGCATCAGGGTAAGCGGCGTGCGGAACTCGTGGCTGACACTTGAAAAGAACGTGGTCTTCAGGAGATCCAGTTCCTGGAGCTTCTCGTAGAGCCGGGCCAATTCCTCATTGGCCAGCTTGAGTCTGGTGCTCGACTCGGCCACCTGGCGGGACCGGGAATAGAGATCGGCCTCCATTTGCACGGCACGCTCTCGCAGTGCGTCCGTCAGTTTTTCCTGTTCTATTCCCTGGTGCTTCAGCAAAACAAACTCGGTTGCATCCTCAACCCGGTGGATAATGTAGGCCAGTGATCCGTCCGGATTCAGAACAGGCGTATTGACGGGGCTCCAGTAGCGCACTTCGAACCCGCCGCCTTCCGATTCCGGCTTGCGGACATCGTACTTCTGCACAACCATCGCATCCGCGGTATGACTTTGCAGAACCCGATTGAATGAGGCGAACAGGTTGCGCACGCCGTCTGCGGAAGGATCATCGGGATTGTCCGGAAACAACTCGAATATATGCCGGCCGATGATGTGCTCGCGATCGGTCATGGTCGCCTTCGCGTAGGCATCGGTAACGGCGACGATGCGCAAGTTCCGGTCGAGGACCAGGTACAGGCCCGGCAATGCTTCGAACAGGGTCTTGAAATTTGGCTCGACGACTGCCGAATTATCCATCATCGCTCTTCCTGTCGGGTCTGCCGGAAGGGAGGTAACCTTGGGCGACGCCCTTGGCCCCCCCCTTATCTCGATCGCAAGAAACCACGAAAAATGATCTCGGTCCTGATCCTTCGGCTCCGACATGGCCTGAACCACGTTCGCCATTTCCGTTCGGCCTGTTCGGGTCCGATTTCGGCCATGGGACGGACATCGTGTTCATGGCCTCCGCGAAATCGGGATACCGCTCCGGCAGGAGGCCAGGCGCGCGCCCATCGCCTGCCGGCGAGAGGTGCATCCCTCGGGCACCGACTGTCGGGGCATTTGCGCCATAAAGCTGGATTTACCCGCCCCGGCCGGGTCCAGGGGCAGAGCTCTTGGCGACGCCCCCTTGGAGCCCATCATTTCAGCCGCGCCAGACCTGCACGTCGGACCGAGCGTACCGGCCGGGTGGGGAGCCGAGGTTGATCAGGAAGCCGCTGGCATCGAGCAGGCTGCCATATCGCGGGTTCTTGTAGACAATGAACAACTCCGGGACGTCCCCGGCGCGCAGGCTTTCGATCACGGCTTCGACGACCTCCGTGCCGAAAGGGTTATACAGGAACAGCACGACCGGTTCGGGAGGGAAGACGAAAAACAGGGCGTCGATCGTCCGCACCTCGGCCGAAACCCCGAGCCTGGTCAGGTTCGCGCGGGCAATGTCCGCAAGCTCGGGCACGATCTCGACACCGATGATGCGCCGGAATTTCAGCTCCCACGCCATGATGAGCGCCCGGCCCTTGCCGCAGCCGAGATCGACGAAGGTGAACCGCGCCGGATCGATCCCGATGAAGGCGACCGCGTCGAACAGCGACGTTTGGTCGGTCGGCATATAGCGCTCCGCCCTGGCGACAATGTCCGGCGGCAGACCGAACCGTTCGATCGGAATTTCGCCTTCGGTGTCGACGCCATGCCGGGCGTCGAAGTCGCCATCCCTCTCGGCCCGAATCCGTTCTGAAACGGCATCCGCCTGCCGGCCGATTTCGCGTAGTGCGGCCCACACCACCGCGGCCGCCAAGATCAACAACACACCGGTGTTCAAACGCGCTCTCCCTGGATACGCCATCGCCGGAGGTCATGGGGCCGCTGTCAACCGCCTCATTCAGCCATGCGATGGGGTGACGCCAAGACGGCGTTCTATTACGCCTCCGCGCAGACCGGCTAGCCCCGCCTGCGCGCGCCTGCTGGCGCCTCCTGTTCGAACATTGCCTCAAGGCGGACCGTCACCATGCGGCGAGACGGCCAGCCACGTGCCGGGTTGCTCACACCGGCCGGGATCAGATTCGATGAACGGGCCGGCTTCGTCGGACTTGCAGGATGCGGGAGCCTCGCTTCGTTCCCGCAAGGAAGCCGAGCGTGGTCAGCGCACCATCTGCTGAGCCTCCGAGTCCGTCCGGAAAGTTTTTCAGCGATTGCAGAGCTTTCTGACCATCAACCGAATGGAAGCGAGGTGCAGGAAGGCGAGCGCGCGGTCGGTCAAGTTCTCCCAGTCCTTCGCCAGCCGTCGGCAGCGATTGAGCCAGGCGAACGTACGTTCGACGATCCATCGCTTTGGCAGGACGGCAAACCCCTTGGCCTGATCGGATCGCTTGACGATTTCGACCTCGACCGATGTCAGAACGTTTCGCAAGCCAGCTTGGAACTGGGGACCCTGGTAGCCCCCGTCGGCATAGAGTTTCAGCAAGAACGGATACAAACCGAACAAGCTGGCCATCAGTAGGACCCCGCCGTCGCGATCCTGCACGTCGGCCACGATCGCCATCATCAGCAGGCCTTGCGTATCGACCTCAGGGTCGCCTTGGCGACCCTGCCCAGCCACTTTGAGCGGCTCCAATTCTAATGCCCCTCGCTTTGCCGGGGGATATTTACTTTAGAATCCAACCTTAAAGAATCTAGCTCTTCTGTAGTTGTCACCCGCCGCGACCGGTGGATAACCGGGACGCGGCGCGGTGATCGTCGCTCTTCTCAACCAGAAGGGCGGCGTCGGCAAGACGACACTGGCCCTGCATCTCGCCGGCGAATGGAGCCGGGAAGGGAAAAGAGTCACCTGGATCCTAAATCCGGCAGTTAGCGCACCCTCGACCGGTCCTGTGGGGCAAGCGCCACAACCGGTGGCGGTGTCTCAGGCCGAGCTGAAACAAGGTGGAGGCTGGAGTTGCCGGCCGTGCAGGTAGTGCCGCAGCGCTTCGCTGAGGATCCGATACCATCGTTGCA
>Ga0302279_10004308_pt1 | contig 16947 bp, 15 predicted proteins | sample III_Bog_N3_3_FD_194541 | JGI IMG/M metagenome (GOLD analysis project Ga0302279, IMG submission 194541) | Peat permafrost microbial communities from Stordalen Mire near Abisko, Sweden - III_Bog_N3_3 | ecosystem: Environmental > Terrestrial > Soil > Wetlands > Peat | place: Sweden: Abisko...
TCATCGACACCACGAGCCGCGAGATCACGGGCAATCTGCTGGTCGGCTCGCGTCCGCGCTTTTCGGCGTTCAAGACCGACGGATCGGAACTATGGGTGAGTTCGGAAATCGGCGGAGAGCTCGCCATCATCGACCCGGCAACACGAAAGCTCAAGCAGACCGTGAAATTCGAGATTCCCGGTCTGCGGTCCGAGGCGATCCAGCCGGTCGGCATCAACATCACCAAAGACGGCAAGCTCGGCTTCGTCGATCTCGGACCTGCCAACCGGGTGGCGGTGATCGATGGCGCCACTCACGCCGTCCTGAAATATCTTTTGGTCGGCCAGCGGGTCTGGCACGGCGCCTTTACCCCGGACGAGAAATATCTGGTGGTCGCCAACGGCGTCTCCAACGACGTCTCGGTCATCGACGTGGCGCGCCTGCAGGTCCTCAAATCCATCCAGGTCGGAGAGTTGCCCTGGGGCGTGGCCTTCGGTCCGAACTGAAAGGCGATCGTCGTCCATGCGGCCACAGACCGTCGTCGCCGGCGACGAACGGGCAATGCCGCTGTCCTAACTCCGCCGCCCCAGGGCACGTGCCCACGCCGGGATGATCAGAGGCGAATGATCAGATTTGTCGCCTCTTGCTGCCCGGATAGTCGCAGCTCCATCGCCTCGCCATCCACGCCGGATGCTCGCCAATCCATTGGGCGATATAGGGTTGCGCCGCCATCATGCACTGTTTGATCGAGCCGTCCCAGGCGAATTGCAGCGATTTCTCTTCGCAGTTGTTGGGGTTGGCGATGGCGCAAACGGTCAGGATGATTTCAATCAATCGATCCTCCTTTCGGACATGGTATTTGTCATAATACGCCTGATTCCTCGTTACGTTTCGGACTCCGCGAAATTTTCCCGGCTACCGGACCTGATCCGCCCAAAGGCCTGCCCCGGCAGGTGCAAACGCCCCGCCGGGTTGCTACAAGTATGGCATGGCAATCTGCGCGCCGATGGCGCGGGAACGGGAGCAGCATGGCGATCGAAACCGTTTCGACAAACCGGTCGTTTGATGGCGTCCAGGGCGTCTACAAGCACATCAGCAGCGCGACCGGGACCGGCATGACCTTCTCGGTCTACGTCCCTCCGCATCAGGAGGGCGCCAGGCTGCCGGTGGTCTGGTATCTGTCGGGCCTGACCTGCACCCACGCCAACGTCACGGAGAAGGGCGAGTTTCGAAAGGCCTGCGCCGAGCTGGGCCTGATTTTCGTCGCGCCCGACACCAGCCCGCGCGGTGAAGGGGTGGCCGGCGATCCCGCCGGCGCCTACGATTTCGGGCTTGGCGCCGGCTTCTATGTCGATGCCACGGAGAAGCCGTTCGCGCAGCATTACCGGATGTGGAGCTATGTGACGGAGGAACTGCCCGGACTGATCGCCGAACATTTTCCGGCCGATCCGAAACGGCAGTCGATCCTCGGCCATTCGATGGGCGGCCACGGCGCGCTGACGGTGGCGTTGCGGCACCCCGACCGCTATCGCGCCGCCAGTGCTTTTTCACCCATCGTCGCGCCGTCGCAAGTGCCATGGGGGATCAAGGCATTGACCGGCTATCTCGGCGACGGGCGCGAGGCCTGGCGTCGACACGATGCGGTCGCGCTGATCGAAGACGGCGCCCGTTTTGCCGATTTCCTGGTCGACGTCGGCGATGCCGATCCGTTCCTGACCGAACAGCTTCGTCCGGAGCTATTGGAGCGCGCCTGCTCGCAGGCGGGCATTCCCCTCATTCTTCGGCGCCGGCCCGGCTACGATCACAGCTATTACTTCGTCTCCACCTTCATGGCGGATCACCTGCGCTGGCATGCCGCGCGACTGCATACATGATCGGACGGCCAGCCGCGAAGGAGCAGGAAATGAACAGGGCGAAAGTGTTGACGGTATTCATGCTGGGCTTCATCCCGGCCTTGCTTCCCCTGGACGCGTCGGCCAAGGACACAAGGTTCTGGAACCTGACCGCCAACACCATCACCTCGCTTCAGCTCTCCCCGGCCGGCAGGAACGAATGGGGCCGCAACCAGGCCGACAATGATCGCGACGGCACCGTGGACCACGACGAGCGGCTGAAAATCACCGAGACGCCGCCGGGCGTGTACGATGTCAGGCTTGTCGACAAGACCGGGCGGAGCTGCGTCGTTCCCAATATCCAGGTCACGGCGGGGGCGGTCTTCACGATCGAGGAAAAAGATCTGAAGGGCTGCGCCAGATAATCCAGGGCCGGGCCATCCCGGCGCTTTAGAAATTCACGCCGAACAACAGCCGCGCCTGCCGGCGCTCGAAATTGACCAAATCGAGGCCGCCCGGCGACGACGTCGCCTGACCGGCCACTTGCGCGCTCCATGCGGCGGCAATCCAGGCCTTTTCGGAGAGCTTGGCGTAGATCGTCGGACCGATGAAAAACCCCTGCCCGGCGAACGCATCCAGCGCGGCACCGTCGTACTTGCGCAAATAGCGCGCTTCACCTCCGACGAAGATCCCCGAACCGACCTGCGCCATCACGCCGATCGCAACACCCGCGGTGGATTCCGGCGACCAGGTACCGGTCAGGTTCGAACGCAGGGTTTCGGGCTCGTAGAGCAGGTTGAACGCCGCCACGACGCGATTGGGAACGATCTCCCAGTCGGCGGCGGCGACGAAATCGACACCATACTGGTTGCCGGGCTCGCCGGTGACCTCGTCGGCCCGCCCCCAATGCGGCTCGGCGCCGAGCGCAAAGCCGAACGGCGCGCTCGCGCGATCGAGGAACCGGTAGCGGATGTCGGCGGACAGTCCGGCGGGGGCTGCATAGTGCTGGTCGGCGAACCCGGTCACGCCGGCAATGTCGTAAGTGGCGAACGCGCCGGTAAACTCGGTACGAAGGTTGGCGACCGGAACGAATTCCACCGACATTGTGCTGGCGGAAGCCAGGTACGATCCATCTCGCTTGGCGGAGCGTCCGGTGACCGAGCCTTCCAGCTCTCTCTCGCCGACTTCGCCCACATCGCTTCCGATCGTGAATCCGAACAGATGCTCGGTCTCGATGGGTTCGCCGCGGGCGCCGGTAGGGACGGTCGCGAGCAGCAGCAACAGACAGGAGGCGGCCGCCTTGTTCCGCTGCGCTGCGCTCAAACCTGCCATGCGAGCATCCTGCCGGCACTTCGGGCGAACGGGCGCTGGACTTTGCTGCACTGCATTTGAAATCCGCGCAGGCTTCGGCTGCCAGCCCTGGAGGGATCGGTTGACTTGCAAATCGTACTTGATATCGCCGCGCGGTGCCACATCGGCATCGCGCGCACGATTGTTGCCGTCAGGCGATCCGGCGGCGGCTGGACAGGGTCGGCAATTTCTCGCATGAATGCTGCGATGAGCACGGTATCCTCGAACCCGCGATCGAATTTTCGGACGCACGGAAACATCGGGATGTTCAGAATTTTCGTGGCGTTCTGTCTCCTCGTTGCAGCCACACCGGCGATGGCCGGCGAGACCTTGCGGATCGGCTCGCAAACCACCGGCACGTTCGCCTGGCAACTGGATGTGATCCGCCGCCACGGCCTCGCCTCCGGCGCCGGCCTCGATCTGAAGATCAGCGAATATGCTTCGCCCGAAGCCGGCAAGCTTGCACTCAACAGCGGTTCGGTCGATCTCGCCGTGGTCGACTGGCTGTGGGTCGCCCGCACCCGCGCTCTCGGCGCCAAACTGCTGTTCTATCCGTATTCGAGCTCGGTCGGCTCCATCATGGTGAAAAACGACTCACCGCTGCGGAAGCTCGGCGACCTCAAGGGCAAGGTGCTCGCGGTGGCCGGCGGCCCGATCGACAAGAGCTGGCTGATTGTCCAGGCGGCCGCGCTGCGCCAGGGCGTCGATCTCAAGCGCGAGACGACACTCGAATATGGCGCGCCGCCCCTGATCTTCCAGAAGCTGCAACAGGGCGAAGCCGACGCCAGTCTCAACTTCTGGAATTTCTGCGCCCGGCTGGAGGCGCAGGGCTATCGCCGCCTGCTCGATGTGCGCGAGGCGGAGGCGGCCCTCGGGTTGAAGCAGCCTGTCGCGCTGGTCGGCTACGCCTTTACCGAGGAGTTTGCCGCCAGCCACGGGAGCGCGATCGATCGCTTCATCGCGGCCGCACACGAGGCCGACCGGATCATGCTGCGGTCCGACGAGGAGTGGGACGCCCTGCGCCCGCTGATGAACGCCGCGGATGAATGGACCTTCAAGGCCTACCGCGACCGCACCCGGGAAGGGATACCGCGGCGGCCGATCGCGGCGGAAGAAGCCGACGCCCGCGACTTGTTCATGACGCTCGCCGGCCTCGGTGGCGCGGAACTCGTGGGTCCCTCGCAGGAGCTTGATCCCGGCCTCTACTACCACCCCAATGGCCTGCCCGGAGACTGAGCGTTGCCGAGATTCTATTCGCTCGCTGCCCTGATCGCGATTTGGGCCGTCGCCGCGGCGCTGGTTCAATCCCGGCTGCTGCCGGGTCCGCTTATGGTCGGCGCGGTGACGCTGGCCGACCTGCGTTCCGGCGAGCTGCCGTACCAGATGGGCTGCACGCTCGCCCGCGTGGCCGGCTCGTTTGCGATCGCGATGATTCTCGGCGTCATCGCCGGTTATACGATGGGACGCTCGAAGGCGATCGACCGCTACGCCGATCCGTGGCTGATCGTGCTGATCAACATGCCGGCGCTGGTGACGATCATTTTCGCCTACATCTGGCTGGGCCTCAACGAAACCGCCGCGGTTCTGGCGGTGGCCATCAACAAGCTGCCGAATGTGACCGTGGTGATGCGCGAGGGCACCCGTGCGCTCGATCCCGAGCTCGACGAAATGGCCAGCGCCTTTCAATTCACGGGCCTGTCGAGAATCCGCAACGTCGTGATCCCGCAACTCGCGCCCTATCTCGCGGCCAGTTCGCGTTCCGGCCTCTCGATCGTCTGGAAGATCGTGCTGGTGGTCGAGTTGATCGGACGCCCGAACGGCGTAGGGTTCGTGCTGGGCTCGGCCTTTTCGCTGTTCGACATGGCGCGAATACTGAGCTATGCGATTTCCTTCGTCATGGTCATGCTTTTGATCGAAAGCCTTCTGGTACAACCGCTTGAACGACGCGCAAACCGCTGGCGACGCCGCCCCGCTTGAACTTCGCATCGATGCGAAGACGTTCCTGTCGGCCGACGGCACGCCGGTCGAGGTCGTCCGAAACCTGAAGCTGCGGCTCGAGGCCGGATCGTTCGGCGCGCTGATCGGCCCTTCCGGCTGCGGCAAGACGACGATCCTGCGGATCGCGGCCGGCCTCGATCGGGATTTTGTCGGTGAACTCCACACCCCCGGCTCCGGGCGTCTGGGGATGGTGTTTCAGGAACCCCGCCTGCTGCCCTGGCGTACGGTCGAACAAAACATCCGGCTGGCGCTGCCCGCCGGCGAGGCCGCCGTCGACCTGACGGAGATGGTTGCGATCCTCGGCCTTGGCGACCATCTGGCGCGCTATCCCGGCGAATTGTCGCTGGGACTGGCGCGTCGCGCCGCCATTGCGCGGGCTTTTGCCGCGCGGCCGGATTTTCTCTTGCTGGATGAGCCATTCGTGTCGCTCGATGAAGCCACGGCCGCGCGGCTGCGCAGCGAACTGGTGGCGCTGACGACGCGGACGAAGGTGACCACCCTGCTCGTCACCCATGATCTCGCCGAAGCCATTCAGCTGGCGGACCGATTGTTTTTCCTGTCGGACCGGCCGACGCGCGTTATCGCCGAGAAGGCGCTGCCGCCGCCGCGGGGAACGCGCAGCCCGGAGGTCATCGCCGCGATCGGCGAGGAGCTGCGCGCGGTGCTGGCGCAGGCGACGACCGAGACCGGCGGCGGCTGAGCCTCCCGCCTCACACCAGCCGGCTCTCGATCGCGAAGCGCACCAGTTCGGAAGAAGAGCGCAGACCGAGCTTCTGGCGCATCATCGACGAGGTGTTGGCGATCGTCTTGTAGGAGGCGTGGACCAGCCAGGCGATCTCGGAGAGGCTCTTGCCCGCGCCCAGCAGGCGCAGGATCTCGATCTCGCGCTGGGTCAGTTTCGCCAGACGATTGTCCGCCAGCCCGGCCCCGGCAAAGGCGATGCTCTGCGCAATCGCGGCCGGCAGAAACACCCCGCCCTCGCCGACCTTGCTAATGGCTTCGACGAGATCCGCGGGATCGCCCGACTTGGAAACGTAGCCCTTGGCGCCGGTCTCGATGGCGCGTGCCGCGAACAGCGGGTCGTCGTTCATGCTGAACATGATGATGCGGGCTTCCGCATCGCGCGCCAGGATGCGCCGCGCAAGCTCGAAGCCCGAGACCCCCGGCAGGTTGATGTCGAGGATGCAGATATCCGGCCGCTCGCTGACGAAAGCCGCCTCGCCGCTGTCGGCGTCCGAGGCCTCCAGAATGCCGATGTCAGGCGTACCGGACAGCAGCGCCCGGCAGCCCGAGGCGACGATGGGATGGTCGTCGACGATCAGGATACGCATCGGCATCGACCGGAAAGGTTTACGGCCCGCAAGGACACGATCTCTCTCCCCTGGTCCCTCCCTTGCCTCCCCGGCATCCGCACTTGGCGCTATGCGCTTCCGGAAGAAGTACGGTACCGTTGAATTAGATAGCTGCAATCTTCAGCTGTCAACGCCTTGCGGGGTAGCACCAGGATGCAGCGGCCGGAGTGAAGCGTGGCAATGTGGCAGAAGCTCTCCTTGCGTGCCCGGCTGAACACGCTGGTCGCACTCGTCATGGTGCTCGGTCTGTTCATCAACATCGCAAGGCTGTTGCTGGAGGCCGGGCCACGGGTGGCGGCCGAAGACCAGAGCGTGGTCAGGCTCGCGCGCGGTTTCGTCGAAACCCTGGTGTCGGATCTCAATGACGCCCCCGATCCCGAAGCGCGGCTCGACCAGATCGTCGAGGGCCTGAGGCAACTGCGTCACGTCAGCATCGCGCGCGATCCCGGTCCGGCCACGCGCGGCGCGCCTGCGACGCCGGCGCCGCCATCCGAATCCGGCGACGCGGGGCAGGTTCCCGAATGGTTCGTCACGCTGATCCACTCCGAGCAGACCACCGTCGGGGTGCCGATTGCCGCCAACGGGCGATCACTGGGATCACTCGTCATTACCTCGCACCCGACCGACGAGATCGCCGAGATCTGGGACGGCGTCGTCACCCAGATCGAGGTCGGCTCCGTAATCGCCGCAGCCCTCCTGCTGCTGACGATGACCGTCGTCAATCGCGCGTTGCAGCCGATCCAATCGCTGGAAGACGCGATTACTGCGATCGAGGCAGGTCACTACGACACCCGGGTCGCCGCGGGCGGCTCGCCCGAGCTTGCCGCAATCTGCGGCAAGCTGAACCACCTGGCGTCCGTGCTGGAGACCGCCGTCGAGGACAAGCGGCGGCTGGCCGAGCGCGTGGTCTCGCTGCAGGACGTCGAGCGCAAGGAGATCGCACATGACCTGCATGACGAGTTCGGGCCCTATCTTTTCGCCCTGCGCGCGCACGCCTCCTCGTTGCGGCAACTGGCGGACGGCTCCGCGCCCGATCTGGAGACCTTGCGGCGGCATATCGGCGCTATCTCCGATCAGGTGAATGCGCTGCAGCAATCCAACCGGCGCGTGCTCGAGCGGCTGCGCCCCGTCGGTCTTGCGGAACTCGGGCTGGCCGATGCGCTGGCCGCGCTGACGCGCCTGTGGCGCGAAACCCATCCCGGCGTCACGATCGAAACCGCGATCTCGCCGGCCCCCGGCGCCCGCGGCGAGACCGCGGAACTGACGATCTACCGGGTCATCCAGGAAGCCCTGACCAACGTGTTCCGCCACGCCCGCGCGAGCCACGTCGCCATCACGGTCGCACCGGCGGCGGCGGCGACCCTGGTGCGCATATGCGACAATGGCGAGGGCCTGGCCGCCGATCACCGGCAGGGCTTTGGCATGATCGGCATGCGCGAGCGGGTGCTGGCATTGGGCGGCAGCATGACCGTGGTATCGACCAGCCACGGCGTCAAGGTCGAAGCCCTGATTCCCGATGCCAAACCTGCGCTTCAATCCTCCGGCCGGCCGGCCGACTCGGGATTTTTTCCCGATGCCGCGACCTAAATTTCCCGATGCCGATGGCCGGTCGATCTCCTACCATTCCTGGGAGCGGACGCTAGAGCCGCCGGAGCGGGATGGAACGAGGAGATGGGCGCTCGGTTCCTGTTGATGGTGGCGATAGCGGCCTGCCTGTTTTCCGGCAGAAATCCTGCCGTGGCCCAGGATTCGCCCGACAACATCGTGAAGTTGCCTCCCGTTGTGGTGACCGGGACAGCGCCCGGCGTCAAGCGCGGGCGTCCCGCCGCTGCAGCCCGCGTCAATCGGACCGTACCCCGGCTCATGATCTACCCGACCACGCCCGTGCCGGGCGGTGGCATCGATCCCGAGAAGGTGCCGGCGAGCGTCAACGTGGTCGACGCCAGCCAGATCAAGCAGACCGGATCGCTGAACGTCAGCGATGCCTTGCAGAAATACGTGCCCGGCATCATCGTCAACGAAGTCGCCGGCAATCCATTCCAGCCGGACGTGCAGTTTCGCGGTTTCGTCGCCTCCCCCGTCTCCGGCACGCCGCAGGGTCTGGCGGTGTACCAGAACGGCGTGCGGGTCAACGAAGCGTTCGGCGACACCGTCAACTGGGATCTGATTCCGACCGCCGCGATCAAATCGGTCACGGTGGTGACCAACAATCCCGCCTTCGGCCTCAACGCGCTGGGCGGAGCCGTCAACGTGCAGATGAAGGACGGCTTCAATTATCATGGCGCCGAGATCGACACGATGGGCGGCTCGTTCGGGCGGATCCAGAGCTCGGCGCAGTGGGGCAAGCAGATCGACAATTTTGCCGTCTACGGCGCGCTCGAGGGATTGCACGACAACGGCTTCCGCAATTTCTCGGCTTCCGACGTCCGCCGCTTCTACGGCGACGTCGGCTACAGGAACGACGGCAACGAATTTCACCTCAACATGGGTGCGGCCGACAACCATTTCGGCGCCGCCGCAACCGTACCGGCCGAACTGCTCCAGCAATATTGGGGCGCCACCTACACCACGCCGCAAACCTCGGAAAACCGCGTCGGTTACCTCAATCTGACCGGCAAGGTCGAGGCCACGCCGAGTTGGACGATCGACGGCTCGGCGCATGTGCGGATTTTCGACCAGAAGACCCAGGACGGTAATCCGACCGGAACCCAGCCCTGCACGGCCGACCCGACACTGCTTTGTTATGGCGACGGCAGTACCCCGGCCAACGGCCTTAGCGGCGCCCAGCTCTCCAATCCCTTCGGTCTAAACGCCGTATTGGGGGAAAACGACCGCACCACGACGCACTCGACGACGACAGGCCTGTCCCTGCAGGCAACCAATAACGACAAGCTGTTCGGGCATGACAATCATTTCGTGGTCGGGGCCAGCCTCGACTACAGCGTCACCCGCTTCACCGCCAGCGCGGAGCTGGGGACGGTCGGTCCCGATTACGTCGTCAGCGGATCCGGCATCTTTCTCGGCCCCTCTGGCTCCCCGATCTCGATCGGCCCGGTCGACCTTCGCGCCACCAATCAGTATACCGGACTTTATGCTCTCGATACGTTCGACGTCACGAAGGCGTTCTCACTCACCGCCGGCGGCCGGTTCAATGTCGCCAATATCAGGCTGGAGGACCAGATCGGCACTTCGCTCAATGGCAGCGATACCTACACCCGCTTCAACCCGATCATCGGCGGCACCTACAAGATCACGTCCGAATTGACGGCCTACGCCGGCTACTCCGAGGCCAACCGCGCGCCAACCCCGCTGGAACTCGGATGCGCCGATCCCGCGCATCCCTGCATCATCGCGGCGTTCCTGGTCTCCGATCCGCCGCTGAAGCAGGTCGTGTCCCGCACCGTCGAAGCCGGCCTGCGCGGCAGCAAGGATCTCAATATCGGCACGCTCGGCTGGAAGCTCGGCGGCTTCCGCGCCAAAAACACCGACGACATTCTCGCCATCCCGAGCCCGGTTGTGCAGGGATTCGGCTATTTCCAGAACGTCGGCTCGACCCGCCGCCAGGGCATCGAGGCGGAGGTCAATCTCAAATCCAGCACCCTGCAGCTCTACGCCAGCTATGCGCTGGTGGATGCGCGGTTCCTCGATGCGCTGCAGGTCGGCTCCAACAGCCCGTTCGGCGACGCCGGCCAGATCCTTCCCGGGAACCGCATTCCGGCGATTCCGCGCAATCGAATCAAGGCGGGCCTCGATTATGCGATCACCGAGGCGTTCAAGGTCGGGGGCGACGCCCTGTACGTCAGCAGCCAGTATTTCGTCGGCGACGAATCCAACCAGGCGCCGCGGCTGCCCGGCTATGCGGTCTTCAACCTGCACACCTCGTATCAGATCGACAAGACGTTCCAGATCTACGCCCGTGCCGACAATGTCTTCGACAATCGTTACGCGACCTATGGCATGTTTTTCGACACAACCGCTTTGCCCAATTTCGCCAATGGCGGCGCGAACTTCACTGATCCCCGCTCGCTCAGCCCGGCGCGGCCGCGCGCCTTCTATGCCGGCCTGAAGGCCACCTTCTGAAATCGCCGGGGTCAGCCCGCCGGATTGTTACGGCGCGCGAGGAAGCCGCGACCGGGATCATAGGCCAGGATCGCCCCGAACAGGAACGCCGCGGTGCAGCCGATGACGACGCCGAGCGAAATCCACGACACCTGCTCATAGAGCGCGAAGCGGATCAGTTCCGTCGCATGGGTGAAGGGATTGAGTTCGCAGACGTAAAACAAAAGCGGGCTGGATTCCCTGACCCGCCACAGCGGATACAGCGCCGATGATGCGAAGAACATCGGGAAGATCACGAAATTCATTACGCCGGCAAAATTCTCCAGCTGCTTGATCAGCGACGAGATCAGCATCCCGAGCGCTCCCAGCATCAATCCCGAAAGCAGCAACGCCGGCAGCAGCGCCAGATAGCCCAGCGGCGGCGGCTCGATTTCCCAGAACCAGGCGATCGCCAGAAACACATAGGCCTGCAGCACCGATACCAGCGTTCCCGCCAATAGCTTCGAGCTCAGCAGCCACCAGCGCGGGAACGGGCTGACCAGCAGCGTGCGCATGCCGCCGGTTTCCCGGTCATAGACCATGGTGAGCGAGGACTGCATGCCGTTGAAGAGCTGGATCATCGCGATCAGACCGGGCGTGATGTAGACCTCGTACAGCACATAGGTTTCGTAGGGCGGGATGATCGAAAGGCCGAGAACCTGGCGGAACCCGGCGGCGAAAATGAAAAGCCAGACCAGCGGACGCACCAGCGCCGAGACGAAGCGCTCGCGCTGATGCATGAAGCGCAGCGCTTCGCGCCAGACGATGCCCTTCATGCAGATGAAATACTGCGCCAGCGAGAAGCTGTGCCGGGTTGTCGTTTCGGCCGCCGCCGTCATGCCGCGGATTCCACTTCGCGCCGATCCGCAGCCGCGGTCAGCCGGTTGAACGTGCCGCCCAAATCGCCGGCGCCGGCTTGTCCGACGACGTCGTCGAGCGCGCCCTGCGCAAGCACCGTGCCCTTGTGCAGCACCACGACGTCGTCGCCCGCTTTGGCTTCGTCGATCAGATGCGTCGCCCACAGAACGCCAATGCCCTGTTCCGTCGACAGCCTGCGAACGTGATCGAGAATGTCGGCGCGGGCCTTGATATCGAGGCCGACAGTCGGCTCGTCCAGCAGCAGCAAGCGGGGCATATGCAGCAGCGCGCGGGCGATCTCGATCCGGCGCATCTGCCCGATCGAGAGATTTCCAACCCGGTCGAGGCTGCGATCGGTCATCGCCACACGGTCCAGAACCTGCGCGATCAGCTCATCGGCCCGCCGGCTGCCGATGCCGTGCAGCGCAGCATGATACATCAGGTTCTGTCGCACCGAGATATCGATATCGAGCGCACGGGACTGAAAGACGACGCCGAGCTGGCTCAGCGCCGCGCCCGGCTCGCTCGCCACGTCGTGCCCGAAGATCCGGATGTGACCCGACCGTATCGCATAGAGCCGCGTGATCAGCGAGAACAGCGTCGACTTGCCGGCGCCGTTCAACCCCAGCAGCACGGTGAAGGAGGATTGCCTGACGGTCAGGCTGACCGCGTCCAGCGCGACCCGCGCTCCATAGCGATGGCTGACGCGGTCGACCTCGAGCGCGGGGATCTGGGCGGGATCGAAGGATTTCATGAATCGCCTGCGGCAAGGTCAAGGTCAGTGAGAACCGACGTTGGCATGTTCGGGTCTGCCATGACAAGCCGGGCGCTGGTTTTGGGTTGTGCGCCGCAGCGCCTCAACTTGACCAGCCCTGCCGATGCTGACAAAATTATTCCAGCTGGCAGACGCTTTGGGTATTCAACGCAAGCGTGACCGCGGGAAAGGCGCAGACAATGGCTCGCACGCGCATGCTTTTCTGCTCCGGCGCGGCGGTACTGGCCGTTTTGGCGGCCGCGGCCTTCCCTGCTCGCGCTGACGATCTCAACGACTATCCGACCTCGGCGCGTGCCGATTATGTTTTCGGATGCATGAAGGCCAACGGCGAAACCCAGGCACTCCTGCAAAAATGTTCCTGCTCGATCGACGTCATCGCCTCGATCATCCCGTACGAGCGCTACGTGACCGCGGAGACCATTCTATCGATGTCGCAGGTCACCGGGCCGGTCGGATCCGAATTTCGAGCGACCGAGCCGGCCAAGTTAGCGCTGCAGGAATTCCGCCGGGCGCAGGCGGAAGCCGAAATCCGCTGCTTCTAGAGCGCTGCCTCTAAAGTTCCGCCTGCGTTCAGAGCATCGACTTTTCGATCGACCATTCGTCCCTGAATATCTTGCGGCTGGTATCGACGGCTTCAACGCGGAACCTGGCCGCGCCGTTGGGCCGATAGTTGAAGCGGATATTCGGGTCTTCCGAGATCGCGATTCCACCGTCCATCGACACGATCAGGTCGTCGCCCTGCCAGACCTTCAGGTTGTCGATGAAGAACGGCGGGACGTAGAGCCGCGTCAGCTGGTCCATCTGCAGGCCCGAATTCTGCGGATGCCGCAGCATCAGCTGGGCTTCGGGAAGCGCGTCGGACTCATTGCGAAAGGTGCGGAACTTCATCTGTCCCAGCATCGACCGGGTGGCGTCGGCATTGGAGGAAGCCGGCGCGGAGCAGCCCCCGGACGCCTTCACGAAAGCCTTGACGCCGTAGAGCTTGCCGTCGCTGAGCTCGGCGATGGCACGCACATAAGAGTAGCTGTTGACCCGGACGCGGGTCGAGATCGACGTCACGCCCGAGCGCGGGCCGATCGTGAACGTTCCGGCCACCGGCGCCGGGTTTTCATCGATCACCAGAGTGAGCGATTGCAGCGTACGCTTGTCGTCGGACGCGAGGTCAACGCGCATGCCGATCGGCACGATGGCGGCATCCTCGGCCCGCCGCGGCGCATCCAGGATCACGAGGCCAGCGCCATCGAGAATGGGTCGGTCCTTGAAGATGTCGCCCCGGATACTGTTCCAGGTTTCTTCCGAGGGCTGGTCCGGGCCTGGCGCGGCGGATTGCGCAATGCCTGGCCGAACAAGGCGCGCAGGCGACACGGCAAGGCAAAGCGCTGCGATCAAAGCGGGGACGATCACTCTGGAGAAAATCGACATGGTCGAATTCCCTTTCCATCATGAAGCAACGACAAACCTATCCGAACCACCGGCCGGCGGCAAGCCGAGCGGCATCTGCCTGGATCACTCCCATTCGAGCTCGCCATAGGCCGCGATGACGTTGCGCGAACCGTATTCATCGAACAATTTCCACCGCGACCGTTCGCCTCGACCGGCTTGTTCGGCCACCCTGGCCAGCGGCACGCCCCGGGCGATGGAACTGCGCACCTCCGAAACGAGGCCCTCGAAATAGCGACGTTCGTCCGCGACGGCGGCTCGCCAATCGCCGACGACCGGCCCATGCCCGGGCACGACGCGCTCCGCCGGGAGGGCGTTCAGCGCCTCAAGGTCGGCGAGAAAGCCGCGAACGCTGCCGTCGAGCACCGGAATATGCTCGACGAAAAGCAGGTCGCCGGCAAACAGGGTGGAACTCCTGTCGTCGAGGACTGTCAGGTCGTTGTCGGTATGGGCCGCCGGCCAGGCCTGCAAGCTCAGGCTCCGGCCACCGAGATCGATCTGCATCTTGTCCTCGACCAGCAACGTCGGCGGCACGATCTTCACTTCATCGATCAGTGCGTCGCCGAGCTGCCCGCGAAAGGCCTTCAGGTAAAACTCCCCTCGCGCCGCCAGCGCACGCGGCAGATTCCGGTGTCCGACGAAAGTAGCCCCCTCGCGCACGAATGCTGCGTTGCCGAAGATGTGATCGGGATGAACGTGCGTGTTGATGACATAGCGCACCGGCTTTGCCGTCACCTGCCGGATCGCGGCGAGCAGGGCTTCGCCTTCGCGGGCGCTACCGCCGGTATCGATTACCGCTACCGTATCGTCGCCGACGACGAAGCCTGCATTGGCGGCGTCGCCCTGATTGGCGGCGGTCATCATGTCGATGCGACCGATGTGAACGTAGACGCCGGGGGCGATCTCGGAGACGGACAACGGCACGATCGCCGGTTGCGCCTGCGCGGGGCCCCCGAGAGACAGCATCAAAACCAGAATCATCCCAAGGACGTTGCCCACGAAACGCAATGCCCATTCCGTACGTCGACCGAAATGGGCATGGCGAATTCGCGAGGGAGCCAGCGGAGTTCGACAAATTGCCACTTTGTTGCCCTTCAATTCCGTCGGGAGCGACGGAGACTTTGCTGTCGCCCTGTACCGGCCCTCATGCAGCGGCCGCGGATTTCTGTGTTCTCTCTGTCGTTGCAGCGCAAGAGACGTGAAATCATAACTTGCTTCCGTTTGAAGAGTTACATAAAGTTTTTTCGCTTCAGACTTCATGCGCAACGGTAAATGGGGAGCCCGTTGCTGCGAAGACTCAGGTGGGCGCTGTTCGTTGCACACAAGAATATCACCGGATGTGAAACGATTTCACAGACTGTGACGCGGTGCCGGAAGAATTCATCCAGATGAGGGCGAAGACGTCCCGTGGAGAATGCGTGGTCCAGGGAGCGTCAGCGACCCTCCAGGTAAAAAACCAGGGAGGAAGCAAATGAAGAAGTTTCTAATCCTAACAACTTCGGTCTTCGGCCTGTTGGCCGCGCAGAATTTCCCGGCGCGCGCCGATGCCGACCTGGATCAGCGCGCCAAGGATCCCAAGCAGTGGGTGATGCAGGCGGGCGACAACGCCAACACGCGTTATTCCAAGCTCAACCAGATCACCGCGGCCAACGCCGGCAAGCTGCAGGTGGCCTGGACGTTTTCGACCGGCGTGCTGCGCGGTCACGAAGGCGGACCGCTGGTGGTTGGCGACGTGATGTATGTCCATACGCCATTTCCCAATACCGTTTTTGCGCTCGACCTCAACAACGAGGGCAAGATCCTCTGGAAGTATGAACCCAGGCAGGATCCCAACGTGATCCCGATCATGTGCTGCGACACCGTCAATCGCGGCGTCGCCTATGCCGACGGCAAGATCTTCCTGCACCAGGCCGACACCACGTTGATCGCGCTCGACGCCAAGACCGGAGCGAAAGTCTGGTCGGTGATGGATGGCGAGGCCGGCAAGGGCCAGTCCGGAACCGACGCGCCGTTCGTGTTCAAGGACAAGGTGCTGGTCGGCATTTCCGGCGGCGAGTTCGGCGTCCGCGGCTGGGTCAGCGCCTACAACATCAAGGACGGCAAGCTGGCCTGGCGCGGCTATTCGGAAGGACCGGACGCCGACACCCTGATCGACCCGGTCAAGACCACTGCGCTCGGCAAGCCGGTCGGAGCCGATTCATCGATCTCCACCTGGCAGGGCGATCAATGGAAGATCGGCGGCGGCGCCACATGGGGCTGGTATTCCTACGATCCGGAACTGAACCTGGTCTATTACGGCTCCGGCAATCCCTCGACCTGGAACCCGGTGCAACGCCCCGGCGACAACAAGTGGTCGATGTCGATCTGGGCGCGCGACCTCGATACCGGCGCGGTCAAATGGATCTACCAGATGACGCCGCATGACGAATGGGACTTCGACGGCGTCAACGAGATGATCCTGAGCGATCAGGCCATCGGCGGCGCGCCGCGCAAACTGCTCACCCATTTCGACCGTAACGGCTTCGGCTACACGCTGGATCGGGTCACCGGCGAATTGCTGGTCGCCGAAAAGTTCGATCCGGTCGTGAACTGGGCCACCAAGGTCGACATGGACAAGTCGTCCAAGACCTACGGCCGTCCGCTGGTCGTCGACGCCTATTCGACCCAGCATGGCGGCGAAGACAGCAACTCCAAGGGCATCTGCCCGGCGGCGCTCGGCACCAAGGATGAACAGCCGGCGGCCTACAGCCCCGACACCCAGCTGTTCTATGTGCCGACCAACCATGTCTGCATGGACTATGAGCCCTACAAGGTCTCCTACACGGCCGGTCAGGCCTATGTCGGCGCCGCGGTGGCGATGTATCCGCCCAAGGGCGACACCAACATGGGCAACTTCATCGCCTGGGACGGCAAGACCGGCAAGATCGTGTGGTCCAACAAGGAGCAATTCTCCGCCTGGGGCGGAGCGTTGGCGACGGCCGGCGGCGTGGTGTTCTACGGCACGCTCGAAGGCTATCTGAAAGCGGTCGACGCCAAGACGGGCAAGGAACTCTACAGGTTCAAGACCCCGTCCGGCATCATCGGCAACGTCATGACCTACGAACACGGCGGCAAGCAATACATCGCGGTGCTGTCGGGGGTCGGCGGCTGGGCCGGCATCGGTCTGGCGGCCGGTCTGCTGCAGCCCGAAAACGCCGCCGCCTGGCATGGCGCGGTCGATCAGGGCAAACTGCCGCCGAAGGACAAGACGGTGGATACCGCGGGT
>Ga0302279_10004309_pt1 | contig 16946 bp, 15 predicted proteins | sample III_Bog_N3_3_FD_194541 | JGI IMG/M metagenome (GOLD analysis project Ga0302279, IMG submission 194541) | Peat permafrost microbial communities from Stordalen Mire near Abisko, Sweden - III_Bog_N3_3 | ecosystem: Environmental > Terrestrial > Soil > Wetlands > Peat | place: Sweden: Abisko...
GGGTGCGGTCGTCCATGGCCGCGCGCACGGCCCCAAGGTCCATGCCGTCCACCAGCTTCACGCGGATGCCCATGCGGGGAAGGAATTCCTGGAACAGGGACCAGGTGCCGCCGAACAGGCTGGAGGAGGCCACCAGGGTGTCGCCGTGGGAAAGCAGACCCAGGAGGGCCCCGGACACCGCGGCCATGCCGGTGGAGAAGGCCACGGTCCCGATCCCGCCTTCCAGGCTGGTCAGGCGCAGCTCGAAGGCGGTGAGGGTGGGGTTGGTGATGCGGCTGTAGACGTGGCCGAATTCCGTTCCCGCGAAGACCGCGGCGAGCTTGGCGGAGTCCGGGTAGGCGAAGGCGGAGGACAGGTGGACCGGGAACTGGGTGGCGCCCGTCTCCGGATCCAATGTCCGCCCGCCGTGGACGTTCTTCGTTTCCAGGCGCATCAGATTCCGTCTCCGCCGGGGTGCTGGGCTTCCAGGAAGATTCCCTGCTCGGTGAGAAGGGTCTGGATGCGCGCGATGGATTCCTCCACGGACAAAAGATGCGCGGGAAGGTCCAGGTCGGGAGCGGAAGGCGGCTCCCAGGGCGCGGAAACGCCGGTGAACTGGGCGATCTCGCCGGAACGCGCCCGGGCGTACAGTCCCTTGGGATCGCGCTTCTCGCAGATCTCCAGCGGAGTGGAGACGTGGATCTCCAGGAAGTCCTTCTCGCCCACGATGCCGCGCACCCGGGCCCGGTCGGCCAGGGTGGGGGAGATGAACGTGGCCAGCACCAGGTGGCCGGTGTCCACGAACAGCTTGGCCACCTCCGCGGCCCGGCGCAGGTTCTCGGAACGAGCCGGCGGATCGAAGCCCAGGTCGCTGTTGAGTCCGTGGCGGAGGTTGTCGCCGTCCTGGAGGAAGACGGTCCGTCCCTCCAGGAACAGGATCTTCTCCAAGGCCTTGGCGATGGTGCTCTTTCCGCTTCCGGAGAGCCCCGTGAACCAGAGGACCGCGCCGCGGTGCCCTTGGCGGTGCTCGCGGGTGGCGCGCGTCACTTCGGACTCCGACCAGACCACGTCGGAGCTGGTGCGGGGCTGGTCGCGGGCGATCATGCCCGCCGCCACCGTGGCGTTGGTCTCGGGGTCGATCAGGATGAAGCACCCGGTGTCGCGGTATTCCGGGTACGGGTCCAGGAGGATGGGCTGCTGCGCCTGGACGCGCACGCGACCGATGTCGTTGAGCCCCAGGTTCGAGGAGGGGATGTCCTCCAGGGTCTTGATGTCGGTGCGGTAGACCACCCGCGTGAGTCGGCCGCGCACGGTGCGGCTGCCCTGCTGGATCAGGTAGGGTCGCGTGAGGGCCAGGGGCTTCTCGCTCATCCACACCACGTTCGCCTCGAAGTCGCGGGAACGGGCCGGAGCGTCGCCGGCGCGGACCAGGATGTCGCCGCGGGAGATGTCCACCTCGTCCTGGAGGGTGATGGCCAGGGATTTGGGGAAGCCGGCGCTGGGCAGGTCGCCGTCGAAGGTGTGCAGTTGCCGCACGCGCGAGCGCCGACCGGAAGCCACCACCTCCACCTCGTCCCCCACCGAGATGGACCCCGAGGCGATCCTCCCCGCGAAGCCGCGGAAGGTGAGGTCGGGCCGGATCACGTACTGGACGGGAAACCGGAAGCGCGAGGCCTCGTGGTCCCGCGGCACCGGCACCGTCTCCAGATGTTCCAGGAGGGTGGGGCCGTCGTACCAGGGCGTCTCCTCCGCGCGATCCACCACGTTCCCACCCAGGAGGGCGGACAGGGGGATGAAGGCGGGATCCGCGATCCCGAGCCTCGCGGCCAGGTCCAGGTAGTCTTGACGGATCTTGTCGAACACGTCCCGCGACCAACCCACCAGGTCCATCTTGTTGACCGCCACGCAGACGTGGGGGATTCCCAGCAGGGCGGAGATGGCGCTGTGGCGGCGGCTCTGGTCCAGGACCCCCTTGCGGGCGTCGATCAGGATGATGGCGAGGTCCGCGGTGCTGGCGCCGGTGGCCATGTTGCGGGTGTACTGCTCGTGTCCCGGGGTGTCGGCGATGATGAACTTGCGCCGCGGGGTCGCGAAGTACCGGTAGGCGACGTCGATGGTGATGCCCTGTTCCCGCTCCGCGCGCAGGCCGTCGGTCAGGAGCGAAAGGTCGATGCCGGTCGCGAGCCTCTGCTTGGAGGCGCGGGTCACGGCCTCCAGCTGGTCCTCGAAGATCCCCTTGGAATCGTACAGGAGCCGCCCGATGAGGGTGGATTTCCCGTCGTCGACGGACCCGGCCGTGGAGAATCGCAGCAGGTCCATCAGAAATACCCTTCCTTCTTGCGGTCTTCCATGGCGGCCTCGGAGGCCTTGTCGTCGACCCGGGACCCGCGCTCGGTGACGCGGCTCGCGGCCGTCTCCTCGATGATGTCCCAGGCGTTCGCGCAGGGGCTTTCCACGCAGCCGGTGCAGGTCATGTCGCCCACGGTGCGGAAGCGCACCACGCGCCGTTCCACCGTCTCGGCGGGTCTCGCGTGCAGGAGATGGGAGATCGGGATCCACTGGTCGCGCCACACGACTTCGCGCTCGTGGGCGTAGTAGATGGAGGGGATCTCGAGCTTTTCCTTCGCGATGTACATCCAGATGTCGAGCTCGGTCCAGTTGGAGATGGGGAAGACGCGGATGTGCTCGCCCGGGTGGATGCGGGCGTTGTAGAGGTTCCACAGTTCGGGGCGCTGGTTCTTGGGGTCCCACTGGCCGTGGGAGTCGCGGAAGCTGAAGATGCGCTCCTTGGCCCTGGCCTTCTCCTCGTCGCGGCGCGCCCCGCCGAACAGCGCGTCGAACTTGAACTCCGCGATGGCGTCCAGCAGCGTGGTGATCTGCATCCGGTTGCGGGAATTGTCCTGTCCGGCCTTCTCCACGATGCGCCCCGTTCGCAGGGAGTCCTCCACCGAGCGGACGATCAGCGTTTCCCCGAGTTGGGCGGCGCGCTTGTCGCGGAACGAGATGACTTCGGGGAAGTTGTGCCCGGTGTCCACGTGCACCAGGGGGAAGGGGAACCGTCCGGGACGGAACGCCTTTTCCGCCAGGCGCAGCATCACGATGCTGTCCTTGCCTCCGGAAAAGAGGAAGGCGGGCCTCTCGAAGGAGCCCGCGACCTCGCGGAAGATGTGCATGCTCTCCGATTCCAGGGCGTCCAGGTGCTCCAGGTGGTCTTGGATGGATCGGTTTTCGGGGGTGCTGCTCATGGCATCCTCGCGCCGGGCCCCGTGCGGGGTCGAAGGGGCGGCGCTCTTGTTGGTGGTTGTGGTGGCCATCAGATCTCCGTGTGGATCCCGCATTCGGACTTGCCCCGGCCCTTCCAGCGGCCGGAGCGCTCGCCCTCGTCGGCGTCGGCCCGTTCCGTGAGCGGGCGGTCTCCGATGCTCGGGTATCCCTGGTCGTGCAGCGGATTGTAGGGGAGATTCCTGGACAGGAGATGTCCCCACACCTCCTTGCGGGTCCACGAGGCCAGGGGGTTCGCCTTGACGCGGCCCCCGGAGAGCTCCAGGATGGGCAGTTCCCCGCGATCGCCTCCCTGGTCGCGCCTTCGCGCCGAGATCCAGGACTTGGCTCCCGTTTCCGAGAGGGCCCGGCGCATGGGCTCCACCTTCGTGACCTCCTGGTAGAGGTCCAGGTCGCGGTCCCACAGGGCCGGGCCGTGGCGATCCACGAACTCCAGTTCCGAAGCGAGGCCTTCCGGCCGGTAGACCCGCAGGTCCATGTCGAAGAGCTTCCGCGCCTTGGCGGCGAGTTCCAACGTCTCGGGGAAGTGCCATAGCGTGTCCACGAAGATCACGGGCGGACGGAGTCCCAGTTCCCGGAGCAGGTCCAAGAGGACGATCCCTCCCGGCTGGAAGGAGGTGGTGACCACCACGCCGGGAAGGTTCCCGACGCACCACGACAGGATCTGACGTGGATGCAGACCTTCCAGCTCGGCGGACCGGGCGGCGAGCCAGGCCTTGTCCGGAATCTCCCCTGCGGGGATCGGAGTGGCGGCGGCGGACATCAGATCTGGTACTCCAGGTCGGCGGGACGGCGGCGCGCGGCGTCGTCGAGCAGGTCGTCGAGGGTGGTGTGCTCGGAGACGTCGTCCATCGCGGCCTTGCAGCGCTCCAGGAAGGCGTCGATGGCTTCCTCCTGGGGCGAGTGGTGGGAATTTGGCTTGGAGGAGGAATCCCCCTCCAGCAACCGGAGCACGTCGCCGAGGGTCAATTGCCGTGGAGGGATGGAAAGGACGTAGCCCCCTTCCTTCCCCCTCTGGCCGTGGATCCAGCCGGCGCCTTTGAGGGCGATGGCGATCTGTTCCAGGAATTTGAACGGAAGGTTGTAGGTTTCCGCGATCTCCCGCAATTGGATGGGAGCGCGCGAGACCCTGCCTCGATCGGCCAGGGCCAGCAGCAGCTGGAGAGCGTAGATCGTCTTGGTGGTGACCTTCATCGCCCTGACAATATAACCCTAGCATTCATATCAAACCAATAGGAAATCTGTTTGCTCGGTCTGATTTGTGCGCTTTTCTGCTTCGGTGCCGACAACACGGATGCTCCGCTGGCCTCGGTCCGGATCACCGGGCTGGGCCATTCCGATTCGGATCGGGTCTGGACGGAGATCCGCGCCAAGCCGGGTGAAGGTTGCGACTCCGCTTGTGCCCAGGCCGACCTCGATCGCCTGGAACACCTGGGGATCTTCGCCGGGGTGGAATCGACGCGCTCCGGCGATACCCTCACCTATCGGGTGACGGAGCTGCCCTGGTTCATCCCGGTTCCCAACGGCCGGATCTCCGAAGAGGAAGGGCTGAGCTTGGGGGCGGGACTCAAGGCCCCCAATATGCTGGGGCAAGCCATCGCGGGGGAATTCCTCTTCCTGGCCGGACGGGACTTCGAGTGGCAGGCGGCGGCGTCCTCCAATCGCTTGGCCCTCCTCCCGATCGCCTGGGACGCCTACACCTCCCGCACCCAGCGCTGGGACGACGGCCGTGGCTACCGCGAGATCTCCTACAGTTCAGCCCTGCGCGTCCAGGGACCGTCGGACGGTCCTCTCCGGATCCTGGGCGAGGCCGACCTGGTGGAGGTCCACGCCAACAGGCCGGGAATCGCCCTGTCGCCGGAAAACACGGACTGGATCCCCTCGCTGATCGGGGGTCTGGTCTGGGACGACCGGGACCGGCTGGGCCTGACCACCAACGGCGCCTACCAGGAGGTTTCCCTGGAGAAGGCGGGAAGGCCCTTGGCGGGCCCGGTGGACGCGTGGCAGTTCCTGTCCGATTCGCGGCTTTGGATCCCCGTCGCCGGGCGCTGGGATCTGGTCGCGAGCAACCTCCTCCAGCAGCAGTACGGGACCGTGGGCGGATGGCGGACCTACGTGGTGGGAGGGACCAACACCGCGCGCGGCCTGCCCGCCGACTGGTCCGTGGCCCCCTCCGAGGACCTCGCTTCGCTGGAACTGCGCTGGCTGGTGCTGCCGGTGCGGACACAAACCGCATGGGGCCAGTCGTTCTTCTGGGGTCTGCAGGGCGTCTGCGGCACCGACTACGCCGCCACCTGGTGGGGAGACGGCTCCCGGGAGCGCCGGGGCGAAGGCTATTTCGCGGGGATCGACCTGGTCGTTCCCTTCGTGGAGCGGCTTCGCGTGGTGGCGGCCTGGTCGGAAGCGGGCGGGGCGGGATTCAGCGTCTCCGCGGGCCTGTTCGAGAAGACCGACGCCCAGAGGTACCGGGTGCGCTGAGGCGGCATCGGCGGAGATTCCGTCGGGCCAGCAAGTGGTCGCTGGCCCCAGGACTGTATAGGTTATTTCTATACAAATGAAACCAGCCACCACCGAAACCAGGCGCGCCGAACCGAGCTACAGCATCGGGGACCTGTCCCTGAGGTCGGGACTTTCCGTTCTGCGCATCCGGGCCTGGGAGACCCGCCACGGCGTTCCCCGCTCGGTGCGGACGGATTCCGGGCATCGCCGGTATCCCGCCGCCGAGGCCTTGCGGCTGGATCTGCTCGCCCAGGCGGTGCGCGCGGGAGCACGGATCGGTGAGCTCAGCGAACTGGACATCGACGCCCTGTCGCGCGTGGTGCCCGGGAGCATCGATCCCCCCCGGCCGGACCCCGGGCCGGACCGCTGGATCGCCTGGGTCCGGGAGGGACGGGAACGGGAACTGCGCGACGACATGGTCCGACTCTGGGAACGTCTCGGCTGGCGCACCTTCGTCGAAGCCTACGCGGTGCCCTTCCTGGAGCGGGTGGGGGAAGCGTGGGAGACGGGGGAGCTGGGCATCGCCCAGGAGCATTTCGGATCCGGCGTCCTCCACAACTTCCTGGAGGAGCGCTGGAGACGGCTCAACGCCGCCATCCCGGGCAAACCCCTCCTGCTCGCGATGCTTCCCGGCGATTCCCACAGCTTCGGGCTGCACCTGTGCGCGCTGGCTTGCGTCCACGCCCGCCGGCGGGTTCTGTGGTTGGGCCCGGGAACTCCCGCGGCCACGGTCCTCTCCGCGGTCGCCGGTTGGGAGTCGAGCGGGCTCTGCCTGAGCCTTTCGGTGACGGCCCGGTGGGAAGAGGCTCGGGAATTCCTGCGCGAACTGCGCCGCGAGTCGGGAGCTGCGTTTCCGTTCTATGCCGGTGGAGCGGGGATGCGGGGCAGGATCCGGGGAATCCAGACCTTCGCCAACCTGGGGGATTTCCATGACCACCTCGTCGCCTGTCGGTGATCCTTCGGCTTCCCGCCCGCGACTGGCCGTGGTGGGGGGTGGAGTGGCGGGGATCGTGGCGGCCTGGAAGCTCTCGGACCACGCCCACGTCACCATCTTCGAGAACGATTCCCGGCTGGGCGGACACACCCACACCGTGGAGATCCCCGACGGCCCGGACGCGGGAACGGCCGTGGACACGGGGTTCATCGTGCTCAACGACGCGACCTATCCCCACCTCCAGGCGTTCCTCGCCGAACTCGGCGTCCCGGTCCGCTTCGCGGACATGTCCTTCGGATACCACGACGAAGGCACGGGCTTCCAGTACAGCGGGCGTGGACTCCGCGGGCTTTTGGCCGATCCCGCGAACCTCCTGCGCCCGGATCTCTGGAGGATGGTCGCCGATTTCCGGCGGTTCAACCGGGAGGCCTCCCGAGAACTGGAATCCGCCGCCGGTCCGGGGAGCGGTTCGCTGGGACGGTATCTGCGCGACGGCCGGTATTCGCGGGCCTTCGTGGACCACTACCTGCTGCCCATGGGCGCCGCCATCTGGAGCGCCGGGTGCGAGGAGATGCTGGAAATCCCGCTGGAATTCTTCCTGCGCTTCTTCCAGAACCACGGCCTGCTCCGCCTCGCGCATCGACCGCGCTGGCAGACGGTGGCGGGAGGGAGCCACGCCTACGTGGAGCGGTTCCGGGAGAGGTTCGCGGGGACCGTGGTGGAATCCGCCCAGGTGTTCGGCGTGACCCGACAGGAGGACGGCATCTCCATCCACCGGGGCAACTCCGCCGTCCAGAGGTTCGACGGCGTGGTCCTGGCCGTGCACGCCGACCTGGTTCCCGCGCTGCTCGGCGACGCCGACCACCGCGAGCGGAAACTGTTCGGACGATGGAGGTACCAGGAGAACCGCGTCGTGCTCCACCACGACACCTCGGTCCTGCCCGGACGGGAAATGGCGCGAGCTTCGTGGAACTTCACCCGCGAACGGGAGGTGCGCCGCAGGCGCCCGGTGAGCGTCACCTACGACATGGTGCGCCTCCAGGGCCTCTCCACCCGCCGCCACTGGTTGACGACCCTGAACCGCGAGGCCCGGATCGACCCTTCCACGGTGGTGCGGGAGATGGTGTACCACCATCCCGTGTTCACGCGGGAATCGATCCATGCGATCGGCGGCATCCGCGCCCTGGAAGGATCCAGGCGGACGTGGTTCACGGGCAGCTATTTCGGGTTCGGGTTCCACGAGGACGCGGTCCGCGCCTCGGTGGACCTGGTCGCGCGCCTTTTCGCGGGGAAGCGGTGAAACCCCTCCTGGCCTCCGGAACGGTCTGGCACGAGCGCCGGTCGCCCGGGCGCCACGCGTTCTCCTACCGCATGGCTTGGCTGTGGTGCGACGTCGACGCGCTGGACAGGGGAGAGGGCGCGCGCCCGTGGATCTCGCCTGGACCCGGCGGGCTGCTGCAGATCCGACGCGAGGACCACCTGCAGGGCACCAGCGGCCGGTGGCGCGAAGGGATCGAGTCCTGGCTGGAGAAGGCGGGGCTTCCCACCGCGCCGCGCATCCACCTGCTGACCCTTCCTCGGGTGCTGGGACGCACCTTCAATCCGGTCGGTTTCTGGATCGGTCGGGGCGAAGCGGGCGAGGTCCTGTGGATGGTGGCCGAGGTGGACAACACCTTCGGGTCGCGCCATCTGTACCTGCTGGACGCGCGCGATCTCTCCGACGGCGAGCTCGCCTGGATCCGGCCCAAGGCGTTCTTCGTGAGCCCCTTCCACGGGGTGGAGGGCGAATACGATTTCCGTCTCCGCCTGGGAGAGAGAGAGATCCTCCTGCGCATCGACCTGGACCGCCACGGGGAAGACAGGTTCTCCACCGGAATGCGGATGGACCTTTCGAACCTTTCGGTCTGGCGCGCTCCCCTCCAACTCGCCGCCTTGGCCGTGTCCGTGGTCCTGGTGGTTCCCAGGATCCTTTGGCAGGCGGCCCGCCTCCATTTCACGGGAGCCGCGCGTTTGCGGTCGCGACCCGAGGACACCGATCCCTGGACCGTCCGTCGGGGCAAGCCCGTGCTCCTGCAGCGCCTGGTGGCCAACCGGGCGATGGGCCGCCTCTGGGCCGGTTTGGGACGGATCACGGCAAGAGAGACAACCAACATCCCGAGGAACAGACCATGGAAATGGAACTCGCCCTAGTCCGGGGACCGTCCGGATCCCGATCCCGCGAAAGCGCGTCGTCGCTCTCCTGGACGGAACGCGCCGGGCTCCGCGCGCTGGAAACCGCCGTGCGCCGTTGGAGGGGAGAAGCCCTCCTGCTGGAACTGTCCGAGGGCCGCGTCCTGGAGCTGGGAGACGCCAAGGCGACCCTCCGGCATCGGATGCGGGTGGAAGACCCGCGGTTCTTCCGACGGATCCTGTGGCGCGCGGATCTGGGGTTCGGGGAGAGCTACACCGCCGGGGAGTGGAGCAGTTCTGACCTGGTGGGGCTGTTGCGGGCCTTCGTGCGCCAGGATTCCCGCGAAGACAATTGGTGGCGAGGTTCGCTGCGCCTCCTGGACCAGGTCCGGCACCGCTTGAACGCCAACACTCCGGGCGGGAGCGAACGGAACATCCGGGCCCACTACGACTTGGGAAACGAGTTCTACCAGGCCTGGCTGGATCCCTCCATGCAGTACAGCTGCGGCATCTATCCGGAACCCGGCTCCACCCTGGAGCAGGCCCAGGACCTGAAGCTGCGCACCCTGATCGCCAAGCTCCAGGTGGAACCCGGCATGCACATCCTGGAGATCGGAAGCGGGTGGGGCGAGCTCGCGGCGCGGCTGGCCCGCGACCACGGATGCCACGTGACCACCGTGACCCTCAGCCGGGAGCAGCACGAATGGGTGCGGCGGCGCGCGAGCGAATGCGGAATGGCCGACCGCCTGGACGCGCGTCTGCAGGATTACCGGGAGGTGCGCGGATCCTTCCAGAGGATCGTGTCGGTGGAGATGATCGAGGCGGTGGGCCATGAAAACCTGCCCACCTACTTCCGGTGCCTGGAGGCCCTGCTCGCTCCCGGCGGACACGCGGTTGTCCAGGCCATCACGGTTCCCGACCAGGGCTACGCCAGGTACCGGAGGCGTACGGATTGGATCCAGGCCCACATCTTCCCCGGCGCCGTCTGCCCGTCCATCTCCGCCGTGCTGGCCGCCATGTCCCGGGGATCCCGTCTGGTCCTGCGCCAGCTCGAGGATCTCGGGCCGCACTACGCCATGGATCTCGCCCATTGGCGGGAGAGGTTCCAGTCGGCCTGGCCGCGGTTGCGTACGCTCGGGTTCGACGAGCGCTTCCAGCGGCTCTGGACCTACTACCTCTGCTATTGCGAGGCCGGGTTCGCCCAGCGCAAGCTGGGAGACGTGCAGATGGTCCTGTCGCGTCCCGGAGAGACGAGCCTTCCTTTCTTCTTGCCCACGTCGCAAGGCGTCGCCGCCGGGGTGCGGTCGTGAACCTCGGGGTTTCGGCCGCGATCCATCTCGCGATTTCCTGCCTTGTCGCGGTGCTCGTCTGGCTCCGGTACAAGCGCACCGACAACGCCGCCTGGATCGACACCGCCTGGGCCGGAATGATCGGGATCGGCGCCCTGTTGCACGCATCGCTCTCGGGGGCCTCCACCTGGGAACGCTGGGGGCTCCCCCTCCTGATGGCGGCGTGGTCGGCGCGGTTGCTCGCGCACCTCTTCCGGCGCACCGCCCGCGAACCGGAAGACGGTCGCTACGCGGAGCTTCGCCGGATGTGGCGCTCGCGCCACGGAGCGCCGAGCATCCCCGGGCGATTCCTGGTGTTCTACCTGATGCAGGCCGCGCTGGCGACCGCCCTTGCCCTCCCCGCCGGGATTGCGGCCTTCGACCACGGGCTGCGGTGGAGTCCGTGGCAGACGGCGTCCCTCCTCCTGGGCGCGGCTTCCCTGCTCGGCTCGCACCTGTCCGACTCCCGGTTGGCCCGGTTCCGCGAGGATTCCTCGAACCGGGGGCGCGCCTGCCGGGACGGGTTCTGGCGGTATTCGCGCCACCCCAACTACTTCTTCGAGATCCTGCTGTGGATTTCATTCGCGCTCTACGCTTCGCCCTGCCCCGGAGGGGCCTGGGCCTGGCTGGCCCCCGCGTCCATCGCCTTCTTCCTCCTCTTCGTCACGGGAATCCCGCTGACCGAGGCGCAGGCGTTGCGGACCCGCGGCGACGACTACCGCGAGTACATCCGGACCACGAGTCCGCTCGTGCCCTGGTTCCCCGCCAAGAGGAATGCGCCATGAGCCTCGCGACCGAATTGGCCGAACGGGGTCTGGTGCCGGATCCGTTGCTTCGCGCCGGCATCCGCCGCCTGTTGCGAAAGCGCCTCGAACGCCTGGCCGAAGGCGGCCTGGGGGGTCGGCAGGAGCGTTTCCGGAAACTGCTGGAGGACACCTCCCGCGGTCCCCTGGCCATCGCTACCGGGGCCGCCAACGAACAGCACTACGAGGTCCCGGCGGATTTCTACGGGCTCTGCCTGGGTGTGCACCGGAAGTACAGTTGCTGCCTGTATCCCACGGGTCGGGAAACGCTGGACGAAGCCGAAAACCTCATGCTGGAGTTGGTGGTGGAGCGGGCGCGGCTGGGGAATGGGCAGACCATCCTGGAACTGGGATGCGGGTGGGGGAGCCTGTCCCTGGCCATGGCCCGGCGCTTTCCAGACAGCCGGATCCTGGGGGTGAGCAACAGCCGCGGGCAGAGGAAGTTCATCCAGGCCGCGGCGCGGCGGGAAAATCTTTCCAACCTGAAGATCCGCACGGCGGACATGGTCGATTTCGATCCAGGGGAGCGATTCGACCGCGTGGTGTCGGTGGAGATGTTCGAGCACATGCGCAACCACCGCGAATTGTTCCGCCGAATTTCCACTTGGCTGCTCCCGGAAGGCAAGGTGTTCGCGCACATCTTCTGCCACCGCGAGGATCCCTACCTGCTCCAGGCGGACGGCGACGGCGACTGGATGGCCCGGAACTTCTTCACGGGCGGGATCATGCCCTCGGAGGGGCTCTTCCACTCCCTCCAGGAGGACCTGGTCCTCCTGGACAAATGGCGCGTTTCCGGCCAACACTACCGGCGCACGGCCGAGCATTGGCTCGAAAATCTGGACAGGAACCGCCCATCCGCCCTGGACATCCTCGGGGAAGTCCATGGCCGGGACCAGGCCGCCCGCCGGGTGCAAATGTGGCGCATGTTCTTCCTGGCCTGCGCGGAGCTGTTCGGGTACCGCGACGGCGGGGAATGGTTCGTGGCCCACTACCTCTGGGAAGCCAGGTCCAAAAACGGCTCCAGCTCGGAGATCCCGGCCCCGCACTCCGGACAGGTCCAATCCGCGGGGTAGTCCCCCAACGGAGTCCCCGGAGCGATGCCGGATCCGGGATCGCCGGCGCGCTCGTCCAGGATCCATCCGCAGATGCGGCAGACCCAGAGGCGCTCCCCGGGTGCGCCGGGATGGTTGGGCAGGGGAGAGTCGTTGCCGAACATCGTTTCAAACCTACCATACCGCGAAGGTTTGGCGGCGTTGGTGGTTCCCGGCCTCTTTGGAAGTAACTTCGCTACCGATGACCACCAACCGGAATGGCCCCGGATGAGCGGATCGGACGACCGCGCCAAGGTCCGAGCGGCGTCGCTTTCCGTGGCCTCCAACGCCGCGCTGGTCGCGGGCAAGTTGGCGGTGGGCCTTTCCATCGGGTCGGTATCCGTGATCTCCGAGGCCATCCACTCCGCGGTGGATCTGATGGCCGCCGTGATCGCCTGGTTCGCGGTGCGGCTTTCGGGCCAGCCCGCCGACAAGGAACACCCCTACGGCCACGGCAAGTACGAGAACCTCTCGGGGGCCGTCGAGGCGGCGTTGATCTTCGCCGCCGCCATCATGATCGTGTGGGAGGCGGTGGCCAAGCTCCGCCACGGCGGCGCGGTGGACGCCCCCATCTGGGGCGTGGGCGTCATGGCGGTGTCGGCGGGCGCGAACCTCCTGGTCTCGGGTTGGCTGATGCGGGTGGGGAACGCCACCGACTCCATGGCCTTGAAGGCCGACGCGGTGCACCTGCGGACCGATGTCTGGACCTCGGTGGGGGTCCTTTCGGGGCTCGCGATCATCTGGGCGGGCAGGTTCGTGGCCCCCGGGCTGGACCTGAACTGGGTGGATCCGGTGGCCGCCATCGCCGTGGCGCTCCTGATCGTGCGGGCGGCCTGGGTGCTGGCCTTGCAGGCTTCGCACGGGCTTCTGGACGAATCCCTTCCCCAGGACGACATCGACTACATCCGGCGCACCGCGCTGGACCGCGGCGACATCCGCAGCCTCCACGACCTCAAGACCCGCAAGTCCGGTCCCGAACGCATCATCGACGCCCACGTGGCCGTCGATTATTCCCTGACCGTGCTGGAAGGCCACGACAAGGGCAAGAGCTTCAAGCGCACGCTACTGGACCAATGGCCCATGTCGTGGGTGAACATCCACGTGGACCCCTGCGACGGATCCTGCAAGGCCCCCTGCCTCAGCGGCTGCCTGCTTTCCACGCAGGCCCGCGCCGCGGAGCACGCGGCATGGACGGGACGTCAGGCCAAGGTCTAGATCGGTTCGGAGCCGTCCAGGATCTTCTCCAACCGCGGTTCGTCCACCACCAAGACGCCCAGGGCCCGCGCCTTGTCCAGCTTGGAGCCGGCTTCCTCGCCAGCCACCACGAACGACGTCCTCTTGCTGACGGAATCCGACACCTTGGCTCCGGCGGCTTCCAGGCGCGCCTTGGCCTGGTCGCGCGGGACCGAGAGGGAGCCGGTCAGGACCACGGTCTTCCCCGCGAGGAACCCGTCCGATGGCTTCGGGGCCTCCCCGCGCGGTACGATCCCGAGCGAAGCCAGGTCGGACAAGATCCGCCGTCCCCGCGCGGACGCGAAGAAGGAGAGGGCGCTGCGGGCCGCGGAGGGCCCGACTTCGGCGGGGACGCCGGACAGCTCCGCGTCCAGTTCGGAGACGCGCGACTTGAGATCCTCCCGGGCGGCCTTGGCGGAAGCCTTCTCCTCGGCGCTCCTGGCGCGGTTCTCGTCGCTGCGCGCGCCCAGCTCCTTGCGCTTCAGCTCCAGCTCCGCGCGTTCCACCAGTTTCCGCAGCGGTTCGGAGGAGGCCACCGCTTCCAAGGTCGGGTGGATGGCGGCCAGGGCCTTGGACACCGCTTCGCCGATCTCGGGAATGCCAAGCGCGTGGAGCCACCGGGAAAGCGGCGCCTTCCGTGCGCGCAGGACCGCATCCAGGAGCCTCTGCGCGTTCTTCTCCCCGAAGACGCGCGGGTCCTGCGGCGTTCCCAGGTTCAGGGCCGCGACCGTCGGGAGTTCCAGGGAGAACAGGTCGGTCACCTCCCTAACCAGCCCGGAGCGCACCAGGGCGCGCGCCACGACCTCGCCCATCTCCTCCAGATCCAGGGCGCGACGGCTCCCGAAGTGTTCCAGCCGCCCCTCCACCTGGGGCGGGCAGGACTCGTTGGCGCAGGCCCAAAGCTCCACGGGAAGTCCGCGTTCGTCCGTCCCGGTTCCCCGGTTCTCCACCGGGGAACCGCATTCCGGGCAGGAGGTGGGAAAATCGAAGGGGACGGAATCCGTCGGACGCTCCGATTCCACCACTTCCACCACCTGGGGGATGATGTCTCCCGCCTTCTGCACCAGGACCGTGTCGCCCACGCGCGCGCCCAGGCGCTCCAGGTGCGAGCGGTTGTGCAGGCTCGCGCGGGAGACCGTGGTGCCCGCGAGCGCGACCGGTTCCAGCTCCGCCACCGGGGTCAGGGCTCCGGTCCGCCCGACCTGGATGGAGATGGCCAGAAGCCGCGTGGGACGCCGCTCGGGCGGGAACTTGTAGGCGATGCCCCAGCGCGGATGGTGCTCGGTGGAACCGACGCCGTCGTAGAGGGACGTGTCGTCCAGCTTGACCACCATGCCGTCGATCTCGTGGTCCAGACCGTCGCGCAGGAACAGGAATCGTCGGCACGTCTCGTAGGCCGCGCCGATGCCCCGCACCGTTTCCACCAGCGGGTGGACCTGGAACCCCTGATGCCCCAGCCAGGCGAGGCGGGCCGCGTGCGAAACGGGCAGCGGTGCCGCCGACGAGGGCGCGAAATAGAGGAACGAGCGGATGCCCACGCCCGCCAGGGTGGACGGGTCCTTCCGCTTCATGAGCCCCGCGCAGGCGTTGCGGGGGTTGGCCAGGAGAGCCTCGCCCGCGGCGGCCAGGGCGGCGTTCAGGGCGTCGAAGGCGGGCCGCGGCAGGTAGAGCTCGCCGCGCACCTCGAAGCGGCCGGTTTCCGGCACGCGGGCCGGAACCGCCCCGGCGGCCAGGACCTGGGCGGTGACCACGTCCCCCCGGACTCCGTCCCCGCGCGTGACCGCGCGCAGGAGGACTCCGCCTTCGTAGGTCAGCGAGACGGACATGCCGTCGATCTTGGGCTCCACCACCAGGGGAAGATCGGACATTTCCTGTCCAATCGACTGTCCCAGCCGCAGGGCCCAGGCCCGGAGCTTTCCCCAGGCGGTCCCGTTCTCCCAACCGGGGACGCGCTGGGCGGCCTCGGCGGGTTCGTCCTCGCCGCTCGGCGGGAGGAAGGCGGGCTGGGTGGAGGCCTTCTCCAGCGACAGCATCCGCCGCTGGTGGACCACCGTCTCGAATCCGTCCACGTGGTCGTCGCCAACCGATCGGGTGTAGCGCTCGGACTCCGGAATTCCCTCGCTTTGGGCGAGGGCGTCGTATTCGTTGCGCAGCGCGTCGTAGTCGTGGTCGGTCGCGAGCGGCAGGGCGTGCCGGTAATAGGCTTCGTCGAGCTCGCCCAGGCGCTGGGCAAGAGCCGCCAGTCGCAACGATGGTGCGTCAAGGCGGGAGCCGAAGGTTCCGGTCAGGTCGGTTTGGGCCATTTTCGGGAAAGTAGAAGTGTCGTCCCCGATCCTTTCCGGGAATGGGGGGCGTGCGGTCCCAAGGGAGGAAACACGAAAAAAGGCGCGCCTCGGCGCGCCTTCCAAGATCGATGGATTCGAGGAAGCCGCGGCTTCCCCTCAGAAGGTCAGAGGACTTCCTCTCCCGTCTCCCCGGTGCGGATGCGCGTGGCGCTCTCCACGGGAAGGACGAAGATCTTGCCGTCGCCGATCTTGCCGGTGCGCGCGGAAGCGGTGATGGCCGCCAGGACCTTGGGGACCACGGCGTCGGGAACCACCAGCTCGATCTTCACCTTGGGGATGAAGTCCGTGTGGTATTCGCTGCCGCGGTAGAGCTCGGTATGGCCTTTCTGGCGTCCGAAGCCCTTGACTTCCATGACCGTGATGCCTTGGGCACCGGCCTCACCGACGGCCAATTTCACGTCGTCGAGCTTGAAGGGCTTGATGTAGGCGACGATGATCTTCATGGGCTGATCTCCTTTGGGAGTGTTGACGAACTAAATTGATGTCTCGTCGATTGACTGGAATGGTGGTCGGTTGGCGGTCCATGGGCGCGAGGCGGATGGCCGCCGCTTCGCGCCTTTTCCATTTCTTCTATAAAACAAAAACCGGGCCATTCGTTCGCGTCGGCTGGACCCAAGATTCGACGCACGGTATCAGACAAAGCATGACATTTGTCATGAATTCCGCGACATTGCACGACAATGTCATTTGCGGAAACCCCGAGGATCCAGTTCCAATTGCTGGATTCGATAACGGAGCTGGCGCAAGGTGACACCCAGGGCTCGCGCCGCCAGGGTTTGGTGGCCGTTGGTGGCGGCCAGCGCCTGCTCGAGGTCTTCCCGGGTGAGGATGGCCCGTTGGTAGGGCCGGCGGGGCACATCCACGGTGTTCAGATACCCGTTGCTCGCACCCATCCGCAGTTCCGACCCCGGCACGGGCATTCGCTGCGCCTGGGGCGATTCCGAGCCGCCCATCTGGAGGGCCGGAAACAGTCGATCCAACACGGGAATGTCCGCGGCGGAAAGGGTTTCCCCGTCGGTGGCCAGGACCACCGTCCGTTCCAGGGTGTTCTCCAGCTCCCGCACGTTTCCAGGCCAACTGTACTGCTGCATGAAGTCCAGCGCCTCGCGGCTCACGGAGACCTTCTTGCCGTGCTTGGCCATGAATTGGCGGAGGAAGGAGAGCAGGAGCGGTACCACGTCGCTGCGCCGGTTGCGCAGGGGCGGGACGTGGATGGGCACGACCATCAGGCGGTAGTACAGGTCCTCGCGGAATCTCTTCTCGCGGACCATGGCCTCCAGGTC
>Ga0302279_10004310_pt1 | contig 16945 bp, 15 predicted proteins | sample III_Bog_N3_3_FD_194541 | JGI IMG/M metagenome (GOLD analysis project Ga0302279, IMG submission 194541) | Peat permafrost microbial communities from Stordalen Mire near Abisko, Sweden - III_Bog_N3_3 | ecosystem: Environmental > Terrestrial > Soil > Wetlands > Peat | place: Sweden: Abisko...
CGCTCAGCGTGTTCCGCGACGACCCGGAGGAGCTGTTTACCGCCCTCGACCGCGACGACGTGCTGACTCCGCATCCCGGCGAGTTCGAGCGGGTGTTTCCGGGACTGCTGAAAGGCTCGCTGAACAAGGTCGAGGCGGCGCGCGAGGCGGCCCGCCGGGCCGGCGCGGTGGTGCTGGTCAAGGGCGCGGACACGGTGATCGCCGCCGCCGACGGCCGCGCCGCCGTCAGCCTGAACGGCTCGCCCTGGCTGGCCACCGCCGGTTCCGGCGACGTTCTGGCCGGGTTGATCGGCGGCCTGGTCGCCCAGGGCATGGACAGCTTCGAGGCCGCCTGCGCCGGCGTATGGATCCACGCCGAATGCGGCGCGGCCTTCGGTCCCGGCCTGATCAGCGAGGACCTGCCGGACCTGACCCCGGCGGTGTTGCGGGACCTGATGGCGCGGTCGTCGCCGCCTGCCGCCTAGCCGGGCCCGCGCGGAGCGGTGTAGAAGGCCGCCAACTGATTTTCCTGATTGGAGCGCATGCCATGACCAGCCTTTTCCGAGCCATCGGCATCGCCCTGGCGGTGGTCGCCCTCAGCGCCGGCGTGGCCGAGGCCCGTCACCACCATCACAAGCCGGCGCCCGCCGCGGCCAGCAAGACCAGCCATCACCACACGCCGCCCAAGCCCAGCAAAACCGGTCATCACCACACGCCGCCGAAGCCGGGCAAGACCACCCACCATCGCCGCCATCACCACACGCCGACGCCGAAGACCCCGACCCACGGCCGCCACCATCGCCACCACCCGGCCGCTCCGACCGCGAAGGGCCATCACCATCGCCGCCATCACGGCGCGGCGACCGCGCCCACGCATGGCTGCAAGAGCGTGCGGCTGCACGGCCAGTGGGTTCAGCGCTGCAACTTCGCCGGCTGAGCGGCCCTGGCCAGCTCCAGCAGCCGCCGCTTGAGCTTGTAGCGCTGGACCTTGCCGGTCTCGCCGCGGGGCAGGGCGTCGACGAAGTGGAAATGCGCGTTCGGAAAGCCGCTCAGGTGCGCCTGGGCGGCGACCGTCAGCCGGGCCTCGTCGATCGGCTCCGACGTCTCCAGCGCCACGTGCAGCTCCTCTGACCCGTCCCGCCGGGGCTCCGAGAACACGCAGACGCCTTCAAGCCCCAGCGCCTCGCGCAGCGCTTCCTCGAACGGCTGGGCCGGGGCCTTCTCGCCCTGGATGTGAAGAACGTCGGTGGTGCGCCCGAACAGGGCCAGCCGGCCGTTGCCGTCGAGCACGCCGAGGTCGCCGGGATAGAAATAGCCGCCCCGGTAGTGGCGGGCCGTCGCCTCCGGATCGTTGAGATAGCCGCTGAAACCGCCGGTCAGCTGGACGCGGACCTGGCCGAGTTGGCCGGCCGCCAGCGGGTTGTCATCCTCGTCCACCACCTCGACCACCCGGGCCGGATTGAGCCGATGCCAGCGCAGGTCTTCCGGTCCGTCGAGGGGCGTGCTCGCCCAGCTGCCGCCTTCGGTGGAGCCCAGGCCGCTGATCACTGTCGGCGACACCAGCGCCTTGACCTTCTCGACCAGGGCCGCGGACGCGTGGGCCCCGGTGATGGTGACGGTGATTTTCGGGTTGGGGACCATAGTCGGCGGCGCGTCGGCGAGGGCGCGGCTGAGCAGGGCAGGGGTGGTCGACACGCTGGTCAGCTCGGCGATCTGGAACGAGCGCCAGGCCTGCGGTCCTTGGTGGAACACTGCCGCCCCGCCAACGCTCCAGGCGGCGATCGGCGAGGCGTAGCCCGCGGCGGTCCAAAGGCCGAGGTTGAGCAGGTTGATCATCCCGCGCCGGCCGTCGCCGGCCTCGCCGAGGCCGCGGGCGCGCTTGCGCTCCTCGGCGGCGATCGCATTGGCGGACTCCGCCGCCGGGTCGACCCGGATCATCTTCGCGCGCCCGGTGGTGGCCGAGGTCAAGAGGATGTGGGCGCCCGGTGCGACAGGCGGCGGGGCTTCCAACGCGCCGCCGTCGTCGGGGCTCTGCCAGTCGGGCGTTTCGATGGCGATCCGCTGGGCCGCGGGAACCAGCGTCGGGTCCACCTCGGCGCGCCCTTCGGCCGACGAGGTCACCAGCGCGACGATGTCGAGTCCGTGCAGGTCAGCGATGCCGGCCGCGTCCCACACCGACACGGTCGTCAGCCCGAGGCTGCGCAGGGCCAGGTCCACCGGCCAGGCGAGTTGCAGGGAGTCGATCCACACCACGGCGACGCCACCGGGGCGCAGGGCGCTAGCGGCCAGCCGGCGGCGAACGCCGGTGATCATTCGATGCAAGGCGCGAAAGGAGATCGGCTCGAGATTGTAGATCATTGCCGGCGCATTCGGCGCGGTGCGCGCGAAATCGAAGATCTTTACGGCAGCATACACGCTCTAGGTCTCGGCTTGTTACTGGGCGCGGCACAGCTTGTTGCGTGCGCGATACCGTAATGCAGACCATCGAGCTTAGAAAGCGGCGCCGTTGATCACCGGGCGAGAGCTCGATTAGCCACTCGCCCGCTGCGTTCGCCCAAGCCTAGGCCTTGGCGAAGCTTTGCCACTCCGTCGCCCTAAAGCTAAGGTTGCATGGGCGCTTGGAGGACAGCCAAGATGACACCCTATCAAACCTATGCCGTGATGGTGCTCTGCGCCCGCGACGTCGATGAAATCTGGCATGGTCTGGCGACGCCGCAGGGCAATCCGACGCTTCCGGCGGCCGGATCCCTGGACTTCGCCTACGTCACCGACGCCACCTGGACCGCGCCGGCGCAGATGCGCTGCGACGATCAGATCTTCAGCCACAGCGACAATGTCTACTACGGCCTCTTGCTGCGCTGTCACACGGCCTGCGACCCGTTCGCGGTGGGCGACTATCTGGTCGCCATCCGCGGCACGATGAACCAGAACGAGTGGGAGAACGACGCCCTGGCGATGTTCCCCAGACCGGCGCCGGGCGGCATCGGCCAGGTGGGAACCGGATTCTGGGACATCTACGACACCATGACTCTAAACGACCTCGCCGGCGGGACCGAGCGCACGGACGTGGCCGCCGCCATCGCGGCGATCGTCCAGCAGGCCCCCGGCCAGGTCTATGTGGTCGGCCACAGCCTGGGCTCGGCGCTGGCGACCTATCTGACCGCCGACCTGCAGGTGGCCTTGAAGGCCTCCGGGGCCACCATCGGCCTCGCGCCGTATTTCTTCGCCTCGCCGAAGCCCGGCACCACCGACTACGTCAACAACTACCAGACGTCGGTGACCACCTACACGCTGGTCAACTACGCCATCGACATGGTGCCAATGGTGCCGCCGGACCTCTTGGGCTACGCGGCGCTGAACCCCGGCGGCCCGTATCACGACGTCCACACCATCCCGGCCCTGTCCCCCGGCGCGATCACCCCGCCGACCCCGGCGAACAACCACAACCCGGTCGGCTACGCCCGGATGCTGGACCCGACCAACGCGATCGCGCAACGGCTGACGAGCTGAGGCGATCACCTTGACGCCGGCGCGCGCTCACGCGATGGCTCTGGCGCCACGCGGATGTGGCGGAACTGGCAGACGCACCAGATTTAGGTTCTGGCGCCGAGAGGCGTGGAGGTTCGAGTCCTCTCATCCGCACCAGCCTTCGCTCCTTCGGAGCCACGGCTCGGCAAGCCGTTTCGCTGCGAGCACCGATAGTCCAGGCGGACTTGAAGCGCGCATGGCGGCCATGACATAAGGGCCGCTCGTTTTTCGCGGGGCCTCCGCGACCATCCTGGAAAGTCCATGCAAGTTACTCAGATTTCAGGCGAAGGCCTGAGCCGCGTCTATGGCGTCAAGATCGGCGCGGCCGACCTGGCCGAAAAGCTCGAAGCCAAGATCGCCGAGATCGCTCCGCGGCTGAACATCCGCGGCTTCCGTCCCGGCAAGGTGCCGATGGCGCACGTGCGCCGTATCTACGGCAAGGCGCTGATGGGCGAACTGGTCGAGCAGACCATCAACGAGACCAGCCAGAAGGTGCTGGAGGATAACGGCCTGCGCGCCGCCTCGGCCCCGGACCTGACGCCGCAGTCGGACATGGACCAGGTGCTGGCCGGCAAGCAGGACCTCGACTACGAGCTGAACGTCGAGGTGATGCCGGATTTCGAGCCGATCGACGTCTCGCAGCTGAAGCTGCAGCGGCTGGTCTATGAGCCGCAGGCCTCCGAGGTCGCCGAGGCGCTGGCGGATCTGGCCAAGCAGAGCCGCACCTACGAGGAGCGCACGGGCAAATCCGTGAAAGCCCGTGACGGCGACCAGCTGACCATCGATTTCGTCGGCCGCATCGACGGCGAGGCCTTTGAGGGCGGCACGGCCGAGGACGCCGAGCTGGTGATCGGCTCGGGCCAATTCATCCCCGGCTTCGAGGAGCAGCTGACCGGCGCCGCGCCCGGCGATGAGAAAACGGTGAAGGTGACCTTCCCGGCGGACTACAGCGTCGACCGGCTGAAGGGCCAGGCGGCGGAATTCGCGGTCAAGGTGAAGGCGGTGAAGGCCCCGGTTGAAGCGCCGCTGGACGACAGCCTCGCCGAGCGCCTTGGCATGGGCGATCTGGACGCCCTGAAGAACGCCCTGAAGGTCAATATCGAGGGCCAGTACTCGCAGACCTCGCGCTTCAAGCTGAAGCGCGCCCTGCTGGACAAGCTGGACTCCGGCCATGACTTCGCCTTGCCGCCGCGGATGGTGGAAGCCGAGTTCGCCAGCATCTGGTCGCAGGTGGAAGCCGATCGCGAGCGCGGCGAACTGGCCCCCGAGGACGAGGGCAAGTCGGACGACGAGCTGCGCGCGGAATACCGCAAGATCGCCGAGCGCCGGGTGCGCTTGGGGTTAGTGCTGGCCGAGATCGGCCGGCGCAGCGACGTCACGGTCTCCGAGCAGGAACTCAACGAAGCGATGCGCCAGGAAGCGCTGCGCTACGGCGCCCAGGCCCAGCAGATCTTCGACATGCTGCGCCAGAACAAGGACGCCCAGGCGCAGATGCGCGCGCCGATCTATGAGGAGAAGGTCGTCGACCTGATCCTCGGCCGCGCCCAGGTCACCGATAAATTGGTCGGCAAGGACGAGCTGATGGCCGAGGACGACCTGCCGGAAGGCTACGGCGAGGCCAAGCCGGCGAAGAAGCCGGCCAAGGCCGCCAAGGCCAAGGCGGCGAAGGCCGAACCCGAGGCAGCGCCGGCGGAAGCGGCTCCGGCTAAGGCGTCGGCGAAGAAGGCCACGGCCAAGGCGGAGCCTGCGAAGGCCGAGCCGGTAAAGGCTGAAGCCGCTCCCGCCAAGAAAGCCGCCGCCAAACCGGCGAAGGCCGAGGCTGCGCCGGCCAAGGCGCCACCCGCGCCCAAGGCTGCGCCCGTCAAAGCCGCCGCGAAGGCCCCGGCCAAGGCCGCTCCGGCAGCCGCCGCGAAGGCTCCCGCCAAGCCGAAAACCAAAGGCTAGCCGCCGCGTCCCCCCAAACCACCGTCATCCCCGGGACTTACGCCCGGGGATGACGGTCGGGTGGGGGATGGTGGACATACTCCCACGCCGCGCCGCCCACTCAGCTTTCCCCCCGCTCCGCCAGGATCGCGTCCGTCACCCCCAAGCGGGCGCTGACTTCCGCTCGGCGGGCCTGCATCTCGCGGCGCTGGGCGGCGAGCTGCTCGGGTGACTTGCCGGCCAGGGGGTCCTTGGTCGACGGCGGCCACTGGCGCGGGCGGCCTTCCAGGCCGGCGGTCAGTTGCTCCAGCGATCGGTCGATGTGATGCAGCCAGCGCTCGGAGCGCTGCTTGCGCGCGGCCAGCTGCTCGGTGGTCATCGCCGTGAGCCGCTCGCGGACGATCGCCAGCGGATCGGCGTTGGGGTCGAGGGCCCTGGCCTCGCTCTCCAGTTTGGCCAACGAGCGATCGTCGATAATGTCGTCGCAGAGCTCGACGCACTCGTTGCAGATAGACACCGACGGCCCGGCGATCAGCATCGCCACCTCCTGCTGCGGCTTGCCGCAGAACGAGCAGTACAGGGTGGGCGCGCCGGTGACGGCGGCGGCCGGGGTTGCCGGCCGCTCGGCCTCGATCCGGGCCGCCAGGATGTTCCAGCTGCCCTCGTTGAAGGCCTTGGCGATCAGCTCCAGGGCCTGGCTGTGCGTGATGGTGAGGTCGTTGGCGGCCAGGGCCTGACGCAGGCTCTGGGCCATGGCTTTCGCATCGCGGAAATCGCGCATCGTTCGATCCTTGCAACGGCGGACGAGGATGTCGGTGCTTGCGTTGCCGACCCGACCGCCTTCGCGAAGGAGCCGAGGGGAGCTTTTTGGTCCGTTCACCGTTCCCTCGCATGAGGGCGCAAGCGGCGGGTCATGACCAACCCGACGCGGAGCTTGCCGCGCGGCCGGCGGCGGTGTCAATCCGGCGTCCTTGAAACGGTCACGCCGGCGCGCGATATCCCAGCCCGCCGGCGCCCCTGGAGACGACGATGACCAAGATGCTCCTCTGCTGCGCGGCGCTGCTGGCGCTGGGCGCCTGCGCCACCGGCGGCGACCTGAAGGGCGACCTCGACAGTCTCGTCGGCCAGCCGGTGCAGAAGGCCATCGACCGGCTGGGCCCGCCGGCGGCGACGTCGGGCGAGGCCGACGGCGACCGGACCTATGTCTGGGAAAGCAACTACGACGTCCAGTATTCGACCAGCCAGCCGGCCAACTCGCTGGGCGTGCGCGACCCTAACGACATGGCCGGCGACACCTCGCCCGGCGCCGCCTCGAGCAACGACGCGCCGACCAACTACCGCTGCTTTGTGCGCATCACCGCCAGCAGCGCCGGCCTGATCAAGGCCACCGCCTGGGGCGGCAACGGCGACGGCTGCGCGGCCTATGCGGCGCGGCTGAGGTAGGCCGCGCGCGGCGCGCGGCTTGCAACCTCGCCCGCGCCACGCGATATCCAGATCAGCGACGGCGCGAATTCCAACGAACGCCGCGATCCCATTATCGACCCGAAGGACGTTCCATGATCGACACTTTCTCCACCTCCCTCAACCTCGTGCCCATGGTGGTGGAGCAATCCAGCCGCGGCGAGCGGGCCTTCGACATCTTCTCGCGGCTGCTGCGCGAGCGGGTGGTGTTCCTGAACGGTCCGGTGGACGACGGCATGTCGGCGGTGATCTGCGCCCAGCTGCTGTTCCTGGAGTCGGAGAACCCCAAGAAGCAGATCGACATGTACATCAACTCGCCCGGCGGCATCGTCACCTCGGGCCTCGCGATCTACGACACCATGCAATACATCAAGAGCCCGGTGGCCACGACCTGCATGGGCATGGCCGCCTCGATGGGCTCGTTCCTGCTGATGGCCGGCGAGCCGGGCCTGCGGGTCTCGCTGCCCAACGCCCGGATCATGGTCCACCAGCCCTCGGGCGGCTTCCAGGGCAAGGCCTCGGACATCGAGCGCCACGCCGAGGACATCGTGAAGACCAAGCGGCGGCTGAACGAGCTCTACGCCAAGCATTGCGGCCGCACTTATGAAGAGGTCGAACGCACCCTCGACCGCGACCACTTCATGAGCGCCGAAGAAGCCAAGGAGTGGGGCATCGTCGACCACATCTACGAAAACCGCGACGCGGCGGAGAAGGACCAGTAGGGCGATCACCCGGTCGAGATAGGCCCACGCTCCCCGGTCATAGCCGGGCGTAAGTCCCGGCTACCCAGGAACACTCAGGTTCAGTACGGCGTCGCGCGGAGCCGACGACGGCGTGGCTCCGGCCTCGCGGCCTCGCGGCCTCGCCTCGACGCATCGTGTTCCCGGGTGGCCGGGACAAGGCCCGGCCATGACGCGCCCTATACCGGCCGCGGGACGCCTGGTTCGCCCAGGTCGCACTCCAGCGCGGCGCGGTCCCAGTGGGCGGCGCTGGCGGCGGCTTCGTAGGTCGAGCTCAGGAACGCCAGCAGCGTCGCCACAGGGTCTGCCGAGGCGCGCACGGCCTCGTAGGGCAGGATGAACTCGCCCAGCGTGGCGTCGTAGCGGGTCTGCGCCGGCTGCACAGGCGCCTGGCGGAAGCCGGCGGGCTCCGGATAGGCGTAGGCGTAAAAGGCCGGGTAGGGGACGGCGTCGTTGCCCGGCCAGAAGCCGGCGCTGCTCACCTCGTGCGAGTAGGCCTCCCGGGCGACCGCGTCGGGCAGGTGCGGCACGCCGCCCGGATGCGGCGGCGCGCGACGGCCGGAAAACCGGGTCACCGCCAGGTCGAAACTGCCCCAGAACAGGTGCGTGGGGCTGGCCTTGCCGAGGAAGCCGGTGCGGAAGTGCTTCAGCACCGCGTCGATCGACGCCAGCGCCCGCCAGAACCGCCGGGCGACCTCCGGGTCGTAGCGCCGGGGCGCGGTGTCGTCCGCGAAGGGGATCGGATCGGGCAGCTCGCTCGGCGTTCCGTCGATCGCCACCTCGATCCCGGCCCGGGCCAGAGCCGCCATGACGTCCGCATGGAAGCTGGCCACCGAGCGGGGGAAGAGCGCGACCGTGGCCTCCTCGCCGCCGACGGTTCTGAGCCGCAGGACCGACTGAACGAAGTCGAACTCCAGGTCGAAACCGCCCCCGTCCGAGGGAATCAGCGAACTCGTCAGGCCGCGGGCGGTCACATAGAGCGGCACGTGCCAGGAGTGGTTCAGCCACGGTGTCTTGGCCAGCCGCACCTTGCCGACGATCTGGCTGAACAGCTGCAGGGTTTCGCAGGTGTCCTTCAGCTCCGCATAAGGCAGGGCCGGCCAGGCTGTGTCGTCGCCCATCGCTGCCTCCTAGTCGCCCCGGAATGTCGGCTTGCGCTTCTCGGCGAAAGCCCGGCCGCCCTCGGCGAAGTCGTCGGTCTCGCCGGTGAGCATCCACTGGTCGCGGTCCATGATCGAGGTGGCCCGGTGGAGGGCGCCGGAGGCGGCGTTGATCGCCTCCTTGGTCATCCGCACCGGGATCGGCGGCAGGGCGGCGACCTTGGCGGCCCAGACGTGGGCGGCGGCCAGCGCCCCGCCGGCCGGCGCCAGTTCATCGACCATGCCCCAGGCCAGGGCTTCCTCGGCGGGACAGGGTTCGCAGAATATCGCCAGGCGCTTGGCCCGCGCCGGCCCGATCAGCGAGGCGAGCCGGGGCAGGGTGCGCCAGCTCATGTTCATGCCCAGCGCAATCTCCGGCAGACGGAAGTAGGCGCCCTCACCGGCGATGCGGAAGTCCAGCGCCACCGCCAGCGCCGCCGCGCCGCCGATGCAATAGCCCTCGACCGCGGCGATGGTGACCTGCTCGAGCTCCTCCCAGGCGGCGCAGAGGTCGGGGCCCAGGCGGGCGACCTGGCGCTGCTCCAGCCGGGTGGCCTTGCGGCTCTCGGTGCGCGCGGGGTCGGCCAGGTCGGCCCCCGCAGAAAAATAGTTTGGCTCGCCGGTCAGGATCACCGCGTGGATGTCGGTGGAGGCGCGCAGCCAGGCGGCGGCCTCGATCAACTGGCGCATCAGCGACAGCGACAGCGCGTTGCGCGCGGCCGGCCGGTTCAGCCGCACCTCGGCCACGCCGCCGCCCACAGCCATCAGCAAATCCGGCCAGGTGGGAGCGTCGGTCATCAGCTGTCCTTGGCCAGGGCGGCGATCCGGGCCAACACGGCCGCGGCGCCAGCGGGGTCGTCCACCTGTATCCGCTCGAACGGCAGTCCGTCGCCGCCGCCGATGTCGGCGAACATGCCCTTCGGGTCCTCATGGAAGTGCAGGAAGCCCTTGGCCTTCAGGTAGAAACAGCCGCGCTTCTTTTCCTTCAGACCACCCAGCGCGCGGATCTGCTCCAGCAGGGGCTCGATGCGGTCGAGATCCTCCGGCCGGGCGTGCCTCATTGCCGGGACTTGCCGTTGAAGACCTTCATGCCCCGCTCCTCGGCCATCGCCAGCATCTCACGATCGCCGGAAGTATCGCCATAGGCCGCTTCCAGGACCACGTCCGGCCCGAACGTCTCGCGCAGCCGCCGGGCTTTCTCGGGCCCGCGACAGTTAAGGCCGTCGAGCTCGCCGGTGATCTTGCCCTCGGCGTCGTAGGCCAGGCGCGTGGCGATCAGGGCGTCGGCGCCCAGGCCGCGGGCGAAGGGGGCCACCGTCGGCTCCGGCGAGGCAGTGACGATCACCAGTCGCGCGCCCTCGGCCTGCCAGCGGCGCCAGGCGCGCAGGGCGTCGGGTCGAAACAGTCCCGGGGCGGCATGGCCGGCGAACGCCTGCGCCTGGCGCTCCAATTCGGCCCGGGGAACCCCACGGAGGAAACGGCGGATCAGCGCCGACTTCAATCGGCCCCGGTCAAGATGGGACAAGTAGCCGGCCGCGGCGGGCGCCAGTCCGAGCAGTCCGGTGGCGTAACGCCGCGCGCCGGACCGCCAGGCGAGGAAGGCCAGAAAGCTGTCGCGGCTGGTCAGGGTGCCGTCGAAGTCGAAGGCCACCAGCGGGCGAAACACCGTGCCGCTCTGGCGCGCCGCCGCTGTGTCGCCCATATGGGATACGCCTTTCAATTCCTTGCGCCAGAAATGCGACAGTGAGAGCACTTCCCGGTCGCGAGTCGCGCCGCGAGGCTTGTGATCCTCGGCCGGATCGGGGAATGTCAAGAATTAGACAACCCGCGGCCTATATCCTGCATGGGCGTGCAGGTTGGAACGCTTGGTGACGGATGGCGTTCGGTAGCCCGGCGCCGTCGGAGAGTGAGACAGGACGATGACCAAAGCCGCCAGCGGCGACGGCAAGAGCACGCTCTACTGCTCTTTCTGTGGCAAGAGCCAGCACGAGGTACGCAAGCTTATTGCGGGCCCGACCGTGTTCATCTGCGATGAATGCGTCGAATTGTGCATGGATATCATCCGCGAAGAACACAAGATCGCCTTCGTCAAGTCTAAGGACGGCGTGCCGACTCCGCGCGAAATCCGCGAAGTCCTCGACGATTACGTGATCGGCCAAGATCACGCCAAGAAGGTGCTGTCGGTCGCGGTGCACAACCACTACAAGCGCCTGAACCACGCGCAGAAGAACAACGACGTCGAACTGGCCAAGTCGAACATCCTGCTGGTCGGCCCGACCGGGGTGGGCAAGACCCTCCTGGCACAGACGTTGGCCCGAATCATCGACGTGCCCTTCACCATGGCCGACGCCACCACGCTCACCGAAGCGGGCTATGTGGGTGAGGATGTCGAAAATATAATTTTGAAGCTGCTGCAGGCCGCCGACTACAACGTCGAGCGCGCGCAGCGGGGCATCGTCTACATCGACGAGGTCGACAAGATCAGCCGCAAGTCGGACAATCCCTCGATCACCCGGGACGTTTCCGGCGAGGGCGTGCAGCAGGCGCTGCTGAAGATCATGGAGGGCACCGTCGCCTCCGTGCCGCCGCAGGGCGGGCGCAAGCATCCGCAGCAGGAGTTCCTGCAGGTCGACACCACCAACATGCTGTTCATCTGCGGCGGGGCCTTCGCCGGCCTGGAGAAGATCATCTCCGGCCGCGGCAAGGGCACCTCGATCGGCTTTTCGGCCAAGGTCTCCGATCCCGACGACCGGCGCACCGGCGAGGTGCTGCGGCTGGTCGAGCCCGACGATCTGCAGCGCTTCGGCCTGATCCCGGAATTCATCGGCCGGCTGCCGGTGATCGCCACCCTGGACGACCTCGACGAGGAAGCCCTGGTGAAGATCCTCACCGAGCCGAAGAACGCCCTGGTCAAGCAGTACCAGCGGCTGTTCGAGATGGAGAACGTCGGCCTGACCTTCAGCGAAGACGCGCTGAAGGGCGTGGCCCGCAAGGCCATCGCCCGCAAGACCGGCGCCCGGGGCCTGCGCTCGATCCTGGAAGGCATCCTGCTCGACATCATGTTCGAGCTGCCGACCATGCAGGGCGTCGAAGAGGTGGTGGTCAACGCCGAAGTGGTCGAGGGCCGCGCCCAGCCGCTGCTGATCTACGCCGAGAAGAAGGGCGGCGCGGCTTCCGCCTAAGGCGAAGTCGCGGCTGGTTCACCTGGCTGAGCCGGATGGTCTCGGTACGTGCGTCTTGCGCGGCTGGCGCCGCGTGCCCTTCGCGCCACACCCACCCTGAGGCAATCCTGACCTCCTCCGTGCGGAGGCGTCGCGATTTTGTTGCCGTTCACCCGGAAAAACGGGCAATCGCCTTCGAGCCTGGCCGCGGCGGCGCGACCGCTTGCCGCCTCAGGGGAGAGCTTGCTTGAATGTGGCGCGAAAGCATCCACATAATCCGCCTGACAAGCCGCCGGACTTAGGCGGACGGGTCGCCCGACTCGACGCATCGTCGGGTTACCGCGACCCGGCGGGGCCGGGCGCGTCTCCAAGAAGCCGGCCTAGGAGTAGAGGACCATGCCAGAGATCAAGACTTTGCCGGTGTTGCCGCTGCGGGACATCGTGGTTTTCCCGCACATGGTCGCGCCGCTGTTCGTCGGCCGGGAGAAGTCGGTTCGCGCCCTCGAAGAGGTGATGCGCGGCGACAAGCTCATTCTGCTGGCGACCCAGAAGGACCGCGACCAGGACGACCCGACGCCCGGGGACATCTTCGACGTCGGCGTCATCGCCAATGTGCTGCAGCTGCTGAAACTGCCGGACGGGACGGTGAAGGTGCTGGTCGAGGGCAAGTCCCGGGCCGCCATCGTCCGCTTCACCGACCGCGAGGAGTTCTATGAGGCCCAGGCCGCCGCGGTCGAGGAAGAAGGCGGCGAGGCGCACGAGGCCGAAGCCCTGTCCCGCGCCGTCGTCGAGCAGTTCGAAAACTATGTGAAGCTGAACAAGAAGGTGCCGCCCGAGGCCCAGGCCTCGATCCCGCAGGAAGCCGATCCCGGAACGCTGGCCGACTCGATCGCCCCGCACCTGGCGGTGAAAATCACCGACCGCCAGCAACTGCTGGAAATCTTCAACGTCGTCAAACGCCTGGAGAAGGTCTTCGCCCTGATGGAGGGCGAAATCAGCGTGCTGCAGGTGGAGAAGAAGATCCGCTCGCGCGTGAAGCGCCAGATGGAGAAGACCCAGCGCGAGTACTACCTGAACGAACAGATGAAGGCGATCCAGCGCGAGCTGGGCGAGCAGGACGATACGCGCGACGAGCTGCTCGAGCTCGAGAAGCGGATCAAGAAGACCAAGCTCAGCAAGGAAGCGCGGACCAAGGCCCAGGGCGAGCTGAAGAAGCTGCGCAACATGAGCCCGATGTCGGCTGAGAGCACCGTGGTGCGCAACTACCTCGACTGGCTGCTGTCGATCCCCTGGGGCAAGGCAAAGACCAAGCCCATCGACGTGCTGCACGCCGAGGAGATCCTGGAATCCGACCACTATGGCCTGGAGAAGGTCAAGGAGCGGATCCTGGAGTACCTGGCCGTGCAGGCCCGGACCAACTCCCTGAAGGGCCCGATCCTCTGCCTGGTCGGCCCTCCCGGGGTCGGCAAGACCTCGCTCGGCCGCTCGATCGCCAAGGCAACGGGGCGCGAATTCGTGCGTCTCTCCCTGGGCGGCGTGCGCGACGAGGCCGAGATCCGCGGCCACCGGCGCACCTACATCGGCTCGATGCCCGGCAAGATCGTGCAGTCGATGAAGAAGGCCAAGACCACCAACACCTTCTTCCTGCTGGACGAGGTCGATAAGATGGGCGCCGACTGGCGGGGCGACCCGTCCAGCGCCCTGCTGGAAGTGCTTGACCCGGAACAGAACTCGACCTTCAACGACCACTACCTGGAGGTCGACTACGACCTCAGCCAGGTGATGTTCGTCACCACCGCCAACAGCCTCAACATGCCCCAGCCGCTGCTGGACCGCATGGAGATCATCCGCATCCCCGGCTACACCGAGGAAGAGAAGCTGGAGATCGCCAAGCGCCACCTGCTCCCGAAGCTGGCCAAGGACCATGGTCTGGTCGAGGGCGAGTGGATCGTGCCGGACAAGGCGATCCGCGACCTGATCCGCTACTACACCCGTGAAGCCGGCGTCCGCTCGCTGGAGCGCGAGCTGGGCAATCTGGCGCGCAAGGCGGTCCGCGACATGGCCGTCGAGCGCCTGCAACTGCTGCGGCAGAGCCAGGACGGCGAGACCCTGCATCCCACCGCGGCGGCGCTCTCCATCACCATCGATGACGAGCGGCTGGCCAAGTACTCGGGGGTGCGCAAATACCGCTATGGCGAGACCGACGAGGAAGACCAGGTCGGCATGGTCAACGGCCTGGCGGTCAGCGACTTCGGCGGCGATATCCTGACCATCGAAGCCCTGAAGATGCCGGGCAAGGGTCGCATGTCGATCACCGGCAACCTCAAGGACGTGATGAAGGAGTCGATCTCGGCGGCGGCGTCCTACGTCCGCGCCCGGGCGATCACCTTCGGCATCAAGCCGACCGTGTTCGAGAAGGTCGACGTGCACGTGCACGTGCCGGAGGGCGCGACCCCCAAGGACGGCCCCTCGGCCGGCATCGCCATGGCCACGGCCATGGTCTCGGTGCTGACCGGCGTGCCGGTGCGCAAGGATCTGGCCATGACCGGCGAGATCACCCTGCGCGGCCGGGTGCTGCCGATCGGCGGCCTGAAGGAAAAGCTGCTCGCGGCCCTGCGCTCCGGGGTCAAGACGGTGCTGATCCCGCAGGAGAACGAGAAGGACCTGGCCGACGTGCCGGAGAACGTGAAGTCCGAGCTGGAAATCATCCCGGTCTCCACGGTCGACGAGGTGCTGCGCCATGCCCTGACCGGGCCGCTGATCCCGATCGAATGGACCGAGGAAGACGCCGCGGTCCCGGTTGTGGCGGTGGTGGACGACACGGACACCGACGGGGTGCTGACCCACTAAAGTTTGTAATCTGCGATTACTTGGCGGCGCGGGTCATTCCCGCGCCGCTGTCGTTTGACGAGGCCTCTGGACTGTCCTTTAGTCCGGGCGGGGGGCGCGGCGAGGCGGGTAGACCTGCCGCGGCCCCCTCGCGCGGGAGGCGAGCATGACCAAGGCCGAGCTGATCGACGCCATCGCCGCGCGCGCCAAACTGAACCGGGCGCAGGCGAAGGCGGCGCTGGAGGCCTATGTCGACGTGGTCACCGACGCCCTGAAGGCCGGAGAGGAAGTGCGGCTGGTCGGCTTCGGCAGCTTCATCCCGGTCGACCGCCCCGCCGGTCTCTCCCGCAACCCCCGCACCGGCGCCCAGGTAAAGCGCAAGGCCTCCCGCACCGCCCGCTTCCGCATCGGCGAGGGGCTGAAGGGGGCGTTGAACTAGGCCTTCGGAAGGGATGCTTTGCGGGACGCCGCGTCGCCGCTAGAACCTCGGCCCGTCGGGCGGCTAGCTCAGCTGGTTAGAGCGTCTCGTTTACACCGAGAAGGTCGGGGGTTCGAGCCCCTCGCCGCCCACCATTTTATCCTGAAATTACAAATATTTATGGACAACCACGAAGCATTCAGATTCTCGGGCGGCCGTCCCGATACCACATTGATACCGAGGGGCGTGATTTCAGGGCGCGGCAAGCCGTTCGCGCCGAACGATAGAATGAGGCAGGGGAGGCTATGTCGATTCGAGTCATCGCCGTGGCGCAGTTGCTAGCGTCGTGCGCCAGGCATCCTCACTCCTACCGTGAGGCCGAGGGCTCGGGTGCCTGCACCTAGTATTGCTCCGGCCACGAGGCCGGCTGGCGATGGGCGCGGGCGCATCACTTGACCGACTCCGACAGGTGCGGCGGCAACAGCGAGTCGTTCATTGAGGGGTGCAGAGCCTTCGCCCAGGATGGCGGCGAATAGAGAGTGGTCCCCACCCAGGCTCCGCGCCGTGTTCGGGGAAAACGGGGTGGGGCCGGCCGCCCGAACTTTCTCTGACTCCGCATTCGAATTTCGAGCGAATTTTGGAAATTTGGGAGCGAGCCCCTCTCTCGTATCACGCCGAACCGATCCTCCTCCTCTTCGAGCGCGACCGATGCGACTGCCACCGGGGCCTGGTGGCCAGCGGCTCTGCGAGGAGCTGGGCGTCGAGGTCGCAGAGGCCGACGCGACCCTAGGCGCGAGAACTCGTCGCCATCGCCGCGCCAAGGACGTGCTTCCATCTCGGGGGCCACATTCCCCGATCCTGCCCGGAGTCCTGGGTCGGCGCCAATGGTCTAGGTTGTGAGGGGCATCGAATCGCGCCCGCCAGTGGCGCCCGCCCCTAGTCCGGCACAGCCCGGCTCGGAAACGCAGGCGCCGTGACGAACCGACGGCCGCCACAGCGCGAGCAGGAGCGCCGTACAAGCCCGGCAAGTTCGATGACGCCGGTATGCGCACCGCCGACGCTGTTGGCGATTACGGTGTAGGGCCGGCCGATCCGCGCCGCGAGTTCCCGCTGAGTCAGGCCGGCGGCTTTCCGCGCCTCGACGAGCACGCGCACTGCCGCTCGATAGGATGGCGAGGAAACCCATCGCCCCATGACGCCCGCCTTTGGGTTGTTCGGCGGCTGTGCTAGGCGTCAGGGCGCTTGCTTCGATTTTCTCAGCAGACGGGCCGATGGGGCGCAGGGTTCGAACACACAAGGCGCGCGCGGCTATTGGTGTCGCCCTCGGCCTAGTTTTGGCTGCCGCCCCAGCGATCTGCTCGGCAGGCCCGCAGGAAGACTTCGCCGCGGCAGGTACCAAGCTCGATCTGGATGCAATGAAGCGGGCGCTTGACCACGGGGCCTCGCCAAACGTGGGAGCGGATCCAAACACTCCGCCTCTGCTAGTGGCCGCTGTGATGGACCGGCCCGACGCGGCTCAGTTGCTCCTCGACCACGGGGCCGACCCGAACGTCCGAGGCGGAACGAGCGAACTGCACGCCACGCCTCTGATTTTTGCGGCATCCAGCGGCTCGGCAGCAATCGTCGAGCTGCTTCTCAGCCGTGGGGCCGACATTGAGGCGATAGATTCGCATGGCGCGACAGCGATCGATGATGCGGCGGGCGCAGACAAACTGAAGATGGTGGCGCTGCTGGCCGGCGCGGGCGCGAACGTCAACACTCGCGGCG
>Ga0302279_10004318_pt1 | contig 16921 bp, 22 predicted proteins | sample III_Bog_N3_3_FD_194541 | JGI IMG/M metagenome (GOLD analysis project Ga0302279, IMG submission 194541) | Peat permafrost microbial communities from Stordalen Mire near Abisko, Sweden - III_Bog_N3_3 | ecosystem: Environmental > Terrestrial > Soil > Wetlands > Peat | place: Sweden: Abisko...
CCCGGTGCCCAGCCGGATGTGCTTGGTCCGCTCCGCGGCGGCGGCGATGAACACCTCCGGGCTGGCGATCAGCTCATAGGCGGCCGAATGGTGCTCGCCGATCCAAGCTTCGTCATAGCCCAGCTGGTCAAGCCACTCGACCAGCTCCAGATCGCGCTGGATGGCCAGGGTTGGGTTCTCATCCAGCGGATGAAAAGGCGCGATGAAGGCGCCAAAGCGCAGCCTGGGTCCGAGCATGGGTCCCTCGGGGTTTCAAACGATCGTTCGGAGATTAGGCTGCCGCCGGGCATCGCGCCAGCCTGACCCATGGTCAGCCCGGGCGGCCTTGCTGGGCGCTACAAGGTCGCATGACCCGGTGCGCGCGCGGCGGATTAATGCTCCGGCAAGCCGCGCGCGTTTGAATAGGCCCATGAACGCCGTGGTTGATCGCGAAAAGCTGATGAAGCGCGAACTGGCTCAGCGGGTGACCACGCTGGAGCTGCTGGTCGGCGATCTTATCCATTTGGTGCGCCAGCTTGCCCCGGAAGCCGTCGACGCGGTGGCCGCCGAGGCGGCGCGGGACCTGGAAATCCAGACCCACCACGCCATGCCGGCCGCCCTGGAACACCAGCGCTTCCGCCTGCAGCAGGTGCTGGACAGCCGCGCCCGCAACCTCAGCCGCAAGCGCTTCTCGTCGCGGCTGTCGACGCAGAAGTTCTCTCCTACCGACTAAGCCCTCAAATCCTCCGTCATCCCCCATGGCCGATCGCTTCGAGCCGTGTTATGCTGCAATGCAACATGGCGGTCCGGCCACGCCCGGAGGCGCTGACTGGATGGAAAAGGAGCTTCAGCATGGCTTGGTTTGACGAGGTTTCCGGCCTGGGTGTGACCGGCGAGCAGGCCCAGAAGGCCTGGCGGACGCCCATGGGCTTCGCGTCGCCGCTGTGGTTCGCCTTCGGCGCCGCAGCAAGCGCCGGCGTCGCTTATTGGTGGATGACCCGCTGGACCAAGACGGTGAACGTCGAGGCCCTGGCCGGCCTCGTCGAGGCGCCGCTGGCGTCGCTGGTCGAACCCGAGCCCGTCGCCGTCGTCGAGCCCGTGGCGGAAGTGGCGCCGGAACCGGTCCTGGCCGTAGCGCCTGAGCCGATTGTCGTGGAAGCAGCCCCGGTCGTCGCCGCGCCGGCGCCCGAGAAGGCCAAGCCGGTGAAGGCGGTCAAGGCCGCGCCGCCCGCGCCGGACGACCTGACCCGCATGAACGGCATCGGGCCCAAGCTCTCCGAATCCCTGGCCGCCCGCGGCGTCACCCGCTTTGCCCACATCGCCGCCTGGACCGCCGACGACCTCGCCGAGATCGACAAGGCGCTGAGCCTCAAGGGTCGGGCGGTGCGCGAAGCCTGGGTCGCCCAGGCCAAGCGGTTCGCCCACGCCTCTTAGGCGACGTCGCGCGCCGGGGTCTCGGCCTCGTCGCCCACGGCCGCCTGCAGCGCCTCGAACAGCCGGGCCGCTTCGATCGGCTTGGCCACATGGCCGTCCATTCCGGCTTCGCGATAGGCGGCGATCTGGTGGGTGAGGGCGTTGGCGGTCAGCGCGATGATCGGCGTGCGCCGCCGGCCGCCGGCGCGCTCCGCGTGGCGGATGGCGGCGGTGGCGGCCAGACCGTCCATCTCCGGCATCTGCACGTCCATGAAGATCAGGTCCCAGGCCTCGCGGCGCCAGGCTTCGACCGCCATCAGGCCATTGTCGACCACCACCGGCGTCACCCCGATCTGGGCCAGCAGCGTCTTCAGCACCAGCTGGTTGACCGCATTGTCCTCGGCGGCCAGCACCTTGATGCCGGCGGAGTCGAGTTCGACCTCGCTGGGACGGGTTTCGGTCCGCAGCTGAGCAGGGGCGGCGGCGCGCCGCAGCGGCAGGTCGACAGTGAAGATCGAACCCTGGCCGACCACGCTGGCCGCCGCCACCGATCCGCCCATCATCTGCGCCAGCTCCCGGCAGATCGCCAGGCCAAGGCCGGTGCCGCCGTAGCGGCGGGTGGTGGAGGCGTCGGCCTGGGTGAACTTGTCGAACAGGCCCTCCAGCGCGTCCGGCGGAATGCCGACGCCGGTGTCGGCCACCTCCAGCCGCAGTCCCTGCTCGGCGCCGGCCAGGGTGACGCGGACGCCTCCATCGCTGGTGAACTTCAGGGCGTTGGAGATCAGATTGTAGAGGATCTGGCGGATACGGGTCGGATCGCCCTGGTACCAGCCGCGCGCGGCCGGCTCGATGGTCAGCTGGAATTTCAGATCGCGGCTCTCGGCCATCGCGCCGAATACGGCATGAGCGCCCTCGGCCAGCTCGTCGAGGTCGAAGACGGCGCTTTCCAGGGTGAGCTTGCCCGCCTCGATCTTCGACAGGTCGAGAATGTCGTTGAGGATCGCCAGCAGGGTCTCGCCGGACTGGCGGATCACCGTCAGCCGGCCCCGCTGCGTCTCCGGCAGCGGGTCAGCGGCCATCGCCTGGGCCATGCCGAGGACGCCGTTCAGGGGCGTGCGAATCTCGTGGCTCATCGTCGCCAGGAAGGCGCTCTTGGCGGTATTGGCGGCTTCGGCGGCCGCCTCGCGCTCGGTGGCCAGCGCGCGAGCCTGGCGCAGGGCGGAGCGGGACCGGGACAGTGACCCGCGGGCGGTGGCGAGGAAGTTGAACAGCGCCAGGGCGCCGGCCGCGAGGCTGAGCGCCACCCAAACGTGGCCCTCGGCGACGCCTTTCTTGGCGCTCTGCACGGCGATGAAGGCGAGGGCGCCGACGTAAGGCGCGATCACCATCATGAACAGCCGCCGGGCCGCGTAATACTGCATCAGCACGTAGACCATGGAGATGAAAAACATCACCAGAGTGAACAGGTGCGCGCCGATGGTGTGGGACTGCCAGAGCACCAGGGCGGCCACGGCGTAGAGGCCGGAGTTGAGCACGGTCGCCACCAGCAGGCGACGGGCGATGGTCTCGCGGCGGCGCGGGTCGCGCTCGCGGTCGGACTGGTCGGTGAGCGCCACGCCGGCGAGCACCAGCGCCAGGGCCGCGGCCAGCCACAGGCCGGGCAGCGGCTGATCCACGAACGCCAACGATCCGGCGAACAGCGAACCGCAGTGGATCAGCCGGTTGCGCAGATTTCGGTTGGAGGCGGCAAACAGTCTGAGCGCGGAGTCCGACACCAGAGAGTCGGCCTCACCCGCCATCGCCTTGTTGGGCGCCATGCTCCCTCCCCGGAGATGCGGCAGTTTGAGAGTGCCCGCGCGAGGTTAAGGATGACTTTCGGGTGTTTTTGCTCTGGCGACGGACGGAAATCCGCCTTCTCGCTCACGAAGGCTTCACCGCGATCGGGTTGAATGGCGCCGGGGCGACCCTACGTTCGGGGCCGAGCCTAGCGAGATCGTCATGCATCCCATCACCCCGATCGACGCCCATCGCGTCTGGATCACCGCCGAGAAGATCAAGCGGGTGTCCGACGGTCTGGTGAAGCTGGGCGCGTTCAGCGTCGGGATCGACGGCCTGCTGGCCTGGGTGCCGGGGCTGGGCACCGCCTATAGCCTGGGCGCGGGCATCTGGCTGCTGGCGGAAGCCACCCGGGTGCGCGCCTCGGCCTGGACCCTGGCCCGGATGGGCTTCTACGTGGGCTTAAGGACCATCTCGTCGATCGTTCCGATCGAGGGCTGGCTGGTGGATTTCTTTTTTCGCGGGCACCTGTTCGCCGCCAACGCCCTGCAGCACGACATCGCCGTGCGCTTCGGCGAGCCGCCGGCCGACCTGGTCGCCGAGGCGCGGCGCCGGCCGTTCTCCTTCCGGCCGATGGGCGGACCGATCCACGCCGCGTGACCGGACGCGCGGCGGCGGCCAGGCTCGCCGCCGTCGAAGTCTTCGCGAGGTCGCGCCGATGCCCTACGAAAGCGAACACGAAGCGACGACCCTGGCGCGGCGCTGACGGGACGCCAGAGCAGGCTCAGGCCCGTTTGACCCGGCTCGGTTCGGGGGTGGAGCGGACCACTTCGCGATTGAAGTCGTGGGGATGGACGTATTCGTCGCGGAACCAGGGGCGGTGCGAGGAGTCGAACGTGCGCGTCACCCATTCCTTGACCCGCTGAACGCGGCCCTGGCGCGTGGCCGCCGGATGGTGGCGCAGCCAGAGCACCGGATGGGCCACCGGCTCCAGATCGAGCATCACCAGTCCGAGGTTCAGCGTCTCGACCACCGTCGGCAGGCTGCCGACGCCGGCGCCGTTGGCCACAGCCAGCAGCATGGCGGCGCTGGAGTTGGTCAAGAGGTGGTTGGCGGCCAGGTCCTTTACCGCCTCGGCCTTGCGGTTCCAGGTGCCCCGCTGTTCCTTGAAGGCCGCGTGGCGGACCATGCGGTGCTGGGCGACCTCGGCCATGCTCCGCGGCCAACCATAGGTGTCTAGATACTCGCGCGAGGCGTAGTGGGCATAGTGCACCCGGGCGATCGGGGTAGAGACCCAGTCGCCTGGTCCATCGGCGGAGAAATCAAGCGACAGGTCGACCTCGCCCGGCATTGGCGATTGGGTCCACATGCCGCAGTCCAGCGTCAGCTCGATCTGCGGGTTGGTGCGCAGGAATTCGCCCATGGTCGGCATCAACACGAAGCTGGCCATGCCGTCCGGCGCGGACAGCCGCACCCGGCCGGCGTCGGCGCGGTCGCGCCCACCGACCCGGCGGACGATGGAGTCTCCCAGCCGCGCCATGCCGGAGGCCATCTCCAGCATGGTCTCGCCCGAGGCGGTCAGCGACACGCCCTTGGCGGATCGTTCGAACAGCCGCGCGCCCAGGCGGATCTCAAGATCTTCCATCCGGCGGCTGATGGTCGGCTGGGTCATTCCAAGGGTTCGGGCGGCGGCATTCAGGCTGCCGGACTCGGCGACCGCGAAGAAAACGCGGACGTCGTCCCAGTCCAGCCGCCGCCAAAGGTCTTCCTGGTCCATCGATCCCCGCATTCCCCGTATGCGTTGTTGAACGTACGCAGTCGTTCAAAGGCACGCTAACAACATCCGAACCGGATGTCAGTGGGCGAAGTCACGCACGCAAGCGGGGTTTCGCGAAATTTCAGACCGCAAATCTCTGTCTGATTGACACATAGCCGGTCTGCCTAGAACGCCGAAGCGGCGACCACGCGATTGGCCTAGCCCTTGCTCCCACTGGGGCGGGAGGCCTGCATGACCGCGAAACCGACTACATCCGAGATCCTGAAATCCACCGTCGAGGTGATGGCCAAGTACGGCTGGGCGCCGGTGCGCGAGGACGAATGCGTCCTTGTCCGAGAGATGGCGGCCGAGCTGATCGGCCCCGATGTCGCCAGCGCCGAGACCCTGCTGGCGGTCCGACGGCTGCAGGCGGCGTCCTGTCTGGGCTTCCACGAGAACGGCCGCATCACCGGCGTGCTCGGATACCTCTTCCTTGGCCGTTCCGCCCTCGACGACATGATGGCCGGGCGTTTCGACGCCCTGAAGCTCGATGTCGGGCGCCTGAGCGCCGCCGACGAGCCACCGGCGCTCGGCTACACCTGGGGCATCGCCGCCGTCAGCAAGAACGCCAGCGCCGCGGCCTACGCGGCGGCGGCGGAGTTGCGGGCCGACTTGTGGCGCGACTTGCCGTTCGTCACCCGCGCGGTAACCCCGGTGGGACGGCACATCGCCATCACTCGCGGCCAGTACACGCCGCTTCGTTTCCCGGACGATGAATTCATGATCCGTCGTCCGGCGGCCGTGCAGGAGATCGCGGCGTGACGGCCCAGGTTCACCTCAATCCGCCGCTGACCCAGGTCACCGTCCGCAACGCGGTCACGGTCAGTGTGGCTCGCTCGCTGGACGAGATGGTGCAGATGGCCGCCATCCGGGCGGTCGTCTACATGGGCGAGCAGGTCTGCCCCTACGCGGAGGAATTCGACGGCAACGACTTCAACGGCGCGACGCATCTGATCGCCCGGGTCGCCGGCGAGCCGGTGGGCGTCATGCGCCTGCGCTGGTTCGCCGACTTCGCCAAGATCGAGCGGTTCGCGGTGCTGAAGGCGCATCGCGGCGGCGACGCGGCCCGAGCGTTGTTCCAGGCCGGCTACGACCTGGCGGCGCGCAAGGGCTATCGCCGGGTGCTGGGCTATGTGCAGGCGCGGCTGGCCCCGTTCATGCGCCGGGTGGGCGGCGTCAGCGTCCGTCCCGGCCGGCCGCGCTTCGTTGTTTCGGACCACGAATATGTCGAGGTCGAACGCCGGCTCACGCCGACGCCGGACGCCATCACCATCGACAGCGATCCGCTGGTGATGCTGCGCCCGGAAGGCGCCTGGGACCTGCCGGGCGTCCTCGACCGCTCCACCGATCGTCCCGCCAGCAACCCCCACTGAATGACATGTTGAGTAGTTTTACGAGTCCTTGGACCTCGCGCCTCGCCGGTTCGGCGCCCTGGTTGATCTGTCTGGATCTGCAGCGCGAATATGTGGTTCCGGGGCGTCCCGGCTACGCGCCGGCCGGGCCCGACGTGGCGGCGGTCTGTCTGAAGGTGCTGGACCACGCCCGCGCCGCCGGCTGGCGGGTGGTTCACAGCCAGCTGCGGCGTCACGCGACCTCGCCCTTCGGCGCGGCCTTGTTCGGCGCCCCGATCGAAGGGCTGCGGCCACTGATTTCCGAGCCGGTGTTCCTGCGCACCGGACTGTCGGCTTTCTCCGATCCTGAGTTCGCCGCCGAACTCGGCAATGCGCACGGCGCCCCGGTCCACCTGATCGGCTTCTCGCTCGCCGACACCTGCCTGGCGACCGCCCTGGCGGCGGTAGACCACGGGTTGTCGCTGGTGCTGGTCGAGGACGCGCTCGGCGCCGGCCAGTCCCCGGCCGCCTCGGCGCCTGAAATCGCCCGGGCGATTCTGGGCCGGTTCGTCGGGTTCGTGTCGAGCGACGAAATCGAAGCGGCGGCGATGGAGTTGGCGCTGTGAACGCCGCGAACGACACAGGGCCCTATCTGGCGCGCGTGGAGACGCTGGAAGCACTGCCGGCGCTGCTGACGCTGGCGCGGCAGGCGATCCTGGCCGCTTTCGAGGCGGACGATGCGGAGAGCCACGAACTGAAGAACCTGTTGGACGCCTGCATCGTCGGCGCCCATCGTCTTTGGCTGCGCGAGCAGCTGCGTTCCGGCGAGGCGTAGGATTTGTCGATGATGTCGCGCCACACCACACCCAGCGAATTCACCGAGTTGCGGCCGCGTCTGAAGGCGCTGTTGGAGCTGCACCGCGCCGCCCAGACCGAAGAGGCGCGCACCACGCTGATGGACCTCTTCGAGGACGTGTTTCTAGCCACCGCCTGGCACGTGGCGCGCGACCTGCTGGACAATGGCTGGGAGCCCGGTTTCACCTCGCCGTCGGTTTCCCACTCGCACCTGCGAGTGGTGAAGGATGAGGACGCGGCCTGACGGAGTTGCGTGCCTCGGGCCGCTGGAATTGACACCGTCAGGCGCACTTCATTCCCAGATAACCATGCGCTGAACCCCTGTATCCGCATGAACCCTTTGAGACGCCCAAGTCGCCAGGATTGACGGCTTGCTCGTATTCGCTAAAGATTACTTCGGGCGGGGACTTCGGGAGCGGCTAAACCGACGTATGCGGCGTATTTTTCCGGGCTGATCGGGCGGCGGCGAAGGTCGTCGGAAGGTTTCCGGAGGCATCGTCGGTCGGGGCGGCAGACGAATTCCTTCTTCTCCAGCGCGGGGTCGATCACGATGCGCACCATTGCTGTTGCCACCCCCAAGGGCGGGGCCGGCAAGACCACACTGGCCGTTCACCTGGCTCTCGCCGGATACTTGCGCGGTCACGCGACGATCCTCGCCGACGCCGACCCGCAGCGATCGGCCAGCGAAGTGCTGAGAATGCGCTCGGCAGAGGGGCCCAAGCGCGTCGAGACCTCCGGGGCCAAGCTGTTCGCGCTGAAGGATTCCGCCGAGCGGAGCGGCGCGGACTTCCTGATCGTCGACACGCCCCCCGGGCCCGAGCAGGACGTCGGCTATGCGCTGAGCCACGCCGATCTGACCGTGCTGGTGGTGCGCCCGACTTTTCTCGACATCGCCGCGGCGGTGCGGATCATCGACCTGACCCGGCGCCTCGGCCGATCAGCGGTGATCGTGCTGAACCAGGCCCTGTGCCCGCGCGCGGGGCAGGAGCCGCCGTCGGTGCGCAAGGCGATCGAGGCGCTGCGATTTACCAGCCTGCCAATCTCGCCGGTGGTGATCCGTTCGCGCGCCACCTATCAGATCGCCGCCGCCACCGGCAAATCCGTCGAGGAACTGGGCCCATCGGCCGCGGCGGACGAGACCGCGGCCCTCTGGCTGCATATCGAACGCCTGGTCGGCGAAGGGGCCGTGCGCAAGCGCGCTTGACGCTACGACCCGGGCGCGACCGCCGATCCGGATGAACTCGCGAAGTGCTCGGAGGCCTGCCAGGTGTGGAGGCCTGTGGCGACGTAGATGGTGACATACGCCCCACGCACGGTGGTCTTTCGCTGGGAAGCGGGGTCCGTCAAGGTCTCGGTGAAGTCGCCGCGGGTGTAGGCAAGCGAGTCGCTCGACGACACGCCGGTGACTTGCGGGCTGTACACGAGGCTGAAGTTGGGATCGGCGAGCGCCGTGGCGAAACGCGCCTGCAAGCCGGCGGCGTCATGCACCGCTGGCAGGCCGGGTTCGGACAGCCAGAACCCTTGGGCGAAGTAGTGCGCGGTCACCTTGGCCGCATCGCGCGCGGCCAGATCGGCGTTCCACTGCGCCTCCACCGCGTCGACATCGTGCTCCGCGGACTGCAGGTCTGCCGCTGACAGCTGCGGAACGGTGTCGTTCGTGGGCGCGCGCGGCTGCTGCACGCATGCGCCGATCAGCATGAGCGAGCCGCTCAGCAGCGCCGGGCGCAGATCGCGGCGGCGCGTCATCGGGACCCGCCGCCGGTCGATGTCGCCACCAAGGAACCGTCGGCCGTGGCGATGTCTTCCACCGCCGTCCAGGTGGCGCTCGGGCCGGCGCCCGGGCCGGTGGGCCGGTAGACCTTCAGGTAAGCGCCGGTCACCGTCACCTTCGCCCCCGTGCGCGGGTCGCTGAACGTCTCGGTGAACGGGCCGCGCGTGTAGGCGAGATCACCGCCGACCGCGGCGAAATCGGTTTCGTTCTGGAAGGTGAGGCTGAAATTCGGGTCGGCGAACAACCGGGTCCAGGTCGCCTGGATCGCCGTCCGGCCCAGCACCGGTCCGGCCCGGCCGGGCACGACCAGCATCGCGTTGTCGGCGTAGTGAGCGACGGTCTTGGCTGGATCGCGCGCGGCGATATCGGCGTTCCAGTGGGTCTCGCCGTTTTCGATGGCGACCTCCACCTGACCGGCGGCGAGCACGACGGGCGGCGCGGGTTTGCCGAACGTACAGCCGGCGAGCGCGGCCAGCGCCGGGGTCAGCAACGGCAGCTTGCCTAGCGCCCGCAGCATGCCCGGTCCGGGCCTGAACCACGATCGGCGACTTCGGAACGCCTGGCGCATCGGCGTCTGCTCCCATGGACGCGGCCGAGCTTAGTCGACCGTCGCCGGATCTGGATAGGCCTGAACTTTGACAGCTCGGCCGCAAGAGTGGCAGCCTGGCGGCAGACGGGAGGGTACGATGAGGCGAAATCCATCCATCTCAGCCACTTCGCTGGCCGGCGCGGCGCTGGCGCTCGCGACTTTGGCTGCCTGTGGCCAGCACGACAGCAAGGACCCACCGCAACAACAGGCCATGGCGCCGGGTCGCATCGCCCCCGCGCCGCCGCCTCCGGAGGGGCCTCGGAAGGACTATCTCAAATCGCAGAACAGCGACGCGCGCCGGGCCGAGGACTCCATGCCCGCCCCCAGCGGCGGCGGCCAATAGGCCGCAAGCGGTCGCTCGCTAGGACTGCGGCGTCTGATCGTAGCCCAGCCGGCGATTGAGCTCGTCGAGGATGGCGATCGCGGCGTCGGCGACGACGGCGCCCGGCGGGAAGATCAGCGCCGCGCCGGCGTCCTTCACCGCCTGGATGTCGCCGGGCGGAATGACCCCGCCGACCACGATCATGATGTCCTCGCGCCCCAGCCGCTTCAGCTCGGCCCGCAGTTCTGGGATCAGCGTCAGGTGGCCGCCGGCCAGCGAGCTGGCCCCGACCACATGCGCCTTGTCCTTCACCGCCCGCGCCGCCGTCTCGGCCGGGGTGGCGAACAGCGGGCCGACGTCCACCGAAAATCCGAGGTCGCCGAAGCCGGAAGAGATCACTTTCTGGCCGCGGTCGTGGCCGTCCTGGCCCATCTTGGCCACCAGGATCGACGGCGCCCGACCGTCGGTGTCGGCGAAGGCGGCGATCATCATCCTGGCCCGGTCGATCTTTGGACCTGCGCCGGCCTCGGCGGCGTAGACCCCGCGCACCAGCTTCGGATTGGCCTCGTGCCGACCGAAGGCGCGCTCCAGGGCCAGGCTGATCTCGCCCACGGTGGCCTTTGCCCGCGCCGCGTCCACCGCCAGTTCGAGCAGATTGGTGTTGGCGCCGGGCCGGGCGCCCTTGGTCAACGCTTCCAGCCGCTGCTCGACCTCGGCCGGATCCCGCTCGGCCCTCAGGATGCGGAGCTTTTTCAGCTGGCTCTGCAGCACCTGCGAATTATCGACCTTGAGGATCGGAATGTCGTCCGGCGCGTCCGGCTCGAAGCGGTTGACCCCGACCAGGGTCTGGCGACCGGAGTCGATCCGCGCCTGGGTGCGGGCGGCGGCTTCCTCGATCCGCCGCTGCGGCAGGCCCTCGCCGATCGCCTTGGCCATGCCGCCGATGGCTTCCACCTCGGCGATGTGTTTCAACGCCCGCCGCGCCAATTCGTAGGTCAGCCGCTCGACGTAATAGCTGCCGCCCCAGGGGTCGATCACCCGGGTGACGCCGGCCTCCATCTGCAGGAACAGCTGGGTGTTGCGGCTGATCCGGGCGGAGAAGTCGGTGGGCAGGGCCAGGGCCTCGTCGAGCGAATTGGTGTGCAGCGACTGGGTCTGGCCGGCCACCGCCGCCATCGCCTCGACGGCGGTGCGGGCGACGTTGTTGAACACGTCCTGGGCGGCCAGTGACCAGCCGCTGGTCTGGGTGTGGGCGCGCAAGGCCAGGGATTTGGCGTCGCCGGGGGCAAACTCCTCCTTCATCAGCTTGGCCCACAGCAGCCGCGAGGCCCGCTGCTTGGCCACCTCCATGAAGTAGTTCATGCCGGCGTTCCAGAAGAACGACAGGCGCGGCGCAAAGGCGTCGACGCTCATGCCGGTGGCGATCCCGGCGCGGACATAGTCGATGCCGTCGGCCAGGGTGTAGGCCAGCTCGAGGTCCAGCGAGGCGCCGGCCTCCTGCATGTGATAGCCGCTGATCGAGATCGAGTTGAACTTCGGCATCTCGGCGGCGGTGTAGGCGAAGATGTCCGAGACGATCCGCAAGCTGGGCTCGGGCGGGTAGATGTAGGTGTTGCGGACCAGGAACTCCTTGAGGATGTCGTTCTGGATCGTGCCGGCCAGGGCGGCGTGGGAAACCCCCTGTTCCTCGGCAGCGACGATGTAGAGCGCCAGGATCGGCAGCACCGCGCCGTTCATGGTCATCGAGACGCTCATCTTGTCGAGCGGGATGCCGGAGAACAGGGTGCGCATGTCGAGAATGCTGTCGATGGCCACCCCGGCCATGCCGACATCGCCCTTCACCCGCGGATTGTCGGAATCGTAGCCCCGGTGGGTGGCCAGGTCGAAGGCGATCGAAAGACCCATCTGCCCGGCCGCCAGGTTGCGGCGATAGAAGGCGTTGGAGTCTTCGGCGGTGGAGAACCCCGCATACTGACGAATGGTCCAGGGGTTGGTCGCGTACATGGTCGGGTAGGGCCCGCGCAGGAACGGCGCGAGGCCGGGCCAGGTGGCCGGGAAATCCAGGCCGCGGGCATCGTCCGGGCCGTACGCCGGCATCACCGCGATCGCCTCGGGGGTCAGCCAGTGCGCGCCGCTGAGCTTTGCCGCCGGCGCGGCGTCGGTCGGGTCAAACGCCAGCTGGCTGAAGTCCGGAAAGCCGTTCATGCTAGGTCCTCCAGCCGGATCGGGCTTAAGGGCGGGCACCGGCTGTCGGGACCAGGCAGGCGGGGCGAGGGCGCATCGACGGCGCGGCCGGCGGGCTCCAGATCGACCGGCTGGCCCTCGGCGGCCGCGAAATCGGTGACTCCGAGCAGCTTCATCTCGCGCGCGCCCAGTCTCCGGGCGAGTTCGGCCCGAGACGCATCGGCCTCGCGAGCGACGAGGCCGCTCTCCAGAGCCTTGATCGCGCCGCCGGCGGCCTCGATGGCCTGGAACCGCTGCCAGGCCGCGTGCGCCAGGACGCCGGTGAGGTCCTCGACGTAGCCGCAGCCGGCGGCGGGGTCGGCCACCCGGCCAAGATTGGCTTCCTCGGCCAACACCAGCTGGATATTGCGCGACTGGCGCCGGGCGAGCGGGCCGGGCAGGCCAAGGGCGTCGGTAAAGGCGCCCAAGGTCACCGTATCGGCCCCGCCGACACCGCCTGCGAAGGCCGCGGCGGTCAGCCGGATCATATTGGTCCAGGGATCGGCGCGGGTGAGCATGCGGCCGGACGAGCGGGCCTCGATCCTGGCCGGCGCGCTCGAACCGCAGGCGCCGGCGAGGCGGGCCCAGAGCTGGCGTGCGGCGCGCAGCTTGGCGATGGCCAGAAACGGGTCCGCGTCGAGGGCGAGGCCAAGCTCGATGCGCTCGAAGGCGGCCGCCACCGGCATGCCGGCCCGGGAAAGCGCCTTGGCGTAGGCCAGGGCGGCGGCCAAGGCCGTCGCCAGCTCCAGCGCCTCGCCGCCGCCGGCCTCATGGGCGGCCCGGCCGCTGGCCGCGAACAGGCTGGCCTTCGGATAGGCGTCCGCCAGGCGTGCGCCGACGCCGGCGCAGGCGATCAGATGCGCCTCGATCGGACCGGGGCTGGCGCCGGAGCGGGCGAAGGCGCTCAGCGGGTCCATGCCGAGGCCGAGAGCCGCCGCGGGCGCGCCCTTGGCCGCCGTCGCCAGCCAGTCGGCGGCCTTTGCGCCCAGGAAGCCGGCGTCCAGGGCGATCGGGGCGATGTCGACCAGGACGCCCTCCAGCACTCGCGCCAGGTCGCCGGCGTCGCCCAGGGCCACGCCGCCGGCGCCGGTCGGGTCGATCTCGATCAGCAGCGATGTGGCGCCGCCGGCCAGGTCCTGCACCGCCTGGGCGTTGGCGGCGCCGACGTCCGGCCCGCGGACCACCGTTCGGATGTCCCAGGCGCCGGGCCGGCCCGCCGGCGCGGAGGGCCAGACGCCCGGCTCGTACAGCGGCCGTACCTCCAGCCCCTCAACCGTGCGCCAGGTCAGCGACTCGAGCGGCGCGCCCTTCAGCGTTTTCTCCGCCAGGGCCAGCCAGGCGGCGCGGCCGGGATCGGGAAAGTCCGCGGCGAGGGGCAGGATCGGGGCTTCGGCGGCGTCGGGGTTCGGCATGATCACCCTGCATCAGCCCATGCCGTCGGGGGCGTCAAGCCGCGCCGACGCGATGAACGCCCGCTGAATGTGGCGGCGGGCATGCCGTTCAGATGGCCAGTCCTAGTCTGCCCATCGTCGTCATCCCCCCGACGACGCAACGACTTCGAACAAGGACATCGACACCATGAACTTCCGCAACCTTCTGATCGCCGCCATGGGTGCGGCGGTTCTCGCCGGCGGCGCCGGCGCGGCTTCCGCCAACACCCCCTGGCAGAACCATCACCCGCGCCGGGTCGAGGTGAACCATCGCCTCGTCCACCTGAACCGCTCGATCCGCGTCGAACGCCGCGAAGGCGATCTCACCGCGGCCCAGGCGGCCCGCCTGCACCGCCACGTGCACATGATCCGGCTGCAGGAACGTCGCGACGCCCGCCACGACGGCAGCCACCTCACCCGTCGCGAACAGGCCCGGCTGAACCACGAAGAAACCGGCGTCCGTCACCACATCCCGGCCTAGGGTCCGGACCCGTCCTTGTCCCCGCCGGCCGCGCAGCCCCCCTCAGCTGACGCGCGCCGTGCGGGGAGGGACTATTTCGCTTTCGCCTTGTCCAGCAGGCTATGAATCTCCTCAGTCAAATTGTTGTTTATCTTGATTAATTTGTGAAGATCGTTGCTGATTTCGAGCAACGCTTCCGCGTCCTTGAAGGTCTGCAGGGCCTGTTTGTCGGACGCTGTCGCCGCCACCTTCTGACCCACCATGATGATCGACAACAGCACCAGCTGCAGGAAGGTCTGGGCGATCCAGGCGATCAGCGCCGGGGTGCCGGCCTTGATCGCGTCGGGCAGGCTGATGAACGCCAGGATGGCGAAGGCATAGGCGCACCACATCGTGGCGACGACGTTGGTGATGTTGACCGCCAGCCAGCCGTTGAAGCCGGTGTGCTCCTTGGCGATGGTGGAGACGCCCTGGGCTTTGCGGGCTTCGATGTGCGGGTGGGGTGCGTGATCTTCCATGGTGTCATCCCGTCTGGAGGCAGTTGCCTGTGAAGCTCGAGGCGCCGGCGGGTTACCGATCCGCCCCCGAACGAATCCGTCGGCGCCCAGATTACCAGAACCGCCCCGCGATACCGATGATCGCCGATCTGGGGCTGGCGTTCGGCGAAGACTCTGCCAAGACGTAGACCGAGGCGACCGGGGCGGTCGCCTGCCGCTGGTTCCGCCGATGACCGAACCGCCCGAGGAGGATCCGCAGAAACGCCGCACGCAGCCGCGTCGGCGCGTGCTGCTGTCCGGCAAGCTGGTCTATGGCGAGCCGCCGATGACCCTGGATTGCGCCATATCGGACTTCTCCAAAAGCGGCGCCCGGGTGCGACTGCCGGGTCCCGAGGCGTTGACCGAGCCGGTCTATCTGATCGATGTGCGCCACGGCCTGGCGTTCCGCTCGCGAGAGATCTGGCGGGAGGGCAACCGGGTTGGGCTGTCGTTCACCGCCTACTACGACCTGCGCACGCCGCCGCCGGAACTGCCGAAGATCATCCGGCAGATCTGGGTCGAGCAGATCAGATAGCCATCTGCCGGTTCAGCGCCGCGGCCAGCTTGCCCAGCAGCTCGCGGGTGCCTTCCTCGCGTCCCTCGGCGCCGTCGAAGCCGTCCAGGAACGCGCCCTGTTCGGTATAGGTCATCCGGGTGCGAGCGCCGTCGCGCTTCAGCTCCATGGTCGCCAGCGAGACGGAGATGCGGGTGGTGTCGAAATACATCTCGTAGCTGGTGACGATCCGCTCGTTCGGCACGATGTCGTAGAAAGTGGCGTCGTAGATGTGCGCCGGGCCACCCTTGGGGCCGGCGCTGCTGCGCTCGTGGCCGCCGATGCGGAAATCCAGCTCATGCCGGCCCGGTCCCCATTCCTCGGGCCCGCCGAACCACTGAGTTTTCGCCTCGGAGGTGGCGAAGGCCGCGAACACCCGCTCGGGCGCGGCGTCGTAGGTCCGTTCGATGACGAAGGTGGCGTGGGTGACGGAGCGTTGGGTCATGGCTTGTCCTCCGGGGCGGGGGTTTGCTGGGCGAGGTAGGCGCCGAGGCGATCGAACCGACGCTCCCAGGTGGTGCGGCGCTGGTTGATCCACTGTTCGGCCAGTTGCAGGCCGCTCGGCTCGATCTGGCAGGTGCGCACGCGGCCAAGCTTCTCCGACCGGACCAGGCCGCTGGTTTCGAGCACCTGCAGGTGCTGCATTACCGCCGGCAGCGACATGTTGAGCGGTTGGGCCAGCTCGCTCACCGACGCCGGGCCGCGGCTGAGCCGCTCGACGATTACCCGTCGCCCTGGGTCGGCCAGGGCCTGGAACATCCGGTCCAGCGCCGCCGGCGAGCCGGCTGTCTGGGTCGCCGGGCTCACGCCGGCAGCATGTGGAAATAGGGCTCGGCCTCGGCCAGCACCCGGGCGTAGGACGGACGGGCCATCAGCCGCTCCAGGTACGCCCCGAGGTTGGGCCGGGCCTGACCGAACGGGACCATCCTGCCGGCGTAGAACAGCGCCGGCGCGGCCGCGCAGTCGGCCATGGTGAAGGCCTCGCCCATCGCCCAGGTTTTCGACGCCATGTCCCCCTCGAGCATGTCGTAAGCGATCTCAAGCACTCGCCTGGCCTCGGCGACCCCGTAGGGGTCCTTCGCGTCGGCGGGACGGCGGCGGTCGTCATTGAGCTTCTGCATCGGCTGGTGGACGTAGAAGTCGAAGAACCGGTCGCGCAGTCGCACCTGGCGGGCGAAATCCACCTCGGCGGGGGCCAGCTCGACCGGCCCGGGATAATATCGGCCGAGGTACTCGATGATGATGCTGGACTCGGTGACGATGCGGTCCCGGACCTCATCGCGTAGCACCGGCATCTTGCCGATCGGCCAGATCGCCTTCAGCGCCGCCCAGGCCTCGGCGTCGGCCAGCAGCACCGGCTCGAACGGCGTGGCGTTCTCATAAAGCGCGATCAGCACCTTGTGGCAGAACGACGAGAGCGGGTGGGAATAGAGCTTGAGGGTCATCGGCGGTCTCAACAGTTAGGCAATCACTTAACTATCGAAACAAACGCCGACGGTCAAGTGGGGCCAACGCGAGTCGAGGGACCCTCCGTCGAAGTGACGCGGTACAGCGCTCCCGTCGCTGGGTCGTCGTCGCGGGCAACCCTAAAACCGCGTCCATGGCCGGAACCAAGGTCTTTTCCGCCTCGTTTGTCGCTGAATTGACAGCTGGCGGACCTCCGGCCATCGCCAAGAAAGGTGACACCATGAAGATTCTTGCCACAGCGTTCGGACTGAGTTCGTTTCTCGCCATTATGAGCGCAAGCTCGGTGATGCCGGCGGTCGCGAGCGCCCAGCCGGAAGAACGGACCTATGTCGCCTGCAATCAGTTCGGCGACTGCTGGCGGGTGCACCAGAGGTACGCCTACGGGTCCGACGCGCCGATC
>Ga0302279_10004319_pt1 | contig 16918 bp, 10 predicted proteins | sample III_Bog_N3_3_FD_194541 | JGI IMG/M metagenome (GOLD analysis project Ga0302279, IMG submission 194541) | Peat permafrost microbial communities from Stordalen Mire near Abisko, Sweden - III_Bog_N3_3 | ecosystem: Environmental > Terrestrial > Soil > Wetlands > Peat | place: Sweden: Abisko...
CGCCGCGCCCCCGGAGGGGGTGATCCACGCGCGCACGCGCGACGCCGTGATCGCGAGCCCCGCCTGATCCCCGCGCGCGAGGTGACGCACCGAGAGCGCGGCGATCTCGTCGACGCCGTGGTCGAGGGGGGCGCGCCCGCTCTCGCCGGCCCAGAGCTCCACCGACGCGTCGAGCACGAACCAGACGACGTCCCGCTCCTCGCGCTCCATCTCTCGGACGACGAGCTGCCCGCGGCGCGCGGAGGCCTTCCACGCGATGTTCTTGAACGGGTCGCCCGGGACGTGCTCCCGGAGCTCGCGCAGCTCCTCGCCTTCGCCCGCGAGCGCCGCAGGTCGCCCAGCCTCGGCCGTGCGGCGCGACCGGCCGCCCTTCGGGGACTGGAGGTACGCCGCGAGCGCCTGCGGGAAGACCTCGATGCCGAACGGGTTCGCGAACATGAGGGGCACCTCGTAGAGCCCCTCGCCGCCCGCGGGCGTGCCGCGCACCTCGAGCGCCATGCCGTGGAGGCCCCAGCGGCCGACGCGCTTGGCGCGCACCGTCACGAGGACGCGCACGCTCGAGGCCGCCGGCAGGTCGACGACGTCCGGCTCCACGCGCGTCTCGAGCAGGCTCGACGAGACGGCGCGCAGCTGCACGGCGCGCGCGTCGTCGACGCCGCGGTTCCGGAGCTCGGCCTCGAGCGTCACCTCGCCGCCGCGCGCGGTGCGGGCGACGCGCCGGGGCGCGTTCCACACCATCTCGAAGCCCGCCGTGCGCAGCCGCGTGACCGACGCCTGCGCGACCGCCCGCCCGATGGCGATCGCGAGGACGAACGAGCCCCCGAAGGCCAGGACCGCGGGCATCCGCGCCGCGACGCCGAGGCCGATGAGGGCGATTCCGGCGACGGCTACGTGGAACGTGGCGCGCGTGGGGTGTAGTTGCACGAGGGGCTCCGCAGGAGACTACGGCTCCTCGGCGCTTCTAGCTATCGCTTGCCCTCGAGGAAGGGAGGCTCCGTTCGGGAGAGTCACGGGGCGCAGCGGTTGAAGAACGAGTGGAAGCTCCGGTCGAGGTCGGTGTCCGTCTCGGGGGCGCGCGGGCGTCTGCCGCGCGCCGCGTCGAGCCGTGCCTTCTGCTCCTCGCGCGCCCGCCGCTCCGTCCGGAACGCCTCCTGTGCTCCTGCGCAGTCGTTCGCTCGAACGAGGCAGGTGGCAGCGTCGCGGTCGAGATCGTCCCGGACCTGCGCGAGGTCCCGGTCCGCCGGGTCGTCGGGAAGCTGCGCCAGCAGAGCCTTCTGCTCCTTGCGCAGCGCGCGGCACGCCGGCGCGTCGGTCGAATCGTCGAAGCGCAGCCTCTTCTTGACCAGCAGCACCTGCTGCCTCGGCGGCAGCGCTCCCTGCGGCTTGTACTGGCACGAGCCGCGGAAGCTGTCCCTTATGCTCTCGTCCCTCGCGGTCGGGCTCCTCCACCGGGAGAGCTCGTCGTGCGCATGCCACGCCGACGTGCAGTCCGCCGCCTTGGTGAAGCACTCGACTGCAGCTTCGCGCAGGTGGTCGGCCGCGCTCTGGAGCGGCTGGTCCGCCTTGTCTCCCGCGGGAGAGGCGAAGACGACGGCGCGACCCGTCGCGTAGAGTCCCTGGCACGTGGCCGGAGCTGGCGGCGCCTGGCGGCTCAGCGCCAGCTCCGCGGTGCTGCGAAGAAGCTCCTCCCGAGGCGTCATCGGGCCTTCGGCCTTGCCGAGGCAAAGCTCCCGCGTACCGCCGACGAAGTCGTTGCGGATGCTCACGTCGCCGAGGTTCGGCCCGTTGTGGGCGGCGACGAGCGCCGCGGCCTCCTTCGCCACCGACCAGGCGGAGGCGCAGCTGTCCGCGCGCGCCAGGCATCGCGGCGCGTCCGAGTAGGCCCTCCGCCACACGTCGTGGAGCTGGCTGTTCGGGTCATCGGGCTTGAGGCCCGGCCCGAGCTGCTTGAGGGTGCCGTAGGCGGCCAGGCACGCGGCCTTGTCTGCCTTGTGCGCGGTGTCGGTGAGCACCGTCATGGCGCGCAGGACGCGGTCGCGCGGCTGCGCGTCGGCGCCGCGGCAGTAGGCGCCGACCTGGTTGTCGAGCGCCTGCTCGGTGACGCCGCCCCCGGTGGCGGCATCCAGGTACTTGCGCATCACGGCCTTGCCGGCGTCGCACTGGCCGCTCAGCATCAGGCAGGCGCCCCGCGTGGACGCGAAGGAGCCCTTCGGGTTGGTCGAGAGCAAGGAGGGCCGGGGGTCGAGCCGGTCGCGCGTGTCGAGCTCCCGGAGGCACCCGCGTCCGTCGCCCGCGATGAGCTTTGCCTGCGCGGCGCTGGCGTGCTCCTGGGCTTCTCGCTCGCGGTCGGTGCTCGCTTGCAGCTTGCCCGCCAGGTTCAGGGCGTCGGGCGTCTCCGGCGCGACGGCGGCCACGGCGTCGGGGTTGTCGCCGTCCTGGATCTCCCGGAGCGACAGGCGAATGGGAGCCTGGCACGTCCCAGCCTCCCTGGCCGAGGGTGCGCTGCAGCTCGCCAGCTCGCCGGCGCGCTTCTCGGCGTGGGCGAGCGAGCTCGCCTGCTGGCCGGACCCGAGCACCTGCGTCTGACGGTCTGCCTTCGACACGCTCGCGAGCGCGAACGCGCCGAGGTTGTAGGCGTAGACCGCGTGCGTCACCCCGCGGCACCCCGGGACCTTGTCGATCTCGCCGCGGTACACGTACGGCCGCGTCGCCCGGCGCGTCCCGGCCACGAAGTACTCCATGTGAAACTGCTCGCCCGCGCTCACGCGCCCTCCCAGGCTGCCGATGGCCAGGGGGAGCTTCGCGTAGAGCTCTCCCTCGTTCTCGATGTCGATCTTCTCGACGGCGCCGCTCGTCCAGTCCGCCGGCATGTACGAGCCGAACGAGCCGCGCACCGAGTCGCTCGTGCACGTGTCGATGACCTGGAGGTTGCAGCCCTCGTAGTGGACGAAGACGACGTCGGTGCTCGCCCGCGACTCGAAGCTCGACACGTCCGTCCCGTCCCACTCGATGGTGAACGGACGGTCGTGGTTCTTGGGGTTGCACGTGTTCTTCCCGGCGAACGTGGACCCCATGAGCGCGCTCTGCCCCGACGGCCTGGGCGGAGGCAGCGGCGCCTGCGGCACGCTCCGGGAGCAACCGCCCAGGGCGAGCGCGAGGAGCGAGATGAGGGCCAGGGGGGCCGCGAAGCGAGCGCGCGCGTTCGTGAGGTTCCTCTCCATCGCCGCTGCCTCCCATGGACGGGCCGCGGCGTACATCCGCCACCGCGGGGGCCGGGAGGCGGACTGCGGAATCCGCACCCGGGAGACGGGCCGAGTGCCGGTTTCGCACGCGGGCCGGGCGGGCCGCGGCGCTCGCCTCCCGCGAACCGGCCATTCGGCCGCGGGAACGCGAGGGCCGCCGCCTGGCACGCGCGCTGCTCTACCTCTGGGCATGAACCACCCCCCTGGCAACGACAGGCGCTTCTCACTCTTGGATGCACTCTTCCCCGCAGGTCTCCTCGCGGTCGCCGCGTGCAGCGGCACCCCGAGCGCGGCCTCGAATGACGACGGCGGCTCGGGCACCGAGGTCGCCGACAGCGGCGAGGCCAGCGACGGCCCCGCGGCCACGACGACGGATGGCGGCGCGAGCACGGCCGACGTCCAGTGCGACTACGCGTACAGCGGCTTCAACAGCAGCGCGTCGGTCGAGAAGACGAGCACCTCCAGGTGGAGCTGCTCGTCCACGCTCCGCTCGGTCGCCGCCAACGGCATCCCCGATCACCCGACGGGCACCTTCCCGAACGCCAACAACCCGAACGCCATCAGCGAGCAGACGGTGGCGGCGAGCATGACGCTCACGCCCGTCGAGACCGGCACGGCGACGACCATCAACATCGTCGGCTACGCGTTCAACGGCGTGAAGTTCGACCCGTCGACCGCCGGCACCTGCGGTGTCACGAACGGCACGACGAGCTGCACGCTGCTCGGCAGCGACGGGACGTGGACCATCGAGGCGCTCGGTCAGTCGAGCTTCGACTTCGGCGTCGACGACAACAACGCCCACGTCCAGCCGAACGGCGCCTACCACTACCACGGCATGCCGGAGGGCATCCTGACGAAGCTCGGCAAGGGGATGGCGCCCACGCTGGTCGGCTATGCGCTCGACGGGTTCCCGGTCTACGCGCGCTACGGATACACGACGCCTACGGACGCCACGTCGGAGGTGAAGGTCCTCGAGAGCAGCTACAAGGTGAAGTCGACCCCGGATTCGGGCCGCCCGCCCGTGGCGAGCTACCCGATGGGCGCCTTCACCCAGGACTACGAGTACGTCGCCGGCGCCGGAGACCTCGACGAGTGCAACGGCCGCACGGACGTCACGCCCGAGTTCCCGAAGGGCATCTACCATTACTACATCACCGACTCGTACCCCTTCATCCAGCGGTGCGTGAAGGGCACGCCGATGGGCGGGGGCGAAGGGGGAGGCGACGGCGGCATGATGGGACCGCCTGGTCCCGGCGGCGACGGCGGCATGATGGGACCGCCTGGTCCCGGCGGCGACGGCGGCATGATGGGACCGCCCCCTCCCCCGGACGGAGGCTGACATGCGACCCCGAAGGCCCTTTGCGCCCCTCGTCCTCGCGCTCTCCCTGATCGCCGCGCTCCTCTTCCTGTGCGCGCGCCCGGCGGAGGCGCACCTCATGCCCGCGAGGCAGGGGACGGTGCACGTCGTCGGAGACTCGGCGTTCATCGTCGTGTCGGTCCCCGTCTCGGCCCTCCACGGCTTCGACGACGACGGCGACGGCCTGCTCAGCATGGCGGAGCTCTCCCGGCACGAGGCGGAGCTCCGCGCCGACATCGACCGTCGACTCGTCGTGTCCGACGGGGCGGCGCCGGGCACGACGATGCTCGTCAACGTGGTCCTCGCGCCCGACCACGAGTCCCGGGCCGACCGAGCCGACCACCTCGTCGCGCTCAAGCACGCGCGCTTCGACGCGCCCCCGAAAGATCTGCACCTGACGTTCGACCTCTTCGGCACCGGCGATGCGGAGGGTCAGGTCACCATCACCGGCTCGCGCGATCGCGGGCATGGCAAGGGAGACAAGGAGACCGAGGCCGCGATCCTGACGCGCCTGTCGCCCGAGCACCGCTTCTTTCGCCCGCTGCTCGCGGCGCTGCTCGACTACGTCCGCGCTGGGGCCGAGCACGTCCTCTTCGGGGCCGACCACCTGCTCTTCCTGCTCACGGTCATCGTGGCGGGGCTGGGCTGGCGCTACCGCCTCGGCGTCGTCACGAGCTTCACCGTGGCCCACAGCGTGACGCTCGGCCTCGCGCTCTTCGGCGTGCTGCGCGTGCCGAGCCACGTCGTCGAGCCGCTCATCGCCCTCAGCATCGTGCTCATGGCGGTCGACAACCTGCTCCGCAAGACCGTCGCCATGCGGCAGCGCGTCGCCCTCGTGTGCGCCTGCGGGCTCCTCCACGGCCTCGGCTTCGCGTCGTCGATGGACGCGATGGGGCTCGACGGCGCGCACCGCGTGGCGAGCCTCGCCGGGTTCAACGTGGGGGTCGAGCTGGGCCAGGCCTCGTTCCTCGCCGCCACGCTGGCTCTACTCTTCGTCCTCCGCCGCCTCGCCCCGCGGCTGACGCCGGGCCACGTGATGCGCGCGGTGTCGGTGCTCGCGGCGGTGATGGGGGCCGTGTGGATGGTGCAGCGGATCTAGAGGAGCCGTCGATGAGATGTCACAGGGAGATCGGGAGATCGGGAGAAATCCACCTGTTCAGGGCTCCCGTCCTCCCGATCTCCCTGTGAAAATCTCAGGACCCGAAGCGGCCACCCCGATGGATCGCTCACCGCAGCCCGTACCGCTTGATCTTCTCGTAGAGGGTCCGCAGTCCGATGCCGAGCCGCGCGGCCGCGTCCTTGCGGTTGCCCTGCACCGCGGCCAAGGCGTTCTCGATGGCCGCCCGCTCGAGGTCCTCGAGCCTCGGCGTGGCGGCCGTGGCCTCTCTGCCCTCCTGCGAGTCGAGGGCGAGGTGCTCCACGGTCAGGACGCCGCCGTCCGCCAGGATGATGGCGCGCTCGAGCACGTTGCGGAGCTCGCGCACGTTGCCGGGCCACGGCGCCGCGACGAGGTGCGCCTGGGCCGCGGCGCTCAGCGCGGGCGCCGCGCGGCCGGGGCTGCCCGCGGGAGAGAGCTGCGCCAGGAGCGTCTCGGCGATGGGCACGATGTCCTCGCGCCGCTCGCGCAAGGGCGGCAGCGTGATGGGGAAGACCGCGAGGCGATGGTAGATGTCCTCGCGGAACTTTCCCTCGCGGACCATCGCGCGCAGGTCGCGGTGGGTGGCCGCGATGAAGCGGACGTCCACCTCGATGGCCTTGCTCCCGCCGACGCGCTCGAAGCTCCTCTCCTCGATGACGCGGAGCAGCTTCGCCTGGAGGGAAGGGTGGAGCTCGCCCACCTCGTCGAGGAAGAACGTCCCCCCGTCGGCCAGCTCGAGGCGCCCGCGCCTCTGCGCGTGGGCCCCCGTGAAGGCCCCCTTCTCGTGGCCGAAGAGCTCGCTCTCGATGAGCGGCTCGGAGAGCACGGCGCAGTTGATGGCGACGAAGGGCTTGCTCGCCCGGGGGCTCGCGTCGTGGATGGCGCGGGCGGCGACCTCCTTGCCGGTGCCGCTCTCGCCCTGGAGCAGGACGGTGGCGGCCGTCTTCGCGACCTTGGCGAGCGCCTCCTCGGCGGCGCGCATGCGCGGCGAGCGCGAGGCCGGCGCCTTCGCCAGCGCCGCGCGGAGGCTCGCGGATTCGCCCACGAGCTCGGCGCGCCGCGCGAGGGCGCTCGCCGCGAGCGCGCGCACCGCCGCAGGGCTCGCGACGGGCTTCTCCAGGTAGTCGAACGCGCCGAGCTTCATCGCGTCCACCGCGGTCTTCACGTCCCCGAACGCCGTCAGGATGATGACCTCGACGTCCGCCTCCTCCGCGCGGGCCACGCGGACGACCGCCATGCCGTCCGCCCCTGGCATCCGCAGATCGGTCAAGAGCAGCTCGATGCCGCCTCCCCGCAGGATCTCGATGGCCGCGAGGCCATCGGGTGCGGCGACGACGTCGTGACCGACCCCCTCGAGCGCCTCCACGAGGAAGGTGCGCACGCCCTCATCGTCCTCCGCCACGAGTATGCGTCCCATCGCCCGTCCTCAAGAATGCCGCACGGCGCCCGGCAAGAGAACCGAGAACACGGCTCCGCCGTCCGGGTGGTTCCGGCCGAGGAGCGTGCCGCCGTGCTGCTCGACCACCCGCCGGGCGACGGCGAGCCCGAGGCCGGTGCCCCGCACGCGCGTCGTGAAGAAGGGCTCGAAGAGCCGCTCTTCCTCGCCGGGAGCGATGCCCGCGCCGTGGTCCCGGACCTCGAGGACGACGTCCTTTCCCCTCGCGGCCACGCGCACCGACACCCGCTCGTCGCCCGTCGTGGCCTGGAGCGCGTTGCGCACGAGGTTCGAGACGGCCGAGGCGATGCGCGAGAGGTCCACGAAGACGGCGGGCGGCGTGAGGGTGAGGTCGAGGTCGAGCCGGTCCTTGTCCAGGCCCTCGAGCGCGCGCTCGAGCACCAGGGAGGTCGCGACCTCCTCGCCCTGGAGCGGGCCGTCGCGCACGAAGTCGAGCAGATCGTTGGTCAGGCGCACGAGCCGCTCGGACTCGCCGACCACGCGGTCGGCCTTCTGGCGCTCGCGCGTACCCTCCCCGAGGGCCTCGACCAGCAGCTGGGCGTGGCCCTTCAGGGCGGCCAGCGGGTTTCGGAGCTCGTGGGCCATGACGGACGACATCTGGCCCAGCGCGACGAGCCGCCGGTCGCGCTCCGCCGCCCTCGCGATCGCCGCTTGCCGGCCGATGTTGCGCTTCAGCACGATGGCCGCGCCGAGCAGCACGACGACTGCGACCGCACCGACCTCCGACGTCCGATCCATCGCGGCGCGGAGCTGGGTGGCCACGGGGGTCTCGAACTCGAGGACGACGAGGGGCGGCATCCGGCCCGCCGGTAGAAGCCCGTCCGCCTCCGGCTCGCCCCACGCGAGGGCCTCGGGCCCCATGCCCGGTGGGAACCCCGGGGGACCCAGGCCGTCCGGTCCAGGGCCGTCCGGTCCCGGCCCCTCCGGTCTCCCCGGTCCCGGTCCGCCGGGCGGGTGGGCGCCCAGGCCCGGGAGCATCTCGACGATGCGGGCGCGCTGCCCGGTCGACCGCACCTCCCCCGACTTCATCCCGCGGTCCGGGACGAGGCTCGTGCCCACCTCGGTCAGCTCGCCGCGCGGGCCGCCGACCGCGAGGTAGCGCAGGCCCGCGCTCTTGTGCCGCTCCAGGATCCCGCGCAGCTCGTCGGCGCTCGGCGGCCCGCGGTGCGCGAGAAGCTCCTGCCGGACGCTGGAGAGGAGGCTCTCCCCCTCGCCGCGCGTCAGCAGCTCCGAGGCGTCCTCGAGGCCCGCGCGGGCGACGAGGACCGTCAGCGCCAGGCCGAAGGCCGCGAGCGTCGCGACGAGCACTCCGCCCCAGGCCGCCAGTCGGGGCCGCAGGGCTCTGGTCGCCTCGAGGGTCACGTCGGGGGAGAGAGTACCGCCGTTCATCGGCGCTCGTTGCATACGGTGCGGCCCACACGCGGCGCCTAACGCAAGGGTCGCGCCGCGTGTGTTTCGGCGACGTTGCGCGCTCGCCACCCACGACGGCTGCGGTTTCCGCAGCACGCGGTGCGGGAACGGCAGCTCCGGATTGGTGAACCGCAGAGGCGCAGAGGGCGCAGAGGGAAAAGAGATCTTGGACGACTCGCTCTGCGCCTCTGCGGTTTCTTGCCTCCGAGAAATCGGTTCGGTGGACCTAGATGGCCCGGACGCCCCGCCGGTAGCCGACCTTCGACAGCGCCTCCTCGATGACGTGCTCGCGCGCCTTGGTCTCCGGCTCGGCGTCGGCGGTGAGCACGAGGCGGTGGGCGAGGACGCTCGACGCGACCGCCCTCACATCATCAGGTGCGACGAACGGCCGGCCATTCATCAGCGCGAACGCCTTGGCCGCCTGCATGAGGCCGAGGGTGGCGCGCGGGCTGCACCCGAGGGCGACGCGCGGGTGCGTGCGCGTGAAGGTGCAGATGCCGACCGCGTAGTCGATGAGATCGTCCTCCACGTGGATGCGGGCGGCGATCGCCTGCAGGCTCGCGAGGTCCGTCGGGTTCAGCACGGCGCGGACGACCGGGGGATCGATCCCGTGGGTCCGCAGCATCTGCGCTTCGTCTCGCGGGGAGGGGTAGCCCATCGCCACGCGGACGAGGAAGCGGTCGATCTGGGCCTCGGGGAGGGGGTAGGTGCCCTCGAGGTCGATCGGGTTCTGCGTGGCCAGCACGAGGAAGGGCAGGGGCAGCTCGAAGCGGTCCCCCTCGATGGTGACCTGCCGCTCCTGCATGGCCTCGAGCAGCGCCGACTGCGTCTTCGCGGGGGCGCGGTTGATCTCGTCGGCCAGGACGACGTTGGCGAAGACGGGGCCGGCGCGGAGGGTGAAGGTCCCTTCGCGGGGCGACAGGACGTAGGTGCCCGTGATGTCGGCCGGCAGCAGATCGGGGGTGAACTGGATGCGGCGGGCCGTGCAGCCGAGCGCGGTGGCGAACGCCTTGACGAGCGTGGTCTTCGCGATGCCGGGGACGCCCTCGAGCAGGACGTGGCCCTTGGCGAGCAGCGCGACGAGCATGGCGTCGAGCGCGCGGGAGGAGCCCAGGTAGATGCGCGAGACTTCGTGGCGCAGGCCCTCGAGCCGCTCGCGCGCCGCGGCCACCTCGTTCGTCGCCACGGCCGTCATGCGGGGCGCCCCTTCACGTTCCGCGCGTTCTTGCGCGCCGCGGCGAGGATCCGGTTCACGACGGCCGCCGTGACGAGGACCTCCCGGTCGCGGATCTTCCGGAGCGCGTGCGTTTGGGGCGACAGGATCATCGTCTCGATCTTCGCCATTCGTAGCAGAAGCTGCCGAAGAGCGTGGCCCGCTTTGGCATCGAGGAGGTGCGACCCGGTGACGTGCGCGACGAGGACGTCGGCCGCGGGGACCCGTTCGAGGCCGAGGAGGATCGTGAGCTCCTCCTCGAGCGCGCTCTTCAGCTCGAGGAGGGCCAGCGCGCGCGACGCCCGCGCGCCGCCCACGACGGACGCGTGCCCCGCGACCCCTCCCTGCGCCGCAAGGGGGATGACGCGCGTGTAGCGCGGCGTCGTCGCCGCGTGCACCTTGCCCGCGCGCGATCCCGTCCACATGACGAGGCCGAGGCCGAGGACGACGGAGAGGAAGTAGGTGAGGAAGGGCGGCATCCCCTCCCGCGCGACGCTGGCCAGAGCCTCGTTCACGTTGCGCATGAGGTCCGAGCCGCCCGACGTGCTCTCCCCGACCTTGCCGTGCAGATCGAAGGTGCCGCTCAGGATGTAGACCTTGCCGGGCGTCGCGGAGGGGGCGTCGGCGTTGGCGGCGTAGCCGAGGATGTTCTTGGCGAAGAGCTTGTTGCCCGGGTACCGCAGCATGGAGTTCATGACGAACGACGCGTCGCCCACGGCGAGCAGCCGGCCCTTCAGGACCAGACCCGCGAGGGCCACGACCACGTCCGGCTCGCCCTGGCCCCGGACGGAGAGGACGGGCGACAGCTCCGCGTTGGCGAGCCCGGTCGCGTGGTTCAAGACGACGCGGCCGACGCCGTTGGTCAGCACGTGGTGGCTGGCCGGTTCGGCGATGGGGAGCTCGGCGTTGTGACGGAGCACCTCGGCAGGCCGGCTCGGCAATGGCACCCGCTGGATGCTGAAGTACTGCAGGAGCTCGTCGCCGTGGCCGAAGTCGTCGAGCAGGATGACGCGCCCGCCCGACCGGAGGAAGGCGCCGAGGCTGGCGACGTCGAGGGGCTGGTCGGGGTGTAGGAGAACGAGCGCGTCCTCGGGCGTGAGCTCGCCCAGCTCGACGCGGGAGGTCGGCACGGCCCGGGCGCCGAGCTCCGTTCGCGCGAGCTGCACGAAGTCCGCACAGCCTTCCCAGTCCCGACCGCCGAGGTCGAATGGCTTCGCAGCCGCCGGACGGGCGAAGAGGCAGACCGCCGCGGCCACGAGCGCCACCGTCAGCGCGAGCAGGCTTGTGCGCCCGGCAGGTCTGCAGACAGCTACGTCGGCTCGGTGACTGCCGCCCATCCGTGATACGTCCCGCTCCGTCGAGTTGCTTCGTTACGCCGCACTGCGGCGAAGGCCCGTACGAGAGCGCCTTATGAGCGCACCGGCATGGCCGTACACAGAGACGACTCTACACCGGCTTGCGGGCAACCTCTTGACCCTGGCACCGCCGTTGCTAAGAATTTCTGTTGTAGAGTAGGGCCGAAGTTTCGATTTTCTCGCGAGCGCGGGCTACGCTTTCCAGGAGGACCCATGCTCCCTCCGTTCATCATCGAGCAGATCCGAAAACGCGAGGAAGAAGAGCGGGCTCGTTACGAGCAGCCGCAGCTCGAGATCCCTATCGAGCGACCGCGGCCCCCCCGCGCGCCCGAGAAGTCCGAGGAGGAGGGAAAGCGCGGCGTCATCATCCTCGACCTGATGTCGGACTGAGGGCGGTCGGGCTGGCGGACTGAGCCCTCGAGCTGGCGGCGGCTGGAGCTCTACCCGGGAGCCCGGCCTTTTTTGTCAGGGCCCCAGGTAAAGATTGCGTGCCTTGCGGACGCGTGAGTAGGCTCCGCCCCCAAATGGTCTGGCTTGGCGACGGCTTGCGTGGCGGAAGGAGGTTGCGAGGCATCCTCCCAGCGTCCCTCGGCGTCGCCATGCTCTGCGGGGTCGCCGGCTGCTACGACGCCGGGAACGGCACGGCCCCGCCGCCGGACACCTTCTACTTTCCGGTCGGTCTGGCGGTGTCTTCGGGCGGCAACGTCCTCTACGCCATCAACTCGGACTTCGACCTCCAGTGGAATGGCGGCACCCTCCAGTCCTACGATCTCCATCAGATCCGCCGGGATACGGTCCTGACGATCGCGAACCCCACCAACCCGGCCGGCAACGTCCCCTTCGTCAACCCGCCGCCGCCGCCGCCGTACAATTGCCCCAGCAATCCGCCGCAGTACATGACCAACAACTCCGGTCAGCGGCAGCCCATCGGGCAGACGTGCTCCCCCCAGGTCGACTCGAGCTTCTACGTCCGCGACTCGGCCACCATCGGCGCGTTCGCGACGGACCTCCAGGTGTCGATCGGCTCGTTCCCGAGCACGTCCTCCTCGTGTGGGTCCGCGGTTCAGGGGGCCACCGGCACCTACACCTGCCAGCGCCTCTTCGCGCCCGTCCGCGGCGACACCTCGCTGACGTGGGCGGCCATCGTCGAGGACGACCCGCTCGTCGCCCCGGTGGAGCAGCCCGACGGCGGCTCGGCGCCTGGCTACCTGCCCTTCACGCTGAACTGCGGCACCCGCACGGGCGTCGAGAACCGCTGCGCGACCGACCACCAGGCGGGCGTCAACCCCAACGATCCCGGCGACACCCGCTTCATCACGATGCCGGGCGAGCCCTTCGGCATGGCCCAGACCGACGACGGCACGGCCATCGTCATCACCCACCAGACCGAGCCCGAGTCGAGCCTCTTTCTGACGGGCATCAACCCGCCTCCCGACGCCGGCAGCATCTCGCCCGAGCCCCTGCAGACCGTCTTCACCCCCTCCATCCAGTTCGTGGTGACGGGCATCGACAACGGCGGCAACGGCATCGCCGCCGTCCCCCACGATCCGGACGCCTTCCCGCAGTGCCCCCAGTCGGGGAGCGTCGGCTGCCCCCGTCCCGCCTTCCTCCAGACGAGCCGGGACGTCGCGAAGGTGGATCTCCTCCGCTACTACAGCGACCAGGACGGCGAGAACTCGTCCTCGCTCCTCCGCCCCTTCCTCGACGAGGAGGAGGCGTTCGGGCTGACCGTGAACGCGAGCGGCTCCGACTCGCGCGGCATCGCGATCGACTCGACCCCCCGCATCGCCTGCAAGGCCACCATCTCGATGAACGACCCGCAGTACGCGGCCAAGATCATCGAGTGCGCGCGGCTGCCGGCGCGGGTCTTCATCGCCAACCGGGCGCCCGAGTCGCTCATCCTGGGCCAGGTCGGCGCTGCGTCGACGAACGGGGACGGCACCTACGACGCCGATCAGCTGGTCTTCACGGGCAACGTACCCCTGCTTCCCGGGCCGTCGCGCGTCTACCTGGCGCCCATCGTCGACTCGGACGGCAACTATGCGCTCCGCGTCTTCGTCGTCTGCTTCGACTCGAACACCATCGTCGTCTACGACCCGAACGCGAACATGGTGGAAGCCTTCATCAACGTGGGGGTTGGCCCGTTTGCCATGGCGTTCGATCCGTTCACCCTCCAGAACGTCGCGCTCCACGCCCCCGTCCCGCAGGACCCGCGCGAGCCCGACCTCGATCTGAAGGTCTACCGCTTCGCCTACGTGGCGAGCTTCACCGACTCGTACGTGCAGATCATCGACCTCGACAACTCGCGCACCGACAAGTCCACCTTCGAGCAGATCGTCTACACGCTCGGCACGCCGACCTTGCCCAAGGGGACGCAATGAGCTGGCGACGACGACCGGTTCGAGCGGTCCTGGTGTCGCTCGCGATCTCGGGCGCGGTCCTCGGCGCGATTGGCGGTGTCGCGGGCATGGGCATGGCGAGCTGCTCGGCCACGACCACCAACAACCCCCTCCGCAGCTTCCAGTACGCGCAGAAGATGGACGTCGTCTGCCTGCAGGTGAACGGGCCGGACGCGGGTGCGCCCGCAGGCGCCATCCTTCCCGTACCCCAGCCGCAGGCCCAGTGCGCCCCGGACCCCATCAACGTGAACGGGTTCGCCCAGCCCTTCCACCTGTTCGCGCTCGTGACCGAGCTCGTTCGCGGCGAGGTGGCCGTGGTCGACCTGACGGCCGGTACGGTCGTCGACATCGACCGATCGACGCCGGGCTACCAGTTTCTTCCGGTCGGCGCGAACCCGCGGGACATCAAGTCGACCGCGGACGGGTCGATGACGTACGTGTCCTGCGCGGAGCCCAACAAGCCCGCGCTCTACGCGCTGCCGAGCTCGCGCATCCTCGGTGACTCGCTGACCGGCCCGAACGGGCTGGCCGTCTCGCAGCTCCCCCAGCCGCCCGTGCCCCTCCTGACGACGTGGCCGGCGTGCGAGCTGCCGCGCGCGCCGGGCCCCATCGCCATCGTGCCCACCACGAGCGCCGACGGCGGAGCGCCGACGTCGGGCCCGGGCTACGTGATCTCGGTCGTCCTTCCCGGCAACGGCGGCTCGCCGGACGCGGCAGGCTCGCAGCCGGCGATCGTCCTCACCATCGATCCCGAGCCGCTCATGCGCGGCGCGGGCCTCGACGCCGGGCCCGGACCCGAAGTGGCCCCGGGGTCGCTCGCTCCCTGCCCCATCCTCGGCGCGACCGAGCTCGCCAACGACTTTCCGTCGCCCACGCCCGGCCCGCCCTGGTCGGACGGCGTTCCCTACGCGGACGCCGGGCCCCCGCCGCTCCCTGTCGCCGCGGCCACGTGCCCGGCGACCGACGGCGGCGTCGCCCTGGCCGACACCGGGCCCGCCCTGCCGACCCCGCTCTCCCAGGCGACCGCCGCGGTCATCGACGGGCAGATGCTCTACGTGGCGGACGGCGCGCTCCCGGTCATCCACGTCATCGACCTGTCGACGCCGTCGCACCCCGTCGAGCGCGCGCCCCTCCTCGCGACCAACCTCGCGAGCCCGGGACGCCTCGTGTCGGTCGGCCAGCTCGCGCTGAGCCCGCCCACGCGGAGCTACCAGAAGTTCCTCTACGCCATCGACACGACCGACACCCCGGCCAGCCTGATGGTGTTCGACGTGACCGACCCGCTCACGTCGCCGCACGTGCCGCTCACCCGCCCGAACCCCGAGCTGAACCCGTTCCAGCCGGTGGACCGCCTGGTCTTCGGCTCGCCCGTGGCGACCCTGGCGTTCGTCCGCCACGACTGGCCCCTCATCGAGACGCCGAGCGGGCAGGTCACCGGGGCGGCGCAGTCCGGCGTCCTCTGCAACCCGAACCCCAACGCGATCGCCCCGGGCGGCACCTCCTCGAGCGGTCCGTTCCTCGATCCGGGCGCCTACTACACGGCCGCCGTCACGAACCAGCCGGAGGGCATCACGCCCACGACGCTGAGCCTCTGGCCCGAGCGCCTGCGCGGGGTCTTCGGCTTCGTGACCCTGTCGACCGGCGCCGTCGTCGTCGTCGACGTCGACGACTGGGACGCGCCTTGCCGCCGCCCCGACCCGATGGAGAACGACGCAGGGATGCCCGTCGCGCCGAACGACATCGCGCCGGTGGAGCCCACGGCGGCGAGCGCCTCGGACCTCAATCCGTACCACGCGCCGAACGCCAACCCGAATACGTCCAACGCCGATCCGACGTCGCAGGAGTCCTTCTTCCCCGTCAGCGCGCCGCACCGGACCCGCTCGTACTACCCGCTGAAGAACGACGTCACGGCCGGCCCCCACCAGCCGTACCTCACCGTGGCCCCGCAGCTCACGACCGAGGAGAGCGCGACGTTGAGCGGCGTGGGACCGGCCTCGGCACAGAACCCGCTCATCCTGCCCACGAGCACGACGATCGCCGACCCGTACGGACAGACCATCCCGGGCTACGACACGAACCCCAACATCCGGTTCGCGTGGGAGGACCCGACCGTCCAGATGGATCAGAACTGGACGGTGGACTACGAGAGCGAGTTCAACGCGCAGTACTACTCGACCGCGTCGTTCAACATCGCGACGCCGGACAAGTTCCAGACGCTCACCCTGACGGCGGGCAGCGGGCTGCTCTGCCGCACGGGGGTCGAGGATCTCGACGTCGGGACGCAGCGCGCCCAGGAGATCCTCGCCGCCCTCTCCGGCAACGTCGGGGACGCGGGCGCGGACGGCGGCGGCACGCCCTCGGGGTTCGTCACCCCGGACGACCTCACGGGACGCCTCGTCGACTACATCCAGCTCGCCGACAACCTCCTGCCCTACCAGCCCGACGGCGGCATCGTCGACCCGTACTGGTCGGAGCCGAACACCGTCGCTACCACGCTGCCCGACGGCGGGGTCGTGACGGAGTCGTGCTGGACCAACCCGGACGGCACGGAGGTCACGAACCCGCAGGACCGCTACAACGAGTGCCTCGCGACCTTCGGCACCGCCGACGAGCAGCAGACCTCGCGCGACTTCCCCATCCTCCAGGCCTACGACGACCACTTCGTCATCGGGCGCTTCTACAGCCCCACGGCCGCGAAGCCGCCGCTCCCGACGGGGGCGAGGCCGGCCGGGACGCTCGCGCAGCAGAAGATCGATCCGGCGAACCCCACCATCCTGAAGCTCGTGAAGTGCTGCTTCGAGAACGTGACGTCCGTGAACATCCGGGCGGGCGGCGAGTGGGTGGCCGTCGGGTCGGCGAACGGGTTTTTGCACCACATCATCACCGATCCTGCGACGGGCCGCTGCGTCCAGAACTGCGACCCCTCGCAGGTCCTGCTGAACTCGCGCTCGGTCGGGCTCATCGCGCCCTCGGTGGACAGCACGGGCGCGCGCGTCTTGCCGCCGACCTTGCCGGACCGCAACAGCCCCCTCGCGATGCGCAACCCGATGTTCAGCTACCTCACCTTCAACGGGACCGCGGTCGCCGGCGACGGGGGCACCACCGTGACGGAGGTGGTGCCTGCCCGCGACGACGTGTGGAGGTTCTCGACGCGCGGCGAGTTCACGCCGCTCGAGATCAACATCGCCGCCACCAACACCTCGGTCGCCCCGCAGTCGATGTTCTTCGTGCAGTCGTTCGGTCAGCTCGCGGTGATCGACGGGTCGTCGCAGGGGCTCATCATGATCGACCTGAACGCGCTCGATGAGGCGCACACGCCGTATTACTGAGGGCGAGCGAGTCGTTGTC
>Ga0302279_10004321_pt1 | contig 16911 bp, 10 predicted proteins | sample III_Bog_N3_3_FD_194541 | JGI IMG/M metagenome (GOLD analysis project Ga0302279, IMG submission 194541) | Peat permafrost microbial communities from Stordalen Mire near Abisko, Sweden - III_Bog_N3_3 | ecosystem: Environmental > Terrestrial > Soil > Wetlands > Peat | place: Sweden: Abisko...
GGGTCGGCCGCGTGCGAGCCGCTCCGTCGTACAGGTCGATCCAGGCCTGCGGCCTGTTGCTCGTGCCGTGGGACCGATGTCCGGGTCCGCTTCGGCTGGGTGGGGCCCCGGGAGCGGGGCCCGGGGCGCGTTGCAGCCGCGCCCCGGTTACCGGACCGGACTAGGGGGGTACCCGACGACGATCGGAGGACCGGACTGCTTCAGGCGCCGGACCATGTCAGTCCTCCGCCGCCGTACGTCCGAAGTCCCGTCGGAACCCCGTGGGGAGCAGCAGTTCCAGCACGTCGTCGACCGTGACCACACCGAGGACGGTGTGGTGCTCGGGATCCAGCACGGGGGCCACGATGAGGTTGAAGTCGGACATCTTGCGGACGATCTCACCGAGGTCCCAGTCCGGGTGCAGGTGCAGGGGGTTCTCCTCGCACACCGAGCCGAACGGGGCCGCAGAGGCCGACTGGACGAGACGGACGACCGAGGCCGAGCCGACCACCTCCCCTTCCACCCCGTCGGCGAAGACCACGTTCAGTGCCTCGGGGGCGAAGCTGCTGGTGCGGACGGCATCGAGCACCTCGGCCACGGTCAGGCTCGCCGGGAGGCAGAGGAAGTCCGGACTCATCAGGCCGCCGGCCGTCTCGGGGTGGTAGCTGAGGAGCGCCCGGACCTTGCGCTGCTGGGGCTCGGGCATGAGGTTCAGGATCGGCAGCCTCCGGTCCTGGTCGATGTCCCCGATCAGATCGGCGGCGTCGTCCGGCGCCATCGACCCGAGCAGCCGCGCCGCCTCGACATCGGACCGGCTGCGGACGAACTCGGCCTGGTGTTCGGCGTCGAGCTCCTCGAACACGTCGGCCTCGAGCTCGAGGTCCTCGCCCACCGCCTCGATGATCTCCTCGCCCTCCTCATGGGACGCCGCCTCGACCAGGTCGGCGATCTGCGCCGGGTGCAGCTTCTTGAGCTTGCGGTACGGGATGCGGAGCTTCGACGTCGGAACGTGGGCGACGAAGGGCTCGATGCTGGCCCAGTCGACCATCGGGCCCGGCTTGGTGCCCTTCCCCAGGGGACCCGGAAGCAGGCGCCGCAGCAGTGGGCGGCCGGACGGGTCGACGGCCACGACCTCCCAGGTGTCGGCCACCTTGGCCAGCTCGATCTCGTTCGCCTTGATGATGCGGCCGCCGACGAAGTTGATGGCGTGTCGGGCCAGGAGGTCCCGGGCCAGCAGCAGCTCTCCCTCACGGCGCTCGAAATGGCGCAGGTCCACCCGGCGACCATCGAAGAGCACGCGCCCGGGTTCGAAGGCGGCCACCTTGCGGATGGGTACGAACAGGTCCCGTTCGCCGATGGTGACGACCAGTCCCACGACGGGCGGGTGCGGAGCGTCACCCAGGCGCACGACGAGGTCCTTGACGCGACCGATCCGGTCGCCGCCGAGGTCGACCAGCGGACGCCGGACGATGCTGGAGAGATGCAGGATCTCCCTGTCGGCGTGCGTCGCCACGTCGCTCGTGCTCATACGCCCCCAAGCGTAGACGGACGCCGCCGTGTCACGGGTGGCCGCGGGAGACCGTCCGGGCGCCGACCGCCACCTGTCCGCTTCCGCACCCGACGGGTATTCTCGCCGGCATGGACCTGAACTACCCCGTCGAGACCGAGCCGTTCCGCGCCGAGATCCGCCAGTGGCTGACGGACAACCTGCCGGAGGGCTGGGGCACCCCCGGGTTCTCGATGACCAAGGAGGAGCGCAAGGCGTTCCTGGCCGACTGGACGGCCAAGCTCTTCGGGGGCGGCTGGATCTGCGCCTCGTGGCCCCAGGAGTACGGCGGCAAGGGTCTCAGCCTCATGGAGTCCGTGGTACTCAACGAGGAGTTCGCCCGGGCCGAGGCGCCGCTGCGGGCCGACTTCTTCGGTGACACGCTGGTCGGCCCGACCATCCTGCAGTGGGCGTCCGAGGAGCAGAAGCAGCAGTTCATCCCCGGCATCCTGAAGGGCACCATCGCCTGGTGCCAGGGCTTCAGCGAGCCCGACGCCGGCTCGGACCTGGCCGGCCTCAAGACGCGCGCCGAACGGGACGGCGACGAGTGGGTCATCAACGGCCAGAAGGTGTGGACCACCCAGGCCCAGTTCGCCGACTACATCTTCCTGCTGGCCCGCACCGACCCGGACGCCCCGAAGCACGCCGGCATCTCCTACCTGCTGGTGCCCATGGACCAGCCCGGCATCGAGGTCCGGCCGATCGCCCAGGTCGACGGCAGCGCCGACTTCAACGAGATCTTCTTCACGAACGCCCGCTGCCCCGTGGAGAACGTGGTCGGCGGCGTCAACAACGGGTGGAAGGTGGCCATGACCACCCTGGGCTTCGAGCGCGGCTCGTCGGCCACCACGGGTCACCGCCGGTTCCTGCGCGAGCTCGACGCCATCATCGCCACCGCCCGGGACAACGGTCGGATCAACGACCCGCTGATCCGTCAGCGGCTGGCCACGGCGTGGTCGAAGGTCAAGATCATGGAGATCAACGGCTACCGGTCGTTGACCGACGCGTTGAACGGCACCCACCACATGGCGGCGCTGGGCGCGGCCAACAAGATGAACTGGTCGGAGTTCCACCAGGAGACGATGGAGCTGGCCATGGACATCCTGGGCATGGACGGCCAGATCCTGACCGGCGACCCGAACGAGGTCTCCGAGGAGGGGCTGCGCCGGGGTCGCGAGGACTATCCGGTCAGCGCCCTGCAGGCCTCGTTCTTCTTCTCGCGGTCCGAGACCATCTGGGGTGGGACGGCCGAGATCCAGCGGAACATCGTGGGCGAGCGGGTGCTGGGGCTGCCCAAGGAGCCCAAGGCGGTCGCCGCCGGCTGATGCGTCCACCGCCCCGGTGGAGCGGTCAGGCCACCCGAGGTTCGGACTCGATCTCCTTGACCGCCCGCGCCTCGACGGCGCGGCCCCCGGCCCCGTCGGCCCGGAGCCTCACCTGGTGGCGCCACATCAGCAGCCCCGCCGACAGCACGGTGGCCACGGCGCCGACCAGCAGGGCGACGCGGGGGCTCGTCCACTGGGCGATGGCGCCCACCAGCGGCGCCCCGATCGGCGTCGTACCGAGGAAGGCCATGGCGTAGAGGGCCATCACCCGACCGCGCATGGCCGGTTCCGCCGTCAGCTGCAGGGTGGCGTTGGCCGTGGCGATGAACCCGATCGACGCCGCGCCCATCAGCACGATGAGCAGGTCCGCGGCCAGCAGGGTGGGGGCCAGCGCCACGGCGGCGAGCAGTCCGCCGAAGACCAGCGCCAGGACCTGGAGCAGGCGCGGCGTGGGTCGGGCGTGGTGGGCGGCGACGAGGCCGCCGACCACCGCACCGGCGCCCATGCAGGACGTCAGGACGGCGTAGGTCCCCGCGCCCCCGTGGAAGGTCCCCTTGGCCAGCAGCGCCAGGGTGACGGTGAAGTTGTAGGCGAAGATCCCGATCAGGGCCACGGACAGCAGGACGTTGCGCAACGCCGGGGTGGCCCAGACGTAGCGGAATCCCTCGCGGACCTGGCCCCGGGCCCGGGGCACCGGCGTGCCCCGGTGCAGTTCGCGTGTGCGCATCATGGCCAGTCCCACGAGCACGGCGGCGTAGGAGGCGGCGTTGACGAAGAAGCAGACGCCGAGTCCGAACACGGTGATGATGACGCCGCCGATGGCCGGACCCACCACCCGCGACATGTTCATGAGCGAGGAGTTGAGGCTGACGGCGTTGGCCAGGTCGTCACGGCCGACCATCTCGATCATGAAGGTCTGGCGGGCCGGGTTGTCGAACAGGTTGACCACGCCGAGCAGGCCGGCGAGCAGGTACACCTGCCAGAGCACGACGGTGTCCGTGACCACCAGGATGCCGAGCACCAGGGCCAGCAGCCCGCCGGCCGTCTGCGTGAAGAAGAGCAGGTTCCGCTTGTTGGCCCGGTCGGCCACGAGCCCGCCCCACGGCCCGAACAGCAGCATGGGGAGGAACTGGAGCCCCACCACGATGCCGAGCGCGACACCGCTGTCGGTCAGGTGGAGGACCAGCCAGGCCTGCGCCACCGACTGCATCCAGGTACCGGACACCGAGATGAGCTGCGCGGTGAAGTAGAGGCGGAAATTCCTCACCCGCAGCGAGCTGAAGGTCTGGCGTGCCGCGGCGCGGACCGCGCTCATCCGTCGTCCATGTCGACCAGGCGCTCGAGGAGGTCGGTCAGGTCGGCGAGCGCGGCACGGTCACCGGGCTCGAGCCGGTGCAGGCGATCGGCGAGGAAGGCGGTCCGCATCGAACGCGACTGGCGGAGCGTCTCCGCTCCGGCCGGGGTGAGGGTCAGGCGCGCCATGCGGCGGTCGTCGGGATCGGTCACCCGGGTGACGAGGCCCCGGTCCTCGAGGGCCCCCACCACCTTGGTCATGGTCGGCGGTTGCACGGACTCGCGTGCGGCCAGCGCCCCGAGCGTCGGCGAGCCGAGCCGGTCCACCCCGGCGAGGGCCGAGGCCTGGGACGGTGTCAGCCCCCCGGTGGCGTGCTGGCGGAGCCGCCGGTGCAGCCGGGTGACGGCCAGCCGGAGCCGCGACGCCAGCTCCGCCTCGGCCGGGTCCCCCACCCCCTCGGGTCCGACAGCCGCGCCGGTGGGGTCGTCGATCGGCGCCGGGAGGGTCGAGGTCATGCCGTCAGTATAGTTAGTTTTGCTAACTAATGCGTCCGTCGCACCCGGGTCCGGCCGGTTCCCGGCCTCTGACCAGGGAGTCCGTCAGTGCGGGCCGAGCGCGGCCAGCAGCGGCAGGATCCGGGGCGCCAGGTAGGCGCCCCCGGCCAGGGTCGTGTGGACGCCGTCCCCCTGACGGACGACCCGACCGTCGAGCGTCCAGGTGAAGTGCCCCTGCGGGTCGAGGAACCGGTTGAGCGGCACGAGGCTCACCACGCCGGGGTGGCGCCGGGCCACGTCGGCCAGGAGCTGGTTGAGGCGGTCCACCCGGGCCGGGTCGTCCTGGGGCCACGGGCTGCCGTCCGGCTGCTCGCCGGTGTGGAAGTAGGGGGCGGTGAACAGGGCCACCCGGGCGCCACCGGACGAGAGGACGGCCACCGCCCGGTCGAGCTGGGCCGTCTCGTAGGCGTCGTACCCCGGGTCGCCGAGGTGCTGCCAGCGGCCGTCGACGACGCGGTCCATCACTTCCCAGAAGCCGATGACCAGACCGACGACCTGCGGATGCAGCTGGCGCACGTCGTCGCTCCACCAGGTCGGCCACGTCGGGCAGTTGGGGAACGGATCGCCCACCACGCCGTGGTCCGACAGCGGCAGGGCGACGGCCACGCCGCAGCCCGTGTGCGAGCGGCCGCCGAGGTCGATGCCGTAGGCCCGGGCGTAGGGGGCGATGCCGACGGCCACGGTCAGGGCCAGCGAGTCGCCGACGATGAGGACGCGCAGGCGCCGCCCCGACCCGTCGAAGCTCGTCAGGTGGACGGCCCGCCACTCGGCGGCCGTCGCCGTCGCACCGACCAGGCCGGCCGGGGTCGTGGGGGCCGCCGTCGCCTGTCCGGCGGTGCCCGCCACCACCACCGCCACGGTCACCACCACGGCCACGACGGCCGGTCCGGCCGCGCGCAGGGTGCGCCAGAAGCGCCCCTCGAGGACCGGGCGCTCGACAAGGTAGAAGCTGGCCGCGGCCACCGCCACCGTCACCCCCGTCCGCAGCGCCAGCAGGGCCGGTCCGTGCAGGCCCGTCCGCCCCGCGTCGAGGTAGACGGCCACCGGAAAATGCCACAGGTAGATGCCGTAGGACAGCGTGCCCAACCACACCAGGGGGGCGATCGACAGCAGTCGGGCCAGCGGGCCGCGGGGCACGGTGACCACGGCCGCGATGGCCACCGCCGAGCACAGGGCCACCAGCAGGAAGCCGCCGCGGTAGGCGGCGCTCGAGGCGCCGTCCAGCCGGCGGGCCGCCAGGAGCACGACGAGCCCGCCCACCAGACCGGCCACCGTGAGCACGATCCGGACCGCCCCGGCCCGGGCGAGGGGGGCCATGCCGCTCGCCCCCTGCCGCCGGGCCACCAGCGTCAGGAGGCAGGCCAGGACCGCGCCGACCAGCACCGACTGGGCGTGGGTGTCGGTGCCGAAGTAGATCCGGGTGGTGTTGCCGCCCGGGTGGAAGAGCGCCGCCATCTCGACGGCGGAGGCCACCGCACCGACAGCGGCCACGGCCAGCACGGCGCGCACCCCCCGCCGGAACGATCCGGCGAGGTGGAGCACGCCGAGGACGACGAGCGGCCACACCAGGTAGAACTGCTCCTCCACGGCGAGCGACCAGGTGTGGGTCAGCGGCGAGGTCGCGCCGGTCGCCACGAAGTAGTTGCCGCTGGTCGCCACCTGCCACCAGTTGGAGACGTAGAAGAGCGCCGACAGGGCCGCGCCGCGGAACCCGGGATACGTCCCGGCCGGCTCCGCGAACCGGACCATGAGCGTCACCGCCACCAGGACCAGCAGCAGTGCGGGCAGCAGGCGGCGGGCCCGTCGCAGCCAGAAGGTCCCGAGCCCGATGCGGTCCCGCCGCTCGTACTCGGCCAGGAGCAGCCCCGTGATGAGGAAACCGGACAGGACGTAGAACACGTCCACGCCGAAGAAGCCCCCGCCGAGCCCGCCGACGCCGAAGTGGAAGCCGAGCACGAGCAGGACGGCGACGGCCCGCAGGCCGTCGAGGCCGAGTACGCGCCCACCGCCCGTGGCCGAGGGGCGGTCGGCCAGTGCGTCGGCGTGGAACCGGTGGTGGGGTGCTGCCGGGCTCGGGGTGGTCATGGCGTGCTTCCTCGGACGTCGCCCCGGCGGCCCGGCGACGCGGGCCCCGGTGTCGACGCACGGTATCCCACCGGCGCCGTCCCGGCCGTCGGGCGGACACGTCCGACCGGCCTCCGGGCTGTACATTGCGCGGATGCACGCCACCCGGAGCCGCTGGACGGCCCACGGACTGGCTGCCGGCCTCTACCTGGCCCTGGCCCTGGCGCTGTGGTCCGGCGTCTGGCTCCACCACCCGACGTCGACGTCCACCTGCGGCTGCGGCGACACCTCGCTCCTGACCTGGTTCATGGCCTGGCCGGCCTACGCCCTGCGCCACGGGGACGCGCTGTTCTTCTCGACCCGGGCCCTGCACCCCTACGGCATCAACCTGCCGGCGAACACCAGCTTCCTGGCCATCAGCCTGCCGCTCGCCCCGGTGACCTGGGCGTTCGGCCCGGTCGCCTCGCTCAACGTGGCCGCCACCCTGGCACCGGTGGCCACCGCGCTGTCGGCCCGGGCCCTGCTGCTGCGGTGGACGACCTGGCAACCGGCCGCCTTCCTGGCCGGCCTGTTCTACGGCTTCTCCCCCTTCGTCATCGAGAACCTCAGCCTCCAGCACGTCGAGTTCGCCACGCTGGTCGTGCCGCCCCTCCTGTTCTGGTGCCTCGACGAGCTCCTGGTGCGCCAGCGCGGGCGGGCCTGGGCCTGGGGCCTCGCCCTCGGCGGACTGTGCGCCCTGCAGTTCTTCCTCAGCTCCGAGCTCCTCGTGGTGTGCGTCCTGGCCGCGGCCATCGGCATCGGGCTGCTGATCGCCGCCGGCCTGGTGCGCGACCCTCGGGCGGTGGCCACCCGGGTGCGCCACGCCACCGTCGGGCTGGCCACCGCCGCGACCACCGGCCTCGTGCTGCTGGCCTACCCGGCCTGGTACGCGGTGGCCGGGCCGCGCCCGCTGCCGGCCACCGTGTGGCCCGACATCCAGTACTTCGGCAGTGCCTGGCGGACCCTGCTGCTGCCGGCGGACGCCCACGACCGGGGGCCGAACGCCGTGTTGGAGACGTACGGCTACTTCGGCAGTCACCCGCTCCTGCTCGGTTACCTGGGCCTCGGGATGGCCGCCGTGCTGCTCGTCGGGCTCGCCTGGTTCCGACGGGACGGCCGGCTCTGGTTCTGCGCCGCCATGCTGGTGATCCTCGAGCTGCTGTCGCTCGGGGCGGCCGTCTGGCCGTGGCGCCTCTTCGACCACCTGCCGCTGGTCGAGAACATCGTGCCCGACCGCATCGCCGGCATCGCCGACCTGTTCGCCGCGGTGATGCTCGGGGTCATCCTCGACCGGGCCCGGGCCTGGGGGCCGGCCCCGGCCCGACCCCACGTCCCCCGACCCGGCACCCTGGTGGCCTGGGCCCTGGCCGCCACCGCACTCCTCCCCCTGGCCCTCCAGTACCGGCTCCCCTTCACCACCCGACCCGTCGACGTGCCCCCGTGGTTCACGACCGTCGGGGCGACGCTGCCCCCGAGCGCCGTCGTCCTCACCTACCCGTACGCGTCGTCCGGACTGCGCGCCCCGATGACCTGGCAGGCGGTCGGCGGCCTGCGCTGGTCGCTGGTGGGCGGCGGCAGCATCACCCCCGCTCCCCCGGCCCACCCCACGGCGAGACAGCGCGCGGTCGCCCAGGCCGGTGCCGACCTCGCCGACCTGTCCGACGGCTTCGTGCCCCTGCCGACGGGTCGCCCCGGCGAGTCGGCCCGGCTGCGCGTCGCCCTGCACGACTGGGGCGTGACCACGGTCGTGGTGCCGTCGGAGGCGGACTGGCCGGCGTCGCTGCGGGGCAGATCCGTACCCGTGGCCGTCGCCACCTTCACCGCGGCCCTCGGCGAGGCGCCGCACTACGCGGCCGGGGCGTGGGTGTGGGACGTGCGCGGAGTGCTGCGGCCCCCCGTGGTCGTACCCGTGCCCGTGTTCGTGGCCTGCACCACGTCGCCGGCGGCCACGGCTGATCCGGGCGTGGCGGGCGCCTGCCTCCTCGGATGGCACGGCCCGGCCGCCTGACGCCGGTCCGGGCAGCTGACCGCCCGCCCGGCACCACGGGGACAGGCCCGACCCTCACTACAGTTCCCAGGATGACCGACCCGGGCCCAGGCGACGCCACCGCAGGCCCGACCACGGGCACGGCCCTGGCCGAGCCGCCCGACGCCGCCACGAGCCCGGCCGGAGCCCCTGCCACCGCCCGGCCCCGGGGGCTCGACGCCCGGCCCGGCATCCCCGTGGTCGTGCTCGTGGCGGCTTACGCGGGCACCCGGATCTGGGCCGCGGTGGCCGGCGTCCGCTACGACGACAGCGTGCTCCGGGGCACGCCGCTGACCGACATGTGGCAGCTCCTCGACGTACATCTCCTGAAGGACCACCTGGCGTCCAGCGTCTGGCACCTCAACAGCCAGCCGCCCCTGTTCAACCTCTACGCCGGCTTCCTGCTCAAGCTGCCCACCGGCCTGCGGCGTCCCGTCGAGGTCGTCTGCTCGCTGGCGCTCGGCCTGGCCATGGTGGTTTGCGCCTACCTGCTCCAGGTCGAGCTGCGGGTGCCCCGGGTGGCGGCCCTCGTCGTGACCCTGGTGGTCGTGGTCGCCTCCCCCGCCTACCTGCTCTACGAGAACTGGATGAACTACGCCTACCCGACCGCGGCCCTCGGGACCGTGGGTGCCTGGAGCCTGGTGCGCTTCCTGCGGACCGGTCGGGCCCGGTTCGGCCTCGGCTTCTTCGGCGCGTCCGCGGCCATGGTCCTGCTCGACAGCACCTACCAGTTCGAATGGCTGCTGGTGGCGGCGGTCCCCGTCGTGGTCGTGCTGCGGCACCGGTGGCGTACCGTCCTGGCCGTGGCCGCCGTGCCGCTGCTGGTCGTGGCCGGCTGGTACGTGAAGGACTACGTGCAGGTCGGGACCACCGCCACCAGCAGCTGGCTGGGGATGAACCTGGCCCGCTCGATCCTCTACCGGGCGCCCGCCGGCCAGATCGCCGCGCTGCAGCGCCAGGGGCGGATGAACGCCGTCGCCTCCGTTCCACCCTTCGCCGGCCCCGAGGTCTACTCCCCCCGCTACGTCCGGGCGGTGCCGAGTCCCGTGCGGGCGGTCGGGGCGCTCCACAAGTCGGACGGGGCCACCAACTTCAACAACCCGCTGTACGTCCACATCTCGTCGCTCTACCTGCACGACGACCTCGTCTGGATCCGGGCCCATCCCCACGAGTACGCCGACGACGTCCTCAACTCGCTCGGGGTGTGGTTCGTCGGCACCGACCAGAACTTCACCGACTCCATCAACTGGCCGGCCACCCGCACCTACGCCCGCGCCTACGACCGCTATGTGGAGTGGCAGCCGACCCAGGACCCGGCCCCGGGATTCGTGGTCTTCGCCCGCGGGTGGCACCGGCCGGGCTGGCTGTCGGGCCAGGCCATGGCCGTCTACGCGCTGGCCCTGGTCGGCGCCCCGGTGCTGGTGTGGCGCCGGCGGAGGTCCGACCCGGCGATGGCCGGCACGCTCGCCGTGCTGTGGTGGACGACGGCGTACGCCTTCGCGACGTCCTCGCTCGTGGAGATCGGGGAGAACGAGCGCTTCCGCTCGGAGCTCGGACCGGTGCCGACGATCCTGGCCGTGGTGGTGGTCACCGCCGCGGTGCGGGCGACGTGGTCCGCGTGGAGGCGTACGCCGCGGCGTCAGGTCGGGGCGGCGGTCACGTCGAGCTGAACGAGTAGGTCACGCCGTCCGCGGTGGACAGCCAGTAGCCGTCGCCGTTCGGGGCGGCCGCCATGCCCACGACCGGACGGTCCAGCCGCAGGTTGCCCGTCGAGCCGTAGAAGCCGGCGTCACCGAAGTTGAAGATGCCGCCGTCGGCCGCCACCAGCCAGTAGCCCTGGCCGTCGGGTGTGGCGGCCATGCCCACGATGGGCTGGATCGACCGGAGGCCGCCGGTCGAACCGTGGTAGCCGGCGGTGCCGAAGTTGAAGATGCCGCCGTCGGCCGCCACCAGCCAGTACCCCCGGCCACCCGGTGCCGCGGCCATACCCCGGATCGGCTGGTTGAGATGGATGGCTCCGGTCGAGCCGTAGAAGCCGGCGTCACCGAAGGCGAAGATGCCGCCGTCCGCCGCCACCAGCCAGTAGCCCCGACCGTCCGGTGTGGGGGCCATGCCCACGATGGGCTGGTTGAGATGGATGGCTCCGGTCGAGCCGTAGAAGCCGGCGTCACCGAAGTTGAAGATGCCGCCGTCAGCCGCCACCAGCCAGTAGCCGCGACCCCCCGGAGCCGACGCCATACCCACGATGGGCTGGTTGAGGTGGAGGCTCCCCGTCGAGCCGTAGAAGCCGGCGCTCGTGAGGTTGAAGATGCCGCCGTCGGACGCCACCAGCCAGTAGCCCTTGCCGTCCGGCGCGGCGGCCATGCCCACGATCGGCTGGTTGAGCGCCGGCAGGGTGGAGACCGGGTTGTGCCGGGGCGGCGTGGTGGGGGAGGTGGTCGATGTGGTGGTCGATGTGGTGGTCGATGTCGTGCTGCTCGACGGCGTCGTCGTGGATGTCGTGGAGGTGGAGGTCGTGGTGGTGGTGGTGGTCGACGTCGGAGGACCGGGCACGGTCCAGTAGGTGGCCAGGGCCGACTTCATGGCAGCGATCGAGGCGGCCGAGGTCTCCACGCCCCAGTTGCTGAATTCCGACCACAGGAACCCCCCGACCTGGGGTTGGCTGGACAGGAGCTGGAGCAGCTGGGTGATCCAGGCCGCCTTGTCCCCTCCGGCCTCGACGGACGCCACCTCGTTGAGGATGACCGGCTTGCCCCAGTGCTGGCTCGAGATCAGCGCCAGCGTGGACGAGAAGATCTGGGACGGGGTCATCCAGGCGCTCGGTGTCGTGCCGAAGTTGTACCCGTCGATCCCCACCACATCGACATAGGCGGCGCCCGGATACTCCGTCGTCATGTCCGACGATTCGCCATTGGCGATGTTCGGGCACCAGACCCATTGCACGTTCTTCGCCCCGGCCGCCACGAACAGGTCGTGGATGTGCCGGAAGGCGGCGATGTAGTCAGCACTGGTGTTGCCGTTGACGCCGATCGCCCACGGGTACCAATTGCCGTTCATCTCGTGGGCGAAGCGCAGCAGCATGGGCTTGGAGAACTGGGCGGCGCTCTTGGCCCAGGCGGTGATGTAGCTGTCGTACGCGCCCCCGGCGATCGCCTGGAGGGAATACGTGTCCTGATTCAGGCCCAACGTGTAGTCCCATGGCTCCCACGTCACCTCCGGCTCGGCCCCGGAGGCGGCGATCTGGGCCACGCCACTCGACGGGAACACCGATGTGAAGCCGTCGAAGAAGTTGACGATGTCCGGGGCCCTCCCGATCTGGGTCCCGAGATCGTCCAGCTGCGGGAGCTGCGTGGGACTGCCATTGAATCCGACGACGTGAGCGCCGGGGGTACCCAGGCCCGCCGAGCCCGCCGCACCGGAGAGTCGCGGCCCGGTGGTCGGCGCGCCTCGGTTCGAGGATGCCGGGGCGACGACACCCTGGAGGAGGGAAGCGACCATCAGGACCCCGCAGGCCACTGTGATCGCGATCAGCGGCGCGCGTCCCGAGGAAGGCTTCACCGTACGTGCATCGGCACCCCACGGTCGGAACTGAAGTCGGGCCGCACCGTACCCGCGCGCCACCGACCGCGTCCTCTCGCCCGCGGCGCGCTGACGCCGCAGGGTCCCTGCCCACCTGCCCATCGGCCGAAGCTACCGGAGCGGCGACCCGGTTCCTGGTCGGGGGCGGGCCCCGGCCGACGGCAGGTGGCCCGTTGACCGGATCACCCGGGAACGGGCCCACATCCGATGAGGTGCGGGGTCAGTCCGCCACCGACCTCCGCCACTCGAGGACGGCCATCGTGGGCAGCGCCGCATAGACCAGGCCGGCTCCGAACAGGAAGGCGAAGTCGATGACACTGACCTCCGCCATCCGCACCACGGCCAAGCCGATCCAGAGCGTGGCGGTGGCGCCCACCCAGAGGCTCATGGCGACCCAGATCCGTCGGGTGTGCGACTTGCCCGAACGGGAACCGGTGGTCTGCCACTCCATCGGCCGGGCGACGAGCATGTCCCAGATGGCGAACACGTGCGCCCACGCGTAGAGCATCTTGGCCATCGCCGAGGTGACCCCGTAACGTCCCCGGTTCCAGAGAGGGAACACCACGACGCCGTAGGCGATGCTCGGGAGGATCCAGAGGTAGTTCGCTGCCCGCACATGACCCGGAAGGAAGGCCAGCAGGATGATCGGGATCACCGGTGCGAGGAAGGCGAAGAGCGCGGTGTGGATGTAGTACATGAAGCCCGAGATGAAGCACCCTCGGTTCCAGGGCGGGAGTGGGCTCGACCAGAACGACCGGGACCGCAGCATGGCCATCGAGCCGACGCACCACCGGTACTGCTGGGTGAGGAACGAGTCGGGGTCGGGTGGGCAGAGCCCGGTGGCGAGCGGGACCGGGAGATAGGCGACCCGCCATCCGTGGACGGTCATCTCGAAACCCGTGAACACGTCCTCCGAATGGTCGACGAGCGCCATGCCACCCGTCTCCTCGAGCGCAGCCCGCCGGTAGACGGCACATGACCCGACACAGATCGACGCACCGAACCGGTTCCGTGACACCTGCGTGAGCCGGTAGAAGAGCTCTTGTACCGATCCGGCGCCCCGCTCCATCCACGACTGTTCCGGCGAGGCGCGGAAGAACTGCGGGGTCTGGAGGATCCCGATCCCCGGATCGTCATCCAGGTGCGGCAGCGTCTCGAGGAGGAAGTCCGCCCGCGGGGCGAAGTCCGCGTCGAAGATCACCTGGTACTCGCCGTCCGAGATGTCGAATCCCGCGCGCAGGTTGCCCGCTTTCTTGAACCAGCCCAGGTTCTCGCGGACGTGGTAGACGAACCCCATCTCCTCCGCGAGTCGGCGGGCGTCAGGGCTGTCTCCGTCATCGAGTACGTAGACCGTGGTCCGACCGGGATACGTCGCCGCCATGTCGGCGACGTAGTTCCAGGTGTTCCGGATCACGGCCTGCTCCTCATGACAGATCGGCAGGAGGACGTCGACGGTCGGGTACTCGGTCGGCGCCCAGTCCGACACGAGGGCGCGGTGGGCGCGCACGTCGAAATTCCTGCTGCCCACGTTGATCCTCAGCGACAGCAGGTAGTAACCGAGGGTGAAGATGATGACCGGCACGAACACGAGGAGCATCGGCTCGATCATCACGAAGTAGAGCTGGCTGATGGTGAGGCATGCCATGGCGATGAGTGAGAACGCGATGAGGACGGGCATCTCGCGATCGATCCACGAGAACTTCTCGTCGTCGTCGGGCGGGGTCGGCAGCAGGGCGTGCGCGGCGGACGCCGCCGCCGCGAGGTCGAGCTCGGGCACCGGAATCGGACGGACTGCACCCCGTGCCGGCCTGCCGGCGATCGCTCCGGGATCGACTTCCGGTACCGGCCGCGGGGCCGGTGGCGGAGCCGGCAGCAGGGCGACCGGGACCGGTCGCCCCACGGAAGGCAGCCGTTTCGGCGCCACCACCTGGCCCGAGGCGTCGTCGACGCCTTCCTCCGAACTGCGAAACACGTCGAGCGTGGTCATCGGTCCTCCTCGGCTGATGGGCGAGCGATGGTGCGGCCCGTCCGGTGGCGTGACGACGCCGCCATCGATCCGTCGGGTGCCGTCGACCGCCCCCTCACCGATGCCTCCAGACGACGAAGGTCGACGTGCCGTATTCATAGGCCGTCGAGACCTTGCCCACGTAGGTGTAGTGCGGGTTGGCGGTCAGTGCTCTCGTGACCACGCCGTCCACGTAGGCCTGAGCTGGCGCATAGTCCAAGGCGATGATGCCGAAGTAGCCGGACGCGACAGCCGAACGATAGGCAGGGGCCCCGGTGAGCACGTGCCCGTGCGGGGGCCGATAGCTGAAGAAGAACATGTTGTCCCACCGCGTGGCGTCCTGAGGCGTGCCCAGGTAGTACTGGAGGACCTGCGCATTGTCCGCCAGGATCGGAGCACCGGACCTCGCCACCAGGGGACGCAGGGTGGTGGTCAGTGCCGTGGCGTTGGGCCACTCGTCGAAGAGTGCGTTGGCCTGATACGCACCGATGGCGAACATGGTGACGAGTAGGACACCGACCGCAGCGCCGCGCAGGTGACGGAGTCGACCCTTGGCCAGGCACTCGGCGAGGATGATGCCGCACAGGATCGACCCGAACCACGCCCCGAATGCGACGTGCTTGGACAATGACGTCGCCGTGTCCACGCGGAACTGGTTCACCGGCGCCACGAGCACACCGAGGACGAGGACGGCTCCGATCCCGACGGCCGGGGAGGTCCACCGGACCTTGATGCCCCTCAGGACCAGCGCGACCAGAGCAATCAGCGAGATCGCGACGACGATCCCGACCCACTCCACCGTGTCGGCGAAGATGGCGCCCCGGGATCCTGACGACGAATGCCGCAGCAGGGTGGTGCTGGTCACACCGCTCAGAAGGTCGTTCCCACCGAGCGCCAGGAGCGCGCTGACCATGGCGACGATCCCGGCCGCGAAGATCCCCACCTGGCGGCGTGCCAGGCGGTAGCCGTGGCGCTCCGCGATCAGGAAGAAGAGCAGGCCCAGCACGATCGGGTCGAACTCGAGCGTCACGTACTTCACCGCATTGGCCAAGACCAGCACAGGGATGGCCAGGAACACGCCGGGCGAGGGGTAGGGACCCGGCCGCGTGGCGAAGACGATGGTGATCCACGTGGCCAGGCACAGTACGAACAGCGACATGGCGTCATAGGTTGCGAATGCACCGAGGAACTGGGTCCCGGCCACGGTGGAGAAGACGGCTGCGGCCAGGAGCCCGGCGCCACTGGAGAAGATCCTGGTCGTGACGGCATAGGACAGCACGATGCACCCGAGGATCATGCAAAGGCTCAGCACCCGGGCCGCCTCGAGTCCGCCGACCCCGTCGACCAGTGATGCCAGCACCGGATACAGATCGGGAACACCGGAGAAGTAGGTTCCGTAGTAGAGATTCGGCCCACCGTGGAGCGCCGCATAGGTGATCTGGTGGCCGGCGGACAGGTAGGTCGCCTCGTCCAGGAAGGCCGTATTCCGTCCGATGAGCAGGCCCGACCGGATGGTCTCGACGAGCAGGATGGCAGCGAGGACGGCCTTGGACAGGGTCGAGTGACCGGACCGGCGCGCCGTCGGTTCGAGGGAGGCCTGACCGGCGGACTTGTCGGTCGCCTCACCGGATGGTTCGAGTTCGTCAGCGACGACGGGCTGGGTGACCGTCATCGGCCGTGCCCCGACCGTGTTCCGTCGCCGCGTTGCATCGCACGCCCCATGTCGTTGGTTTCCTGTTGGTTCCGGTCACCGCCGCTGCCCGCACGGGACCGGTATCCGGACTGTCTTCTGACACTGCCAATTCCGGCGTGCCCCGGGCGTGCCCCGGGCCCTCGATCCGTCGCCCGACACGACTCCCTAACACTGCCGACAAACTCCCGAAATGCTGCAGAAACACTGTCGAGAGGGTGCTGTATTGCTGTTGGAGTTCCGCAGCGTACGGGGGCCTGACCAGGAAAGCAAGAGAAATTTGCATTTGCTACCGACACAGCCATTTACTTTTGATCGGCACTCATGCAGAGTGTCGATTTCCACACACTCAGTGATAATTCCGGTAGTCCGGTAGTCCGGTAGTCCGGCGACCCGGCGACCCGGCGACCCGGCGACCCGGCGACCCGGCGACCCGGCGACCCAGCGACCCAGCGACCCGGCAACACGGCAACGCAGACACGGCACAGGGGCGGCGATCCGGACGCAGGTGTCCGTGGCGTGGTCCGCGTCGCGTCAAGCGGGCGCGTCGACGAACCGGTGGAGGTGGGCCCGTCGAGGGGCCGGAGCCGGTCGCCGGAGGTGACGGTCGTCGGGGGAGCCGGCCGCCGGGGTGACGGTCGCCGCGGCGCGCGTGGCCCGGTCGAGGTGGCGGCGGAGGGGGTGGGGGGGACACCGCCTCCGTCGTTCCGGTCACCACCTCGACCGGTCCCGCATCGTCCCGCCACGCGGCCCCGGGGGGAGGGCCGGTGGGAGGGAGGTCCTACGTCCCGCGTGCCTCGTTTCGGCGCG
>Ga0302279_10004323_pt1 | contig 16909 bp, 15 predicted proteins | sample III_Bog_N3_3_FD_194541 | JGI IMG/M metagenome (GOLD analysis project Ga0302279, IMG submission 194541) | Peat permafrost microbial communities from Stordalen Mire near Abisko, Sweden - III_Bog_N3_3 | ecosystem: Environmental > Terrestrial > Soil > Wetlands > Peat | place: Sweden: Abisko...
CAATCTGAAGCAACAGCAAGCGCGGTGGCACGATTCGCTTGGCCTGCCCAGCTTCGACCAACAGACCATCGACAAATGAACCATCGGTATGAGGATCAAATTCTTCCGTATTCACCCCATTATACTCGGTGATATAGCTCCGCCAGGACAAATCCGCAGGCGTATCTCCGACCACTCCCCGATCATCGGCCCGAATATGGCGCTGGACATCCCCGAAACGCTGGGCCAAGGCGAGCAGCGCGTCGCCGTCATTGGGCAATCCCCGGATGACACAGAATCCCTCTGCTATCATGGCTTCGCGTATCACCTGCCCCCGATCCAGTGCGTCGGCGGGGGTCGCAAGATCAATGATCGGCCTATTCTGAGACATACCGGACACCTTTCGTGACTGATTCTAGGACATCAGCCGGTAAGACCAACAGCAGGGAAGTCAATAATTGGGTCTGTGTTTTCGGTATAAGGGTCGAAGGTCTTCCACAACAGCTCATGGCCAAAGTATAGGCCGCCGTTAACGAGCGTCGAAACGCCGGTGATGCCCCCGGCAACAAGGGCGCTGCCGGTGAAAGCGTAGCTCAGAACCGCCACCGACGCCGCGACCACCACCCGCCAACCGACGGTTTTGGCCGCAACCATCCAAAGCGCATTGACATCCCCAAGCGGATCCGGGTTTGGAGTGGTAACGAGATGCACCTGTTCCTGATATTGAGCCGGGGTTAACCGTCCTTGGGCCAAAAGATCAGCCAGGGCCTGCTCGCGATCATGGCTTTCCAACGCGGCGCCGTTCGCCGTCCCATCCGGCCAAGGCAGGACAAAGCCCGCAGCCAGTCGGTTCTTGAAGCCCGCGTCCACCGCCGCAGCCATGATCAAACGCCACTGCACCAACCGCTCGATTAGAACGGCGCGGGATGGGGGCGCAGACAGGGCTCCCGTGTTCGACGGACTCAAGCTTCGCGGGTTAAAGTGGTAACGAATATCGATAAAATCTTCCCGATCCCCCACCCGCGCGCCCGCCATCAACCAAGTCTCCGGCAAGCTCCAGCCATGCTCTCGGGCTTCTGCCAGGGCCAACCCCCAGGCCGGCGATGACGGCGGATGGTTCGGCGCAGCCGGTGTCACCGCAAACACCGGAGCCGCGAAAGAGCAAGACACATCGCCGCCATGATCGACGCCCGGCGTTGCAGCGTAAAGATCGGTGCGGCGACAGGCGGCAGCGGCTCCCCAGCCCTGCTGGGCCGGTCGAAGATTGGTATGGATCGTCACGAACGCCGTAACGGTCCCCTGTTCGACCCGGAACAGCACCACGGACATCACCGGCCCCGGCACAGGATGCCCGGCGTCATCTGTAGCCGTGAGGGCTGACCCCACCCTTTGCCAGTTGCCGGCAGGAAGAGGGATTTGCTTGCCGTACAACACCACGGGGCGATCCGTCCCTGAATCGGACTCTGCCGCATCGGCCCCGGCACCCACCAACAGCACACAAATCGGCGCAAGAGCGCGAATCAAGCCGCCCATCCACATCATGACCGCACCGCGACCGACGAGAAATTGATCCGCATTTTCGGTTTATCGGGAAATAACGTCTCCCACAACATGTCATATCCTACATATAAAACCCCCGTGGTTACCGATGTCGCAACCTGAAGGGTAGCCGCCGTTGAGAAATTCCCGATAAAAAGATATTTTATTGTCAGCCCGGACGAAATCCCGATCACCTTCCACGACAGCATCTTGACTACGCTCTTTTGAAACAGGGCCAGTAATGGATTGCTGTCCTGGCCGGCCTCTGGAGTCTCCTGTGCCTTATGCGTGCCCGAAGACATTTCCGATGGCAGGATCGGAATATCCTGGGTGTCCGACAGACGCCCCTTAAACCCCTGCTCGATCGCGCCCTTCATCCGATCCGACCAACCGCTCAAGACCACCAGCCAAGGCGCCGGTTGGCTCGGATGAGCCGCTTGGTCGCCAGCGTCTCGAGGGCCGGAGGCCAGACCGCCGGGACTCCCACCAATCGAACCAGACCACGAGGCCGGAATCACGGCGGACTCTTGCCGTGGCGGAGCGGCAAGCGGAATGGGGGCCGCCTGATCGTAATAGCGGACCTCTACCACGTCATGCCGATCGCTGATCCGAAAGCCGCTCATCAGCCAGCGATCAGGAAGAGTCCAGCCTCGGGCACGTATCACATCCAAAGCCTGAAGCCAGAATTTCGGCGCAGCCGCATCGCGGCGAACATGCACCGGGCCACCGAAAGCGCAAAAGAAATCGGGGCTATGGTCGTCATAAATCCGAATCAAAGCCGGATTTGAAGCCACACATTCGTCATTCGTTCCCCACCCGCGATCAACGGGCAACGCATTCGCGTGAATGATAATGAAAGAGCCAACACTCCCGCCCTCCATTTTTAAGAGAGCGATGCTTTCAATGACCCCATAAGCTCCGGGAAGAGGATCCGTCAGGCTTTCATCGCCGCGCCCCGCCATCGCCCAAAGACCAGGAGGAAGCGGAATTTGTTTGCGCGCAACCGTAATCGCCGTATGAACCCATAGCCTGCTATCCGATGAAGTGGTGGCCGTCCCCGCCTCCCCCAGAGCCCCGGCCCAAGCCGGCACCGTAAGCGCGAGCCAACCCACCAGCAGAACAGCGGAAGAAACGGCAACAACGCCCGCAATCCGCCCGAAACTCTTATCAATGGACGTCTTCACCCTTGCGCTCCAGCCTGAAACCTGAATAACCGGGTTCTACGACGATGGATATTAATCAAAATAATGGATATTAGTCAAATATCCAAAATAAGCATACCCCCGCAGCTTTGCCGAAAACTCCGAAGACAACGCCACAGATAAATACCGCGCTGTTCGACAGGATTGACGGTAAGCTTATTCATCGCCCTTGTCCTTTTCCGGTTCGGGTACGCAGCCATGCGTAAACCATTGACCGTCTCTGCCAAGGCATGCAAATATCGCAGGGCTCGTAAGGCTCTGGTTTCAGGACTGTTTTCAGGCCTTGAGCCCAATTTCGGCCCGTTTCTACCGCAAAAACGAATCGAGTCAGGGGCTTGACTGTGGAGTTTGAGTCACGGGAAACGGTGCCCGGATAGGCGCTTTTCGTCAACCGGCCCGCTTTCAAAGGCGACCGCCATCCGCTACCTTGGTAGAATGAGGGGGGGAAAGGAACCCGTCGATGCGGAGCCTATCGTTGTGGGTGCTGATGCTGGGGGCCCTGTTGGGGCCGTCCCTGTCTCTGGCCGGGACCGCCGCACCTCCCACAACCGAAAAGGGCCTCATCAGCCCTGCCATCGCCATGCACGGCGTCCCCCGGTATCCTCCAGGCTTTGCCGCCTTTGATTATGTCAATCCCGACGCCCCCAAGGGCGGAACATTGCGAACGGCCTTGGCTGGCGGTTTCGACAGCCTAAACCCCTTCATCGTGCGCGGGCGACCGGCTTTCGGGCTGGAATCCCTTTTTGAAAGTCTGATGGCACGGGCCGCCGACGAGCCTTTTACCCTCTATGGCCTGATCGCGGAGTCCGTGGAAACACCGCCGGATCGCTCCTGGGTGCTGTTCCGACTGCGGCCCGAGGCGCGCTGGCACGACGGAACACCCATCACCCCCGCCGATGTGCTGTTCAGTTGGGAAACCCTGCGTACCCAAGGGCGCCCCAATCATCGCACCTATTACAACCGGGTGCGTTTGGCGGAACCCGTGGGAGCACACGGCGTGCGTTTCGTGTTCGCGCCGCTTTCAAGCAGCCCCGCCGGGCCCGTTTTTGATCGCGAGCTTCCATTGATCATGGGCTTGATGCCGATTCTGCCCCAGGCTTGGTGGCGAACACGGGTGTTCGATCGGACCACTCTGGAACCGCCATTAGGATCGGGCCCCTATCGGATCGTGGCGGTCGATCCGGGCCGCTCGGTCCGCTATCGCCGAGTCCCCGATTACTGGGGGCGGGATTTAGCGGTGCGTCGCGGGACCGCCAATTTTGACGAGCTTCGGTACGATTATTACCGGGATGACGAGATTGCCCTGGAAGCCTTCAAGGCCGGAGCCGCCGATCTCCGGCACGAAACGGACCCGACCCGCTGGGCAACCGCCTACGACTTTCCGGCGGTGCGTGAGGGTCGAGTGCGGATGGAGGCTTGGCCTCATGGCCGTCCCGAACCCATGCGCGCCTTCGTCTTCAACACCCGCCGTTGGCCGTTCCAGGATCGGCAGGTGCGCCGGGCGTTGGGATATGCCTTTGATTTTGAATGGATCAACCGAGTGCTGTTCCACGGCGCCTATGTCCGCACCACCAGCTATTACCCCAATTCCGAATTGGCCGCGACCGGGGCGCCGACCGCCGCCGAGATCGCTTTACTGGCACCGTTCCGCGCCGAACTCCCTCCTGAGCTGTTCTCCGGCCCCTTTGAGCCGCCGCACACCGACGGCTCTGGCCCGATGGGGCTGCGTGCCAATCTGCATCAGGCCCTCTGGCTATTCACCGAGGCCGGATGGCGGCTGGAGGATGGCCGCTTGCTGGACCATGACAACCGTCCTCTGGCCTTTGAAATCCTGCTGAACGCCCCTGCCGATCAGAAGGTGGCATTAGAATTCGCACGGGGCCTGCATCGACTGGGGATTGCCGCACGGGTGCGGGTGGTGGACAGCGCCCAGTTCCAGGGCCGCCTGGAGTCCTTCGATTACGACATGGTGCTGACTCAGTGGAGTTCGACCCTGTCACCGGGGAACGAGCAAGAGGTGTTTTTCGGTTCCGCCGAAGCCAACGCCGAGGGAGGCCGGAATTATGCCGGGGTGCGCTCGAGGGCGGTGGACGCCCTGACCAGCGCCCTTGGCCAAGCCGTCGACCGAACCGACCTGATCACCCGGATTCATGCTCTCGACCGCGTCTTGTCGTGGGGATATTACGGGATTCCCCTCTACCATGCCAATCGGGACATGATCGCGTCCTGGTGCGGCCTCCGCTGGCCAGCAGTGGTGCCGGTCAATGGCTTTTCCCCGGACACCGGATGGTGGGCTCCCGCCCACGACGATTGCCGATAACCGTTCGGTTTCAGTTTGCGTTGCATTATCGGGAGTCGGTACACTGTGGGAATCGTGGCTTTGACATGAGGCAGGTGGGGGCATGGCGGGAAAGATCGACGAGCGACTAAGCGAATTGGGCATCGTGTTGCCACGGGCTCCGGCTCCGGCAGCGGCCTATGTGCCCTATACCCGAGCCGGGGATATTCTTTACGTGGCCGGTCAATTGCCGGTGTATCTCGGCGAGTTGCGTTACGTCGGCAGGATCGGGACGGATTTTTCCATCGAGGAGGGGCAGGCCGCAGCGCGTCAATGCGGCGTTAACCTGATCGCTCAGGTCGCCGATGCTTTGAATGGTGATCTTGATCGTGTGGTGCGCTGCTTGAAATTGGGCGGCTTTGTCAACGCGACACCCGAGTTCCGTGATCATCCCAAGGTCATCAATGGTGCCTCGGAACTGATGATCCAGGTGTTCGGTGATATTGGGCGCCACGCCCGCTTTGCGGTCGGCGTGAACTCGCTGCCCTTTGGGGTCTCGGTGGAAATCGACGGCATCTTTCAGGTTCGCTGAAGAAAAAGCCGCCGACCCGAAGTCGATTGACCAGGAGCGCGGCCCGTCCGGTTGCCTGCGAGCGGAGGGCTCGCGCTCCAAATTGCTATCAAAAGGGGGCCGACCGTGCCCGACGGTAACGCGCAACACCAGATCACCGCCGACCTGCTGTTCGGCGTCAACCGGGCCGAGGCCGCCGATTGGGACGCCTGCGCCGGGACCGGCAATCCGTTCGTCCGTCACGCCTTCTTTGCGGCGCTGGAGGACAGCGGCTCGGTGTCGGGGCGAACCGGCTGGTTGCCGCTTCATGTGGCGATCCGGGACCGCCAGGGACCGGAATGGCCCAACGGGCGGCTAGCGGCGATCGCGCCGATGTATCTGAAAAGCCATTCGTTCGGGGAATATGTCTTTGATCACGCCTGGGCCGAAGCCTACACCCGAGCCGGATTGCAGTATTACCCAAAACTTCAAATTGCAGTCCCCTTTACGCCGGTCACCGGCCCTCGGCTCTTAGTCCGCCCCGATGCCGATCCTCAGGTGTTGCCAACCCTGCTGGCGACCCTGGAACAGATTGCCCGCAATCAAAAAGTGTCGTCAATCCACGCCACCTTTTGCACCGAAGCCGAATCTCAACGCTTGACCGAAGCCGGCTGGCTGCCGCGAACCGGGTTGCAATATCACTGGCATAATCACGACTACGCCACATTCGATGACTTCCTAGCCGCCCTGTCGGCGCGCAAGCGCAAGGCCATTCGCAAGGAACGCCAAACCGTGGCCGACAGCGGCGTGCGTCTGCACACCCTGACCGGGGCCGATATCAAACCCGAGCATTGGGACGCTTTTCATCGCTGTTACACCGAAACCAGCGACCGCAAATGGGGCAACGCTTACCTGACCCGCGAATTTTTCCACCGCCTGGGGGCGGCCATGGCTGATCAGGTGGTGCTGGTGATGGCCGAGGCCGACGGACGCTGGATCGCGGGGGCGCTCAATTTGATTGGCGGCGATACCCTGTATGGTCGCAACTGGGGCGGCGGAACCGAGCCGCGCTTCCTGCATTTCGAGGCCTGCTATTACCGCGCCATCGACTTCGCCATCGCCAACCGCCTGCGCCGGGTCGAAGCCGGAGCCCAGGGCGAGCACAAGCTGCAACGGGGCTACGAACCAACGCTGACCCACAGCGCCCACTGGATCCGCAAATGCGCCGTCCGCGACACCCTGGCCGCCCATCTGGAACGGGAACGCGAGATGATCGGCGAAATGAAGGTTCGGCTAGAGGCTGAACTGCCGTATCGGGAAGAATAAGACCGGCGGGCCGTGACACCACACCGCCGGTCCCCATCCCGGAGCTAGGCTTTAATGCTCTGGAGGACGTGTGAACGTCCTGCCTGACCGAAGCGTCTAGGAAGCCGGCAGAACTTGCCGGGATGGTCGGTAGAGGTTGCCGTCAGGATGGGAAAAACAGGGCTTAATACCAACGGCCCCAGACAATGATACTGACACATCGCCGGTCCTCGGGCCGCGACGGCGGCCCCGCGTCCTCGTGGACGCGAAGCCCCAGTGTGTGGACTCTGGGGGCGCGGAGGCGCCCGCCCGGCGTTTGAGGGCAGCCTTGATGAGTCACCATCAAGGCCCGAGGGTATAAGACTGGCGCGGGTTTTGCTTGGAGGATGGGAGCAATTGGAGGCATCCCGTCATGACCCTGTTCCCTCGTCCCGTCCTCTTTGGCTTCGTCCGTCGCGCCCTGGCGCTGGTCGCCGTCCTGGGATGGGGCGCGTTGGCGCTGGCGGTCGTAACGCCTAAAGAGGCTGACGCCACCGTGCGCCTTAAAGATGTGATCGACATCGAAGGCGTCCGGGATAACATGCTGGTGGGCTATGGCTTGGTCATCGGCGTCAAAGGAACCGGCGACAGCATCCGCAACGCCCCATTCACCGGGCAAAGCCTGACCGGCATGCTGGAGCGCATGGGGGTCAACACCCGTGGTGCATCCCTCGATACCAAAAACATCGCGGCGGTGATGGTGACGGCCACTCTGCCGGCCTTTGCCGCCCAAGGCACCCGGATCGACGTTTCGGTAGGGGCCATGGGTGACGCCACCAGCCTTCAGGGCGGAACTTTACTGGTTACACCCCTGGTCGGCGCCGATGGCGAGGTCTATGCTGTCGCCCAAGGGCCGGTGTCGGTCAGTGGGTTTTCGGCTTCGGGAGCCGGAGCCAGCGTAACCCAGGGCGTGCCGACCTCTGGTCGGATCGCTTCAGGGGGCATCGTTGAACGCGAAATCGAATTCGCGTTGGCCGAATTGCCGGTGATCCGGCTGTCCTTGCGCAACCCCGACTTCACCACGGCCCGCCGGATCGCCCAAGCGATTGACAGCCGGCTTGGGGTGCCGGCGGCCCGAGCCATCGACCCATCCACCATCGTCCTGACCGTGCCCGACGGGCGACGGGGCGATATCGTCAGCCTGATGACCGACATTGAGCAAATCCGGGTTGAGCCGGACCAGCATGCTCGGGTGGTGATCGACGAAAAAACCGGCGTCATCGTGATGGGCGAGAATGTTCGAATCAGCACGGTTGCGGTGGCTCAGGGCAATCTGACAGTTCGCATTACCGAAACGCCTCAGGTTTCGCAGCCCAATGCGTTCAGCCAAGGCCAAACCACAGTGGTTCCACGAACCGATGTCCAGGTCGATCAACAGAGCGACCGCCGTCTAGCAGTGTTGCCCGCCGGCATCAGTTTACAGGAATTGGTGCAAAATCTGAACGCCCTGGGGGTTGGGCCCCGCGATATGGTCAGCATCTTGCAATCGATTAAAGCCTCTGGAGCCCTGCAAGCCGAAATCGATGTCATGTGATTGAAGGATGGTCCCCGATGACGCCCACCGCCGCTTCGACCCCCACCCTGGCGTTGTCCCCTGCGTTGGCTCAAGGCGCCCCGCGCCTAGGAGGCCCCTCCTCCGGCGGTTTCGCTGCTGCCCTTGACGCTTCGGCGGCCTCTGCATCCGCGCCTGCCTCCGTCACATCATCGGCCACGGCTTCGGCCCCTCCTGTCACCGCTGTCACCGGAGCCGCCAGCGGGCTGCCCCAAGGCCCCCGGCTGCAAGGCAGCCTCAACCCCAAATCCGAAGCCGAAACCCGGCAGGCGATCCGCAAATCGGCTCAGGATTTTGAGTCCACGACCATGGGGCAAATGTTGCAGCTCATGTCGGACACGGTGGAGGTTGACCCCGACTTCGGCGGCGGTCATGGGGAAGAAATGTTCCGCCAAATGCTGACCACCGAATATGGCAAGTTGATGCGCAAAGCCGGTCCGTCCGGGATTTCGAGTCAGATCGAGCGAGAATTGCTGCGGGCCCAGGGCCTAAAGCCCCTCCCGGTCCGGTCCTCAGCCGTCCAAGGGATCGGAGCCTAAGCCATGGCCAGCGTCCCCCAGAATCCCCCGCCGTCGTCCTCGTCCAATGCGGTTTCGCTCTCTTTAAGGAGCCTATCGGGCGCCAAAACCGGCCCAGGTGCCGCCAAGCCCGTTTCGTCGGAAACCCCGACGGAACGGGCGCAAAACCTGATTGCGGTGATGGATCGCCTGACCGATGTCATGACCCTGGAACTAGACGCCGTGCGCAAGGGGGCTTTAGAGCGGGTTGCGACGATCCAAGCCGAAAAGCGCGCCTTAGCCACCCGGTTCGACGAGGTGGGTCGGCTGCTGCGACTGGATCGGGCGGGATTGGCCGGGTTACCGCCGGACGTGCGGACGGCCCTCAATGACGCCAGCCGTCGACTCGGCGAGGTCACCATGGCCAGCGCCGAGCTTCTGGATATCCAAGGGCGCGCTCAGAAATGCGTGGTTGATGTGGTGGTCAAGAGCGTCAATCACGAGCGCCGCGCGGTAACAGCCTATGGCCAATTGCGTAAAGGCATCGCCCGCCCGGCCCGAGCCCCTGCGTCCAGCGGTTCGATGACCTTTAGTGCCACATTGTGATCACACCCATCGAGCCTTGATGGTGACTCATCAAGGCTGCCCTCAGACGCCGGGCGGGCGCATCCGCGCCCTTGGCTTCGCGCGCATGGGCGCGCGGGGCCGCCGTCGCAGCCCAAGACTGGCGATGTGTCAGTATCAGGGCTCCATACCAATGGCCTTGGACGTTGACACGTCCGCAGCGCCCTCAGACGCCGGGCGGGCGCATCCGCGCCCTTGGCTTCGCGCGCATGGGCGCGCGGGGCCGCCGTCGCAGCCCAAGACTGGCGCGCCCTCCCTCCCCTTTCCCCGAAGCCCAACCAAACAATATTGCGGTTGAAGCCCGTAACCGATTCGCCCTAATTTTACGCAGAGAGAGCGACAAGCATTAGAACGTCCTGGGCCGCCGAGGACGCGAGCCGTCAGTCGGGGCTAGGCCGAAGGGGCAGTGATGGGGCAAACCTTCTTAAGGTCCGAATCCGGGTTCTGGCTGGAAACGACGGCAACGGGGGCCTCGACAGGGGCGGACGCGCCACGATCAGCGGGAGCCTCGTATCAAACGTTGGAGCAACTGCGTCAACAGGGATTAGCCTGGATGCGCCGCGATCTGGTCACGAATGGCGACGTGATCAACGCCGAATCGGTTTGCCGGCTGCTGGGCGGAATCAGCGACAAAGATCTGGACGCCCGGCTTGGGCGCAAAGAGCTCCTGGCCCTGCCGCCGGTAGAACTGGGGACATTGGGCCGGGTCGGAGGATTCCCCCGGATTCAATTCACTGAAACTGGGGTCTTGCCGGGCTTGGCTCAGGTCTTGGTGGCGCTATCGGACGAAGACCCCTGGGTACAATTCAATTATTTAGTGAATACCACCCCCCACTTGGCGGGTCGCCGACCGATTGACTTGCTCCGGGAAGGCCAGATTGAAGCCGTGGTCGAGGCGGCTTGGCGCGTTCGTGAATTCGAACAGGACTGATACCGGCGAGCCCTGATACTGACACATCGCCGGTATCGGGCCGCGACGGCGGCCCCGCGCGCCCATGCGCGCGAAGCCAAGGGCGCGGATGCGCCCGCCCGGCGTCTGAGGGCAGCCTTGATGAGTCACCATCAAGGCTCGATGGTATGATAGCGGGCCGCAGTCGCAGCCTCGTGGGCCTAGGTCAGCCAAAGTGAAGGGCGGAAGCACGAGCATCTTGGCCCACCCCGGCAGGATTTGCCGGATAGAGCCCGGCGGGAACTGCCGGTCGGCATCGATGGTGTATCGACGCCAACCGGACAACGCAAGAATCCATGAGGAATCATAGGGATGCCGCCCCCCAAGGAATGGCCTGGGGTTTGCTTCCCCAGGGGTGTCCCCGAACAAGGGTGCTCTTGCCATGGTAACCTCCGCAATCACGTCCCGCGCCTCCTTCGACACCTTTGCCGCCGGCCAATCCGCAAGCGTCGGGTCATCGGGGCAGGCTGATTTTTTTAATAGCTTCCTCAGTCAATTGGCCGCAGGCGCGGCCCAGCAGGCGAACACAGCGGCGCGCCTGACGGCCTTGCCCTTGCCAACGCCGGCGGCGGTACCGTCATCGAGCACGCCGGATTCGACTCCCGATCCCTCCACCGCCTCACAATCGTCCTCTTCGAGTTCCAGCGCATCGACATCGGACTCGTCCGATAGCTCCGACACCTCCGACACGCCAAACGCCACCGCGTCGAGTTCGTCCTCTGCCGATGATTCGAGGCGCAGCCAGTCCACCAGTAAAAGCGCCAGGGCCTCGTCAACCAGCAGTCAATCCAGCGGAACCGCCCACCGCCGCACCCTCGTCACGGCCGCAACCAAAGCGACAACTGCGAGCGCCTCGGCCAACGACCCCAGCCAAGCCCAAGACACCACGACGACGGCAAGCGATCCTAGCGATCCGGGAACCGCCACCGATAAGAAAGACGTCACGGTCAAGGACGCCACCGCGACCAAAGACGCCACGGCCACGGCCACGGCCCAAAGCGACCCTAACGCCCCGTTGTCAATGATGGCCGGGTTGATGCTCCAGCCCACGCCGTTGGTGGGAACCGGAGGGGTCGGCTTGAAAGGAGGAACCCTTGCGGGAGCGGGAGCGGGCACCAGCACTGCACGCAGCGCGACAAAAATCGGCGATAGTGGTTTAACCACCGCAGCCACTGCGGACAGTGGCAAGGCCGCAACCGGGCCAGCCACCCCGCAGGCCAAGCTCGGAAAAGACCCAACGACGACGCTGGGATCGCAGATCGGCGCCGGGAACGGGCTCGCTTCGGGTCTCAACGGCGCCGATGACCCTAATGACGACGGTAGCCTCGCCGATGCTGGCGGATTCGGCGTCGGAGGTTCGCTTGGTGCCGCCGCCGACGGCAGCGGCGGCGGACTGAAGACTTTTGCCGCCTCTCTGGGGGGGGATGCCTCGTCCTCTGCCACGGCAGGGCAAATGGCGGCAGCGCTGGCGGCGGCTCGGAGTGCCGCAGAATTGACGCCACCAACCGGAACCGCCCAAGCCGGGCTGGCGACCGCCGCCAGCGCTATCGGCGGAGTCAGCGGCAGTGGCGACGGGAACAGCAGCGGCGGTGCCGGACAGGCCGGCGGTGGTTCGAACAGCGCTCAAAGCGGCGTCACCAGCCAAGAAGGCGACCTTTCAGCCCTGGCTGGCATGAGCGGCCCCCAGGCCACCGATGGCCAGGACTTCGCCAGCCAGTTGACGGCCGTGCGCGGCGCTCGGACGAATCTTCCTACTGGCGCAACGGATCAGGTCACGGCCCAAATCCAGCGGAGCGTCAAAGACGGGGACGGCAGCATCACCATGCAGTTGCGGCCAGAAGAGCTGGGACGGATCGATATCAAGTTGAACATCGACAAAGATGGCGGAGTCAATGCCACCATCACCGCTGACCGACCCCAAACTTTGGAATTACTTCAGCGGGATTCCCACAGCCTGGAACGGGCGCTTCAGGATGCTGGGCTCCAGACCAACAGCGATAGCCTGAATTTTGGATTGCGCGGCGACGGCGGACAGGGGTACAGCCAACAACAGCAGCAACAACAACAGCAGTACCAGGGGGACTCCAGCAGCAATGGCGCCGGCGGCAGCCAGCGGCGCGGCTTGCGGGGGGTGGGAGCGACCGAAGACGATACGACAGCCAATACCATGGTGATGTTGCGTCGCTATCAGGCCGCACCCGGTCGTGTGGATGTCCGCATCTGAGGCCGCCGCCCTCATAATTCCTGTATGTGGAGACAGCCATGAGCACCATCGGTTCGACGGCCCAGACCAGCACCCTGTCTTCCAACCCGCTGATCACGTCCTCGACATCCAGCACCAGCTCCAGCACCAGTTCCAGTACCAGCTCCAGCCTCTCGCAGTTGGACTACAACTTTAACGAGTTTTTAACCCTATTCACCACCCAGCTTAAGAATCAAGATCCGACCAATCCGATGGACACCACCCAGATGACCAATCAGCTGGCGATGTTCTCGCAGGTCGAAGAGCAGGCGGGGACCAACAGTCGGTTGGACAAGCTGGTGACAGCGGCAGGGACCAGCAGTCTCGCGTCTTCGGTGGGCTATATCGGCCATACCGTCGAGGCTTCAGGGAATGAGGTCTCCCTGAGCAGCGGCACCGCCGTCATTGCCTATTCCATGCCTTCCGCAGGCGCGACAGCGTCCATCGAGGTTCTGAACAGCAGCGGAGCCGTGGTCACGACGCTGACTGGCGCCGCCACTTCGGGAACCCACCAGATCACCTGGGATGGGACCGACAGCAGCGGCTCAACCGTGACTGACGGAACCTATACTCTGTCGGCATCGGCAGCGGATGCCAGCGGCACCGCCATTACACCGAGCACATACACCAGCGGAACCGTCACGGGCATTGAAACCACCGGCAGCGATACCATCCTCGATCTGGGCAATGGCATTAAGGTTAAGACCTCGGCGGTGACGGCGGTGACGTCGTAGAGCCAGCCTGTCCAGAGCAAGGTCGGGAGCCAGTTTAGCCTTTTATTAAGCGGTCCTGGTTAAGCTTCCACCGTCGCGCAGAGCATACTGTTGGGTGGAGCTTTCCCGAATGTCCTCACGGAACGTCGGTCTTTCGGTCGGCCATGCCGCCGCGAAAGCGAACAGCGGAGCGCCGGGTGTCACGGGATTTGGCAGCGCCGCTTGGGTTGGCCCCGGAGCCGGAGGCCCCGGCGCTGCGGCCCCGATGGGCGCCGCCGCCGAATCCGGCGCCGGTCATTCTGGAGAACGACCTATGACCGAACGAGATCTTCCTCCGCCCAATACCAAGCGTTGGGTGATGCGGCGTAAGGCCGAAGTGGTCGCAGGGGTACGGTGCGGCTTGATCAGCCTGGACGAGGCTTGCCGCCGCTATACCCTGTCGGTAGAAGAGTTTCTATCCTGGCAACGCCTGATCGATAGTCACGGGCTGCGGGGACTGCGAGCGACTCGCTTGCAAGATTACCGGGGTAACAGTGATGATGACGGCGGAGAGGGTCGAGGCCGGAGCGACACATCCCGACGGGGAGAATAGACGACGGCAGGAATGGGCTTCTCTTGCGCCCAATCCGGGCGCCGTTGCGCTCTGGCGGGTCTGTTGAGGGGCAAGGGAGTGTCGGATTTTGGCCATGCGGTGGGTGTGGCGGATCGTCGCGGGCCTATTCGGTCTGGGAGTTGTGGTTCCTGCTCTGGCAGTGGGGGGCTACTGGTGGTGGTTGTGCACCGGCCTGCCCTCATATGACGGCACGCTGACGGTTGCCGGCCTGGGGGCTCCGGTTCGCATTGTCCGCGATGGCCGCGCCGTGCCGCGCATCCAGGCCCAAAGCATGGATGATGCTTATTTTGCCCTGGGATACGCCCACGCCCAGGATCGGCTGTGGCAGATGGATCTCATGCGCCGGCTCGGAGCCGGTCGGGTGGCCGAAGTCGTCCCACAGGCCTTCACCCCCTGGGCCGTGCGGCTGGATCGCTCTATGCGGGCCCTGGGGCTGTATCGTCTGGCCCAAAGCAGTTACGAGTCCCTGGCACCGGACGTTCAACGCGCCCTGGTGGCTTACGCCGCCGGGGTGAATGCTTGGCTGGGAACTCGACACGGGCCGTTGCCCATGGAGTTCCATATCCTGGGATATCGGCCAGAGCCCTGGAAACCGGCGGACAGCTTGGTTTGGGGCAAGCTTGAAGCCCTTCAATTGAGTGGCAATTTCCGGGAGGAGCTGCTGCGGGCGCGGCTGTTACTGCGACTGTCGCCGCAAGAGGTAAGCGACCTGTACCCCACCGGCTCGCCGGGGCCGGTGACATTGGCTGGCGATCTCACGGGTCTTGGTGATCGCTTTGCCACGTTGCTGAACGACGTTGCCGGAGCCTTACCTCCGCCGCTTGGCCCCGACACAGCTTCCGACGAATGGGTGATTGCAGGCGAAAAAACCACCACCGGCCACCCCATTCTGGCCAACGACCCCCATCTTGCTCTGCAAGCGCCGGTGACTTGGTATCTGGCGCGGATTGAAACTCCCGATCTGACACTCAGCGGCGCCACCGTGCCCGGCGTGCCGTTCCATGTCTTGGGTCACAACGGCACCATCGCTTGGGGCGTCACCAGCACCGGCAGCGACACCGAAGATCTGTTCGTCGAGCGATTGGACCCGATCTCGCGGGATCGTTATCTGACCCCGGACGGCCCGCGACCGTTCGAAATTCGCGACGAACTCATTCATCGGCGCGGAGCCCCCGACCTGACCGTAACGGTTCGGGCCACCCGTCACGGGCCGGTGCTGCCCGATGACAGCCCGCTGGCCGATACGCGCGGACCGGCAGGGCAAGTGCTGGCCCTGGCCTTTACCGGATTGTCCGGGGCCGACACCAGCGCCGAGGCCCTATACCGAATCAACCGAGCGCGGAACTGGGATGACTTTGTCAGGGCGCTTCGCTTTCATCAAACGCCCCAACTGAATTTTGTTTACGCCGACACCAATGGCACCACGGGTTTTTATGCTCCTGGGTTGGTGCCGGTTCGGAGTCATGGCAACGGACTGGTTCCGGTTGCGGGTTGGTCCGGGAGCTATGACTGGACCGGAACGATCCCATTCGAAGCCCTGCCCCACGCCGTAAACCCACCGTCCGGGCATTTGGTCAATGCCAACAATGCCCCGGTTGCTGCCGATTACCCCTGGTTTCTGGCAGCCCGCTGGCCGGCTCCGTATCGTGCCCAACGGATCAACGGACTGTTGAGCCATAACGAACTGCAATCGGTGGCCTCCAGCGTGGCCATGCAGTCCGACATCCTGTCCTTGCCAACGGGGCTTCTGTTACCGTTGATGCTACCGCACCCAGGGCCAGGCACAGCGGCCTTCTCCCGACCCGCCCAAACGGCGCTCGCCCTATTGTGGCACTGGAAGGGCGTCGTCAGCCGTCAAGCCCCCGAACCCTTGATCTTTTCCTGGTGGCTGCGCGAGTTCAACCGCTCTTTGTTTGCCGCTCAACTGGGGCCGCTGTTCCCCGAATACTGGGATTTACATCCGGATGTGGTGGCTCATATTTTGAACGAAGCCCCGAGTTGGTGCGACCGACGGAACGATCCGGGAACACGGACCTGCGCCGATCTGCTGCGAGCCAGCCTGGAAAGTGCCATCCGAATTTTGGCCAGCCGTTATGGCAGTGATCCCAGTCGCTGGCATTGGGGAGACGAGCACCAAGCTCTGTTTGAGCATCCTCTGCTCAGTCACATTCCGATTTTAGGCTCGTTTTTTGCCATCGCCATCCCGGCCAGCGGGGACGACTTTACCCTCAACCGAGGGGGAACGCAGATTGCCAACGAGTCGACGCCCTTTGCGGATCGTCACGGCCCCAGTCTGCGCGCGGTTTATGATCTGGGAGCCCTGGATCAGTCCCAATTCATGATCGCCACCGGCCAATCCGGTAACCCTCTATCGCCCCATTACCGCGATCTTGTCGAGAGTTGGCGGGATGGCACGATGATCACCCTGGGCGCCGTAACACAAGGCGCGCACACTTCGACTTTGACGCTGAATCCCGGTCGGGGCCCTGAGACCGGCAAGCCATGACGAGGGCTTTTAACAGAGTGCCTTGAGACTGCCTAAAAATGCTCGTACATTATCGAAATAAGCAGATTGGTAACGATAGGTGAGGCGGCAGACGCCCTTGGAGTCTCGGTGCAGACTCGGCACGCTTGTATGGCTCGTGTTCCCGTAAGAACAAGACGTTGCTCGATGTTCAGGGCATTGAACCGGATTCCGAGGTCACGGTCAGCCAATCAAGGCCAAATCTCGCGAGATATTTGCGCAGTCGGTCGGCGTCATTCGTGGATGACCGTCTGGAGCGCGAGGCGCTGTAGAGCGTCCTGCCGGCATCGGACAGCGTTCGGC
>Ga0302279_10004325_pt1 | contig 16903 bp, 17 predicted proteins | sample III_Bog_N3_3_FD_194541 | JGI IMG/M metagenome (GOLD analysis project Ga0302279, IMG submission 194541) | Peat permafrost microbial communities from Stordalen Mire near Abisko, Sweden - III_Bog_N3_3 | ecosystem: Environmental > Terrestrial > Soil > Wetlands > Peat | place: Sweden: Abisko...
GGGAAGGCCCTCGACATGCTGTGCGAGCGGGCGGTGAGCCGCCGGACCCGTGACGGCCTGCTGGCCGGCAAGCAGAGCGTGCGGGACTACGTGGCCGACTCCTACATCCAGCTGACCCAGTTCCGGCTGTTCGTCCTCTACGTCGCCTGGTGCATCGATCAGGGGAACGACCCGCGCGCGGTGCGACGGGACATCGCCGCCATCAAGGTCCTGACGCCCCAGGTGCTGCACGACATCACCCAGCGGGCCGTCCAGGTCCACGGGGCCCTGGGCGTGTCCGACGAGATGCCGCTGGGCGGACTCTGGATGACGGCGCCGGTCATGGGCCTGGTCGACGGTCCGACCGAGGTGCACCGGACCACCGTGGCCCGCCAGGTGCTGAAGGGGTACACCCCGGTCGAGGGCCTGTGGCCGTCCCAGCACCTGCCGGGCCGGGTGGCGGCCGCACGGGACAAGTACGCCGCCCACCCCGACGCACTGGCCACGGCGGCGGTCGGGTGGTCGGCGGAGGGCCTGGCCGCCGACCTCGAGCACGAAGTGGGGAACCAGTGAGCGGCCCGGCGGCGGACACCGACGCCACGGGCGGGGACGGCTACGAGCCGCGGCTCGACACCGGGCGCCTGGGTCGGTGGATGGACGACCAGGGGTTGCCCGGGGCGGGCGAGCCGCTCGGTGCGCGGTTCATCACCGGTGGGGCCTCGAACGACCTGTTCGAGATCACCCGGGGCGAGTTCCGGTGCGCGCTCCGGCGCCCGCCGGACCCGGTCCCGGTCGGCCGGGACGCCACCATGCTGCGCGAGCACCGCCTGCTGGTGGCGCTGGCCGACACCGACGTACCCCACCCCCGGGTGGTGGCGGGCTGCGACGACCCGTCCGTGGTCGGTGGCTGCTTCTATCTGATGGAGTTCGTCGACGGCTGGTCACCGATCCAGGAGGGGACCACCTGGCCGGAGCCCTTCGGTTCCGACCTCGATGCCCGGCGGGCCCTGGCCTTCGAGCTCGTCGACGGGATCGCCCGCCTGGCCCGGGTGGACTGGGAGGCCCGGGGCCTCGAGGGCTTCGGCCGCCCCGACGGGTTCCACGAGCGCCAGGTCGACCGGTGGCTCCACCACCTGGAGGCGGTCCAGTTCCGACCGCTCCCCGGTATCGACGAGGCGGCGGCGTGGCTGCGCACCCACCGGCCACGCTCCTACCGTCCCGGGATCATGCACGGTGACTACCAGTTCGCCAACGTCATGTACCGCCACGGGGCGCCGGCCGAGCTGGCCGCCATCGTCGACTGGGAGATGGCCACCGTCGGCGACCCCCTGCTCGACCTCGGGTGGGTGATCAACGGATGGCCGGACGACACCTCGTCGGGCGGCCAGGGCACGGTGAGTTACGTGGACTACACGGGCATGCCGGCCAAGGACGAGCTGCTCGAGGCCTACGCGTCGGCCAGCGGCCGGTCCGTGGACGAGATCGATTACTACGTCATCCTGGCCCGGTTCAAGCTGGCCATCGTGCTCGAGGCCGGCTACGCCCGGGTGGTCGCCGGCGAGGCCGACAATCCCAAGATGGCCAAGTTCGGCGACGTGGTCCTGGACATGGCGGCCAAGGCGGCCGAGTTGGCCGCCACCACACCCCTCCGGTGACCGGGCCCACGGGGACGGGTCCCGCCGAGCGTTTCGACCTGACCGACCGGGTGGTGCTCGTCACCGGCGGCAGCCGGGGGCTGGGACGGGCCATGGCCCTCGGGTTCGCCGATGCCGGTGCCCACGTCATCGTGGCCAGCCGAAAGCTCGACGCCTGCCGGTCGGTGGCCGACGAGATCGAGGCACGGGGCCGCCAGGCCCTGGCCGTGGCCGTCAACGTCAGCCGGTGGGACGAGCTCGACGGCCTCGTCGATGCGGCGTACGACGGGTTCGGGCGGGTCGACGTGCTGGTCAACAACGCCGGGATGTCCCTCCTCTACGGCGATCTGGGCGACGTGGGCGAGGCCATGTGGGACAAGGTGGTCGGACTCAACCTGAAAGGACCGTTCCGCCTGACGGCGCTGGTGGGGCCGCGGATGGTGGCCCAGGGTGGGGGATCGGTAATCAACGTGTCGAGCACCGGGTCGATCCGGCCGGCGCCCTTCATGCTCCCCTACGACGCGGCCAAGGCCGGCCTCAACGCCCTCACGGTCGGTTTCTCCCACGCCTACGGGCCCACGGTCCGGGTCAACTGCATCATGGCCGGGCCGTTCTTCACCGACGTGTCCACGGAGTGGGACCTCGAGGCCTTCGAGGCCGAGGTGCGGCGCCGGCACGCGCTCGGTCGTGGTGGCGAACCGGACGAGGTGGTCGGCGCCGCCCTCTACTTCGCCTCGGACGCCTCCAGCTACACCACCGGTGCCGTGCTGCGAGTCGACGGCGGGATACCGTGAGCCTCCGACCGCCGGCGGTACCGGAGTACGGGCGGCGATCGTGACGGTCGACCGCAGCGAATGACGCCGGGGTGGCCGTTTGGTGTCGATTCACCCATGCAGCAAGCTGGGGCGATGTCCGAACGTCCTTCAAGGTGGGCCCAACTCGCACAGCGGCCGCTACCTCCAGATCAGGTCGGTCTCCTCGAGGGGATGGCGTCCACGCGGACGATCCGTCGCTACACGAGGGATCCGGTCCCGTCGGAGGCACTGCGCGCCATGCTCTTCGCCGCCACCAGGGCTCCCAGTGGATCCAATCGCCAGCCGTTCCGGTTCATCGTGCTCACCGATGGCCGGAAAGCGGCGGCGGCGAAGAGGATCGTGGCCACAGGGGCGAGGCAGATCTGGGACGCGAAGCGGATCGCCGATGGCTACGACCGAGGCACCGGAACGGACAGCTCGTCGCCGAAGGCCCGCATGGCGCGCTCGATGCAGCACTACGTCGACCACTTCGAGGAAGTTCCCGTTCTGGTGTTCCCGTGCCTGGTGCGCCATCGGGCCCCGTACCCGACGGAGGGCGCGTCGATCTATCCGGCCTGTCAGAACCTCCTGCTCGCGGCCCGTGCGCTCGGTTACGGTGGCGCTTTCACCGTGATGCACTACCCGGTGGAACCGGAACTGCGCGAGCTCCTCGACATCCCGGAGGACGTCTTCCTGGCCGGGACGATCACCATCGGCAAGCCTGCCGGTGCCCACGGACCAGTCCGACGACGCCCACTTTCCGAGTTCGTGTACGCGGAGGGGTGGGACGTGACGCCGGAGTGGGCGGTCGATCCTCCTGGCACGGAGCACACGTCAGCCGGTCCGCCGGGGGAAGGTACCCGGGGACGGGCGGAGGGTCCGTCCCCCGGCGGCTGAGTGGCTCGAACGCAGGAATCCCGGTCGATGGTCGAGGATCCCGTGGGGCCCGAACGAAGTTGGTCCTCCTTGCCGATTCTCGTGACCCCACCCGTTTGCCACGATTCGGGCCCTGAGCCGTGCCGGGGCGGCACGTCGAGAACAGGAGGGATCGGCGAGGGGATACGGAAGGAATCCGTACCCTCCCGGACTCGCTTGCATCGAGCGTCCACGGTGTCGGATCATGAGGACGACCCACACCGGGCGCCTCATGTCGGCATGCGGCCCCGCGGAATGTCCCACGCCGCCCGAATCACCGAGATGCCGACCACATTCGAAGGAGTTCCTCCATGTCATCAGTTCGTGTTCACAATTTTGCCGTCTCCTTGGACGGTTTCGGCACCGGTGAAGGGCAGACACTCGAAGAACCGTTCGGGCACGCCGGAACCCGCCTCGTCGAGGGGTTCGTGGGGACTCGCACGTTCCAGAAGATCCATGGCGGATCGGGCGGGAGCACGGGCGTCGACGAGGCCTTCGCCAGCAACTGGGCGACCGGCATCGGAGCAGAGATCATGGGCCGCAACAAGTTCGGACCCCGGCGCGGTCCGTGGGCCGACGGTGACTGGAGAGGGTGGTGGGGCGACGATCCCGTGTTCCACACTCCGGTGTTCGTCCTGACGCACCATCCGAGGCCCTCCCTCGAGATGGAGGGTGGCACGACCTTTCATTTCATCGATGCCACGCCCGTCGAGGCGCTGAGGATCGCCCGGGAGGCCGCTGGTGAACTCGACGTGCGCATCGGTGGGGGGCCGTCCACCGTGCGCCAGTTCCTCGCGGCAGACCTGATCGACCACATGCACCTCGTGATCGCACCGATCGTCCTCGGGCGCGGCGTACGGCTCTGGGACGGCCTCGAAGGACTGGAGGACCGCTTCGTCATGGAGGCGGTGAGTAGCCCGAGCGGCGTCACACACATGACGTTCTCGCGTCGATAGCTCGACGTTCGGGACCAACCGGGCGAGCAGTGGAGCGGCACGCCGGATCTGGACGCAACGGGGGTGCCCCCGTCGCCGGGCGGTTGGGGTGGGTATCGGGCCGGCTCACTCTTGGGGGACGGCAAAGATCGAGTGCGGACTGAGCGCGTCGACCAGCACCCGGCGCTGGGCGAAGCGCCACTCGCCGTCGACGACGCGGTACTCGTCGAGGTAGCGGCCCCAATGGTCCAACCCGACCGCGGTCAACACGAAGAAGTAGCACCGTCCGGTGGCCGTCGTCTCGTCCACGAGGTCAATCTGGTGCGTGGCGGTGCAATGGCGCAGATAGGCGGGAGGCGCACCCGGCATGACCGTGCTGCCGGACACACCGGAGAACACCCGTCGGAGTTCGTCGGGCCCGTGGCGGGCGACGCCGTTGATCTCGAGCGTCGCATCCGGTGCGAAGAGCCCCATCATGCGGTCGAAGAGCCCGCTGTCGCCGTAGGAGTTGTAGCGGATGACCAGATCTCGGATCGCTTCTCGGGCCAGGAGATCAGAGACGTGGAACATGGCCCGATCATCCCGCAAAGCGCCTGGCCCGTGCGGGAATCGGGCCCCGGCCCGGTCCAGGGTGCCTCTGACACCGGGTCGGTGAGTCACCCCGTTCCCAGGGCACCGGGCATCCTCGGGGCAGCCCCGCCGGGCTGCCATCAGCCCTGTCGCGGGTGGCCGCGGATCAATTGTCGCCGCACCGTCTCCGGAGCCTGACGGCCTCAGTCCTTCTTGACCTTCTTGACGCTGCCGTAGCCGCGTTCGATGGCGGCGGTGATGATTGCTTCGAAGTCCTTGTCGGTCAGCACGCGGGGAGTGCCCATGGACGACGCCCGCCAGTACAGCTCGGCCAGCCACTCCAGGAGCTCGAGGCGTTCGACGGCTTCTGCCATCTTGCTCCCGTAGGCCACGGAGCCGTGGTTCTGCATCATGGCGGCATTGCGGCCCTGCAGCGCCTCGAGGACGTTGCGGGCCAGCTCCTCGGAGCCGAACGTCGCATAGGCCGCGGTGCGCGGTGCCCCCCCGAGACCCAGGCAGCTGTAGTGCAGCGGTGGCAGCTCGTCGAAACAGCACGAGAGTGCGGTCGAGGCCATGGCGTGGGCGTGGGTGATGGCGAGTGCGTTGGTGGCGGCGTAGATGCCGGTGTGCAGGGGCACCTCGGAGGTCGGAGCCAGGTCTCCGTCGACCACCTCGCCGTCGAGGTCGATCACCGTCACCATCTCGGCGGTCACCGTGGACAGGTCGGCACCGGTAGGGGTGACGGCCACCAGGTCACCCTTGCGCGCCGAGATGTTGCCGGCCGTGCCGATCACGAGTCCCTTCTGGGCCAGGTGGCGGCTGGCCGCAGCCACAGCTTCCCGTTCATCTGCAAGCAATAGATCGGTCATTCTCTCCCCAAGTTCGAACTGACCGAGACTACTGTCTGCCGTCGGACGCGCCCAGTGGGAATCCCCGGGGTGACGTGGGTCGGCCCACGGCAGGGTCGTCACGGTCGGTGGTTCTCCGAGGGCACGCCGGGCCGGACGGGGAGTCCGTCGCCGCTCAACCGGCCCAGGGCTGTGGCCCTCCCACCGCGTCCACCTCGTCGGAGGGGTCCGACCCGTCGAGGACGGCGAGCACCCGGGCGGCCACGTCGTCGGGCTCGAGCACCTGGTGGTCCAGGTAGCCCTCCCTCGCCCACCGGTCGAAGTACGGCCCGGCGGTCTCCGGATCCCATCCGTCGGCGAAGGACGTCGCCGTCGGGCCCACCACCACCCGGACCACCCGGAGCCAGGGCTCCTCTTCCCGCAGCCCGCAGGCCAGCTGGTCGAGTGCCGCCTTGGATGCCGCGTAGGGGACCAGGCCCGGCCACGGGCGTCCGACCGAATGTGAGGTGAGCAGGGCGCAGAGGGGGTCCGCAGCGTCCCGCAGGTGGTCGAGGGCGGCCGACATCACGAGTGCGGGACCGACCACGTTGGTGGCCAGGACGTCCCGCCATGCCGGGGCCGAGGTGGACGCCACGGCGCCGAGCGGCGACGACCCGGCGGCGTAGACGACGGCGTCCAGGCCACCCAGCGCGGCGGCGGCCTCGTCGACCATGGTCCGGCAGCGCCGGACGTCGGTGGCGTCCCCCACCAGCCCGGTGGCGGTCGGACCTGCCGCGGCCACCACACCGGTCAACGCGTCGGGCCGGCGCGCGGCCACGGCGACAGGGTGGCCCCGCTGCCCGAGGGCCACGGTGAGGCTCCGGCCGATGCCCGAGGACCCGCCGACCACCAGCACCCGCCGGAGCGGCGGGCTCACGGGACGGCTGGCCCCCGGTCCTGCTGGATCTCGACGGTGTTGCCCGCCGGGTCGACGAACCAGATCTGCACCACAGGGCCCTGAGCTCCCCGGACGTAGGGGATGCCGTCGCGCTCGAGCTCGGCGATCGCCCCGTCGAGGTCGTCCACGGCGAAGCACACGTGGGGCCCGGTGGGCTGGATCACCCCGGTGCCGGCATCGGCATCGACCAGGTGGAGCTGCACGTCACCGGCGGCGAACCAGTGGCCGCCCACGCCGGGGATCTCCGGACGCGGTTCGCTCGGGAGGTGGAGCAGCGCCCGGTAGAAGTCGACGCACGCATCGAGGCGCCCCTCGACGTTGACGCTGTGGTGGAGGGTCCGGGTGACGTTCACCGGGGCCACCCGTCGGGCACCACCGGGTCGGTGATCTGCCGGGGGTCGACCGCCTGGCGGGTGTTGCCGGCCTCGTAGACGGCGAAGCACAGCTGCAGCGCCTTGACGGCCTCCTCGCCGCTCATCTCGGGGGCCGCGCCGTCCACCAGCGTGTCGATGAACTGGTGGGACGCCCGCCGGAACCCCGACCCCCAGTCGTCGTCCACATGGGGGAACGACGTGGTGGACTGCTTGCCCCGGGTGCCGTCGTAGAGGACCACGGCCGGAAGGTCCAGCAGCTGACCCGTGCACCGGGTCACCCACAGGAAGCCCTCGTCGCCCTGGATCTCGAAGAACTCGTCGGCGCCGTAGAAGTCGCTGCGCAGCCACATGGCCGGGGCGTAGCTGACATCCATCATTCCGAGGATGGCCGGGTCCTCATACTCGAAGATGGCGGCGCAGGGCTCGAAGTAGTGGTCCCGCCGACGCACGGCGGCCTGGACCGACACGATGTCCTGGTCGAACATCCAGAGTGCCACCGCGTACTTGTGGATCATGTCGTCGAAGAGGTGCCCACCCGGGCTGGTGGCGGTCATCCGCCACAGGTACCCCTCGACCTCGAGACCCGACTGGAACGCCGAGTCGGTCTGGCCCACCACCGTGCGCAGGCGGATCTGGGAGGGCTTGCCGATGGCCCCGTCCGTCACCAGCTTCTTGGCCAGCTCCAGCGGCGGATAGTGCCGGAAGCATTCGCTGACCCGCAGGACGACCCCGGCCTCGTCGGCGGCGGCGGCCATGGCGCGCGCCTCGGCGACGGTGTTGGAGAGCGGCTTCTGGCACGACACGTGCTTGCCGGCGGCGATGGCGGCCAGGACGTGGTCGTGGTGGAGGAAGGTCGGGGTGAGGATCTCCACGGCGTCGACCTCGGGATCGGCCAGCAGGTCGTCGAGCTCGGTGTAGGCGCGGTCCGCCCCCCAGGTGCGGGCGGCCTCGGTGGCCCGGTCCTCCTTCGGGTCGCACACTGCGACGATGTCGCACCGTTCGTCCTCGAGGTAGCCGGCCACGTTGAGCGAGGCGATGTTGCCGGCCCCCACGATGCCGATGCGGGGGTGGGGGATCAGGGTCTGCTCCGTGGACATGGCGGTCACGCTACCGCCGGGTGACCCCGGCGTGCCGGGTGCAACGCGGCCGACCCGCCCGGACCGGGGGACCGGCGACGGTCACCCGTCGGTACCGCCGTCGGCGTCGGTCGGGAGGTCGCCGAGGCGCCGCTTCAGCTCGTCCTTGACCACCTTGCCGGTGGCGTTGCGGGGGAGCGCGTCCACGAAGTACCACCGACGGGGAACCTTCGAGCGGGCCAGGTGCTCGAGGGTGTGGCCGCGCAGGACGTCACCGTCGGCCTCCTGGCCGGGACGGAGCACCACGCACGCCACCACGTCCTCACCGAGCACGGGATGGGGAACGCCGAATACGGACACCTCGTGGACGGCGGGGTGGAGGGCCACCGCGTTCTCGACGTCGGTGGGGTGGATGTTGTTGCCGCCCCGGATGATGACGTCCTTGCTCCGGCCCACGATGTAGAGGTAGCCGTCCTCGTCGATCCGGCCGAGGTCCCCGGTCAGGAGCCATCCGTCGATCCAGGTGCGGGCCGTCGCCTCGGGATCGCCGTAGTACTCGCGCGGCCGGCCCGGGATCCGCATGCGGACCTCGCCGACCTCGCCGGCCGGCACGGGCCCGCCGTCGGTGCCGACGCAGACGATCTCGGCGGGCGGCAGCGGCTTGCCCACCGACCCGGGCCGACGGACGGCCTCGCCCGGGGGCATCATGCAGTAGACGGACCCGGCCTCGGTCATGCCGTAGTTGTTGGAGACGAGGGCATCGGGCAGCTTGGCCTGGAGCTGCTCGAGGACGGCCGGCGCCAGGGGCGCGCTGCCCACCGTGCACAGCTGCACGGAGCGGAGGTCGGCGTCGGCGAAGCGGGGGTGCTCCAGCAGCAGTGTGGCCATGGCGGGCACCAGGAACACCGACCCCGGGCGCTCGCGCTCCACGGTGTCGAGCCAGGTGCCGGCGTCGAAGGGGGCCAGGTAGATGCCGCGCAGGCCCAGCTTCATCGGGGTGAGCACGAAGGCGATGCCGGCGAACGTGTAGGGGGGGCTGGCGTGCAGCCAGGACCCGCCGCTCCACGTCGGCTCGCGGAAGGGCACCAGTGACGAGTTGTCGTGGCGAACCGCCACCGCTTTGGGGTGGCCGGTGGTGCCCGAGGTGTAGAGGATGTCGGCCAGCTCGCCCCGGTCCCGGGGTACCTGGAAGTAGGTGGTGTCGGGGTGCAGCGCGTCCGACCAGGCGATGACCCCGTCCGCCGCCGACCCGGCGCGGCTGTCCTCCCCGACCTCGGGGACGTCGACCAGCTGTGGTGCTCCGCCCGGCTCGTGCCGGTCGAGCAGCGAGTGCTCGACGAACGCCACGGTCGTCCCCGAATGCGCCATCATCCGGGCCACCTCGGGACGGGTGAGCTGCGGATTGCACGGGACGGCGACCGCCCCTGCCCGGTGGACGGCGGCGTAGACGGACATCCACCGCAGCGCGTTCGGCGCCTGGAGGTGGATGGCCACCCGGTCACCGGGCGTGACCCCGGACTCGACGAGGCCGCGGGCGAGCCGGGTGGCCGTGGTGTCCCACTCGGTGAACGTCATCGATCCGCGGCCGACCACCGTGTAGCCGATCTCGTCGCCGAAGGCCTCGGCCACCGCGTGGAGCTGCTCGGAGGGGAGGAGGGCCATGGTCAGTTCCGCCCTCCTCCGCCCGTGGGCGCGCCCAGGGCCGTGGCGTCGAAGCCGTCGGTCATGAACCGCTGGAATCCCCCCGGCTCCACCGGGCTACCGGTGCCGTGGGGTCGGGGGCGCGGACGGGGCTCGGGCGGACATCGCCCCGCAATCTACGCCAGCGGCGCCGGTCGGTACCGGACGACCGTGCATCCGCCGGTTCCGGTGGCCGTCCGGCGATAGCATGACCGGGTCCTGACGGCCGACCCCGGGGTCCCGCCTGTCCGAGCCGACCGCTACTGGAGGTCCCGCCGATGACCCGATCCGTGGAGGATGCCGCCGAGGCCGTGCTGACCCCGGCCGACACCGGGACCGGCGCCGCCTCCGAGGGCCGGGTCCGGGCGCGGCTCGGCGCCCTCGGCCTCCGGCTGCACGGACCCCACCCACCCCACGATCCGCTGGACGCCGTGGTGGTGCACGCCGGCGTCGCCCGGACGTCGGGGCAGCTGCCCAGAATCGACGGCGAGCTCACCTGCATCGGGACCCTGGGTGACTCGGTCGACGTGGAGGAGGGGACCCGGGCGGCCGCCGTGTGCGCACTCAACGCCCTGGCGGTCCTCGAGGCCGCACTCGGGTCCCTCGACCGGGTCGAGCGCGTCCTGTCGGTCACCGGGTACGTGGCGTCGACGCCCGACTTCCACGGTCAGCCCGCCGTCATCGACGGGGCCAGCCAGGTGCTCGTCCAGGCCTTCGGCGAGGCCGGGCGCCACACCCGCTCGGCCATCGGGGTGGCCTCCCTCCCACGGGGCGGGGCCGTCGAGATCGAGGTGACGGTGGCGGTGGCCGGATGACGGGAGACGCAGCGGTCGCCGGAGTGCTGGCCGGGCTCGGGGCCGCCACCCTCGGCGAGTGCGGGGCGCGGTCCATGCCCCCGCGGATCCGTCCCGTGTGGCCCGGTGCCACCGTGGCCGCCCCGGCCTATCCGGTGCGCTGCACGCCGGGCGACAACCTGGCCGTGCACGTGGCGGTCACCCGGGCACCCGCCGGCTCGGTCCTGGTCGTCGATGTGGGCGACGTGAGCGACCGCGGCTACTGGGGCGAGGTGCTCACCACGGGGGCGCTCGCCCGAGGCCTCGGGGGACTGGTCATCGACGGGGGCGTGCGGGACGTGGCGGCCCTGGAGGCGCTCGGGTTCCCGGTGTTCTCGCGGACGGTGGCCCTGCGCGGGGCGACCAAGGTGTCCCGTGGCTCCATCGGGACCACGGTGTCGGTGGCCGGGGTCGCCGTCGCCCCGGGCGACTGGGTGGTGGGGGACGTCGACGGCGTGGTGATCGTCCCGGGTGACCGGCTGGATGATGTGGCCGACGCCGGACGGGCCCGGGCCGATGCCGAGGACGGCTACTTCACCGCACTGCGCTCCGGCGCCACGACGGTCGAACTCCTCGGCCTCGACGCCTCGCTCATCGAGGACGGGGGCACCGCCGGCTGATCGACCGGCGCACCCGTCAGTTGTTCGTGTAGTCGATCGACCCCGCGCCCTTGACGCCGATGGCGAAGCAGAAGCAGTGGATCGGCGCATGGTCGGTCACCGGGCGGAGGCTGTGCACCACATCCGGCGGGATGTAGACGAGGTCGCCCTGGGCGATGGTCCGGTCCTCGTCGCCGATGGTCATGATCCCCCGGCCCCGGAGCACGTAGTAGAACTCGTGGGTCGGGTGGGAGTGGGGGTTCACGTACCCGCCCCCGGCCACCTCGAACTCGTTCACCAGCTCGAGGAAACCGCCGTCGGTGAGCTCCCGCATCTCCTGGGACTGCACCATCCACCACACCGGAACGGTACCGGCGTGCTCGACGATCGGCTCGACGTCTTCGATGTTCCGTACGTCCATCGGGATAGGTCCTCCTCTGTCGGCGGGTCGCCGTGCCGTGCCGGTCCGGCGACCGGGGCCGCCTCGCGGCCCGCAGCGGCGATGGTAGCTTCGCCGGGGTCCCCCTACTCGAGCTACCCGAGGAGCGCCGGCATGGGAGAAACGACCCGAACGGTCACCGCGGCCCCCCTCGATGCCGCGGCCTGGGAGCCCTTCGGCTGGCTCCCGGTGCCGGACACCGACGCGGACGACGGTCTGCACCGTCTCGAGTTCGCCTGGGGTGACGTCCACGTCAACCGCATCTCCCACCACCTCGACGAGGTTCCCGTCACCGAAGGCCGACTCGGGTGCCGTGAGCTGTACCGCCACGTGACCCACACCCAGGTGCTGATGCCGCTGGACACCGAGGCGGTGATCGCCGTGGCGCCCCCCGACGTGTCCATGGACTCCCCGGCCGACGCCGATGCCGTCGTGGCCTTCCTGCTGATGCCGTTGCAGGCCGTCGTGCTCCATCGGGGCACGTGGCACTGGGGCCCGTTCCCGGTGGGGGGCCCGTCGGTCGAGCTCTTCAACGTGCAGGGGATGCGGTACCGGGAGGACAACGAGCGCGCCGACCTCGGACGCCTCGGCGCGACCGTGGACGTCCTCGTCGGGTAGCCCCTGTCGGTCTCGCCGGAGGGTCCCGCGCCGTCCGTCACGCGCTGGGTGTGCCGATGTCGCTAGAGTCCCCGGGACAAGCAGTATCCATCGACGGACCGTTGGTACGGGAGTCGGGTCGCAAGGCCCGGCGCGGTCCGCCCGACACAAGGAAGTGTGTTGATGGGGATACACCGGGGGAATCGGCTGGCTGTGGTTGCACTGGCGACCGGGGTGGGGTTACTGGCAGCGGGGTGTTCGTCGTCGGGAAGCGCCTCGACGACGACGTCGACCGCCGCCACGGCGACGACGGCAGCGCCGGCCGGTGGGTCGGCGGCGCCGGGGGTGACGGCCACGTCGGTCACCGTCGGCGTCATCTCGAGCCGGTCCGGCGTGCTGGCCGGTTACTTCGGTCAGTTCGCCCCCGGGATGACGGCGTACTTCGACGCCCTGAACGCCCAGGGCGGGGTCAACGGCCGGACGGTCAACCTGGCCTACAACCTGGACGACGGCGGGTCGCCCAGCCAGTTCACCCAGTTGACCCACACCCTGATCGACCAGGACCACGTGTTCGCCGTCGGGGCGGCGTCTCCCTTCTTCACGCCCGGGTACTTCGCCCAGTCGAACACCCCGACCTACGGGTACAACGTGACCGGGAACTGGTCTCCCTATCCGAACCTCTACGCCGCCGGGGGGTCGGTCCAGGACTACTCGAGCGCCACGCCCACCTACGCCTACTTCGTCAAGGCCACCCACTCGAAGGCGCTGGCCCTGATCAGCTACGGCCCGGGGATCCCGTCGTCCTACAACGCCTGCAACACCGCCGCCACCAACCTGAAGGCGGCCGGCGTCAACGTGAGCTTCGTCGACGTCGGAGCGCAACTCGCGGGGAGCTTCACCTCCGATGTCCAGCGGTTGCAGCAGTCGGGCTCGGACGCGCTGATCAGCTGCATGCAGGCCTCGGACAACGTCACCCTGGCCCGGGACATCCAGCAGTACGGCCTGTCGGTCAAGCAGTTGTGGCTCAACGGCTACGACCAGAACCTGCTCAACCAGTACTCCAGCGTCATGCAGGGGGTGTACCTGAGCAACGCCGGCAACGTGCCTTTCGGCGCCGCCGCCTATCCCTCGGTCTATCCGGGGATGGCGGCCTACACGGCGGCCATGAACAAGTACGAGCCGCAGTACACGACCAGCAATGTGGCGCTGGCCGGCTGGCAGTCGGCGGCGCTGATGGTCGAGGGTCTGCGGGCGGTCGGGAAGAACCTCACCCAGGCCGCCGTGGTGTCGGCCACCAACCAGATCACCGCCGACACGGCAGCACAGACCCAGGCCCCGACCAACTGGACCGTGGCCCACGTCAAGGTCACCCACCCGGCCTGCACCTCGTGGGTCCAGGTCAAGGGGACGTCCTTCGTGTCGGTGTTCTCGACGGGCAAGCAGGTGTTCGTCTGCCTCGGCCCCGACGCCAAGAACCCGGTGCCGGTGCCGGCACCGGCCGGCACCCCGGGGGCATGATCCGGGCGGACGTCGGTCAGGACTGAGGGACGAGCGGACGGTGGAGCATTTCCTGGGGTTCGCCATCCCCGGTATCCCCTACGGCTGCACGTACGCGCTGGTCGCCGTCGGCCTCGTCCTCACCTACCAGGCCACCGGCGTACTCAACTTCGCCTATGGGGCGCAGGCGTACCTGTCGGCGTTCGTGTTCACCTACCTGGTCCAGAACAGGCATCTCCCGGTGGGGGTGGCGTTCGTGGTGGCCGTGGTCGTGCTGGCCCCCGCGGTCGGACTGATCTTCGACCGCCTGCTGTTCCGGAAGATCGCCCCGGCCAACGTGATCGCCAAGCTGGTGACCGGGATCAGCATGCTCGTCGGGATCCCGGCCATCCTGTCGATCCTCTTCACCAACAGCAACCAGTACAACCCGCCCAGCATCCTGTTCAACCCCGACGTCGTGTACTTCCGGATCGCCGGGACCCCGATCAACGGGATCTCGGTCACCTGTGTCCTGGCCACGGCGGTCACCCTGATCGCCCTGGTGGTGCTCATCCGCTGGACCAGTCTCGGTCTGAAGATGCGCGGGGCGGTCGAGAGCCGCCGCCTGATCGAGCTGGACGGGGTGAACGGCGGCCGGGTGGTGGCCTCGGCCTGGGCCGTCTCGGGACTGATCGCCGGACTGGCCGGCGTCCTGCTCGCCCCCATCTACGGCCAGCTGCAGTTCAGCGACTACGCCGACCTGATGGTGGCGGCCTTCGCCGCCGCCGCATGGGCGGTCCTCCGGTCCCTGCCCATCGCCGTGCTGGTGGGGATCCTGATGGGGATGACCGTGACCACCCTGCAGGGCTACCTCCCGGCGGGCAGCATCTGGTCGTCGGCGGCACTGACCTCCCTGCCGTTCGTCGTGCTGGTCGGCGCACTGGTCCTCGTCCCCGGGATGCGGACCCTCGGAGGGGCGAAGGACCCGCTGGCGGCCGTCGACCCACCGACCCCGCCGTCCACCGCCGCCCTGCGGGCCCCCGAGTTCGACCGGGTCATCAAGATCCTCTGGTACGTGCTCCTCGTGGTGTTCTCGGTGTCCATGCTGACGTGGATGCCCAAGATCTGGGAGAACGTCTTCAACGCCGGGCTGGCCTACTCCGTGGTGTTCCTGTCCATCACCCTCATCACCGGCATGGGGGGCCAGCTGTCCCTGTGCCAGGCCACACTCGCCGGGATCGGGGCCTTCATGGCCGCCCAGTTGGCCGCCCACCTCGGCCTGAATTTCCTGTTGGGGGGCCTGGTGGGGGCGGTGGCGGCCGCCCTGGTGGCCGTGGTCCTGGCCTTCGCCTCGGTCCGGCTGCGCGGCCTGGGCCTGGCCCTGATGACCATCGCCGCCGCCCTGGTCTTCGACAACGTCGTGTTCGCCGAGGTGGACACGGTGAACGGACAGCCGATCAACGTGACCCCCCACGCGGTGGGACTCGGCATCCTCAACCCGGACGGCCGGACGTTCTTCGTGGTGGCCATGGTGGTGCTGGCCGTGTGCGTCTTCCTGGTGCTGCGGGTGCGCCGCGGGTCGATCGGCCGGTTCCTCGGGGCGATGCAGGGGAGCAGCACGGCGGCGTCGGGCATCGGGGTGAACCTCACCTGGATGCACGTCCTGGTGTTCGGGCTGTCCGGCGCGGTGGCCGGCATCGGGGGGACCCTGCTGTCCATCAACCAGCAGGCGGTCAACCCGAATACGTTCGGCTGGGAATTCTCCCTGGTGTTCGTGGTGGTGGTGGTCACCACGGGCGTCAACACCCCCGAGGGCGCCATCCAGGCCGGGTTCGGGTACGTGGTGCTCCAGCAGCTGCTCACCTACGTGCCCGGCCGGCTGGGTGGCAACAGCCTGCTGATCATCTTCTTCGCCTTCGGGGCCCTCACCTACGTGGCCCACCCCGAGGGGATCCTGGAGTTCCAGAAGCGGCGCTGGACGCTGCGATTCGAACGGCTGCTGCTCCGGGACCGGACGGCGCCGACGTCAGTGGCACCCCCCGGTCCCGATGGCGGCACGCCGGCACTGGCGTCGGATCCCGCGGTGGGTGGCTGACGTGTCGCTGCCCGATGCACTCCTGCGGGTGGACGGGGTGTCCAAGTCGTTCGGTGGGATCGCCGCCGTCAGCGGTGTGTCGATGGAGGTCGGGCGGGGGGAGAGCGTGGGCCTGGTCGGGCCGAACGGCGCAGGCAAGACCACGCTGTTCAACTGCGTCTGCGGGCAATTGCGGCCCGAGCACGGATCCATCGAGCTCGAGGGGCGCCCCATCGGCGCGCTCCCCACGTTCGAGCGGGCCCGGCTCGGGATCGGGCGGACGTACCAACGGGTGGAGGTCTTCCCGGACATGACGGTGCGCGACCACCTGCTGGTGGCCCTGCGCGCCCGCTGGCGGCGGGGCCGGCTGTGGCGCGATCTGTGCAACCTGTCCAAGCCGTCGTCCGAGGAGTCGGCCAAGGTCGACGACGTGCTGGGCAAGGTGGGGCTGGGGGACCGGTCCGAGGCGCCGGTGGCGTCGCTCGGACTGGGGTCGTGCCGGCTGGTGGAGCTGGCCCGGGCCCTGGTCACCGATCCGGTGCTACTGATGGCCGACGAGCCGTCGTCGGGGCTGGACGTCCACGAGACCCGTGAGTTGGGATCCGTGCTGCGCCAGGTGCAGCACGACCAGGGCATGGCCATGGTGCTGGTCGAGCACGACCTCGGGATGGTGGCCGAGGTCGTGGACCGTACGGTCGTCATGAACCTCGGGGAGGTCATCGCCGAAGGCGACTTCGCGTCGGTCATGGCCGATCCGACGGTGCGTACCGCATATCTGGGGTTGCAGGAATGAGTGCCGCGGCGGGTCCTGCGGCGGCCGTGGCGTCGACCACCGGTGGTGCGGTGGCCGGTGCGTTCGTGCCCGCACTCGACGTGGTCGGTATCAGTGCAGCCTACGGTCCCTATCGGGCGCTCTTCGACGTGTCCTTCGAGGTCCCCGCCGGAGGGATCGTGGCCCTGATCGGGTCCAACGGTGCCGGCAAGTCCACGGTGTCCCGGGTGGTGTCCGGCCTCCTGCCGGCCTCCGCCGGCACCGTCCGGCTCGACGGCGCCGACGTGACCAACCGGCCGGCCTTCAAGGTGGCCCGCGCCGGAATGGCCCACGTGGTCGAGGGCCGGGGCGTGTTCGCCAGTCTCACCGTC
>Ga0302279_10004326_pt1 | contig 16902 bp, 16 predicted proteins | sample III_Bog_N3_3_FD_194541 | JGI IMG/M metagenome (GOLD analysis project Ga0302279, IMG submission 194541) | Peat permafrost microbial communities from Stordalen Mire near Abisko, Sweden - III_Bog_N3_3 | ecosystem: Environmental > Terrestrial > Soil > Wetlands > Peat | place: Sweden: Abisko...
CGGCGGCGGGTCGGCAAGCGCGATCCCTGCACAGGCCGCAACGCTGGCGACGACCAGGCCGGCCATCCTGACATGGGACAAGCGCATCATCTTACCTCGCATGTTTCGTTCCGCCACGACGATCGGGCGCCTAGGATTCCCGGAAATTCATCCCCGGTCCAGGCTTTCCGCATGACCCGGGGTTGGCCACGGCCGCACCCGCTGGCATGCTGCCTGCCACAAACCAGAGGAGTCGGATATGGCGGATACGGGATGGGTGCGGGCTGCGGCCAAGGGCGACGTGGCGGAGGGTGCCGTCCTCGGCGTGCGTCTCGGCGGCAAGGAGATCGCGATTTATCACCTGCCAGGTGGCGAATTCCGCGCGACCGACAATGTCTGCACGCATGAATACGCCCTGCTGTCGGAGGGTTGGCTGGAAAACGGCTGCATCGAGTGTCCGCTGCACGCCGCCCAGTTCGACGTGCGCACCGGCAAGGCGCTGTCCACCCCGGCCGACGTCGATCTCGCGGTGTTCGAGGTCAAGGTTGAGGGCGATGATCTGCTGATCAAGCTGGGGTAACCCGGATGGGTCCGCCAAAGGGGCCTATCGACTGCGACGTCCACCCCACCGTCCCGAACCTGGCGGCGCTGCTGCCGTACCTGGAGCCGATGTGGCGGGAGACGGTGATCCGGCGCGGCATCGATGAGCTGACCACGATCAGCTACCCGACGGTCAATCCGCTGACCTCGCGGACCGACTGGCGGGATGCGACCGGCAAGGCCGCCACGTCGGCCGCCGTACTCGGGGCGCAGGCGCTGGACCCCTTCGCCACGCAACTGGCGATCTGCAACTGCCTGTATGGCGCGCAGGTGCTGTTCAGCGAGGACCTCGGCGCCGCCTTCTGCCGCGCGATCAACGACTGGATCGCCAAGGAATGGCTGGACCGCGATCCGCGGCTGCGCGCCTCGATCATCGTGCCGCAGCAGAACGCGGAACTGGCGGTCGAGGAGATCAACCGCTGCGCCCCGGACCGCCGCTTCGTGCAAATTCTGCTGCTGGTCGGCAGCGAACTCCCCCTTGGCCGGCGGCAAAACTGGCCGATCTACGCCGCGGCGGAGCGCCACGGCCTGCCGGTCGGCATCCACGCCGGCAGCATGTACCGCCATCCGGTCACCACCGTCGGCTGGACCAGCTTCTTCACCGAGGACTATATCAACCAGGCCTCCGCCTTCCAATCCCAGCTCACCAGCCTGATCGTCGAGGGTGTCTTCGCGAAGTTCCCCGGCCTGACCGTGGTGCTGATGGAATCCGGCGTCAGTTGGCTGCCGGCCTTCCTGTGGCGGCTGACGAAATTCTGGAAAGGCCTGCGCAGCGAGGTCCCCTGGGTCAGCGACCCGCCCGGCTCCATCGTACGCGACCGGGTGCGGCTGACCTTGCAGCCATTCGACGGCCCCGCGGGCGCCGAGAACCTGAGCCGGCTGATGGAGCATATCGGGTCGGATGAGCTGATCCTGTTCTCCACCGACTACCCGCACTGGCAGTTCGACGGGTTGCAGGCGCTGCCGCCTGGCCTGGACCCGGGTTTGGCGCGGAAAATCATGGTGGACAACCCGCTGCGCACCTACTCTCGGCTGACGCAAACGGCTCCGGAAATCTCATGAGCGAAGCGGGCGGCCAGCAGGACCCTGTCGATCGCGCCTTGGCCCAACCCGGTTTGGCCGGTTCCTGCCCGGCGCGCCTGGACCGGCGGCACCGCATCGTTCGCTCGGCAGATATGAACCGATGAACGTCACCCGTCAGGCTTCCCCGGGTCCCCGCAGCCGCTGCCGTACGGTGCCCCGCCCGCCGATCCCGGCACACTTGCGGAACCGCCCACGGAAGGCCAGGTTTTCCGGCATGAGTGATCGCCTTGCTAAGCTGGAAGGCTCCTACGACGCGCTGAAGGTCGTTCGTCCGATGACGATTACCGTCCTTGACATTCTTTTGGCTGCACTGATTTTCGTTCTGTCGTTCATGGCCGCGGAACTCAGGGACATGAACAGCTGGCAGCAAGCGATCGAAGCGAAGTTCGACGCAACCAATGCCAAAATTGACTCCATCCCGGGAAAGCTGGCAGAGGAGTTTCGGGCCATGCGGGCCGAGATGGCCACGCAGACGAACGCGATTGCCAACTCAATCACCGCCGCAAGACAGTTCCAGCCGCAGGTCCTGCTGATGCCAGTGCCACAGACCGTTCCGCCTAATGGCGAAGCGCCGGCTAACCTGCCGAGGCCTGCCCCTCAGCCACCAACAAAGCGTTGATTGGACTTTCGTGTCACCACCCTGCGTTCTAACGTAACAGGCGACCCGCTGGAGCCCGCACCATGACCGTCGATGTCCTGCCCCGCACCGGCCTGCAGCCGGCAAATGTCTCCCGCCTCGCGATCGCCGACTGCGACATTCATCCGCGTCCGGTCGGCGTCGGCATCGGCGGGGTCAGCAAGGCGCTGTATCCCTATCTGTCGAAGCGCTGGCGCGACCATGTCGAGGCCTTTGGCATCACCTACCGCCAACCCTGGGAAAAGGGTTCGGCCTATCCGAAGGGCCAGCCACAGGCCTCCCGCCGCGACGCCTGGCCGCCCACCGGCCACGGCCCCGGCAGCGATCTCGCCTTCATGGCGAAGCAGCATCTCGACCCGAACAACGTCACCCTGGGCATCCTGAACCCGCTGACGTCGGGTCAGGGCGCGCAGAACGCCGAGCTCTCCGCCGCCATCACGCACGCCACCAACGAATGGCAGATCGCGGAATGGACCTCGCAAGACTCGCGCCTGAAAGGGTCCGTTGTCATTCCCTATGAAGACCCCGTCGCCGCGGTGAAGGAAATCGAGCTTCGCGCCGGCGACAGGAATTTCGCCCAGGTGATGTTTTTGTCACGCACCGCCGACCCGATGGGCAACCGCCGCTACTGGCCGATCTTCGAGGCCGCGGCCGCCGCCAACCTGCCGATCGGCGTGCACGCCTTCGGCTATGGCGGCAGCCCGATCAACCCCGGCGGCTGGGGCAGCTACTACATCGAGGAAATGGTCGGCCACGCCCAGGCCCAGCAATCCCTGCTGATCTCGCTGATCCTGGAAGGCGTGTTCGAACGCCTGCCGACCCTGAAGGTGGTGCTGATCGAGGGCGGCCTCGCCTGGGCCGCCGCGCTGGGCTGGCGGATGGACGCGCAGTGGAAAAAGCTGAAGCAGGAGGTGCCGCATCTGAAGATGGCACCATCCGAATACATGCGCCGCAACGTCTGGTGGACCACCCAACCGATCGAGGAACCCGAGCCCCGCGTGCAACTGGCGGAAACCATCGACTGGATCGGCTGGGACCGCATCCTGTTCGCCACCGACTATCCGCATTGGGACTTCGACGATCCCACGACAGCGCTGCCGATCCAAATGGACGAAACCCGCCGGCGGCAGGTGTTCCTGGAGAATGCCAAGGCCGTTTACGGCTTCGCCTGACGACTCGAGGTCAAACGCCATGACCCTGCGCCGCATCGGCCTCCTGGTTGTGGCGTGCCTCGCGGCGGCCGGCCTGGCCCGAGCGCAGACGGCCGGGTCCGATTCCGGGGCCACAGGGCTGCACCTCAATCCCTGGCAGCAGGCGATCCAGGTCGCGGTCGGGGCACCGGGACAGGCGAACCTGCTCGATCAGGCGGTGATGCGACTGTCAGAGGATCTGCTGTTCGTGCCGTACGACGGGGCGGTCAAACTTCTGGAGGTTTCCCACCAGACCGCCCCACCCGATCTTGTGGGGATCGTCGTGGACAGCGGCGGCGCAGACTGGTTCGGTATCCTGCGCTACAGTCCGGTAGGCTTCGTACCGGCGGACGATATCGTATCCTGGAGTGCGGACGATATTCTTGCCAGCATCCGCGAATCGGGCCAGTTGCCGCCGAACCACGTCGCGCGCGGCTGGCTGCAACCGCCGACCTACGATCCGGTGCAACACAGCCTCACCTGGGCGGTGCAGGTCGTCCCGACGGGTGCGCCGGACCGGGTCAGCGGCGAGGCCGTCTATCACGCCGCGATCTTTGGCCGGCAGGGTTACTTTCAGATCGATATCAATACCGTGGTGGACCATCTCGACCGCCAGAGGGACGACGTCGCCGCGCTGTTGACGGACATCCATTTCCTGCCCGGGCACACCTACGCGGATTTCGATGCGGCAACCGACCCTGCCAGCCCGAAAGGATTGCCGGGCGTACTCGGCGTCACCATCCTGCAACGGGCCAGCCTGATCGATCTCATCTTGGACGCCGACCTGTTCGTCCCTGCGACGTATGGGGCGGTGCTGGTACTCGGGGCCGGCCTGTTGCTGCTGATCCAGATGCGGCTGCGGACCAAGGACCGTGTCCGGCGCCGTTGACACGGACGGACACCGGCAGGCCAGCAAGTCCCCGTCAACCGGCCGATACGCGACCTGATTGAAGTCTCTTAACATGACACATCGTATTTTTTAATGTTTTATCTCGACACGGCCCGGTTGAATCGCCAGATCACCACCATGGACATCATCACCGTACCCAGTTCCCGAATCGTCGAAATCGCTCGGCTTGCGTTCGCAACGCCGGACGTGGACCTGCTGTGCTTCGGCGAATCCGACCAACCAAGCCCCAATGGCGCCCGCGACGCCGCCATCGCGTCGCTGGAGGCCGGCGAGACCCGCTATCCCGATGTACGTGGACTGCCCGCGTTGCGGGAGGCATTGGCCGACTATCTGTCGCTGCTGCACGAGAAGACCGTGCAGGAGACCCGGATCCAGGTGACGGCCTCGGGGATGGCCGCGATCTCGGTCGCCCTCGCGGCGACGGTCCAGGCCGGCCAGCAGGTGGTGATGCACAGCCCGGCCTGGCCGAACGTCGCCAATGCAGTGCACCTGCGCGGCGCCACGGTGCGCGACCTGAAACTGGTGGAGGACCCGGATGGGCGGTTCCGCCTGGACCTCGATCGGCTGGACCAGATGCTGGCCGGGGCGCGCGCCTTCATCCTGAACTCGCCGAACAACCCGACCGGCTGGACCGCCACACGCGAGGAACTGGCGGCGATCCTGGACATGACCCGACGCCACGGGGTCTGGCTGATCGCCGACGAGGTCTATTCCCGCCTGGTCTATGACGACCGGCTGGCGGCGCCGTCGATGCTGGATCTGGCCGAACCCGACGACCGGGTGATCGTCTGCAACAGCTTCTCCAAGACCTGGATCATGACCGGCTGGCGCCTGGGCTGGCTGGTGGTGCCGGAAGGCACCCGCGACCGGTTCACCGACCTGGTGGAAGTCGCCCATTCCGGCGTCGCCCCCTTCATCCAGCAGGCTGGCCTCGCCGCCATCGAGGACATGGACGCGGTGACCGCGTTCCGGGGCCATTGCGCCCGTGGCAGAGCCTTGGTCGCCGCCGCCCTGAGGGGCGTGAACGGTGTGCGCTACCAGGCCCCGGCCGGCGCGTTCTATGCCTTCGTGGGGGTGGAGGGACTGCGCGACAGCCTCGACCTCGCGCGCAAGCTGGTCACCAAACACGGCGTCGCGGTCGCCCCCGGCAGCGCCTTCGGTGACGCCGGCGAGGGCAGCCTGCGCATCTGCTTCGCCCAGTCGGCGATGCGGATCGAGCGGGCGATGGAGCGGCTATCTGATGGGCTGCGCGCCGAAATGCGCGGCTGACCGGCCGCTCAGAACACCCGGATCATCAGCACCGCCACACCCAGCAGAATGACGCCGGTCACGCCATAAGCGATGGACGCGTAAGGCGGCATCACATCGAGCACGACCATCCCGAGATAGGAAAACAGCAGCAGCACCGTCACCCCGGCCAGCAGGAAGCTGGGGCTGCCACGGGTGCGGGCGTGCTCCTGACCATAGACCTTGAACAGGAACAGCAGAAACGCCGCAACCAGCGGAATGAGGTAGGCGGAGGAGTTGATGGCCATCTGAGCTGCTCGATAAGCCGAAACCGGCACCAGCGCCAGCGGTCATGCACCCGGGGTCTGCACGACCCCCTGGGCCATCAGCGCGGCGATCTCCTGTGCCGCATACCCATGCTCCGCCAGGATCGCCGCACTGTGCTCGCCCTTCGAGGGCGCAACGGTCCGCGGCGATCCGTCCACGAAGGGCGGCAGACCGACCAGATTGGGCAAGGGAATCGGCTGCGGCACATGCGGATGCTGCGTCCACGCCACCGCACCACTGGCGGCCACATGCGGCTGTTGCAGGAAATCGGTATAGCTGTTCAGCGCCTCGTGCATCACGCGGTGTTCCGACAGCTTCGCCGACCAGACCGCGGTCGGGGCCGATTCCAGCAAGGGACGCAGCACCGCGTTCAGTTCGGCCGCGAAGGGCTCCCGCCCGGCATTGGTCTTCCAGCGCTCGTCTGCGGCGAACCGGTCCAGCCCCAGGGCTTTGCAGTAGGCGTCCCATTCCCAGGGGCGGACGACGGTGATGGAGAGCCAGCCGTCCGCCGTGCGATAGACCCCGCTGGGCGGAATGGTCGGCCGGGTCACACCGCCGTCCAGCCAGGACCCCATCAGCCGCACCGCCTGCAACCCGGCGCCGGCCTGCATCAGGCTGGCCTCGATATGCCGCCCGCGCGGCTGGTCGCGACGGGCGAACAAGGCGGTGGAGACCGCGCCGAAGCTGTAGATGGCGGTGCTCATGTCGATGGAGATGATGGGGATGCGGTGCGGGATGCCGTCCTCGCCGCGGTTTTCCGCCATCAGGCCGGTATAGGCCTGTAGCACCGGGTCCATCGCCGGGCGCTCCGCCAGCGGGCCGGCCGCGCCGAAGCCGGAGATCGACAGGTACAGGATACGCGGCTCGCGTGCCGCCACCGCGTCGTAGCCGAAGCCCAGCCGGTTGATCACGCCCGGCCGAAAACCTTGCAGGAACACGTCCGCGCCGCTGATCAGGCGCCACAGCACCGCCCGCCCCTGGTCGTGCTTCAAATCGAGCGCGATCGAGCGTTTGCCGACATTGGCGGGGATCGAATAGACGGTGTGGTCGCCATAGACGGTGCCCAGGCCGCGCGACCAGTCGCCGGTGTCGGTCGGCTCCACTTTGATGACGTTGGCGCCGTACTGGGCGAGCAGCATCGCACAGTACGGGCCGGCGACACCCTGGCTCAGATCGACCACTTTCAGGCCGGCGAACGGCGCTTCATAGCTCATGGCTTCGTTTCCCCTCGGAGTTGCCGCATCATAGGCCCCGGCGCGCCTGATGCGCGACCCGTCAACCAAGGAGCAGTACCATGATTCACGTCCTCGCCGTCATCACCACCAAGCCCGGCCAACGGGAGACGGTGCTTGCGCTGTTTCGCGCCAACATGCCGGCGGTGCACGCCGAGGCCGGCTGCATCGAGTATGGGCCGGTGATCGATGCGCCGAATTCGCCGGCGAAATTCGGCGACGACACGTTCGTTGTGGTCGAGAAATGGGAGAGCGCGGACCATCTGAAGGCTCACGCGGCCTCGCCGCACATGGCGGCCTACGGCGCGAAGACCCGGGAGCTGCTGGCGAACCGCGAAATCCACATCATGCAGTCGGCCTGACGGACCGGCCGCCGTTCGGTTTGGGCCGGACGGCGGTTGCCGCTACACTCCCTTCAACCACACCAGGAGGGAACCATGGACCTTAGCCTGTCGGAGGAATATCAGGCACTGCAAGCCGAAATTCGATCCTTCATCGCCCAGCATGGCGACAAGTCGCCGAAAGTCGGCGGCGGCCGCAAGCGGCCCGACCAGAAGACCTTGGACTGGCAAAAACGCCTGCTGGAACACGGCTATGTCGGCCGCACCATCCCGGCCGGATACGGCGGCGCCGGCAAAACACCGGACGTGATGGAAGCCGCGGTCATCGCCGCCGAATTCGCGCGCGCGAACGTGTATGCCGGCCTGACCAACCAGGGCATCTCCATGCTGGTGCCGACATTGCTGGAAGTCGGCACCGAGGAACAAAAGCGCCAGTACGTCCCGCCCACCATCCGCGGCGACCTGATCTGGTGCCAGGGCTATAGCGAACCCGGCAACGGCAGTGACCTCGCCAACGCGCAGACCAAGGGGGAATTGCGCGACGGCTTCTGGGTGGTGAACGGGCAGAAGATCTGGACCAGTTCCGCCCATTACGCGGACATGATGTTCCTGCTGTGCCGCACCGAACCGGAAAAGTCGAAACACGAGGGCCTTTCCTATCTGCTGCTGTCGATGGACTCCCCTGGCATCGACCGGCGCCCGCTGAAAACGATGACCGGCCGTAGCGAATTCAACGAGGTCTTCTTCACCGACGTAAAAATCCCCGAAACCCAGATCGTGCTCGGCCGCGGCAAAGGCTGGTACGTTGCCAACGTCACCCTGAAGCACGAACGGCTGATGATCGGTGACGCTGGCAAAATGACCGCTCGGCTTGAGCAGTTGATCAAGTTGTTGCAGACCTCCGAAATCAACGGCGACCGGCTGATCGGCATGGCGGAATTCCGCGACCGCCTGCTGCGGCTGCAAGGCGAGGTAATCGCCTGGAAGGCGCACAATCTTCGTTTGTTGACCGAAGCGGCGCAGGGTGCCGCATCCGGCGTCAAGCGCATGATCGTCAAATATGGCGGCACCATGCTGGGCTTTCGCCTGTCCTCGCTCGCCGTCGATGCCCTGGGTGCCGCCGGGCTGCCGTACGAATCCGCGGGCGAGGACGCCGAAGACGACGACGCCACCACCTGGAACATCGACTACATGTACGACGTCGGCCTGATGATCGGCGGCGGATCGAACAATATCCAGAAGAACATCATCGGCGAACGCGGCCTGGACCTGCCGCGCGAACCCAAAGCCGCAGGACGGACCTGATGGAATTCGGACTTTCCCTGGAACAACGCCAGTTCGACGACTCCTTGCGCGATTTCCTCAAGGATCGCCTGCCGATGGACCGTCTGCGCGCCCTGGCCGAACCCGGCGTCGGTTTCGATGCCGACCTGTGGGACGGCGTGCTGCAACTCGGCCTGCCTGGCCTGCTGGTGCCGGAACGGTTCGGCGGCGCCGGCCTGGGCGTGCTGGACGCCGCGGTCGCGTCAGAGGCACTCGGCGCCGCCGCAGCCCCCCTGCCCTTCACCGGCAGCCTGGTGATGGCGCCGCTGGCCTTCATCCACAGCGCGACGGAGTCACAGCAGGACGAATACCTGCCGCTGATCGCGGGCGGCGAAATCCGCGTCGCGGTGGCATTCGCCGGCCTCGCCGGACAGTCCGGTGCGGCCAGCGCCAGCCTGGAGAACGGCCGCCTGAGCGGAAGGATCAGCGGCGTGCTGGATGCCGGCGCAGCAACACATTTCCTGGTCTATCTGCCCGACGGCAACGCCGCGGTGGTCGAGGCCTCGGCTACCGGCGTCACGACAACGATGCACCGCAGTATCGATCGCACGCGCCCCGTCGCGGACGTCACCTTCAATGCGGCGTCTGCGCAACGACTGGCCGCGGCGAATGCACCGCTGGCCGCCGCGCGGCGCGTGCTGGATGCCGGTCGCGTCGTGCTCGCGGCCGATACACTCGGCTCGGCGCAAACGATGCTGGATCGCGCGGTGGCCTTCGCGAAGGAACGGGTGCAGTTCGGCCGGGTGATCGGCAGTTTCCAGGGCGTGAAATACATGCTCGCCGATTGCGTCACCGCGCTGGAACCCTGTCGGGCCATGGTCTGGTACGCAGCCCATGCCCAGGACGGACTGCCGGACGAGGCTCGGCTGACCGCGTGCCACGCCAAAGCCCATGTCAGCGACGTGGCCCGCGACGTCGCGCGCATGACCACCGAGACGCACGGCGGCATGGGATTCACCGATCTGCTTGGCCTGCACTACTGGTTTAAGCGGATCAGCTTCAATCGCCAGATCCTCGGCGGGCCGGAACGATGCCGCGAGGAAGCCGCCGCGCTGCAAGGATGGACCCTCAATGCCTGACATCGACATCGAACCTATCAAAGCGCTTCTCGGGCGGACCGTGATCGAGCACGACGAAGCCACCGCCGCCCCGCTGCGCGGCATGGTGGTTACGTTCGACCGTGTTGAAACCGCACCGGTCGCCGGCGAGCCAGTACCGCCCGGCTGGCACCTGGCTTATTTCCCCGCTGCCAGTCGCCTGGCGTCATTGGGCGCCGACGGGCTGCCCGTCACCGGCGGCGTGCTGCCGGAAATGCCGCTACCGCGCCGGATGTACGCTGGCGCCACCTTGACCTTTCACGCGCCCATCCGGGTCGGCGATGCGCTGCGGCGGGAAACCTCGTTCTCCGACCTGCAACTGCGCAAGGGCAGCACCGGCACCCTGATCGTTGCCACCCAGACGCGCAAGATCTTCACGCCGAGCGGCCTCGCGATCACCGAGGACGCGGTCAGCGTGTTTCGCGAGGCGGTGCCCCCCGGCACGTCATCCGGCATTCCGCAAACCGAATCGCCGCCCAGCGGCCTGCCCTGGCAACGTACGATGACACCCGATCCGGTCACCCTGTTTCGTTACTCGGCGCTGACCTTCAATCCGCACCGCATCCATTACGATCGGCCCTATGCGATGGACGTGGAAGGGTACCCCGGCCTGGTGGTGCACGGCCCCTTTTCCCAGCAGTGCCTGCTGGACCTGCTGCGCGACAACACCCACCGTCCCATCGCGAAGTTTGCGATGCGGGCGCGGGCGCCACTGTTCGACGTGGCGCCCTTCACCCTGGCAGGCGGCATGGTGAGCGACACCGAAGCCGACCTGTTTGCCATTTCCCCCAACGGCGGCATCGCCATGCAGGCCGAAGCGACGCTATCGTAACATGAGTCAGACCGACACGGCATGCCGGTACAGGTGCCACGTCGCATGGCCCAGTACCGGCATCACGACGACAAGGCCCAGTAACAGCGGAATTGACCCGGCCACCAGCAACGCCGCAATCACGAGACCCCAGACCGCCATGGTCCCGGGGTTCGTCGTCACCACGAGAATGGATGTGCGGACCGCGATTTCGATCGATACATTCCTGTCAAGCAACATGGGGAAGGCCACGACGCTGATCGTCAGCACCACCACCGCGAAGACGAAGCCGACGCCGCACCCGGCGGCGATCATCGTCCAGCCGGCCTTGGTATGCAGCACGTCATGGGTGAACTGCGCCATCGACTCGGGCGGCAAAGGTCCAAGCGTCAGCACATAGATCGCCTGGGCCGCCACCAGCCAGGTCAGAAACAGCCCGACCAGGACACAGCCCAGGATCGCCACCTTGAGAAAGGCGGGCGAGACGAAAATGGCAAACGCATCCCAGAACGATGCCGTTTGCGTCAGCTCGCGCCGCCGGCTCATTTCGTTCAATCCGACTGCGACGAAGGGGCCGACCAGCGCAAAGCCGGACGCGAGCGGAAACACCAGCGGCAGGAAGTTATGGCCCGACGCCAGGCGCGCCATCACCAGGCCGACCAGCGGATAGACGATGCACAGGAACAGCACGTCGGTGCGGTAGGCACCAAAATCCTCCCAGCCACGGGCCAGGGCATCGCGCAGGTCCGACAGGTGCAGCCGGCGGACGATCGGCACCGCCAGGTTCAGGCGCGCATTCGGCCAGTACTGGTCGGGGTCGGCAGATCCGAGGGACCGAAGGCCGTGGGTCAGCTCCTCCCACCCCCAGGCCGGTGGCGTTCGAATGGTCATGGTTATTCCTCCCGAGACATAAGTCGGGGGCGCGCGGTCCTGTTGACCAGTCCGGCGGGCAGAGCAGGATCGTCACCCACGGACCTCACAACTTACGCATGTCACAAGGAGTCTGCGATCACGTTTACGTGATCGCTCAGCCGAACCTGACGTGCCTGCCGGGGGCCGCGGGCGATCGAGAAGGTGGCGTCGATGTCCGTCAGCATCGTTTCGAGTGCCGCATCGGTGTTCGGGCCAAAGGTTTCCGCGTGGCTGCGAACCCGATGCAGCATCTCCGTGGCCAGCAGGCGCAGTCCGGTCAGGACCGCGGCGTTCTCGGCCAGACGGCCCGCATCCAGGGCCGCCACCAGGGTCCCGGCCGCCGCTTCATAGACCGCGCACAGAGCCACCAGGCCGCCGCGGGACAAGGTCGCCTCGCCTTCCCCCGCCGTCAGCCGCGGCAACAGGAAGCGAAAAGCGCCCAGCGCGCCGAAGGTGCCGACGGCGTCTTCAACGTCGCGGAATGGCATCGCCATGGTTTCGTATGCGGTGCCGGCCTGGCCCAGCAGCGCATCGCGCCCCACCACGCAGCCATCCAGCAGAAGCGTGCAATGCTGCGACGGGCGCAGCGCGCGGAAACCGGGCATCGCCAGCATCGACAGGCCGGCGGTGTCGCGCGGCACCAGGAAGGCGCTGTAGCGCTTGCGGCCGTTCGTTTCTTCTGTAATCGCCAATACCACGATCACGTCGGCAGAGGGGCCGTTGCTGACCCACGCCTTTTCGCCCGAGATACGGTAGCCGCCGGCCACCGCCTCCGCTCGGGTGCGCAGATGCTTGGGATGCGCGCCCACGCCGGGTTCGGAAATCGCCACCGAGGCCGCGCGTCCCAGCCACGCCGCCTGCTGGGCCGCGGTGCCGAACCCGCCGATGAACCAGCGCCCGACCATCTGCCGCCCGCCCCAGGCCCCGCCAATACCCAGCAGCCCGGTGCGCGCCACCTGCGCCGCCTTCATCTGTGCGATCGCGGTGTAGCTTGGGGCGGGGGCGAACAGGCCGGCCTCCGCCATGCCGGGGAACGGGTCGGCGCCGGGATCGGGGTTGCGTGCCAGCCACGTGTTGATGCGGGCGGCGATATCATCCGGCATTTCGGTCTCCTGATTGACGCCGCGGGCACCCGCGGCGCAGGCTTGGCACATGCGACAAGTCTTGCACGTTCTGCTGCTGCTCGTCATGGCCGCGTCGGTCACCGCGGCATCCGCCGCCGAGTTGCGGGTCGGATTGGCGGTGGAGCCGGATTCGATCGACCCGCACGTGCATAATTTTGGCGGCAACAAGGGGTTCATGCCGAACCTGTTCGAAACGTTGACCACCACCGACGCGGCCGGCCGGTTGCTGCCGCAGTTGGCGGTGTCCTGGCGGCTGATCGACGACACGACCTGGGACATCACGTTGCGGCCGGGTGTTGCCTTCTCCGACGGTTCGCCCTTCACCGCCGATGATGTCGCCTTCACCCTGCACCGGGTGCCAAATACGCCGACCACGGTTGCCGATTTTTCCGAGTATGTGAAAGGCATCGCGCGGGTTGAGGTCACCGGGCCGCTGAGTCTGCGGATTTACACGCATGGGCCGTTCCCGCTGCTGCCGGATTATCTCGCCTCCGTCGGGATCGTGTCGCGGAAGCATGGTGAAACGGCCACGACCAGCGATTACAACGACGGCAAGGCGGCGATCGGTACCGGACCGTTCCGGCTGGTGTCATGGGCGCGCGGCGACCGGCTGGTGATGCAGCGCAACGATGGCTATTGGGGCCGCAAGCCCGACTGGGACCGGGTCACGTTCCGCTATGTGCGCAACGCAGCGTCGCGGCTGGCGGCGCTGCTGGCCGGCGATGCCGACCTGATCGATACGGTGTCGGTGCAGGACATCGACCGGGTGCGGCAGGACAAGCGCTTTACCGTCGTCGCCGGGTTGTCGGCGGACATTGTCGGCTTCGTGTTCGACAAGCGCGAGCAGCCATCGCCGAAGATCACTGACCTGGACGGCAAACCGCTGGCGGCCAATCCCTTCCACGATGTGCGGGTGCGCACCGCGGTAGACCTCGCAATCGATCGCGATGCGATCCGCGACCGTGTCATGAACGGCCAGTCGGCGCCGGACAATCAGTTCATGCGGCCGAACCAATATGGGTTCGATCCCGCTCTGCCACCCCCTCGGCACGACCCGGCCGAGGCGAAACGTCTGCTGGCTGAGGCCGGCTATCCCAACGGCTTTCGCCTGGCGATCGACTGCCAGAACGATCGCTTCGTCAACGACGCAACCATCTGCCAGGTGGTGGCGCAGATGCTGACCCGCATCGGGATCGTTGCGACACCCGAGGTGATGCCGCACGCCGTCTGGGTGCCGCGCGCCAACCGCAAGGAATTCAGTTTCTTCACCACCTTCTGGACCTTCGATACGCCTGAGCCCTCCATCGTGCTGATCAGCCAGTTCGCCACCGCCGATCCAGCGCGCGGCCGCGGTGCCTTCAACCGCGGCAGCTACAGCAATCCGGCATTCGACACGCTGCTGGACCAGGCGCTGAGCACGATGGATCGCGACCTGCGCGAAAAGCTGCTGATCCAGGCAACCGATATCGTCATCCGCGACCACGCGACGGTGCCGTTGCATCACCAGTTCAATATCGAGGCTATGACGTCTGCCATCCACCACACGCCGCGTTCGGATGGTCACGTGCTGGCCGCCGACATCACGCCATAGGAGTCCGCCATGCCCAACCAGCATACCATGCCCACCCACCATCCGCGCATTCTGGGAACGCGGCACATGGTGGCCTCGGCGAATTATCTTGCCGCGCAGACCGGGTTTGAAATCCTGGAAGCCGGCGGAAACGCGATCGACGCCGGAGTTGCGGCTGGCATCGCGCTGGGAGTGCTGCAATGCGAATACGTCCATTTCGCCGGTGTAGCCCCAATCATGATCCAGCTTGCGGAAACCGGGGAAACCGTGTCGCTGTCCGGCCTGGGCCCCTGGCCGAAGCTGGCGAGCGCGGCATGGTTCCGCGAACACCAGGGCGGGCGCATCCTGTCCAACATCAAGCGCTGCGTCATCCCCGCCGCGCCAGATTCCTGGATCACCGCGCTGTCGCGCTATGGCACCATGTCGTTTTCCGAGGTTGCCGCCGCGGCGATCCGTTTCGGCCGCGAGGGATTTGGCGCGCAGTCGATCTCGGCTGAAATCATCGGCGACAGTGTGGCCTCGATCAGCCAGTGGCCGCAGAACGCGGCAATCTATCTGCCGAACGGCGCGCCGCCCGTGGCGGGGCAGCGGTTCTTCCAGACCGATCTGGCGAATTCGATTCAATACATGGCGGATGAGGAGAAAGCCGCACGCGGGGATCGCACGGCCGGGCTGAACGCAGCACGCGACGCGTTCTATCGCGGCGACATCGCGCAGAAGATCGTCGCCTATCACAAGGCGAACGACGGCTGGATCCGCGAGGACGATCTGTCAGACTTCCACGTCGATATCGAAACGCCGCTTTCGGTGCGGTTCGGCGATATCACCGTGCATGGCTGCCGCCCCTGGTGCCAGGGGCCGGTGCTGCTGCAAACCCTGCGCATCCTGGACGGGCTCGATCTGCGCGGTCTCGGCCACAACACGCCAGCCTATATCCACACCCTGGTGGAGGCCCTGAAACTCGCCTTCGCCGACCGGCATGCTTACTACGGCGATCCGAAATTCGTGGACGTGCCGATCGACGCCCTGCTCAGCGACACTTATACCGCGCTGCGCCGGAACTGGATCGATCCGGGCCGAGCGTGGCCGGAGATGCCGCCGGCCGGCACCGCGGCCGACCTCGGACTGGCCCCGCGCAATCCGGTGAAAGCCACCGCCGACCGCGAATATGCCGAACCGGAACCGGACACATCGTTTGTATGCGTTATCGACAAGCACGGCAATGCGTTCTCCGCCACACCCAGCGACGGCGCTCTGAACACGCCGGTCATTCCGGGGACGGGGCTGGCGCCATCCTCGCGCGGCATGCAGTCCTGGACCGACCCCGACCATCCGGCCTGCCTCGCCCCCGGCAAGCGTCCGCGGTTGACGCCGAGCCCAGCCATTGCGCGACGCGACGGCAAGTGGACGATGCCCTTCGGCACACCCGGCAACGACGTGCAGCCGCAGGCGATGCTGCAGGTGTTCCTCAACATGGCGGTGTTCGATATGACGCCGCAACAGGCGATCGAACAGCCGCGTTTCGCGTCCTCCAGCTTCCCGTCATCATCCGATCCGCACACTTACAGCCCGCGCCGCATGAGCCTGGAGCGCCGTTTCACTGATGAAACCGCCGACGCGCTGGGCCGTCTTGGCCATGACGTGAACTGGTGGCGCGAGTGGGAGTGGAAGGCCGGTTGCGTCTGCGCCGTGGTGAAGAATCACGAAACCGGGATGCTGGAGGGCGGCGCCGACGTCCGCCGCCCCGGCGGCGTGCGGGGCTGGTGAGCGCCATGAGCGATCATCTGGAACGGCCGGTGTCGTTGCCCTCGGGCAACGCACTGTTCGGCAGCGACGTGGTGGCGGAAACCCTGCGCGCATTGGACATTCCCTTCATTGCGCTGAATCCCGGCGCATCCTATCGCGGCCTGCACGACAGCATCGTCAACCACATGGGCAACACCGCGCCGCAAATGCTGCTGTGCCTGCATGAGGAAACCGCCGTCGCGATCTGCCAGGGCTATGCCAAGGTCACCGGCAGGCCGCTGGCCGCGGCGGTGCATTCCAACGTTGGATTGTTCCATGCGACGATGGCGATCTTCAACGCCTGGTGCGACCGCATGCCGGTGCTGGTGCTGGGCGCCACCGGGCCGGTGGACGCACCGAAGCGGCGGCCCTGGATCGACTGGATCCACACCGCGCGCGACCAGGGCGCGATCGTGCGGAATTATACCAAGTGGGACGACCAGCCAGCCTCCCCCGAGGCGGCTCGCGAGTCGTTACTGCGCGCCAACTGGATCGCCCGCACCGCGCCGATGGGGCCGGTCTATGTGAACCTCGACGCCGGCATGCAGGAGGCGCCGCTGACCGATCCGCCGCCGCCGATCGATCCCGCCCGCTTCATGCCGCCGCTCGCCTCCGCCGCGCCGGACGCGCTGCTGGCGCAAGCCGCCACGTTGCTGCGCCAGGCGCGCCGGCCGGTGCTGATGATCGGCCGTGTCGGGCGCAGCGAACAAGGCTGGGAAGCCCGCGTCGCGCTGGCGGAGTCCTTGCAGGCCCA
>Ga0302279_10004327_pt1 | contig 16895 bp, 13 predicted proteins | sample III_Bog_N3_3_FD_194541 | JGI IMG/M metagenome (GOLD analysis project Ga0302279, IMG submission 194541) | Peat permafrost microbial communities from Stordalen Mire near Abisko, Sweden - III_Bog_N3_3 | ecosystem: Environmental > Terrestrial > Soil > Wetlands > Peat | place: Sweden: Abisko...
TCCCCGGCGCCGGCCCGGGCATGCTGGTACGTGGCGGTGCGGACGTCCTCCAGCAGACCGACCACCAGGGGGGCGACCAGGGCCTGCTGACGCGATGGTGCGCAGACGTAGAGGGTGTCGGTGGACCGGCAGAAGGCCGCGGGGTCGAAGTCGGGGTCGGTGGTGGTCCCCAGGGCCGCGGTCATGCGGTAGCCGGCCAGCGCCCCCGACGCCGTCGACCAGATGCCGCTCAGCTCGCGCTCGTCGGTGGCGGCGATCCCCTCGAGCAGGTCGGCGGCCAGGGGCGCGCCGGGCTCCCGGACCGAGGCCAGGGTCGTCCGGGCCGGGAGGGCCTGTCGGCGGTCGACCCACGACAGGACGGTGGCCAACGGTGCGCCGTCGACGGCCGCGGCGAACAGGAGCGGGGCGAGGAGGGCCCCGGCGCGTTCGCGCCAGTGGGGGTCCGCCCCGGCGCCGACCCGTACGCCGGACGACGTGGCGACCATCGACGCGGCCATGGCCGACGCCCCGTCCCACGTCCCACACGACTGCAACGGCGACCAGCGGACGACCTCGGCCCCGGCCGTCTCCTCCACCGAGCCGGTGGGGTCGTACACCAGGCACCGCCCCGCGGTCCGACGCGCCCGGACGGTGGCCCGGAGGACATCGGGCTTGGTCGAGGTGGTCACCACCGGGCCGGGTGCGCAGAGCACGTTGGGAATGATCAGCGCCGACGTCTTCCCCGAGCGCGGTGGACCGACGACCAGTACCGATTGCTGCGGCGCGGCGAAGCGCCAACCGGACGCATCGTGTCCGAGGTAGATACCGTGCCGCGCCGCGCGCGTCGTGTCGTGCACGACGCGCACCCGGTGTGTCAGCGCGTCGGATGGTGCGGGTGTGGTGTCTCGTTCCATGACGTTGCGCGTGCTCTCCGTGTGTCGTACCGGTCGTTGCCGCGTCGTCGCCGTCCGGGCGGTCGCCCGTCGTCCCCCTGCCTGACGCCAGGCAAAGAATCCTTGCAAACAAAGAGGACTTCGTCCATGGCCAATTGCCACGGACTTCACCGGTCGCGTCACCATGCAGCGACGACCGACGCGCCGTGGTGCGCGCCGAGGCGTGTCGGTGCGCGCGACAACGTGTCGGACGCGTGTCGGATGCTTGACCTGGCGCTGAAAAGCCACTTGGATAATGACGATTGCGTATCGCTAGGGAGGTGATCGTGAACAAGTCGCAACTCATCGCACACGTCGGCGCGTCGACATCCCAGTCGCGTCGCGAGGTCGAAGAGACAGTTGACGTCCTGTTCGACTCGATCGTCTCCGAGGTCCGCTCCGGTCGACGGGTGACGCTGTTCGGGTTCGGGACGTTCAGTCCCGTCGAACGCGCGTCACGCATCGGTCGGAACCCGCGGACCGGAGCAGCGGTATCGATCCCGGCGTCGAAGGGTGTCCGTTTTGCCGCCGGTTCAACGTTCAAATCGGCGTTGAACTCTACGAAGGGAGCAACAGTGGCAGTAGCGAAGAAGGCAGTCCCGAAGAAGGCTGCTCCGAAGAAGGCTGCACCGAAGAAGGCTGCTCCGAAGAAGGCAGCAGCGAAGGCGCCGGCCCGTAAGGCCGTTGTCAAGAAGACGGCAGCGAAGAAGGTCGTCCGCAAGGCTCCGGCCAAGAAGACGGCAGCGAAGAAGGTCGTCCGCAAGGCTCCGGCCAAGAAGACGGCAGCGAAGAAGGTCGTCCGCAAGGCTCCGGCCAAGAAGGCCGCCGTCCGCCGGTAGTACCTCGGCGAGGGTGTGGCACCCCGACGGGGTGGTGCATCCACGGTGACGACGGGGGCCTCCGGGTCCCCGTCGTCGCGCCCGGGGTCGACCGGGGTCGACCGGGGGGTCGCGCCCCCGTCGGCGGCTACAGGTCGCCGAGGAGGTGGAAGGCCTCGCCGCTCGCCAGTCCCGCCACGGCGCCGTGGGCGGCCAGCTGGTGCGCCACCATCGAACGCAGGCGCGTGACCCCGTCGTCCTCCCCGGGGCCGATGCCCAGGGTGGTCTCGTGCTGGCTGCGGTGGCAGAGGAGGGCGTCGACCTTTCGTCCGGCATGACCGTCGGCCCGCTCGACGTGGTTGACGACGTCGGGCTCCCACAGGAGGAGTGCGTCGGGCCGGTGCGGTGACGGGCCCACCCCGGGGAAGAAGTGGGGGTCGCGCGCCGCCACCAGGGCGGCCACGGTGAGGAACCCGGCGGCCCGGTGGTCCGGGTGCAGGCGGTACCGGCGCCAGGGGTCGTGGCCCAGCACCACGGCCGGGCGTACGGTCCGGATCACCCGGCACAGGTCCCGTCGTTCGTCCGGACCGTCCACCAGCTCGCCGTCGACGCGGTCGAGGAAGTGGAGCCGGTCGTCGTTGTCGTCGGTCGGCCCGCCGGTCACCACGGCGACGGCGTCGCGGCATTCGGCCATGCGTTCGGCGGCCAGGTCGGCCGGAGACCGTCCCGGGTCCCACGTCCCCTTGGAGCCGTCGGTCAGCACCACGAAGTGCACCCGGCACCCGGCGTCGGCCCACCGGGCCAACGTGGCCCCGCAGCCGAACTCGATGTCGTCGGGATGGGCCCCCACGGCCAGTGCGCTCTCGGGGACCGGGAGGTCGACGGTGGCCGGCGCCGTCGACGGGAGGTCCCCTACCGGCAGGCCGCTCGGGCCCGCCGGGCCCGCCGGGTCCACCGGGCTGCTCACTGCCCCCGGCTCCGCCGGCCACTCACCGGCACCACGTCGGCCGGCTCGTCGACGTCCCAGGCCAGGTCGGGCAGGTCCAGGATGTGGGTGGGCAGGCCCAGTCGTTCGGCCTCGGCCAGGTGACGAGCCAGCGACCCGGGGCCGTAGGAGAAGCGGAACCCGGCATCGGTCGGTACGGCGATGACGTTGGTGCCGTTGCCGAAGCGGTCGGGCACCAGGGTGATGCCGGGGTCCTCGCCGACCCGGCCGAGACCGGTGGCCCGGGGCAGGTCGGCGTGGGACACGGTGACCTGGGCCACCCCGGCGGACCGGAGGTGGTCCACGCCGGCCTCGACGGCGCCGTTCAGTCCCCGGCCCGGCTCCCACACCACGAGCGCCCCGAGGGCACGGGCCCAGTCGGCCACCGCGGTGTCGTCGCAGACCACGGCCACGGGCAGGGGCCAGGCCGCCGACAGGACCTGCTCGCCCATGTCACGGGCCAGGCGCGCCCGCTGGTCGGGGCCCATCGAGGCGTCGAGGCGGCCCTTGGCCTCACCGAACGCCTTCACCGGCACGAGGACCGCCCGGGGTCCCAACGAGAACCCGGGGCCCGGACCCGACGATCTCGGAGGTGTGGCGTCCACGGGGCCAGTGTACGACCCCGCCCTCCGGGACGGGGCTGCCGCGGCGGGACGCGTAGTGTGGTGGCGTGGTCGACAACGTCGCGGTGATCGGCGCCGGATCGTGGGGGACGACGGTCGCCGCCCTGGTGGCCGAGCACGCGTCGACGGTGCTGTGGGCCCGTGACCCCGAGCTGGCGGCGGCGGTGGACCGCGACCACCGGAACCCCGTCTACCTGCCCGACCACGTCCTGCCCGCCTCCCTCCGGGCCACCGGGGTCCTGCGGGCCGCCGTGGTCGGGGCCGACCTGGTGCTGCTGGCCGTGCCCTCCCACGGGTTCCGGGACGTGGTGGGGGCCCTGGCCCCGGACCTGCGCCCGGGCGTCCCGGTGGTGAGCCTGACCAAGGGCCTCGAGGGCGACGGACTGCGGATGACCCAGGTGCTGGCCGAGGTGGTCCCGGCCAGCCCCGCCGGCGTGCTGACCGGCCCCAACCTGGCCGCCGAGGTGGCCGCGGGCCAGCCCACGGCCGGCGTGGTGGCCCTGGCCGACGGCCCGCTGGCCGCATGGGTGCAGAGCCTCCTCATGTCCCGCACGTTCCGGGTGTACACCAATACCGACGTGGTGGGCTGCGAGATCGCCGGCGCGCTGAAGAACGTGCTGGCCGTGGCGGCCGGCATCTCCGACGGGCTGGGGTTCGGCGACAACACCCGGGCCGCCCTCATCACCCGGGGCCTGGCCGAGATGGGCCGCCTGGGGGTGGCCCTCGGGGGCGAGCGGATGACCTTCGCCGGCCTGGCCGGGGTCGGGGACCTGGTGGCCACGTGCACCAGCCCGAAGAGCCGCAACCGGACGGTGGGCGAGGCCCTGGGACGCGGTCGCGGCCTGTCCGACGTCCTCGCCGAGATGCGGATGGTGGCCGAGGGGGTGAAGACGGCGCGTCCCATGGTGGACCTCGCCGCGGTCCACGGGGTGGAGATGCCCATCGCCTCCCAGGTGGCGGACCTGGTCGAGGGGCGCACCACGCCGGCCGAGGCCATCGCCGCGCTGATGGACCGCCCGGCCGTGGCCGAGTTCCCCACCGCCCTGCCCGGAGGGGCCCGGTGAGCCCGGACGACGGGGTCGAGCGCGACGAGGTCGGCCTGGTGGTCGGGGGCGGCGACGGTGGTCGCCCGGCGGCCCGTCCCCCCACCGAGGAGGAGCGCCGGCAGGCCCTGGCCCGTGTGCGGTCGTTGCTGCGCGACCTGGGCACCACCGACGAGGAGATCCGCCGGGCCGTCGACGACGACGTGGTGGACCTGCTGGTCGTCGACCGGATGCTCATCCCGGCCGAGCGGCGCTATACCCAGATCGAGATCGCCGAGCTGACGGGCATCTCCATCGATCTGGCCCGCCGGGTGTGGCGGGCCCTGGGCTTCCTCGACGTGGCCGACGACGAGCGGGCCTTCACCGAGATGGACATCGAGGCCATCCGCCTGTTCCAGGGCATGGTGTCGATGGGCATCGTCGACGTGGACACGGCGCTGCAGATGGCCCGGGTGATCGGCTCGTCCATGGCCCGCATCGCCGAGGCCGAGACGGCGCCCGGCAGCACGCCCATCGTCGTGCCCACCGGTGACAGCGTGGTCGACGCCGACCAGTTCGCCCAGCTGGCCGGGGCGTCACTGCCCACCATGGCCCGCCTGCTGGAGTTCGTCTGGCGCCGCCACGTGCAGGCGGCCACCCGGCGGGCCATGCTCATCCGGTCGCGGACCGGGCCCGAGGGGATCAGCCCGACCCTGGCCGTGGGCTTCGCCGACATGGTCGGGTTCACCGTGCTGAGCCAGCACCTGGCCGAGGCCGAACTGGCCGCCGTGGTGTCGCGCTTCGAGCAGCTGGCCCACGACACGGTCACCGCGCTGGGGGGGCGGGTGGTGAAGATGATCGGGGACGAGGCCATGTTCGTGGTCCAGACCGTCCCCGACGCCGCCCGCATCGGTCTCAGCCTGGCTGAGGCCTACGCCGACGACGACCTGCTGTCGGACGTGCGGGTGGGGCTCGCCGTGGGACCGGTGCTGGTCCAGGACGGGGACTTCTATGGTCCGGTGGTCAACCTGGCCAGCCGGATGGTGAACATCGCCAACCCCGGCACCGTCCTCATGTCCGAGGAATTCCACGCCGACCTGACGGCCGAGGCCCCCGAGGAGTTCGCCAGTCGGGCCCTGCGGCCCCGGAACCTGAAGGGCATGGGTCGGGTGCAGCTCTGGCGCCTGTCGCGGGCCGACACCGAGCAGAGCGCCGACCGCCGTCGCGGGGCCCGTTGGGAGCGCCTGGGCGAGGTCCTGCGCGAACTGGACGATCTCCGCGACCGGGGTGAGCGCCTCCTGGTGGAACGGGGGCGGGCCGGCGAGGGCACGCCCGCCGACGCGGAGGGATCAGGGGCCGTCGAGCCGGACGGTGGCGATGGCCTGGGCCCCGAGGGCGAACGATCCGTCGAACTGGTCGAGGGGCCGACCCCGTAGGTCGACCGTCCACCCGCTCCGGTCCGGGAACTCCACCACGGTGGGGGAGGGGGTGGGATTGAACACCCGGACCTCGAGGACGCCGGCCTGGCGCCGGACGGCCGAGACCTCGGCCCCCCGTACCTCGAGGGCCGATCCCGCACCCGGCCGGGTACCGCCCCCGAACGAGCCGACCACCTCCAGGGGCAGGAGCACCTCGTCGGCCAGTGCGTAGGGATCGGCGTCACCCACGTGGACGGCGTACTCCACGGCCACCGGTCCGACGCACTGGGGACCGTCGATCGCCGTCAGGGGCCCGGCCGGGAAGGGACGGTAGGACATGCCGAGCCTCGAGAGCATGCCCGTCGACCGGAGCAGGGTGAGGGCCAGGGTGCGGGCGGCGGCCTGTCCGGCCCCGGCCCCGGCCCCGTCGATGTCGACGAGCTCGTACTCGAGCAGGCCGCGATGGACCACGGTCAGCCCACCGGCCGAGACGAAGCGGCGCGAGGGGAAGGTGGGCAGACCGTACTCGTCATCGCGTCCCTCGGCCGTCAGTCCGCGCTCGACCACGGTGAAGGCGCATTCGGCCCGGGACGTCGTCGCCGGTGACGGCAGCGGGAGGTGGACCCGGAGGCGGTGGTCCCGCGACGGGTTGGTGAACGAGGTGGCCACCCGTACCGTGCGCTCGTCGGCCCGCAGCTCCACGGTGGTGGTGACCTCCACCGGATGGGAACCGACCCGGGCCCGCGAGCCGCCGTCGACCCGGTCGGGCCAGGTGTAGGTGGCGGTCACCACCACCGAGGCCCGTACCGGCCCCGGCTCCCCGTCGGTGAGGACCACGGCGTCGGGGGTGTCCACCACGGTGTCCACGCCGGGCGGCGAGTAGTTGTAGGTGTCACCGTGGTCGCCCCCGTCGACCAGGCGGCCGTAGCCGGGTACCCCGTCGACGGCGAAGGTGCCGTCGGTCGGGTCCACGACCACGGTGACCAGTCCGTTGGCCAGGGTCACCGACCCGTCGTCGGCGCGGGACCGGACCACCGGGTTGGCCAGGGCGGCGGGGGAGAAGCGGGCCCAGCCGAACCCGGCCACCGGCCCGCTTCGGGCCAGCAGCCGACGGATCGGGGGCTGGACGATGGTGACGCGGACCACGGTGTCGGGACGGGCCGACAGCCGGGTGTAGAGCTCGCGCTTGACCTCCTCGACGGGGACGTCGTCACGCTCGTCGGTCCCGATGGCCAGGGTGACGTCGATCCCCTCCTCGTCCTCCTCGAGGGAGATGCCCTCGATGTACAGGTCGGTGTCGATGCGGGACCCCTGGATCAGGCCCAGCATGCTGAGGACCGTCTTGGCGTCGAGGGTCATGGACCCTGGGAGGCCGAACCGCTCGGAGAGCACCTGGACATCGGGCCCGGCGTCGCCGTCGGCCGGCACCACGACCTCGACCACGCCGGAGCGGGGTCGGGCCGACGGGTTGACCACGTACTGACCGGCGTCGGCAAGCGAGCGGCCCAGGGCGGCCACGGCCCCGGCGGCCAGCCCGTCGGCGATCTGGCGGGCCTCGGCGTAGCGGTGCAGCACGGCGTCGACCACCTCGTCGACCGAACAGGCGCAGACCGAGTCGTGGGCGGCGTTGCGGACCACGTTGCGCCAGGCCACGTCGAGGAAGGCCCGGGGCCACTCCCCGGGGGGGAGGAACAGGGCGCTCAACGGCTCGGCCCGCCGCTCGAGGGCCAGTTCGGACCGGGCGGCCGCCTGCTTCACGTCGACCCGGTTGGAGGCCACGCCCATGAGCAGATTCGAGCGGGACCCGGACCGCAGCTCGCCCTCGACCCGGGTGAGGCCGGCGCTCGGGGCCTGGGCCAGGTACTCGGGCAGGGACGAGATCCGCAGCTCCACCCCGTGGTCGAGGCGGTTCACCTCGTCGACCACCGGGCCCAGCCACGGCTGGAAGGGCTGGTGGTCGGTGCCGTTCATGAAGAGCAGGGGTGCGCCGTCCGGCAGGAAGGACCCCACCTCCTCGAGGTGGGCGTCGAGCCGGCGCAGCAGCGCCTTGGCGTCGTCGGGCAGGGCGGCGCCGTTGCCGTAGCCCGTCATGAGGTACTCGGCCCGGACCTCGGAGCCGTCGGGTGCCACCCACGTGAACGCCGACCGGTCGACCGACGACGGCACGCCCCGCCACACCACGGCGTCGGACATGCCGGCCAGCCGCAGGAGCTGGGGCATCTGGGCGACGTGGCCGAACATGTCGGGGAGGTAACCCACCTCCATGACCCCGCCGAAGGCCGCACCCCGGCGGATCCCCGTCTGCAGGTCGCGGATGATCGTCTCCCCCGACACGAGGAACTCGTCGAGCAGGACGTACCACGGGCCGAGGCTCAGGCGTCCGGCGGCCACCAGGTCCCGGAGCCGTCCCTCGTGCTCGGGCCGGATCTCCAGGTAGTCGTCGACCAGGGCCAACTGGCCGTCGAGGAGGAAGTGGCGGTACGACGGGTCCCGTTCGAGGTGGTCGAGGAGCCCGTCGATCATGGCCACCGCCCGCAGGCGGAACGTCTGGAACGGCTCGTACCACTCGCGGTCCCAGTGGGTGTGGGGCACCACGGCGACCAGCCGCGTCCCCGTCGGGTGTTCCTCCGACGACGTGGTCCCGCTCACCGCCGGGCCCCACCGGGTCGCCGGCCGTCCTCCACCTCGAACCTCCCTGCCATGGACCTGCTCCTCTCGGGTGACCGTCGGCCGATCGGACCACCGGTCCGTCGACGACCCGGCCCGGGCGACCGGCCCCTGCCGGTGGCCCAAGGTGTAGCAGAACGGATCGCCGCCATGCCGCCGGGGCCGGGTGATCCGGGGGATGATGTGGACCGATCCGGGGAGGCGGTGGCACGTGGACGACATGACGGAGCGGGGGGTCGACGGGGACCCTTCGGACGACCCGTCCGGTGGGGAGGCGTCCACCCTGCCGGCGGCCTGGTCCGGCGGGTGGGCCCGGACCCCCGACGCACCGGTGCTGCGCCAGGCCGGTGGGGGATGGTGGACGGCGGGGGCCCTGGACGACGCCACCCGACGGGCCGCCGGCCGTCTGGCCGGCTTCGGGCTGGCGCCCGGTGACCGGGTGCTGTGGTCCACCGGGTCGTCGGTGGCCGCCGTGGTGGCCCACGTCGGCGCCCTGCGGGCGGGCCTGGTGGTCGTGCCGGCCAACACCGCCTACACCCGGCGCGAGATCGCCCACATCGCCACGACGGTCCGCCCGGCGGCGGCCGTGGTGGACGACCCGGTCGTGGGGCGGTGGGCCGACGAGGCCCTCGGCGGCGGCGTGCGGGTACTGTCGCCGGCGCTCGACGGGCCCGACCGGCCGACGGGACCACTCGACGCCGCATCGCCCGGGGACCCGGCGCTCATCTGCTTCACCTCGGGGACGACCGGCGCCCCCAAGGGGGCCGTGCTGAGCCACGGCAACCTGCTGGCCGGGTCCCGGTCCCTTGCCACGGCGTGGGGGTGGACCTCCGGGGACCGGTTGGTCCACTGCCTGCCCCTCTTCCACGCCCACGGGCTGTGCGTCGGGCTCTACGGCACGCTGCTGGCCGGCGGATCCGCCGTCCTGCTGCCCGGCTTCGACCCGGCGGCCGTCGTGGACGAGGCGTCCGATCCGGCGTCGACGCTGTTCTTCGGCGTGCCCACCATGTACCACCGCCTGCTGGCCGACGGGCGGGTGGGCCCGCTGGGCCGGCTCCGGCTGTGCGTGTCGGGCTCGGCCCCCCTGCCCGCGGCCATGCACGCCGCCCTCACGGCGGCGTTGGGCTCGGCCCCGCTCGAGCGTTACGGCATGACGGAGACCCTGATGATCACCTCCAACCCCCTGGAGGGCGAGCGTCGGGCGGGGTCGGTCGGGCTCCCCCTCCCCGGCGTCGGGGTCCGGCTGGCCGGGGACGGGGAGATCCTGGTCCGGGGGCCGGCGGTGACCCGGGGCTACCGGGGGGACCCGGCGGCCACCGCCGAGGCCTTCGTCGACGACCTGGACGGCGGACGGCCGTGGTTCCGCACCGGCGATCTCGGGTCGTGTTCCGACGACGGCTACCTGTCCATCCTCGGTCGGTCGAAGGAGCTCATCCTCTCCGGAGGGTTCAACGTCTACCCGGCCGAGGTGGAGGACGTCCTGGCCGGCTGCCCCGGCGTCGTCGAGGTGGCCGTCACCGGCACGCCGTCGGACGAGTGGGGGGAGGTGGTGACGGCGTGGGTCGTGGCCGACGGGACGTCGCCGACCGAGCGGGACGTGGTCGCCCACGCCGAACGGTCGTTGGCCCCGTACAAACGCCCCCGCCTGGTCCGGTTCGTGGACGAGCTGCCCCGCAACGCGCTGGGCAAGGTGGTGCGGTCCGAGCTCCGGAACTGAGCCGGGCCGGTGGTCAGCCGGCCGGGGCGGTGCCGAGCACCGACGCCAGGGCCCCGTCGAGGTGGGGCTGGTCGAACACGAAGCCGACGTCGTCCAGGCGCCCGGGGAGGACCCGCTGGCCACCGAGGAGCAGTTCGTCGGCCATGCGCCGGCCGAGGGCGAGCCGCAGGGCCGGTGCCGGGACGGCCAGGCGGGCCGGCCGGTGGAGGGCCCGTCCGAGCGCTGACGCCACCTCGGCATTGGTGGCCGGTTCGGGCGACGTGGCGTTGACCGGGCCCTCGAGGTTGCCGTCGACCAGGATCCGCAGCACGGCGCGCACCTCGTCGTCGAGGGTGATCCAGCTCTGGTACTGCGTCCCCGGACCCAGCCGCCCCCCCAGACCCAGTCGGAAGAGGGGGACCTGGCGCCCGAGGGCCCCGCCCCGGGCTGCGAGCACGATCCCGGTGCGCAGGTGCACGGTCCGGACGCCGCCCTGCTCCGCCGTCGAGGTGGCCTGCTCCCAGGCCCGGCAGATGTCGGCCAGGAACCCGGTCCCCGGCGCCGAACGTTCGGTGAGCACCTCGTCGCCGCGGTCGCCGTAGATCCCGACCGCCGAGGCGTTGACCAGCACCGGTGGCCGGGGGGCCAGGGCCACCAGGGCCCCGGCCAGGGTGCGGGTGGCATCGGTGCGGCTGCGCAGGATGACCTCCCGCCGGCTGTCGCTCCACCGCCGGTCGCCGATGCCCGCACCGGCCAGGTTGACCACGCCGGTGAACGGCCCACAGGCCTCGAGGGTGTCGACGTCGACCATTCCGGCATCGGGGTCCCAGGACACGTCGTCCACCGTCCCGCCCGTCCCGCCCGGGGCGTCCGGGCCGGTCGGGCCGCCCGCCCGGCCACCACCGGTGGGGCGGACCAGTCGGGTGACCCGGTGGCCGTCCGCGGCCAGGCGGCGGACCAGGGCCGTGCCGATGAGGCCGCGGGAGCCGGCCACCAGGACGTTCACCGGACCACCCCGGCGACGGGGGACGGATGGTCGGCCCCGCCCGCCCCGCCGCGTTCGACGGCCCGCCGGACGAGCACGGCGAAGGCGTCGGGATGGGAGAGGTGGGCGCCGTGGCCCGCTCCGTCGATCTCGACGAGCTCGGCGTCCGGCAGGTGCTCGACCAGCCAGGCCACGCCCCGGCGGTGGTGGTCGAGGGACCGTGTCCCCCGGCCGACGACGGCGGGGATCCGGAGCGCTCCGACGTCGAAGGGGGCGTCCGGGGAGCGGATGGCCCGGAGCTCGGCCAACAGCGCCGGTCCGTCGCTCCGACGTTCCTCCCGGGCCACGGGGGTCAGCCGTTCCCACGCCCCGTCCCCGACCACCCGTCGGTAGAAGTGCTCGGCCACCACGTCGGGGTCGTCGGACAGGGGCGACCGCCGTGACGTGGTGCCGGTGGACGTCCACAGCTCGAGCCAGGGCAGCGGCGGCTCGTAGGCCGCCACGGCGCGGATGGTCGGTTCCCCGTCGTCGCGCAACGCCGCACCGAGGGCCACGTCCCCCCCGTAGCTGTGGCCGACCACCACGGCCGGGCGTCCGCCGATCACGGCCAGCAGATCGTCCACGTGGTCGTCCAACGACGTGGCCAGGGGCACGGCCTGGCGCGACCCGTGGTACCCGCGACGGTCGTAGACGATGGTGTGGAGGTCCTCGAGACGGCGGAGCACCCGGGTGAAGCTGGTGGACCGGTCGAGCGACCCGTGGACCAGCACCACGACCGGGTCGCCCCGCCGACGGTCCTCCGGGACGTGCTCGGTGACGGCCAGTCCGCTGGGGTGGTCCATGTCACCCCAGCCTGCCAGGTACCGCACCGGGACTCAAGAGAGCACTCCCGGGGGTCCGCATCGGACCTGGTCAGCGTGCCGTTGTCCCCACGGACCGCGGATTTCCGGGGGAATCCGCGCCTTCGGTCCGGATTTCGGGCATTGTGGTGGCTCCACTCACCAAGGAGAACATCACTGTGCCTCTCACCAAGTCAGATCTCATCGCTTCGGTTGCCGCCCACACGGGTTCGACGGCCAAGGACGTCGCCACGGTGCTGGCGGGTCTCGAGGACGTCATCGTCGCTTCGGTGGCCAAGGGCGAGAAGGTCGTCATCACCGGCTTCCTGACCTTCGACCGCTCCGAGCGGGCGGCGCGTACGGGACGCAACCCCCAGACGGGCGAGGCCATCAAGATCAAGGCGTCGAAGGCCCCCAAGGTCTCGGCCGGCGCCTCGTTCAAGAAGGTCGTGAACGGCGCGGCCCCCGCCCCGAAGATCAACAAGTAGCCGTCGGGCGGTCGCGGGGCGGGGGGGTCCGCCGGACCGCACCGCACCGCCGCACACCGCAGTACCGCAGCACCCGACCGCACCGTCCGACCGCAACGGCCGACCGGACCACCGGTCGGCCTCAGAGTTGGCCGATGGCCTTGTGCGTCTGAGGGACGACCCGCACCGCTCCGTACCGCCGGAGCGCCACCTCGTGGAGGTGGAGGACCTGGTCCGGGGTCGGCGCCCGGAGGACCCGTCCGAACGGGGTCACCGGTTGGAGGTAGACCTCGGGGCCGTCCGGACCGCCGGGGTCGGCCGACCCGGCCACCCCGGCCACCAGGTCGACGGCGGCCACCAGTTCGTCCTCGTCGGTGTCGGGGCCGAGGACGATCTTGGCCCACGTGACCAGTCCGGCCCCGACGGACGCCTCGAGGAACCGCCGCTGGACGTCCGGGTCGACCCCTTCGCCGTCCACGCTGGGCAGCTTCAGGTCCATGGAGACGTAGGTCAGCCACGGGGCCACCACCGCCAGGCCCCCGGGCAGCGTCCCGTTGGTCTCGAGCATCACCGGGAGGCCCCGTCCGGCCAGTGCCTCCAGTACGCCGACCAGGCGCCCGGCCTGGAGGAGGGGTTCCCCGCCGGTCACGGCCACCGAGTGGTGGGGGACGGTGTCCCACAGGCGTCGGACGACGTCGGCCACGTCGGCCACGGGCAACGGGCTCGGGCGGACCTCCCAGTCGCGACGCCCGGCCGTCCGCTCGATCCGGCACGGTCCGGGCCGCTTCTCGAGGGCCTCGGGCTGGTCGCAGTAGGAACAGCGGATGTTGCAGCCCGTGGTGCGCAGGAAGACCTGGCGGTAACCGACCAGGGCCGCCTCCCCCTGGATGGCCGAGAAGACCTCGGACACCAGCAGGTCCTGGCGACCGGGCGCCACCCGGACGCTCACCGGTCGAGGGCGGGGTCGTCCACGCCGGCCTCGGCGAAGCCCCGGGCCCGCAGCCGGCAGGCGTCGCACCGGCCACAGGGTGCGGTGTCCCCCCGGTAGCACGACCAGGTGCGGTCGAGCGGGGCACCCCGTTCGACGCCCAGGCGCACGATGTCGGCCTTGGACAGTTCGATGAGCGGCGTGCGGATACCCACGGGGTCCCCCTCGACGCCGCGTTTCTGTCCGGTGGCGGCGACGCCCCGGAAGGCCTCGATGAAGGCCGGCCGGCAGTCGGGGTACCCGGAGTAGTCGACGGCGTTGACGCCGATCCACACGGCGTCGAGGTCGCGGGCCTCGGCCACGCCCAGGGCCACGGCCAGGAAGATGCTGTTGCGGGCCGGCACGTAGGTCACGGGGATGCCCGGGTCGTCACCTCCCTCGGGGACGTCCACCGCGGGGTCGGTGAGGGCCGATCCTCCCCAGGCCGACGTGTCGAGCGAGACCACGAGGTGGTCGCACCCGTAGTGGTCCGCCACCTCCCGGGCCCGGTCGATCTCCACCCGGTGCCGTTGGCCGTAGTCGAAGGTCAGGGCCACCGGTGGGGGTCCGTCCTCGCCGACGGCCAGGGCCAGGCACACGGTGGAGTCGAGCCCGCCCGAGAGCACCACCAGCTCGCCCCGCATCTCAGGTGGGCCGGGCCGGGGCCGGGGCCGCCAATTCCACATAGGCGTCGGAGGTCTCCCACAGGCGCAGGCCGGCAAGATCCAGACCGGCCTCTTCGAGGAGCTGCCAGGCCCGGCGGGCCAGGAGCTCGGCCGTGGGATTGTCCAGGTCCTCGTTGAGGTCGCGGTGGTCCCACCGGTCCACCACCACGCGCCGGACCACGTCGCCGAGCTCGTCGAAGTCGATCACCACGCCGTCGGCGGTGAGCGGACCGGCCACGGTGACCTCGAGCCGGTAGGAGTGGCCGTGGAGGTTCCGGCACCGTCCCGCGTGCCACGGGAGGCGGTGTGCCGCCTCGAACGTGAACGAGCAGGTGACTCTGGTCAGCTCCGGCACCACGGACGTCGACGCTAGCGCGCCCCCGCCGCCCCTCCGCCTCCCCCCGGTGGCCGTCGCACGGTACGGCCGGGGGGTGTCGCGGTGCCGATAGGCTCGACGACGTGACGGACACCTCGCAACCAGACGCCGCGGAGTCCACGACCACCGCCCGACAGCCCGGCGGGACGGGAGCGTTCGGGCCGAACGCCTGGTTGGTGGAGGACATGTACGAGCAGTACCGGTCCGACCCGACATCGGTGTCGGAGTCGTGGCGGGAGTTCTTCGCCGACTACCGCCCGGCCGCCCCCTCGCCCACCGCGCCGGCCGGCCGGACCGCCGCGCCCGCCGCCGGGCCCCGGGCGGTCCCCACCTCGCCCGCCGCCACACCGGTCTCCGGTGGGGTGACGACCCCGCCCGCGTCGGGCCCGGGTGGCGACGACGCCGTGCGGGCCACGCCCCTGCGCGGCGCGGCCGGCCGCATCGTGGCCAACATGGAGGCGTCGCTGGCCGTCCCCACGGCGACCAGCGTGCGCAACGTCCCGGCCAAGCTCCTCGAGGTCAACCGGGCGGTCATCAACAACCAGTTGGCCCGGACCACCGGCGGCAAGGTCAGCTTCACCCACCTGATCGGCTACGCCGTGGTGCGGGGACTGCAGGCCGTGCCGTCCCTCAACGCCGCCTTCGTGGCCGACGCCGACGGGAAGGGCACCCCCGGCGTGGTCCGCCACGAGCACGTGGGCCTCGGCCTGGCCGTCGACGTGGAGAAGTCCGACGGCAGCCGGACCCTGCTCGTACCGTGCATCGCCGGGGCCGACACCCTCGACTTCCGCGGGTTCCTCGGGGCCTACGAGGACCTGGTGCGCAAGGTGCACGGCAACCGCATCACCCCCGACGACTTCGCCGGGACGACGGTGACGCTCACCAACCCGGGGACCCTCGGGACCGTCCAGTCCGTGCCCCGCCTCATGCCGGGCCAAGGGGTGATCGTGGGCGTCGGGGCCCTCGGCTACCCGCCGGGCTTCGAGGCGGCCGACGCCCGCACCCTGGCCGACCTGGGCATCGGCAAGACGGTCACCCTCACGTCGACCTACGACCACCGGATCATCCAGGGGGCCGAGTCCGGGCTCTTCCTGGCCCACGTGGCCGGGTGTCTGATGGGGGACCACGACTTCTACGACGACGTCTTCGAGGCCCTGGAGATCCCCTACGAACCGGTGCGTTGGCACGTCGACGCCAATACCCCCGAGGACGCGGCCGACGGGCTCCACGAGCGCCTGGTCAAGCAGGTCCACGTCCAGAACCTGATCAACCTCTACCGGGTGCGTGGCCACCTGATCGCCCACCTGGACCCCCTCGACGCCGAGTCGCCCGACCTCCACCCGGAGCTGGACCCGGCGCACTACGGGCTGACCATCTGGGACCTCCCTCGCCAGTTCGTGGCCGACGGGCTGGCCGGCCGGGACGTGGCCACCCTCGACGAGATCCTCCACGTCCTGCGCGACGCCTACTGCCGCACCCTGGGCATCGAGTACATGCACATCCAGGACCTCGAGCAGAAGCGGTGGATCCAGCACCACGTGGAAGGGGTGGCTCCGGGCCTGGCCCCCGACGAGCAGCGTCACGTCCTCGACCGTCTCAACGCCGCCGAGGTCTTCGAGCGGTTCCTCCATTCGCGCTACGTCGGCCAGAAGCGCTTCGGGCTCGAAGGGGCCGAGTCGGCCATCGTCCTGCTCGACACCATCCTCGACGAGGCCGTCAACGAGGGGCTGCAGGGTTCGGTCATGGGCATGGCCCACCGGGGTCGCCTCAACGTACTGGCCAACATCGTGGGGAAGTCCTACGGGGAGATCTTCGAGGAATTCGAGGGCAACCTGGACCCGGACTCGGTCCAGGGCTCGGGCGACGTCAAGTACCACAAGGGGGCCGACGGCATCTTCACCGGCCGGTCGGGCCGGACCATCCCGGTGGCCATGGCCTCGAACCCGTCCCATCTCGAGGCCGTCGACCCGGTGGTGGTGGGCATGGCCCGGGCCGGCCAGGACGCCCTCGGCGGCGAGCGGGGGAGCGGTCCGGCCCTGGAGGACGGCGACGGCGATCCGTTCCCCATCCTCTCCCTGTTGATCCACGGGGACGCGGCCTTCGCCGGTCAGGGGGTGGTGGCCGAGACCCTCAACCTCTCGGGGCTGGCCGGCTACCGCACCGGCGGCACCGTGCACATCGTCATCAACAACCAGCTGGGGTTCACCACCGCCCCCGAGGCCGCCCGGACCTCGGTGTACCCGACCGACGTGGCCAAGATGGTCCAGGCCCCGATCTTCCACGTGAACGGCGACGACCCCGAAGCGTGCGTCCGGGCCGCCCGCCTGGCCTTCGGGTTCCGCCAGGCCTTCCACAAGGACGTGGTGATCGACCTGGTCTGCTACCGACGCCACGGTCACAACGAGGGTGACGACCCGAGCTACACCCAGCCGCTCATGTACGCCCTCATCGAGGCC
>Ga0302279_10004328_pt1 | contig 16892 bp, 10 predicted proteins | sample III_Bog_N3_3_FD_194541 | JGI IMG/M metagenome (GOLD analysis project Ga0302279, IMG submission 194541) | Peat permafrost microbial communities from Stordalen Mire near Abisko, Sweden - III_Bog_N3_3 | ecosystem: Environmental > Terrestrial > Soil > Wetlands > Peat | place: Sweden: Abisko...
TTCGAGTACCGGGTCTGCGTCGACACCGCGCCACTTCTCGAACGTGGCTATGCCCGCGCCGCGGGATTAGGCTGGATAGGACGGAACACGTGCCTCATCAACGAGCCCGCCGGCTCGTGGTTCCTCCTGGGGGAAATCCTGATTTCTGTTGAACTTCCGGCCGGTTCTCCGCCGCTGGACCGGTGCGGTTCCTGCACACGCTGCATCGATGCCTGCCCGACGCAGGCGCTCGTCCCGGTCGCGGGAGCCACCGGGCCGGAATGGCAACTCGACGCCCGCCTCTGCATCTCGACCCTGACCATCGAGCAGAAGGGCGCGACGCCCGAAGCAACCCGTCCTGGCACAGGGCATCACGTGTTCGGGTGCGACATTTGCCAGGACGTGTGCCCGTGGAACCGCCGCTCGCCCGTCACGGACGAGCCCGCGTTCCAGCCGCTGAATGCCCGCCTGGACCTGGCGGAAATGGCCGGTCTCACCCGCGCGGACTTTCGGGTACGATTCCGGTCCACGCCCGTTTGGCGTAGCAAGTTTGAGGGCTTCCTGCGAAACGTCGCGACGGTGATGGGGAACTCGGGCGATCCGCGCTATGTCAAGCCTTTGCGAACGCTGGCCCAGTCCAGCGGCCCGGGAGTCGCCGCGCACGCGCAGTGGGCGCTCGCGCAGTTAGAACGGCAGGAGCGAGCCATCGAGCCTACCCTGAAAGAGCAGGAATGAACATCTCTGGTGAGCCGATGGAAGAGAACGCCGGCGGCGCTGTCGCGCGGGATTTGGCAGCGCCGATTCTCATGGATGAGCGCGCGGGCGCTTCGAAGCCGTCCGGAATGATCCATTTCTCATGGCTGGCGCTCTTGCTGCTCGCCTTCGCTCCGCTGGCCGCTGCGGCGCCCGGCCGGGCGGCCCACCAGTTTTCCGATCCGCTCGTACAGAAGGGCTTCGATCACTTCTACAACGTCGAGTACCCGGAATCGATCGCCATCTTCAGGCAGGCTGTGGAAGCCGCGCCGAACGATCCTAGCCGCTACAATCACCTGGCGGAAGCCGTGCTGTTCGGCATGATGCACCGCGTCGGCGCGCTGGAAAGCCAGATGGTGACGGGCGGCAATTCCTTCTTGCGGTTGCCGAAGATGGAGCCCACCTCCGAGGAGGAGGCGCTGTTCGCCAATTCCATCCAGAAAGTGATGGAGCTGACCGGCCAGGCGCTCCGGAAGAACCCCAACAACGTGGACGCGCTCTACGAGCAGGGTGTCGCCATCGGCTTCCGCTCCACCTACGACTACATGGTGAAGAAAGCCTGGCTGGACTCGTTGCGCGAGGCAACCGCCGCGCGCAAGCTGCACAACCGCGTGGTCGAACTCGATCCGTCGCGCGTTGACGCCCGCATGATGCAGGGCCTGCACGACTATCTGATCGGTTCCTTGCCGCTGGTTTACAAGATGCTCGGGTTCCTGGCCGGCTTTCATGGCGACAAGGAACTGGGGATGCGCACGCTGAAACTGGTCGCTGAGAAGGGCGTCTACAACAAGGTCGACGCGGAGATTCTGCTCGGCGTCATTTACCGCCGGGAACGGCGTCCGTGGGAGGTCATCCCCACGCTTGAAAGCCTGCATGCCCGCTACCCGCGCAACTTCCTGGTGCTGTTCGAGCTGTCGCAGATGTACGCCGACATGGGAGACCGGGCCAAGGCGCTTGCCCCGCTCGACCAGATTGAACAGTTGAAGCAGACCGGCGCGCCCGGCTTCCGGACGCTGCCCGAAGCGCGTATTCAATTCGCCCGGGGCAATCTGCTGTTCTGGTACAAGGACTTCGACGGCGCCATCCGCGAATTGGAGCAGGCGACGGCGCACGCGGAGGTGCTGGACCCCAACTCGGGACCGTCGGCGTGGCTCCGGCTGGGGCAATGCTACGACATCAAAGGACGCCGGGCCAACGCGATTCGCTGCTACCAACGAGCGGTCGCCTTCACGCCCGCAAGCGATCCGGCCAAGGAAGCCAGGAAGTATATCGACTCGGCCTTCAGCCTGCAGCAGATGAAGGAGATCCAGCGCGCGACGAAACTCCAGAGGCCCTGATGCGCAAAGGATAGAGCGGCTTCCGGAACCTCTCAGAGCGGTCTTGCATCTCTGTGAACCGTAGCCCGTTCGCGCGTACCCACAGCCAGCACAGAACCGCGAATGAAAAGAGCGGTCATCTCTCGCGCCTGCGACGAGCCTTTTCTTCTCAACTAGAGACGGCATTTTCCCTGAAGACCGTGCATCTGGAGGAAGGCCGCAATGGCCGCTCTTTTCATTCGCGGTTCTGTGCTACGGACACGCAGGACCACCGCTAACTGGCAGTGAGACGTTCTGTGATGGTCTGCTCCTATCCAATGAAACAGCTCAGCGATGCGATTCCGTGCAGAGCCAGAGGAAGGCTTCGAGAATCCGCGCCCTTTGGATATCATTCACGGAAAGCACGTGGTGCAGTCCTCCGGGACGAGCCTGGAACGCCGTGTTGCCTTTGTCATCCACACTCACAACCCCCGCTTCCGAAGCTGTGAGATAGCCGTCGTCCGGGCGCACGGCATACAGCGCGGCCGTCAGATCCCACGTTTCGCGGTCGTACGGCATCTTCATGTACAGGCGATAAGCATCGGCGACCGGATTCGTGCCGGGGGCGCCGAAATCGCGGACGATGCTGGCCGCCGGGTATTTGATGGTGCGTCCCACCTCGAAGCCGCTCCAGTAGAGCGGTGTCGGCCATTCGCGGGCCAGCTTTTGCGCGGCGGGCACGTCGGTTTTGACGTTGTACTCGGCGCCGCTGCCTGCGAAGTCACCAGCCATAAGGACCAGTCGGCTCACCTTCTTCGCGATCAGATCGCGCCCGCCCGGTGATTCGAGCAGGTGCGCCAGGTTCGTGCTGAAGCCGACCTGGACGATGACGACGCTGCCATCGGCCTCGGCGGACAGCACACGGCGCAAGAGCGCGACGGCATCCTCCGTACGATCGCTGTAGCCATAGTGGCCTGCTTCGATGGTCTTCTTGAGGTAGCCGTCGTCTTTCGTCTGCCCGTTCGAAACGACACCGATGGGAATGCCTGGATGCCCGTAAAACCGGTTGATCGCCGAGGCCAGGCGCGGCGCCCACGGGTTGTCCTTGGTGATGGTGACCGCCGCCAGACGAATGTCTCCCCGGCTCGCGAAGCTGTGGAGCATGGCCAGCGCCAGGCAGTCATCGACGTCATTGCCGATGTCCGTGTCGAATACAACGGGAAGCGGACGGAGAGTGGGGGCCTGCTTCTGCGCGAATGCGGGACAGAGCAGTGTCGTTAAGGCGAGCACTCCGCCCAACAGGCGGGAAGGCGTGGGAATGAATGGCGCGGTTTGCATAAAGCGTCTCTCACAGCAGATCACCATGGGGGCCTTCCTGCAAGAGGGAAGCCGCCGAGTCGGCGCGCATTTGTGGGGCGGACCCCCTGGCCACCTCCGGAGATGGGGGCCGACGCCCACGTCGGCCCCCGGGACTTCATTCTTCGGCGATGCCCACCAGACGCGACCCGGAAGCGGGTCCTGGGGGACCCGCGCGGACCAGGGGGTCCGCCCCACAATGGCGCAGCTTGGACCCGGTGGGCGGCACTAAATGGTCATCGCCCCATAACCGCCATCGACTCGCAAGATGGCGCCGGTGACGAACGAAGAGGCCGCCTCGGCGGCCAGAAAGACGGTCGCGCCGACCAACTCATGAGCCTCGCCAAAGCGGTTCATCGGCGTGTGCCCCATGATCTTTGCTACGCGCTCCGGCGTGAGGATCTTGCGGTTCTGCTCGGCCGGGAAAAAGCCGGGCACGATGGCGTTCACGCGTACTCCCTGCGTGGCCCACTCGCGCGCCAGAAACTGCGTGATCTGATTCACGCCGCCCTTGGCCACCGAGTACGTGAACACCTTCGAAAGCGGCGGTCCGGCTGAAACGGAGGAGATGTTGATGATGCTGCCGCCGCGTCCAGGCTGTGTCATCCAGGCTCCGAAAACCTGGCAGGCGAGGAACACGCTTTTGAGATCGACGTCGATAATCCGGTCCCATTCTTCTTCGGTGATGTCGAGAAAAGGCGTGGCGGAGTTGATGCCCGCGCCGTTGACCAGGATGTCGGCGTGCCCGAATGTGGCCAGGATCTGATCGAGCGCCCCCTCCAAGCCTGCCTTGCTGGTCGCGTCGGTTTGGACGCCGATCGCCTGGGCTCCCATCGCGCGGATGTCGGCCGCGCTCGTTTCGGTGTGCTCCGCGCTGCGTCCGAGAATCGCGATGGAAGCGCCCGCACTCGCGAGTCCGCGCGCGATTTCGCCGCCCAGCACGCCGCCGCCGCCGATCACCGCGGCGACTTTGCCATTAAGAGAAAAAAGATCCTGCATGGTTAAACCGAATTTGTAGCACAAACCGCCGGAGGGCGGTGTCTCCACTCGCCGCGAGTACGTGATCGGAAACAAGGCAGGTCCGCCTACGACGGGGAGGGCCTGCGAGCCGCGGGGTGGCCCGCACGCCGCTGACAGATACCGGCCGGCCGCCAAGTTCGTCGTCGGCAGGGTGCCGGAATGTCGTTTCCCCGGCCGACCAGAAGGATCGATGGATACAGCGGCTTCAACCAGGAACAGCCCTTGCGGGTCATGACGCGATGATGCTGCGACTGAGCCCAGCATCCTTCGCGGAGCGAGCCGCGGCGAGATCATCTCGATTGGATGCAGTGCCTTCTGCCACAGGCTCACTGCGGTGGCTATGGCGGAGGCGGCTGTTCCTGCTCGTCGAACTTGATCACCGCGTCGGCCGAAAACCTTCGGTACAGCCGGAACTCCTTCACGTTCTTCGTCCACAGCCCGCCGCTGCGCATCCTTAGCGTGGCCACGAGTGGCAGAAAGAACTCGCTGCCGCCGATCTTAGCGAAGCCGTATTCCAGCGTTGCTTCGGAATGCTGAATGGGAAACGAGGGCTGAATGCCGAGGGCCTCCTGCTCAATCCGCACGACCGTATTCAACTCCTGGTCCACAAAGACCGATCCTCGTGAACCCACCCGGATTTTCTGCAAATCGTGTTCCAGTTCGCTCCCAAACTCGATGGTGTACTTCGAGAACTCCAGCGGTACGCGGTAGGAGAAGACGTGCATCCGGCGGCCGTGAAGCATCGCCCATCTTTTCCACGCGAAGCTGGCATGACTGGCAGGATCGAAAATCGCGCTCATCAGGGTGCCGAAATCGCCGCTCGAACTGACTCCCTCCACCGAGGCGTACGACGCGCCCTTGACCGCGCGGCCGTTCTGCGAAACGAGCTTGTAATCTTCCTTCCGGTTGAAATAACTGAGCCGCGCCGTGAGAACATCGGCCAGCACCCACGCTTGCCTGCCGCTCGGATCGCTGTAGCGGCGGGTTTCCTCCAGGCAGATGAAATCCGGGAGCCTCCGCGTATAGTTGATGGCGTAATCGCGCGCCGCGTCGAGCACCTTGGCCTGCTCTTCGGAAGACGGCGTCGGCGGAAGAACATCAGCGGGCTTGGGAGCCGGCGGCTGAACATTAGGAACGGCGGGCGGGACAGCGGGCGGAACTGCGGGGGGAAGAGCGGCCGATTCGGCCGCCGGTTCCTTAGGCGCTGCCGCGGTCTTGGGACCTTCGCCGGGAAGAGCTTCCAAAGTGGCCAGGTCGAAGCGTTGCGACGTCTTCGGTTCGTGCGGGGGGCCGGCGGTTTCCTTGCCCGTTTCGTCGACGCTCCGCCTGAACTTCAGCGGGGACTCTTTTCCACCCTCCATCCACCTGCCGTTCATCTCCGTGCCGTCCGCATTGATTTCGCCCCAGCAATCGGCGCCGATCGCCTTGATCGACAGCATGAGGATCTCATCCTGCTGCACGATGCTGGCGACAGGGATCCCGGCGCCGCCCTGACTCCCAATGACCAGGACAGCGCTTGCTCCGCCTGCATCGTTTGCCATCTTCAAGACGGCTCGCAGCGGCCGATTGGTCAGGAAGATCGTGCCTTCCCAGGTTCCCAGGAATTGTCTGGCTACCGGTGGACTGCTCTTCATCGCTTCGACCCTGGCCTGGCCAGCACGGCTGAGCTCAAAGGCAAACGACTCCCCTCCCTGCGTGAAGTCGCCCGCTAGAGTCAAACCATCGGCGGACAAAGTGCCGGAGAACGTCGGTTCATTGGGCAGCCCCTTGATCCGGAACGTCCACTTGCCATTCGTGTATCCGATGGCCTCCAGCGGTAGCCCGGATGCCATCTTTGCGGGCATGGCCATGGACCCAACCCAACCCCCGGCGGTTTGATCGATATCGATCTCCACGGCCAGCGCGCGACCTGGCACATTGATCTTGCCTGTCCAATGGCCGCGCGGGCCGTCCTCTGCTGGCAGGACGCCGGCGATCAGCAACGTGGCAAACAAAATGCGACTCGTCGAGATCCGCATGGTGAACTCCTCATTGCCGGTCTTACGGTCTGCTACCTCAGCCAGGATTTGTGTCTTGGCCCCCCTGGCGCACAGGAGATTCAGCGATTATACGTCCGATGGCATGAATCAGACCTGCTTGTCTTCTCGTGTTCATCTCGAGCGGCACACTGCTCCTCACGCGTTGCCGTTCGATCTGGGTGCAATAGCTGAGGCTGGGCTGGGTGGAAGCCGCGACTCCAGGAACTGGCGTGACACCGGGTTGCCGTTCATGCCTTCGCGGCGGCACGAAATCCGAGGGTGCAGGTTCTCAAGGAGAGCGACACCGTCAACGCCTTTTCAACGGGCCTGCCCGCACAATTTGCAAATCGCCGCGCCGTATTTCTTCACCGTCGAGGCGCCCACGCCCGGGACGGATAGCAGATCGTCGGGAACGGCGGGAGGCTTGGCGGCGATCGCCCGGAGCGATTGGTCCTTGAGAATCTTGAACGCCGGCACGCCGCGCTTCTTCGCTTCTCCCAGACGCCAGGCACGCAGCTTCTCTTCGAGCGCCGCGTTTGTCACACCCGTCTTTTCAGCGGCACGCGCTGTCTTCGAAGCTGCGGGCGCCTTCACGGTTTTGCCCTTCTTTGCCTTTGATGCAGCCTTGCGTTTCCGCCTGGCAGGGGTGATGATCTCTTTCAACGTGAAATCGATCTCCGCGTCTTCGGAAAGGTCCTGACCGTCGCGGGACAGGCTCACGCGCCGAAACGGGATGGTCTTGCCGTCCTTCTCGAAGACCGCATCGGTGATGTGTACGAAGCCCGCGCGAGCCAGCGCCGCGAGCACTTCTTCGAATTCGTCGCGAGTCACCTTCTCATCGGGGAAGAGCTGTCCATACAGCTTTCCGGTCGCGCGGGGCGGCCCGTTTCTCAGGGCATTCACGGCGACTTGCGCCGCGTCCTGTTCCGCTTTCGTTGGATCGCGGAACTGCTGGGCGACGCAATCCTGGGGCGCGCAGAAATCGCAGATGCCGCAGGCGCGCTGGCCGTCGGCGTGATCGCCGAAGTGGCGCACCAGCGCGGACATGCGGCACTGGCTGGTCTCGGTGTAGCGCATCACCAGGTCGATCTGCGAACGCCGGCGTTCCGATTGAATCGAGTAGGAATCGCGCCATTCGTCCGGGCCGCGCGTGGCGTTTTCGGCAAAGTCGAGCACCGCGCCGCCGTGGATCCAGAGCTTCTCCAGAGCCTTGTCGAACGACTCGGGATCCATGTGCAGCCGTTGGCACAACGCGTCCTTCGGCTGCGGTTCCTCAGTCAGAAGTTTATAGAGCTTGTCCAGCACGGCGACGTCGGGGTAGTCGCGCTCGAAGAAGAAGTCGTGCGTGTAGCGGTCCGCGTAGGAGTGCATCAGGATGGTGCGGCTGAGCAGGCCATCGCGCCCGGCGCGTCCGATCTCCTGGTAGTACGCTTCCAGGCTCGCAGGCAGAGCCACGTGGATCACCGTGCGGATGTCCGGCTTGTCGATGCCCATGCCGAAGGCGATCGTGGCGACGACGGCTTCGAGCCGCCCTTCGAGGAATCCGTGCTGCACACGTTCCCGCCGCGCGGGATCGAGTCCGGCGTGATACTCCGCCACGGGAAATAGCGTGGAGAGATCGCGCGCCAGCGCCTCGGCGTGTTTACGCGTCGGAGCGTAAATGATGGCGGGCCGGCGCTCGGGCTCGCTCAGCAACTCCGAGACCAGTTCCGTGCGCCGTGACGGCGGGACCTCCACCACTTCGATCGCGAGATTCTCGCGACGGAAGCCATGGATGAAGAGCGCGGGCATGCCAAGCGCGAGCTGTTCGACGATATCGCGCTGAACGGTCGGCGTCGCCGTGGCGGTGAGTGCGATCACGGGCGCGGGCCGCAGCGCCGGCAAGTACTGGCTCAGCTTGCGGTAATCGGGACGAAAGTCGTGGCCCCATTGCGAGATGCAATGCGCCTCGTCGATCGCGATCAGCGACGGTTTGCGCTTGGCCAGCATCTCCGGGAAGCCGGTCACGCGCAGCCGCTCCGGAGCGATGAATAAGAACTGCAACCGCCCGCTGAGGTAATCGATGCAGGCCTGTCTCGATTGCGCGCGGTTCAGCCCGGAGTGGATGCGCGCCACGCTGAAGCCGAGCGAGGCGAGCTTCGAGGCCTGGTCGTCCATCAGCGCGATCAATGGGCTGACCACCAGCGTCGTGCCGCCCAGCGCGATGCCCGGCAACTGGTAGCACAACGACTTGCCCGCGCCGGTCGGCATCACCAGCAGGACGTCCCGCCCATCGACCACGGCCTGGCAGACGGCTTCCTGATTGGCTCGAAAAGACGGGAAGCCAAACGCGCGGTGCAGCAAGTCTTCCAGCGGCTCTCCCGGCTGCGCGATGACTGGACTCTTGACTAGGCCCTCCGTCAGCGTGCCGGATTCGTTCTGCGAACGGGCCGACTGCGGCTTACCCGTGTGCCCGCTCTCATTAACGGAAGTGCGAGCATTCCCGTTCGCGGCAGGCGGCTGTGCGGGGGCCGCGAACGTCTGCCGCCCGTCGTGCCCGACGCGTTCCACGACTTCGCGGACGTAGTCTTCGATGCCCGTGAGGAATGGCTCCAACTGCGCCGTGCCCTTGTGAATCCGTTGCAGGTAGGATTCCCACTGTCCCGTCATCGCCGGACTCTTGACCTCGGGATGGACCACTTCGATCAGCCTGACGCCTTTTTCCGTCGCCGCCAGCGCCTTGCCCAACCGCTCGATGTAGGCGCGCTTCAGGAGCACTTCGATCATGGCGGCGCGCGTGGCCGGAGTGCCCAGGCCGCTCTCCTTCATCGCGTCGGAGAGTTCTTTCTCGTCGAGCGTCTTGCCGGCCGTCTCCATCGCCGTCAGCAGCGTGGCGTCGGTGAGCCGCTTGAGCGGCTTCGTCGTCTTGCGTTTGGCCTTCGCGTCGAGCACGTCCTGCGCCTGACCCGCCGCCAACTCAGGGGGCAGGGCAGTGTCCGGCTGCTCCTCGTCGGAGTCGTCGTCTTTCTTGCCGCGGCCTTTGGCCTGCTTCTTCTCCGTGGGCCGGTCGAGCGCTTTCCACCCTAACTGCAGGATCATCGTCCCGGAGGTGTGAAACCGGTCGACGATGTTCTCGTTGGTGATGGCCGTGATCACAGTGGTGACCGAGGACAGAAAATCGTCCTGCCACGCGCTCAGCAGCCTGCGGCAGATCAGGTCGTAGATCTTGCGTTCGTCGTCGTTGACATTCGCCCTGTCGACGGGCGTCGTTGTAGGAATGATCGCATGGTGATCGCTGACTTTCGCATCGTCGATGAAACGGCGGCCGAGCGGACGCTCGCCCGTGCCGGGCGCAAGCAGTTCACGGTAGGGCGCTTCGATGTTCCTGACGATGCGCGGCAACGTCGCGGCGACGTCTTTCGAGAGATGGCGGCTGTCGGTTCTCGGGTAGCTGATCAGCTTATGCCGCTCGTAAAGCGCCTGCGCGACGTCCAGCGTTTTTTGCGCGCTGAATCCGAACAGGCGATTCGCGTGGCGCTGCAATTCGGTCAGGTCGTAGAGCAGCGGCGGCAGCATGCGCTGCGTTTCGCTGTCGGCCGATTCGATTGCAGCCGTGCCCTTTTGCGCGCGAGCCACAATCGCCTTCGCCTCGTCGCCCTCGGCGCTCAGGCGCGTGACACGCTGATTGCCCTCGGTGCGAAACCATGTGCCGTTGTACTTGCTCTCGTCCGAACGGCCGCTGGGATGGAAGGTCGCTACGACCTCGATGTAGTCCTCGGGCACGAAGTTGCGGATCGTCAGTTCGCGCTCCACCACGATGGCGAGCGTCGGCGTCTGCACGCGACCCACGGACAGCTCTTCGTCGTAGGCCAGTGAATAGGCGCGCGAGAGGTTCATGCCGACCAGCCAGTCCGCCCGGCTGCGGCCTCGTGCGGCGTCGGCCAGGGCGTCGTATTCCGTGCCCGGCTTCAACGCGTCGAAGCCCTTCTTGATGGCTTCTGGCGTGAGCGAGGAGATCCACAACCGGCGCACCGGCTTCTCGCACTTCGCGGCTTCATAAATGTAGCGGAAGATCAGTTCGCCCTCGCGCCCCGCATCCGTCGCGCAAATCACGGACGAGATCTTGGGCGAGTTCAGGATCTTGCGGACCACCTCGAACTGGTCGCGCGTCTGGTCGTAGACTTTCAGCGGCCATTCGTGCGGCAGCATGGGCAGCGTGTTGCGCCGCCACTGTCGCCAGTTCGGGTTGATCTCGTGCGGCTGAGGCAGCGCGACCAGGTGCCCGATGGCCCAGGTGACCACGTAACCGTTGCCGTGCATGTAGCCCTGACCGGATTGCGTCGCGCCGAGCGTCCGCGCCACGTCGCGGGCCACCGAGGGCTTCTCGGCCAGCACCGCGATACTTCCGGACTCCTGCGCCTTCATCAAACTCTCTCCAGTCTATCGGGCAGGGCACTGGACGCGCGGCAGGAATGTGGGCCGGTGACCTGAAGACAATTTAGAGTAGAGTCTAAATCGGGTTCCGAATTCGTATGTGGCTGTCTGTTGAAACGCAACTTGCGAACCGGGTCAACCGGCGGCATGGACTGATGGCGTCATCCGCGAAGACCTTACTGGTGCTCGCGCTGACCGTAACCAGCGGCGCAGGGCAGGATCCCGCGCCGAAAACACAACAAAACTCCGAGCGGGAAAATCCCCTGGTGCGCATCAATGTGGACCTGGTGCAGATGGACGTGGTGGTCACTGACTCTAAAGGGAATCACATCACCGATCTGAAGCCGGGGGAGTTCGAGATTCTGGAGAACGGGAAGCCGCAGCGCATCAGCAATTTCTCGTTCCTCTCCGACGAGCGAGCCGGCACGCCGACCAGTACTCCGGAGGCCAAGGCCAAGAAAGCGCCGCCGATTCCTCCGGCCCGCATCGCCGCGGGCGAGGCCAGCCGGACGATTGCCGTGGTGATCGACGACCTCGGTGTCGGCGAACAGAGTTTCATGGCCATTCACGCGGCGCTCGAGAAGTTCATCGACCAGCAAGTCGGACCGCGCGACCTGGTGGCGATCATTACGACCAGCGGGCGGTTGGGCGCGTTGCAGAGCCTTACCTCGGACAAGCGGCTGCTGCGCGCGGCGCTGAACAAATTCCGGTCGATTCCGAATCACAGGGTAGGCGTCCTCGACGACGATTTCACATGCGTCTACGGTGGGTTGGGGAGCGGTGGGCACGCGGCGCCTTCCGACGAGGACGCGTTCCTGTTGTGGCAGATCGCCCAAGGAGTCCCCCCACGTTTCAAAGGAAAGGATCCGCTGCTGGAACTGGAAAACGATCACCGGGCGGTGTACTACGGTTTGTTGAGCCTCTCGACGTTCCGGCGGGTGGTGGACGGACTGCGGGAGTTGCCCGGACGCCGGTCGATTCTGCTGTTCTCCGAAGGCCTGCCGTTGGTGCGCGCTCATGGCCGCGGAGAAGTCAACTCGCAAATCACCGATGGTTATGAAGCCCTCTTGAACCACGCAAACCGCTCGGGCATTGCGGTAAACACCATCGATCCGCGCGGGCTGGTCGCGGGGTTCAGTGGCGCTGACCAGGATAGCGCGGTATGCGACGACGCTCGGCTGGAGGAGTTGAACATGACCCAGGTCCAGCTCGGCTATATGGCGAATCGAACGGGCGGGATCTCCATGTACAACGACAATGGCCTTGTGGAGGGGATGGCGCGCGTGATGAACGACCAGTTGGGCTACTATCTGATCGCTTACAAGCCGCCGGAAGCGGCGAAACGACAGCAGGAATTCCGCAAGATCACGGTGCGCGTCACGCGCCCGGGCCTGAAAGTTCGTTACCACAACAGCCTGTACACGCAGGAGCCCGAGAGGGCTTCGAACGGGCACGCTGGAAATCGCCTGGTTGCGGCGGTTGAATCGCCCTTCGCCGTCTCCGATGTCCGGCTCCGGTGCGCTTCGCGGTTCTGGGATGCAGGTCCCGGCGCGGGTTCGGTCATCGATACGTTGTTAGAGATCGACGCGCGGGACCTGACCTTCCACTCGGACAGCGATGGACGCAAGACAGCAACGTTTGAGATCCTGGCCGTCATTTTTGGCGCGGCCCCCAAGCCGCTGGACACGTTTGAAAAAAGCTATACGATGTCGTTCACGGAGCGCGCCTACCAGCGCGCGCTGCGCGAAGGACTGGTGCAAAAGCTGGAACTGCGCGTGAAGCAGGCGGGGGCATACCAGATTCGGGGCGCGGTGCGCGACCACGACTCCGGGCACGTGGGCTCGGCCAGCGAGTTCGTCGAAGTGCCGGATCTGACCCACGGCAAGTTGGCGGTTTCGGGGATCGCATTAGGCGGCAGGAACGGAGTGCCCAATGCCACGGAGACGGCCAACCGAGTGCGGTTCCGCGCGGGCGAAACGGTTCTTTACGCCTACCAGGTGTTGAATGCGAAGCCTGCTCAGAACGGCTCGACGAGCGTGGAGCTACGCGCCGCACTGTATCACGACGGAAAGAATCTGGGGACAAGTGCTCCGATGGCAATCGATCCGAAAGACCAGACCGACGTGAAGCGACTGGTGGCGAACAATGACTTTCGCCTGGGAAAGCAATTGACGCCGGGCGACTACACGCTGCAGGTAACCATCGTCGATAAGAATGCCCCGGAGAAGCGCGCGACGGCCAGCCAGACAGCCGATTTCGAAGTCGTAGAGTAATTCGCGGCTGGCACACATAACACACACCGCGCACGCGAAAATCACAGCCCGTGTGGTGGGGCAGGCTTCAGCACCGCAGAACGCCCCGGAGACCGGCTGAAGCCGGTCTGCAGACTGAAGTCTGCCCCACGGCTGCCCGGCTGCTTTCATCTCCATGGGTGGCCGTGGCGACTCCCTCACGCCTCGAGGCTCCGACCGGAACCGAGCCGCGAGGCGTGAAGGAGCGGTTGTATCAGTTACTCGGTGACGAGTCCCAACCCCATCCCTTGCGCCGTCCGTGCGACCCTGGATTCGATCATGACGCCTCCAGGTGATGAACGAAGCAAGTCCGGCCCGATCGCCATCGCCGGCGCCGGGCGGGTCGCACAGGCGCTTGGCCGCTTGCTTCTGGAAGGCGGCGAACCGGTGGTTGCGATGGCTGGCCGCGAGCCCGAGTGTACTGCACGCGCTGCAGCGTTCGTTGGTGCAGGCGTAGTCCCCGCGTCCTTCGAGAATCTGCCGACTCGGGCGACGCAAATCCTGATAGCCGTGCCCGACGACGCACTAATAGAGGTAGCGGACAGGCTGGCCCAGGGCGGGATGTCCGCGGGAGTCGCTCTGCACACGTCGGGGGCGCGAAGCGCGAGTGTCCTCGAAGCGTTGGAGCGCCGCGGCGTCTCGTGCGGCGTGCTGCATCCGTTGCAGACCGTCGCCTCGCCGGAGCAAGGCGTGCAGGCGCTGCCCGGCTCGGCGTTCGCGGTTGTCGGCAGTGGCGCGGCCGCGGATTGGGCTCTCGAAATCGTCGCACTTCTAGGAGGGAACGCGCTCAGAATCCAGCCCAGCCAGCAGCCGCTTTATCATGCAGCCGCAGTCATGGCGAGCAACTACGTCGTGGCTCTGGTGGATGCCGCTGTTATTCTGATGGAGGAAGCGGGCATTGACCGGCTGGAGGCTTTGCGAGCCTTGACGCCGCTGTTGACCGCGAGCGCCGCGAATGCCGTGACTCTTACACCCGCGCCTGCACTGACCGGGCCCATTGAGCGCGGCGATTTAGAGACCATCGAGATGCATTTGAGCGCCCTCGATCAAGCGCCTCGGACGGTGAGTGACCTCTACCGGAGCGTGGGGCGGCACGCGGTTGAACTGGCCCGGCGGAAGAACCCCGGAGTTGACTATTCGGCGGTCGAGCGGCTCTTGAGCAAAGGAGCGGAAGCGAGTGAGTGAACGATCGAAGCGGGTCCGCGTACCCGACCTTCGGGAGATGAAAGTACGTGGCGAGAAGATCGCCATGCTGACCGCCTACGATGCGCTGATGGCGCGCGTGCTCGATCGCGCGGGCGTGGACATTCTGCTGGTCGGCGACTCGGTGGGCATGGTGTTGCTCGGCTTCGACACTACGCTGCCCGTAACTCTGGACATGATGGTCCACCACACCCGCGCCGTGAGCCGCGGGGCTCAGCGCGCGCTCGTGGTGGCCGACATGCCGTTTCTGACCTACCAGATCAGCCCGGCGGAAGCCCTCCGCAATGCGGGCCGGCTGATCCAGGAGGGCGGAGCGCACGCCGTCAAGATCGAAGGTGGCCAGCGTTACGCGGAGACCGTCGAACGGCTGGTAGGAGCGGGAATCCCGGTGATGGGACATCTCGGGCTGGTGCCGCAATCGGTTCACCAGCTCGGCGGATTCCGGCAGCAGGCCAAGTCCGAAGAGGATGCCTTGCGCCTGCTCGAAGACGCCAGAGCGCTGCAGCAGGCGGGCGTGTTTGCTTTGGTGCTGGAGTGCATTCCGGCCAAGGTCGCATTCACCGTGACTCAGGAGCTGAGTATCCCGACCATCGGGATCGGAGCGGGCCCGCATTGCGACGGGCAGGTGCTGGTGACGCATGATGCGCTCGGCTTGACCGGCGACGCGGCGCCTTCGTTCGTGAAGCAGTTCGCGCATCTGGGCGCGCTCATGACCGACGGTGTGAAGGGTTATATCCAAGAGGTCAAAGGCGGCCAGTTCCCGCCCGCGCCGTCCACGAAGAAGGTTCAGGCATGACGGCCCGTATCGTCCACTCGATTGAAGAATTGAGAGCGGCCGTGGCCGCACGGCGTAGCGCCGGAGCGAGCATCGGGCTGGTCCCCACCATGGGTGCGCTGCATGCGGGCCACCGTCGCTTGATCGAGCAGTCCGTGCGCGAGACGGCGTGCACCGTAGTCAGCGTCTTCGTCAATCCGATCCAGTTCAACGATGCAGGAGACTACGACAAATACCCGCGCACGCTCGACGAGGACGCACGGCTGTGCGGCGAGGCCGGCGCGGAGATTGTGTTCGCTCCCTCGAACGCGGAGATGTATCCGCAACCGCAGCTCAGCTTTGTCGAAGTGGCGGGCGTGAGCGAACGTCTTTGCGGCGCGTTCCGGCCCGGCCACTTCCGTGGCGTGGCCACGGTTGTGCTCAAGCTGTTCAACATCGTTCAGCCGGATCTCGCATATTTCGGCGAGAAAGATGCGCAGCAACTCGCCGTCCTCAGGCGCATGGCGCGCGACCTGAACGTGCCGGTGCATATCGTTGGAGTGCCGATCGTGCGGGAACCCGACGGCCTTGCGATGAGTTCGCGCAATCGCCATCTCAGCGCGGAGGAGCGGCGAGTGGCTCCCTCGATTTACCGAACGTTGCTGCGGGCGCAGGCGCTTGTCGCCGCGGGCGTCTTCGATCCGGGTCAGGTGAGCCGCGAAGTGGTTTCTGAGATGGAACGGCAGGGCTTGCGTGTCGAGTACCTGGAGATCGTCGATCCGCACTCGATTCAGCCTGTGGAGCGGATCGTGCACACGGTGCTGGTGGCCACGGCCGTGTGGCTCGGTTCCACGCGTCTGATCGACAACGTCGTTTGCACGCCGGCGTCTTGAAGCAAGCTGCTCAACTGGTGCCCGCTGCGTTCCATGGTCTTGGGCGTGATGCTACGCCGCCGCGCTACACTCAAGGACAATTCACTGGGCTGGAGGACATCCATGAAAAAGACGATGCTGTGGGCGCTTGCCGCCTTCGTTCTGACTTTCGGGGCAGCCAATTCCGCGTCTGCCGCCGAATCCCGCGATCCTAAAGCAGTCGAAATCGCCACGACCATGATGAAGGCGATGGGCGGTGAAAACGCGTGGGCCAAGGCGCATTTTGTACGCTACGACTTTCGCGTCACCGTGGATGGGAAAACCGTCGTGGATCGGGCGCACCTTTGGGACAAGACGACGGGGCGCTATCGCATCGACAGCACGCTTCGGGACGGCAAACCAACGATCACGATCTTCAATGTCAACGATCAGAAGGGAACCGTATATGCCGGCGGGAAAGCGCTGCAGGGCGCCGATGCCGCGAAGGGTCTCAAAGATGCCTACGCCGCTTTCATTAACGACATGTACTGGCTCGCAATGCCCTGGAAATGGCTGGACATGGGCGTGAATTTGAAATACTCGGGCACGAAGAGCCTCGGTGGCAAGAGCTACGACGTGGTCGAGCTGACCTTTGGCAAGGTCGGACTCACGCCGGGCGACCACTACTACGCCTACGTGTCGCCGCAGACGCATCTCATGGAGCATTGGGAATACACACTCCAGAGCGGCACGCATGACGCCTGGGACTGGACCTACACCACCAGTGACGGCGTGACTCTGGCTCTCGATCACCACAGCTCCGATCACAACAAACGCATCAACATGGGATCGGTTCGTGTGAGCAAACAAATGGACGATCGCTTGTTCACCGACGTAACGAAGTCACTCAAGTGAACAACCGCCGCCAGCGCGTGCGAGTTGCTGGGAACGCCGAGCTC
>Ga0302279_10004331_pt1 | contig 16879 bp, 14 predicted proteins | sample III_Bog_N3_3_FD_194541 | JGI IMG/M metagenome (GOLD analysis project Ga0302279, IMG submission 194541) | Peat permafrost microbial communities from Stordalen Mire near Abisko, Sweden - III_Bog_N3_3 | ecosystem: Environmental > Terrestrial > Soil > Wetlands > Peat | place: Sweden: Abisko...
CGGGTCGCCCCCTGACACGCCCGAACGGTAGCGGGCGGTTGAACAAGCGCAGAACGACTCGCGGTCGATCCCCGTCGACCCCGCGTCGATGTCCCTCGGCCCTCCGGCGAGAGCACGAGCTCCCCCCGGACAGACGGGGACACCAGTCTCCCGGTCCAGCTCAGAACGTCGCGCCGTACGTGAGTGTCGCTCCTCCGGGGGCGAAGCCTACGGTCACGACCGGCCCGGCCTTCTTCGGCCAAAGGAACACCGCCAGTCCGCCCGCGGCCACCAGGCCGCCGGCCACGAAGCTTCCGACGGCGGCGCGGTTTGAGTCGACGACGCTCCCGTTTCGCGCGGCGACCACGGCGCCGGAGGCCGACGAGGACGCCAGCGGCAGGGTCGCCGCGTGAACGGCGAAGTAGGCCCCCGCGCCCAGCCCGACGGCGCCGAGGCCGACGAGTCCCCAGCCGACGGTTCGTCGAAGCCCAGGGTGCTCCGGCGACGACGCATGCGCGATCACCTCCGGCGGCGGCAGCACGAACGCCTGCACCGCGGCCTCGTCGAACGGCATCGCGAAGAGGTGAGAGAAGGAGTCGTGGAGAGCGCCGCGGACCCCGACGCGCGGGGGTTGAGGCGCCAGACTCGCGACCGCGAGCGGTCCGTCCCCTGCGGGGATGGTGAACTCGACGTCGTCGTCGAGCCGCCGAAGATACGCGACACCCGTCGGCGGTGGGCGCACCAGCGTCGCCGTCTGGTCTCGCGCGTTGTGGAAGTCGGCGAGACGTACGCCGCGAGCGTCCTCGAGCAGATAATGACCGGCGTGAGCGCCGTCGACCGTGATGGTGCGCCCGCGCGCCGCCGCCAGGTCGAGTAGCACCGAGCCTCCCGCCGCGGGGCGCGCGAAGACGTGGGGGCGGTAGCGGTCGTTGACGATCGCCTCGTTTGCGCGCCCGATGAATGCGGCGATCTCGCGGTAGCTGACCGCTCCGTCGCCGTCCGCGTCGGCCGCACCGTAAAGACCGGATCGCACCTCGTGGCTGAAGACGCCCGCCTCGAACGCGTCCCATTCGTGGCTCTCGGCGGCCGATGACGTCGACAGGAGGAGGCCGACCCTCGGGTCTCGTGCGAGCGCCGAGACCGACTGGACGAACCCCTTCACCGCCTGACGCTCGCCCCCCGGGCCGCGGCTGTAGGCCACGAGGTACGAATCGCAGGCGTCGAGGATGACGTGGACGGCGTCGGCGTCGATGCGCGAGACGACGTCGCGTTCGAGCGTATCGCCGCTGAGCCGCGCATCCTCCAGCGCCACGTACCCGTGGTCACCGTCGACGCCGCCGTGGCCCGCGAAGACGAAGTAGAGCGTGGTCGCCATCCCTCGCGCCTTCGCCTGCGCCACCTCCGAGGCGAGCTCCCGGGTCGCCGCATCGAAGGCGTCGCGCCGGGGAAGGCGAGCCTCGGCCGCGGCCTGCGGGTGGAGCTTCCTCGAGCTCTCGTCGACGCGCGTGAGCAAGAGCGCGTGCATGCCGAGGAGACGGAACAGCTCGAAGTACCGGGCGGCGTCGTCGTCGGCGTAGTGGAGCGGCGCGAGCCCTTCGTCGACGGATGTGTTGGCGCCGATGACCAGCGCGAAAACGGCCCGCGGAGGCGGGTCGGCGAGGGCCCTCCGTGGCGTTCCGAGAAGAACGAGTAGAGCGAACGCCAGCGCCGCCACGCGAGAGAGCCCGCTCACCGGACACCCAGCATGCGTGTCACCTCGGTCGTCTCGGGGATGCCGAGCGACGGGGCCAGCGGCGGCAGCTCGGAGAGTCGCGCCTCGACGTCGCGCACCGTCAGAGGACGGTCCGCGAACACGGCGTGGAGCGCGACGCGGCGTCCGTCGAAGTCCTGCGTCACCGCGTCGCCGAGCTCGACCAGGCTCGTCGTCGGCACGATCGGCACAGCCTCCGGGGTCTCGTCCGCCCGCGTCCACGCGGGGTAGTACCAGTAGACGCGGCGATGCTCGTCGGTCGCGAAGACCAGCAGGCGCTTCTTCGCGGCCGGGTTCGCGTACGCGAAGGCGAGCGGCTCGTGACGACCGACATCCCCTTCCACGCGCGGCGGAGGCGACCCTTGCGACATCCGGTAGGCTTCGATGCGCCCGGCGACCGGTGCCTCGGGGGCGCCGCGCGCGTGAAAGCCGTCGCCCTGGATCGGTCGGTTCACCATGAGCAGGAGAGCCGCGGCCATCGCGAGCGCGCCCGACACCACGCCGATGCGCGACAGGCGGAGCGGCTCCGCACGGAGCGGAAGCGAACGCCGGAGGCGGGCCTGCGGTCCGGGAGCTGCCGGGTCGATCGCTTCGAGCGCGGCGAGGCCGTCGTAGCGGGCCCGGCACGCATCGCAGGTCGGCAGGTGGAGGAACAGCGCGTGCGCCTCCGCGAGCGGTAGCTCCCCGTCGAAGTGCGCATCCACGGCGCGGGTGAACGTGCATGCGTCTGCCATCACGGCTGCTCCTGCTTGAAAAACGATCGCAGCGCGGCTCGGACCTGCTGCTCCTGATAGACCAACGTCGACCGCGGGATGCCGAGCGCGTCCGCCGCGTCCCGCTGCGTGAGCTGCTGGAGGAAGCGCGCGTCGAAGACGCCGGCCAGCTCTTTCGGGAGCCGCTCGCGGCGGAAGCGGTCGATGGCGAGTCGGGCCTCCACCTGCTCCACGTCCGCGGTCCCGGCCGCGTCCCCCGGAGAGGACGAAAGAGGTGCTTCGCGCGCGTACTTTCTCGCGAAGTCGATGGCCTCGTTCCGCGTTACGGTCGTCAGCCAGGCCGCGAGGTTCCCTCCGCGAAAGCTCTCGCGGAGGCTCGCGTCCGAGAGGAGCCGGTAGAACACGTTGTGGACGACGGTGTCGCGGTCCGCGCCACGAAGCACGCGGCCGGCCGCCTGCCGGACGTCGCCGAAGTGCTCGCGGTAGCACTCCTCCATCGTGGCCGAATCGCCGGCGTGGAAGCGCGCCAGCGATGCGGAGGACGGAAGGAGCGAGGGCATGACGGCGGTCGGGACCATCGACTGTTGGAGCAGGGTGCGGCAGCCGGGTCAACGCGCTGCCATGGCCGCGCCCGCCCGAGCGCTCGGGCCGCTCACGACGAGCTGGGTCCACTCCGTCCCGTCGAACGTCCACGTGTCGCCGAGCTCCCCGATCCCGGCGTCTGTCGACGCTGACCCTCCGAAGAGCACCACCGTGCTGCCGAGCGTCGCCATCGCGTGGTTGACCCGGGGCGAGGGCTTCGGCCCGGAGATCGCGACCTGGGACCAGGTCGAACCGTTCCAGACCCAGGTGTCGTTGGTGCACTCTACAGGGTCGCCTCCGAGCGTTGCGGCCCCGCAGCCGCCGAACATCACGACCGAGCTTCCGAGCGTCGCCATGGCGCTCCCCCACCTCGCGCTCGGTGGATTCGTGACGTTCGCCTGCGTCCAGCCCGATCCGTTCCAGGTCCAGGTGTCGCTCTGCGCTGCGCCTGCGTAATTGCCCCCGAACAGAACGACCGTGCTGCCGAGGGTCGCCATCGTTGCGCTGTTGCGCGGCCCCGGACTGGGTCCCGTGTGCGAGCTCCACGCGCTCGCGCTCCAGGTCCACGTCGTGGCGTCGTTTCCGCCGAACAGCACAGCGGTGCCTGCCAGCGAGGCGACGGCCGGGTACACGTCGTCGGCTGCCGGTCCGCCTGCCCCGGTGAGCGTCCACTGGGTCCCCGTGAGCGTCCACGCCTGGGTCGACGACCCGTCCGGCGCAGCGTCGAACAGGACGACCACGCCGTTCAGATTCGTCGCCCCATCCGCCCGGTCCGCGCCCCACTGCGAGAGGGCGTCCGTCGTCGGCCCGACGGTAGCTCGCTCGGTCCAGGTCGTCCCGTCGAACGTCCACGAGTCGTCGAGGCCTTGCGCGACCGTCCCCGTCGACTGCCAGCCGCCGTAGAGCACGATCTCCGGCGCTTCCACCGCGCAGCTCCCCGACTGGCAGGTCTCGCCCGCGGTGCAGGTCCAGCACGCGCTGCCGTTTGCGCCGCAGCCCATGGGGGAGGTCCCCGTGAGACACGCGGTCGCGGTGCAACAGCCGGCGCACGACGCCGGCGAGCACTCGCAGGTGCCGCTCGTGCACGCGAACCCGTCCGCGCACGTCCCCGTCTGGCAAATCCCGTGGCACCCGTCCTCGGCGCCGCACGCTTTTCCGGCACAGTCGGGCACGCACGCCGTGACCGGCGCGTCGACGCCTCCGTCCGTTCCCGCGTCGGGGGCAACGTGGCCGTCCGTCACGGCATCGGCGCCCGCATCACGGCCCAACGTGACGTCCGCGATCGCGTCGGTCCCCGCGTCGCTCGCCGCGTCCACAGCCGGTGCCGTGGCGGCCACCGCGGCGGCGAGCGCGGCCATCGTGCGCGGGGAGGGACCGGCGACGGACAGCTGCGTCCAGCTCGAACCGCTCCATTCCCAGGTATCGCCCAACGGGTTGCCGGGATTGCCACGGCAATCGTCGCCGCCAAACAGAAGCACGACGTCCCCGAGCGTCGCCAGCGCCACCCCTTCCCGCGCGCTCGGCGCAGGGCCCGCGTACGAGGTCCACTGGCCGCCGTCGTACGTCCACGTGTCCCCGAGGCAGTTGCCCTCCGAGTCCTGACCGCCGAAGAGGACGAGCGTGCCATGCAGGCTGGCCACCGCGGAGCTCGTACGCTGCGACCATGACGGACCTGCCTCGATGGGCGCCGAAGAAACCCACGTGGTTCCGCTCCACGTGGAGAGGAATCCGTAGGGGTCCGTGTTCACGTCGACGACCTGGCCGCCGAGCGGTGCGAGGAGGTCCGCGCCCTCGACGGCTCCCGCGACGCTGGGGCCTGCGGTCCAGCGCGCCCCACTCCAGAACCACAGAGAGTCCACTCCGGACGAGCTCGCAGCGAGCCCGCCATAGAGCATCAGGGCCGTACTGCCGAGCGGCGCCATGGTCGCCGATTCACGCGCGGCCGGCGACGAACCGGAGGGCGCAGCCACCTCCGACCAACCCGCTCCAGACCACGCCCACGTATCGCCGAAGACGGTCGCGTCGTTCGTTCCACCGAAGAGGACCGCGTCTCCCTGCAGAGTCGCCGCAGCCGCGGACGCGCGCGCGGCGGGCCCCGTGACCCGCCGCTCGGTCCAGACCTTTCCGTCCCAGGTCCAGGTGTCGCCCAGAAAGCCGACTCCCGCCTCCGGGCTGAACGTGAGACCGCCGAAGAGGACGAGCGACGCGGTCGGCACCGTCGGCCCCGTGCTGGCGTCTCCAGCCTCCGCTTCGTCGTGAACGCTCGTTCTTGCGTCGCCCGGGGTTCCTGCCTCCGGAGTGGGCACTGTCGAGCAGGTCTCGCCACCCGCGACGCACACGTCGTTGCAGCAGACGAAGCCGTCGTCGCAAGGGCATGGGTGGCCGGCGAGCGATTGCGTCTGCCCGCACGCGGCGGCGAGGGCCGGAACGACGAGGGCGATGCCGAGGAGCGAAGAACGAAGGTGGGTCATGCTCTCACAACGGCGATGGCCCCAAGGATGGACGAAGAAATCGACGGGGGGTCGACCTTCAGTACACGCTGCCAGGCGCAGAACATCCAGAAAGACGTCGGCATCACGTCAACCCCGGTCCTCTCGCTCGACCAGGACCGCGACAGCGGCCTCCTCTATCTCACGACGACGAACTTGGTGAGCGGCGCGCCGTCGATGTCGGTCCACGTCTTGAACCTTGCGACGGGGGCGGTCGGGCGCGTCCATCCCGACAGGTCACGCGCCTCGCCGCTGCCGTCCCGCCGCCACGGCTGCACACCGTACGCTTGGTGCGACCCAACGCGGCGTCGCTCGAGCCGATCGTCGCCGAGTTTGACGCCCGGCACGTCACAGGCCAACCAGGACGGAGAAGTGCGTCTCGTCCTCTCGCTCCTTGGGTGGCATGAGGCCCGCGTTCGCCGCGCCACGGCGCTCCCCCTTCGCCCTTCAGGGAGAAGGGGGTTGGGGGGTTGAGGTCTGCGGGTCTACCGACGGGCTTGTTGCAGAATCACGCTCGCCGATTTAGCCGTGACTCACGAGGCCCCCACGGCGGGAGGGGTGGGGGCGGATGCGGTCCATTTGATTCGGCCCGGTCGAATCTCATCGACCGACGCGGTCCATCTGATTCGGCACCGTCGAATCTTTCGGACCGCCGCGGTCCATGCGATTCGGCACCGTCGAATCTCTTCGACCGACGCGCTCCATGCGATTCGGCCCACTCGAATCTCTGGGAGAGGCGCGGTCCATGCGATTCGACCCCCTCGAATCTCTCGGACCGACGCGGTCCATGCGATTCGGCCCACTCGAATCTCTTCGACCGACGCGGTCCATGCGATTCGGCCCCCTCGAATCTCTTCGACCGACGCGGTCCATGCGATTCGGCCCCCTCGAATCTCTTCGACCGACGCGGTCCATGCGATTCGGCCCGGTCGAATCTCTTCGACCGACGCGGTCCATGGGATTCGGCACTGTCGAATCTCTTCGACCGACGCTCTCGCTTCTTCTCGCGGCCCCGCTGGACCTCTCGGGCGCGCTCTCCCCCCTCCGGTCGCGGCCGCGAACGAAACGCCCTTCACACCACCAGCAGGGCCAGCGGATCGCTCCAGTCGCTCATGACGTCCCCCTTCAGCGTGCGGTACCAGACCTGGTAACGCACCCCCGGCGTAAGATTCGCGATGTCCTCGTGCGCATACGTCGTGCTCGGGGCGTCGACCCAGTGCACCCCGTCGGTCGAGTACTGCCAGCAATACGACGCCGTGCCCCCCGGCTGGCGAACGTCGATCCTCAGCGAGCCCGAGGTCTTCCCCTGCTTGACGGCGACCGGAGCCTTCCTCGGTCCTGACCGCTCCTTGACGCTCATCCCGGAGCTCACGACGATCGCCTCCCCCTCCTCGGCGGAGGCGTTGGCCACGGCCTCGACGTACGATCGGAGGAGCCTGAGGTCGCCCTCGACGATCACGAGCTTCGCGTCGCGCGCGTTCGCGGCGCCCAGGGCGCGTGTCATCGCTACGACCTCCGCCTCTTCGAGGTCCTGGATGTGACTTGCGAGCGTCGCCAGTGGCAGCGTCGGCGCCGGGAAGTGGGGGCTGCCCTGCATGCTCGCGGCGATGTGCTTGGCGTAAAGGATGGTCTTGCCGGGGCTGCGCTGCGGGAGCTCACCACCTTGGTCGCGCGTACAGTGACGATCGACGGACAGGGTGCGTTTGCCCATACTTGGCCGTTCGGTAGCCTGGGCACGCCCCTCCTTGCCGCGGAGGCCCGGTTTGGACGAGCTACGCGCGCCTCACATGGCGATCGGAAGTGACGCGCCGGTTTCGCGTGCGGCAGAGGTCGCGGAGCCGTGCAAGATCGTCGCGCTTCCTAGGGTCGGTGGACTTCATCATCGCTACTCCCGCGCGGCTTGATTTCGGCTCGCATGAGTATTTCGCCACCACAACTCCCGCATGGCATCCAGCGCCACACCCGCGGGATGTCCGTCGACCCGCTGCGGCGAGCGCCATGTCTCACGGTAGAAGCCGCCCTCGGGATGCGGACCAAGCCCGAGACGCTTCACCAGCTCTTCGACGTCCGGGTGCATGGTTACACGGAGTAGACGGTAAGCGTCGAGTCGAGCCGAAGGAGGTCGCCAGCGTCGCTCGTGACGACGACCGCGCGCTCTCGCCTGGCTATCAGCACCACGGAGGCATCGACGACGTCCGACGTGCCGGCGCGACCGCAGAGCGTTCCCGACGCCTCCGCGAGCATCTGGTCGAGAACGGCGACTACGGTCGTGGGCCCCTTGAGGACGGCGCCTAGCGGGACTTGTCGCGCCCCGTCGCGCCAGACCTGAGCAAGCGCGCCGGCCGGCACCACCAGACGCGACCCCGCCGCGAGTGCCTCACGAAGAAGGGCTCGCATGCGCCCGTCTCCTCGCTCGAACGCGATGAGCGCCCCCGCGTCTAGGACGACGGTTCGAGAACGCGCTTTGCCCATGCTCGGTCACCCTTGGTCAGCTTGCCGTGGTGCGCATCCATCGCATCGAGGATGGCCGATAGCTCCGTGCGCCGCAGCTTCTCGTCGAGCGCCTCGCTCACGAACGAGCTGAGCGACTTGGCGCGTCCGGTCGCGACCTCCTTCTTCGCTTGCCGGAGCACATCGCTAGGGATGCTAAGCGCGACCTTGGCGGTTGTCATACTTTCATCCTACCGAGAGAGGCATGAGCGTCAAGGTCAAGAGGGAAGCGCACCCGAAACCCTTCAGCGTATCGATTCGGCCAGGACCTCCGCCGTCAGGGGAACCTGGCGCCACGAACCTCCCGTCGCCGTCGGCGCAATCGCAGCATCGACCCGAGCGGGCTCTTCGGTCTCGGTGACGTCCCAACGTCCTTCGCCATCGCGTCGGCGTCATCGCGAAGCCTTGCAAGGGGGTCGGCGGCTTTCGCCTCCTCGAGCACCAGCTTCGTCCAATTCTCTTCGTCGCCGCCCCTGACGAGCCGCAGCCCACGCGCGGCGAGCAGGCTTTGCAGCTCAGCGACCATCGCTCGCGCGTCCCGTGCAAACCTCCATCTATCAATCTGGTGGCGCACCTCTTCGCGTTGGCGCTTCTCTTCCTCGACCTTGCGCCTCGCAGCTTCCTTTCGCTCGGCCTCGGCACGCTCGGCCTCCCACTTCTTCTGCTGTTCCGCAGCTCGGACCGCGGCCTCGTCCGTTAGCTTCACGAGAACCGGCGCTGCCTGCTCCAGGTCCTTCACCACGCGGTCGAATGTCTTGGGAATGTCACCCGCCTCGGATTCACGCCAGTACTGCTCCCAACGAACCTGGCACTGCGGCGAGTAGGCGTGGACCCCCAGCCTGCCGCTCGGCATCCACTTCTTCGTGCCCCATTCGCCAGGACGGAATGCGCGTGGACGACCGGTCTTCGGGTCCCGAGCGAGGCGCACGTAGTCGTGTGTCGCGTTGTCGTAGAGCATCTCCGATTCCTCGGCGACCTCGAACACCGTGAGTCCGATGGCGACCTCGCCGATGAAGACCAGCGTAGGTCGCGCCGGTCCCCGCCAGGCGCCGTAGGAGTATCCGGTGCGGGTTTCCGTCGCGCCTTCGCGATGCTGAAGCTCCGCGCGCGTGTAGTTCGTGTCGGCCGGAGCGAACACGACGGTATGCCCTCGGTCCTCAAGGGTCAGAAAGAGCGAACTGGCCGCGTCGAGAGCACGGCGCAGGGTGTCCTTCGAGACCATCAGGTCGACGATGTTGCGCTTCAGAGGCTTCAGGTAGTGGTCGTCGTGGTACGCGCGGACGCGCGATGCCTCGAAGCTCTCACGCACACCAACCACGAGTGGGTGACGCGATGGCCGTTCGGCCGGAGTGCGACTCGTTCGACGGGCGTGGGGAGCCATCGGCGTCGGACGGAGCTCCGGCAGCGGACCGCCGCGTACCCACATCTGCTGGTCGCCCGGCCGCGCAGGAGGCAGTCTCGGCGTGGCGATGGTCTTCCCTACGCGGAGCTGTTGCCAGTATCCACGCGCCGGGCGCGGAACGTTGAGTCGTTCGCAGACACGCGCGAGGAAGTTCGATGAAACGTCGTAGCGCTTCGCCACGGTCGTCATCGGCGCGGCCCAGACCTCCTCGTAGAGCTTCTCTCGGCTGACACTCATCGGGTCAGGGTACTCGTGCCCACCCTGATAAGCCCTGCCGAGGCGGCGGCCGTGACGGGTACTCTTCGAGTGAATGCTACGGTTCCATCTCGACTCGCGATGCTCTTCCTTCCCCGCGCGACCCTCGTTGTTGCCACTCTGTTCGTCGCGGCGTGCGGAGCGCGGTCGGACCTCACGGCCGAGTACCTTCTCGCGTCCGACGACGCCGGCCGGTCGAGTCTCGCTCACGACGCCGGCACTTGAGCGGTCGACTCCAGCCTTCGCGACTCCGGGGCGGTCGACTAGGGCTCGACCGACTCCAGCCGTCGCGATTCCACCCTCGCGGTCGAGTCGGGCTCCGCGTTCGTCGGCACGTACCTCAACTGTGCGTTTGGGGTGAACGTCGACCAGGACATCAGCGGGTTCGAGGCCTGGACCTACGTCCGCGTCAGCCAGCGCGGGAACGCCGTCACGGCGAGCTTCGTCGACGCGGACGCGGCTGCCTGGTCTGTGCGCTTCGCCGCGACGACCGAAACCTCCGCCGTCCTCGAGCCCGGACAGACTCTCTCCGGCCCATACATCGTCACCGAGTGCGTGTTCGGCCTTGGCGACATATCCCAATCACGTACTCCACGTCGTGAGGGTAGACGTCGCCGTCGCCGGGGGATCCTTGTCGTCCGCTCGGACGTCACCGAGGGACGTTCGCGTCGCCTGGCCTGATCCGCAACGCCGGCGACCGTCGCCAGATGAACCCTGCAAGGGACAGGGCCACCACCAACAGCGGGGTATCTCCCCAGATCGAGTAGAGCGTCCGAAGGTGTCCGCGCGGCAGCTGCGCAAACATGACTCCCGCCTTCGCGGGCTCGAACGCGCTGTGCCACGCACGCGGGCGCCCGTAGGGATCGACCGCGAGAGAGAGGCCCCACCTTGTCGAGCGCAGGATCGAGTGTCCGGATTCGACCGCACGCACAGCAGCCATCTGCGCGTGGACGGGATCGATCCCGCGCCAGTCCGATGCCGGAACCGCAACGAGGTCGGCGCCGAGTCGCCCGCGCTCGAGACCCGCTCCGGGAAAGTCGTAGTCGTAGCAGATAGCGCCCGACAGGCGTCCCCAGTCGCGCTGAACGAGGGGCGCGGGGCCTCGTCCGGCGACCGCAGGTTCGCCCGGAACGGGATGGTGCTTCGCATACGGTGCCTCCACATGCCCGTCGCGCAGGACGAAGCGCAGCTCGTTCCTATAGGCGAGCGGCTTGGTCGTGATCGGTGTCACGTATGCCGCGACGACATCAATGCCATCGGACAACGCCACGTTCCGGACGGAAGCCACCCACGCGTCCTCTTCGTCGGGCCACACGAGCGTTGCCGCTTCGGGCCACACGGCCAGCACGGCACCCCCGCGGGCAGCGGCGCGCGTCCTCTCGAGCAGCGCGCGATCCCACTGGTGCGTCACCTCGCGCGAAGGAAGCGGCGTCCCCCTAACGTCAGAGTCCGTCGCAATCGCGGCGACCGTTACGGTTTCCTGCTGTGCAATGTCCGCCGCAAAAAGACGTGCCGTTCCCGCCGCATGGGCGCCGCCGACGATACCCATGGACCAGCCGAGGAGCGCCGAGGCGTCCTTGCCGCTCGCGAGCGCGCCCTCGATGGCCGCACTCGCAAAGCTCACGACCGCTCCAACACCCGCGATTCCGACGACCGAAGCCGCCTGAAGCAGCGGAAGGTCATCGAGCTGCGTGTACGCCGTAGCACCCCAAGAGCCGAACGGCGTGAGCGCATAGATTACCCACTCGCCCGTCGCGAGGGCGAGCGCGAAGGCCATCGCCGCGAGCGCCGGCGTGACGCGGCGGCGCAGCGTGTCCCACGTGAGGTACGCGCCGAGCTGCGAGACCGCGATCGGTAGCGCGAACAGAGGCGCGAGCGTCAGGAACATGGACTCGCTCGCGATCTTCGCGGTCGTCAGAGTCCACGCGGCGAAGAGCACGGCGGCGAACGAGGCGCGGGAGCGTAGCCCCGACGTTAGCCGCAGGTACCGTAGCCACGGCACGGGCGCGATCCATGCGAGCACCCCAATTCCCGCGCGCACTTGCGTCAACGCGAGCAGAGCGACCCCCAGGAGGAGCCATGGCCACGGACGCGGATCGATACCGCGTGGCGCGGTGTTCACCCTCGTGCCGTCGGCGCACCCCTCGTGGCATAATCGATGTTCCATGCAGGCATCCACCCGCCGCAGCAGGCCTCGGCTACTCGAACCGGAGCGCTTCGAGCGGGTGCAGGCGCGCCGCCTTGCGAGCCGGCCAGACGCCAAAGGCGACGCCGACCAGGACGCTCACACCGAAGGCCACGGGCATCGAGGTGCCCGGCACCACGAACGGTACGTGGATGGCGCGGGCGACGCCCCAGGCGCCCGCGAGCCCCAGGGCGATCCCGAGGACGCCGCCCACGGCGGAGAGCGTCGTGGCCTCGACGAGGAACTGGGTGAGTATGTCGCGCGACCGCGCGCCGATCGCCAGTCGCACGCCAATTTCACGGGTCCGCTCGGTCACGGAGACCAGCATGATGTTCATGATACCGATCCCCCCGACGACGAGCGAGACGGCCGCCACACCCGCGAGGAGCGTCGTGAGCATTCCCATCACCGACTGCAGGACCGCTTGCAGGTCACGCGGGTCGCGTACCGAGAAGTTGTCGTCGTCTCCGGCGGCGATGTGACGCCGCCGGTGAAGGATCTCCGTGATCTCTGCCTTGGCCTCGTCGATAGCATCGGTCGAGACGGCGGACGCGACGATGGCAGGCGTGCGGTCGTTTCCCACGAGCCGCCGCGAGAAGGTGGAGTACGGGAGGAAGACGATGTCATCCTGATCGGTCCCGACCGCCGAGCCCTTCGTCTCGAGTACGCCGATCACTCGGCACGTCTTGTCGCGCACCCGGAGGTCCTTGCCGAGTGGACTCTGACCGAGGAAGAGATCGTCCACGATGGTCCCCCCCACGACGCACACGCTCCCCCCTTGGCGCTCGTCCTCCTCCGTGTAGAGCCGTCCTGAGGTCACGCCCCAGCTCCGGATCTCGAAGTATTCCGGCATCACACCCGCGATGGCGGACGATCGGTTGCGGCCGCCATAGACGACGCGTTCGGACCGAGAGCCGGCCGCGCTCACGAGGGCGACGTCGTGCGCCTGGTGCCGTATCGCGTCGAGGTCGCCGACGGTGAAAAGCGGGACCCCCGTGGTCATCTGGCCGAAGCCGCGCACCGTTCCGGGGATAACGAAGAGCATGTTGCTCCCGAGGCCGCCGATGGCTTCGGCCACGTACGCGGTCGCGCCACCCCCCATCGCCTGCATCATGACGACGGCGCCGACGCCAATAACGATTCCCAGCATCGTCAGCGCCGATCGCATCTTGTTGCGGAGGAGCGCCGAGAAGGCGAGCCCAGTTGACGGGAGGATCACGAAGGCGGCTCCCTTCGCGTATCGCTCACGATGAGGCCGTCGCGGAAGACAACCTGGTGGGGTGCGTACGCCGCGCAGTGGGAATCGTGCGTGACCATGACGACTGTGATGCCGCGGTCGCGGTTCAGCGAGGTGAGGAGCTGCATGATCTCTTCCCCCATCTTCGAATCGAGGTTACCGGTCGGTTCGTCGGCGAGGAGGATCTCGGGGTCGTTGACCACCGCCCGGGCGATCGCGACGCGCTGCTGCTGCCCACCGGAGAGCTCGTTCGTTCGTGCCCGCTCGCGACCGCCAAGGCCTACGAGGCCGAGCGCTTCGCGCGCACGTCGCGCTCGCTCCGCCGACCCAACGCCCGCGTAGACGAGCGGCATGGCCACGTTCTCCTCTGCCGACGTGCGCGCCAGCAGGTTGAACTGTTGAAAGACGAAGCCGAAGCGCGCGTTGCGAAGGGCGGCGAGCACGTCGCCATCGAGGGCTTGAACAGGGAAGTCCTCGATGCGGTATTCGCCGGCCGTCGGGACGTCGAGGCAGCCGAGGATGCTCATCGCCGTCGACTTACCGGACCCGGACGCCCCGGTGATCGCGACGAACTCGCCTTTCCGGATGTCGAGGTCGACCCCCCCCAGCGCGCGCACCGCCGCATCGCGTTCGCCGTACACTTTCGTCACACCGCGCAGCGACAGAAGCGCCGCGCCGCTAGTGGACGAGGCCATAGGCCCTCTTGCCGTCCGCCGTGAGGTCGACGAGTAGCGCGCGGCCCACGGCGATTGGACCGGTATTGACGGCAGTCAGTTCGCCGTCGGACACGCCGGGAACCAGTTCGACGCGTCGGAAAGCGGTGCCCTCGAGAAGCCAGACGCCCGGAGTGTCTCTTCGCTTTTCCCCGGGTGGCGTGAAGCGGAGCGCAGCGGCCGGCACGCGCACCGTCCCCGCTGCGATCGCCGTCCGAACGCGCGCCGAGGCGGTCATCCCGGGCTTCAGCGCCAGGTCCAAGTTCTCGACCTCGATGACCGCTCCGTAGGTCACCACGTCCTGAACGATGACTGGCGAGTTCCGAACCTCGGTGACGAGCCCGTTGAACACGCGATCCGGATAGGCATTCACTGTGAACGACGCGCGCTGACGGACGACGACCTCGCCGATGTCCGCCTCATCGATCGCCGCGATGACGCGCATCTTCCGGAGGTCCGCGGCGACAGTGAACAGCACCGGGGTCTGGAAGGCGGATGCGACGGTCTGCCCCGGGTCGACGTTGCGTGTGATGATCACGCCGTCGATCGGTGCGTGGATGATCGAATGATCGAGGTTCGTCCGGGCGACGGTGTAGGCCGCCTCCTGGGCCGCGAGGCTCGCTTCCGCGGCGGAGACGCGCTCGACGGCGAGGCGCGCCGTAGCTCGCGCGCTGTCGTCGTCCTGGTCCGACAAGGAGCCTCGCGTATGAAGCTCATCGAGGCGCGTGAAGTCGCGCGCAGTGTGGTCGCGGTCCGTCCTGGCCTGCTCGAGCGACGCACGGGCGGAGGCAAGCGCGGCTTGCACCTGAGCCAGCTGGGCGATGAGCGCTTCCCGGTCGAAGCGCGCGAGCACCTGACCCGCCTTGACCTGATCGTTGTAGTCGACCTCGACCGTTGCGATGCGGCCGCTGATCTCGGCGCCCACCTGCACGGTCGTCACGGCCTCGACGTGCCCGGTCGCCCTGACCTCCCGGACGACGTCACCCTGCGACACGAGCTCGGATCGGAAGCGGGCGTCGAGCGGCACGGGGCGCGGACGCACCAGGAACCACACGACTGGGAGTGCGAGCACGAGCAACGCTCCCGTGACCGACCAAAGCATTCGCCGGTGGCGACGACGCCTCGCCTCGACGGCGACGAGCTCGGTCAGTGTACGCGGCTTCGGCGCGAGCACCGCCACTTCCGGGATGGCCATGGACACTCACGTCTGCTGTGCAACGCGGGTGCCATGTCGCGCGACGCGTGCGACGTGGGGTCGTGGACGCGCATGGTGCAGGGCGCGCCGCGGAACGCAGATCCTGCGTCTCGCGCAGCAACATCGGCAGCGCTCGGGGAGGAAGCTGTAGGTTGAGGGCCGTAGTCGCATGCGGTCCTCTACGAGCTGGCGGAGCGACCCGGTGTCGAGGTCGACGTCGCGGCGTGAAGCACCAGGCGTAAGCTCGCTCGTCATGGCACCGAAGCGAAACTGGACAGCGGCAGCGCTCGCCGCCTTCATCGTCGGCTGCGGCGCCCGCAGCGACATCAGCGAGCTCCTTCCTGCGGACGCGTCGAACATCGGTCTCGTCGACGCAGCACGCGGGTCCGACACCGGCACGCATTCGCGCGACGCCTCCAGGACGGCGCATGACGCTGGAGGTGGGCCGCCCGACGCGGGAACCCCTGACGTCTTGGTCGGGCCCCTGCCCCTCTGCGGCCGAGCTCCCACCGTCCTTGCGTCAGCGCAGCCCGACCCGGTCGCGCTCGCCGTCGACGCCACGCACGTCTACTGGACCACCCAACCCTCCGGCGGCGTCACGGCCGGCGGCGTGCTCGCGGCTCCACTCGCGGGGGGCCTCCCGATGTCGCTCGCCGCGAACCAGGCAGGACCGCTCGCCATCGCCATCGACAGCACGACCGTGTACTGGACGAACCAGTGGGGCGGCACCGTGAACAGCGAACCGCTCGCTGGAGGGACCCTCGCGCCGCTCGCTCCCAATCAGGGACAGAACAACCCCGCCTGGATCGCGGTCGACGGGACCAGCGTCTACTGGACCGACTTCGGCGACGACCAGGTCCCCTCGGGCTCTGTCCTCAAGGTCCCCCTCGGCGGAGGCGAGCCGGCCACTCTCGCTTCGGGGCAGGCGGAGCCATGGACGCTCGCCGTCGACGGCGAGGCTGTGTACTGGGTCAACCTGACCGAGGCCGACGACTCGGCGGCGACCGTCGTGAAGGTCGCGCTGGGCGGCGGCTCGCCCACGACGCTCGCAACCGGACAGCACTTGCCCTCCGCGATCGCGCTCGACGCCGATAGCGTCTACTTCACGAACGCCGGAACGATGGCGGCCAACTTTGAGGACGGCGCCGTCTTGCGAGTTGCGAAGAGCGGCGGCGGCGTCACCACGCTCGCGAGCGCGACACCAGGGGCAAACGGCGTCGCCGTCGACGACTCCAGCGTCTACTGGGTGGACAACCCGCACGACAACGATGGCGGCGGCGTCGTGATGAAGCTGGCGAAGGGAGGCGGCAATCCGGTCACGCTCGCATCACAGCAAAGTACGCCTGGATCCCTCGTCATCGACGCGAACTGCGTCTACTGGGTCAATGCCGGCACGTCGGCGAACAGCGACAGGGACGGCACGGTGATGATGGTCGCGAAGTAAGCGGGCCAACCCGCTCAGACCATCCTCCTCAGCCGCCACGGTCGTCCGGTCGAGCCATCCGGAGCCAGGACGTCCGACCGGCGGACCACATTCGTCAGTGAGAGCCCTCGAGCGCCAGGCCCTCCAAGCTCACGACGTGCAGCGGCTCGGCGCGCGTCGAGTACGTGACGTCGAAGTCTTCAACGCGGCCCGAGTCGACGCGGTGGTTACCGGGCGCGAGATGGCCGCATGGCTCGGAGGGACGACTGTACCTCTCGCCTCGGCTGTGAAAGCCTATGTTGCACCGCGGGAGCCGGCGATATGGGGGAGGTCATGGGGCGCGCGGCCATCGCGATCATCGAGAACATGCGGCGGATCGGCGTGCCGACCGAGGCCGCGATGGCGCGAATTCCGCTTGGGGAGCCGGCGCTCCGTGACCCGACGTGCCGCATCGCATGGACCTCCT